>Ga0256839_1005630_pt1 | contig 11445 bp, 8 predicted proteins | sample 354166metaG_FD_185968 | JGI IMG/M metagenome (GOLD analysis project Ga0256839, IMG submission 185968) | Hydrothermal vent microbial communities from Mid Atlantic Ridge, Atlantic Ocean - 354-166 | ecosystem: Environmental > Aquatic > Marine > Hydrothermal vents | place: Atlantic Ocean: Mid...
CATTATTTTACAAAAACTCTGCAACGAAATGAACCTAACCAAAACCATTTTTCCCGACTCAAACCTCGTGATTTTCTTTAAAATGGTCTCATCTTAAATCCCTTGAGGTCAGTTGTTCTGATATTAACGATGTTGAAAGGGAATAATTAAAAAGAGTAGTTGACAATAGAATGGTGGTTTTACTTTTAAATCCCAACCTTTTGTTGGTTTACGGTGTCTAATAAAGTAAGCAAACAAAATCTTAAAATAATTATGGTTATGTACAAAACATCTAATGTAATAACAGTTTTGGTATTAACAGCAATAATGTTTCAGTGCCAGCAAACATCTAATAATTTTAAAACCACTTCCGAAGAAATAGATATTGAACTCACGAGATCAGTGCAGGCTTATGCAAATGCACAGAAGCTGCTTAAAAGCGCAGGCTCCGATCCTTTTGTTATTAATAGTGTAACAGTTAATGATAATGAGTTAAAAATGCTTATCGGGGTTTCTTATTCTGGAGGATGCGAAAAACACCAATTTAGTCTGGTGTGGTCTGACGTTATTAATATGGTTTATCCTCCAAATTTTACTGTAATTCTTAACCATAATGCCAATGGAGATAGCTGCGAAGCCTGGCTAACCAAAACCCTTGTTATAGATCTTAAAGATGATGCGCTACGGTTAAGCGATCAGGAAATTATAGACATGACGGTAACAGTTGTTAATGGCAGCAACCCTAATGAGAAAGTAGAACAGGAATACTAAGTAAAATACATTGTACTTTTGAAAGGCTTGACGATATTTTATGAATTCAATTAAAATTAAACCTTTTAACCAGCTTTCTTTAACCGAGCTTTATGCCATCCTCAAACTGCGTGTTGATATTTTTGTGGTAGAGCAAAACTGCCCCTACCCAGAGTTAGATGGCGAAGATGAAAAGGCACTTCATCTCTTTATTAAAGAGGCGGGCGAAATAGCTTCCTACTTACGCATTATTATTAACCAGCCTAAAACTAGAATAGGTCGAGTAATTACGCACAAAGATTATCGAGGCAAAAAGCTTTCTTCAAAATTAATGGAAGAGGCAATGCGCTATATCGCCATACATTATCCTGATAAAGCGATTACCCTTTCTGCCCAAGAGCACTTACAACATTTTTATGCCCAATTCGGTTTCGTGTCTATTTCTGATATGTATTTAGAAGATGGTATTCCACACGTAGATATGAAGTACAAAATGTAACGTCAATGGTAGAGCGGAATCCGACCAGTTGGCGGATCAGCATAGGCAAATGACGTTTCGATCGTCATTGCGAATCCCTGTACTGATTTAAAAGTTTCAATTTGGTAAATGGGATGAAGCAATCTGTTTATTTAAAAAAAACATTAATTTAGTAAAACTCTTATAATATTGATAATCAACATATTACAAAACACGTCAATGGTAGCGCACCCCCTCAATTAAAAGTTTTACGTACTAAACAATTAGGAGACTCTTCGGGCTGTAGCTGGCTGAGTGACGTGTACTCTTTTTCGAACCGTTATTCAGAAGGAGGAACGACTGAAGAATCTCTTTAAAATGGAACCCCCGCAACGGATGTGAGTTTTATGCCCATTGGTTTTTACGTCACTCTGAGGGTTCTGCCCAAAGAGTCTCTCTGTTTTGTCAATAATTTTGTTGCCTATGATTTAGCTCAATCAGTAAACAAATTACCACCCATCCAATAAATCATTTGTTGTTAAAACTTCTAGCCTTAGCTTTGAGTAAAATAAAATTAACAAAATGAAGCATTTTATTATACTTATAGGCCTACTTATGAGTAGTCTATTCAGTTTTTCTCAAAAACAAATAACGGTAGAAGATATCTATTCAAAGGGAACCTTTAGAAGCCAATCGGTTTATGGTATTAATTGGATGAATGATGGCAGTTACTATTCAGCACTTGAAAAAAACAACATTGTAAAATATGATGTTACTACTGGTGAGCAGGTTGAAACTATTTTAGATGCTAGCACCTTAGATACAGAAGTTGGCATTTCGAGCTATGAGTTTAGTGCCGATGAAAATTACATACTCTTATTAACCGATCGTCAGTCTATTTTTAGAAGAAGTTACACCGCTATATTTTACCTCTATAATAGAGAAACTAAATCTTTGCAAAAACTAGAGGAAGATCGTATTGCGTATGCCACCGTTTCGCCCGATGGCACTAAAGTAGCTTACACTAAGAATAATAACTTATTCTATGTAAATCTTGATGATATGTTGGTGGTGCAAGTAACCAATGATGGCCAGCGTAACAGCATTATTAATGGCAGCACCGATTGGGTATATGAAGAAGAACTATCGTTTACGAAAGCATTCTTTTGGTCGCCCGATAGTAAAAAACTAGCCTATTACCGATTTGATGAATCGCAGGTGCCCGAATACACGATGCAAAAATGGAATAAGGGTGCATTATACCCTGAAAATTTCACCTACAAATACCCAAAAGCAGGCGAAAAAAATGCTGAAATTCAAATTTTGGTCTATCATTTAGATAGCAAGAAAAAAACCAATGTGGATATTGGAGTCGAAACCGATATTTACATTCCTCGCATTAATTGGACTTTTGATGCCAATGTGCTTTCAGTTCGCAGAATGAACAGGCTGCAAAACCAGTTAGATATTTTGCACGCCAATGCGGATACAGGCAAAACCTCCCTTATTCTGCAAGATAAATCGGACACCTATGTTGATTTGGAATTAACCGATGACCTTACCTATTTAAATGATGGCAAGCATATATTGCTCGCAAGCGAAAAAAGTGGCTATAAGCACTTGTATTTATACACCATTGAGGGCAAATTGGTTCGTCAAATAACCCAAGGTAATTGGGAAGTTTCCACTTTTGTAGGCATCGATCAGGCAAGCAAAAAGAAAACAATCTATTTTACCTCTAAAGAAGAATCGCCTTTAGAAACCTATTTCTATGCCATTGATTTAAACGGTAAAAACAAACGCAAATTATCAACTCATACAGGGGCTAACCGAGTTAATATGAGCAACAGTTTTAAGTATTACATTAATTATTTTAGTAATAGCACCACGCCTAATACGGTGGAGCTGTATGCCACCAAGGGCAATAAAATACTAAAAAGGTTAGAGAATAACGCTAAGTTAAAAGCAGTGGCTAGAGAATATGGCTTAGTAACCAAAGAGTTTTACACCTTTAAAAATGAAGTAGGCAATGATTTAAATGGCTATATGCTAAAGCCAGCCAATTTTGATTCAACTAAAAAGTATCCTGTTTTAATGTTTCAATATTCAGGGCCTGGCTCACAGCAAGTGTCTAATTCTTGGGGCGGAGGCAACGGTTATTGGCATCAAATGTTAGTGCAAAAAGGGTACATCATTTCTGTAGTGGATGGCAGAGGTACAGGAGGGCGTGGAGCTAAGTTTAAAAAGCAAACCTATCGTAATTTAGGCAGAATGGAAGTAGAAGACCAAATTGCATCGGCCAAATATTTGGGTAGCTTGCCTTACGTAGATGCCACTCGTATTGGTATTTGGGGATGGAGCTATGGAGGCTATATGTCGTCATTGGCGTTAGAAGAAGGAGCAGATGTATTTGCGATGGCCATTGCCGTAGCACCAGTTACTTCGTGGAGGTATTACGATACCATTTATACAGAAAGATTCCTTTCTACACCACAGGATAATCCTGAAGGGTATGATAATAATAGCCCGGTAACCCATGCAGGTAAAATAAAAGGCAAACTTTTGTTGGTACACGGCACGGGTGATGATAATGTGCATTTTCAAAATGCAGTGGCTTTGCAAGATAAGCTGATTAGCGAAGGCATTCAGTTTCAATCCTTTTATTACCCAGATAGAGCGCACGGCATTTATCGTGGTCATGCAAGGCCTCATTTATTTAATATGATGACACAGTTTGTGTTGGATAATTTGTAGGCTGCATTTATAAAACGTTATTGCGAATCCGCTATTTGGCGGATGAAGCAATCTATTCATTATTTGCACTCTTCTTCGAGCCGTCATTCAGAAGGAGGAACGACTGAAGAATCTCTTTAAAATGGAGGCCCCGCAACGGATGTGGGGAAACGTGCTTTTTATACACTTTTACCGGTCAGCCAGCTGGCTAATCCAGCATCCCCTCTTTGAAATCCTTTACCCTGTCAATGGTAGAACGGAAATTAAAATTGTGGATAACCCTGTGCATAAAGCTGGTATTTAAGTGTGCATAAGTAGTTGATAACTAAATGATTATTTTTTTGGATTGCATTAGTTTTTAGTGCTACCTTAGTAATTACCAAGTGAGGGATAAGCGACTGAAATAATCTCTACAAACGTAAGTGTCGATTAATGTAAAAGTGGTAATAGGTCTAACAGCTTTAGCATGAGTTACCAAAACGCAAGTGGAAGTAACAGGCATTATGAACGGGCGAAGAAACCTTCGGGTTATTGAACCTTTAGATCTTATGAAAACCCAGTGGGGCATTGAAGAAGACTAGCGCAAGCAAATCTAATTTAGTGTTTTAGTCAAAAAACTTGGAACAAAGCAGTTATTTCGGTAATTGTGGAGTGGAAACGGAAGTTGATTCTAATTTATTAGAATTCTCTTCCGTTTTTTATTTACTAAAATCAATTTCCTTTCTTCACAGCCTTATTTTTCTATCTTTGTGGCTTATTTAACCCCCCCGTATGACATTCGAATCAATTATTGGCTTCATTAATGAGTTAGTGTGGAGCAATTTTTTAATTGCCTTGTGCTTAGGCACAGGAATCTACTTTTCAGTTACTACACGCTTTTTGCAAATCAGGTATTTTAAAGAAATGATTCGTCTCCTGTTTAAAGGCAAAGCCTCTAAAAAAGGAGTTTCATCATTTCAAGCATTTGCTATTGCCATTTCGGGTAGAGTAGGTACCGGCAACATTGCCGGTGTAGCAACGGCCATTGCATTAGGTGGTCCAGGCGCTATTTTTTGGATGTGGGTGATCGCCTTCTTAGGAGCAGCTTCTGCTTTTGTGGAATCTACTTTAGGGCAAATATATAAAGAAGTAAAAGACGGTGAATATAGAGGAGGCCCTGCGTATTATATTGAAAAAGGAATTGGCAAAAAATGGTATGCTTCGTTATTTGCTCTTACTACTATTTTAAGCATGTCGGTGTTTTTACCTGGCGTGCAATCCAATAGTATTTCGGCAAGTATGAAACACGCCTTTAATATTGCTGATATTCAACTGTTTGGAGGAGAGGTGAATGTAATTGGCGTATGTATAGTTTTAGCCTTAACACTTATTATTTTCGGAGGGGTTAAACGAATTGGTAAAGTAGCCGAAGTGGTGGTGCCTTTTATGGCCATTGCCTATATTTTAATGGCTGTAGTTATTATAGGGTTGAATATAACACATGTACCTGGTGTTATTGCCTTAATTATTAAATCTGCTTTTGCCATGGAGCCTGCCTTTGCAGGTATTTTTGGGATGGCCATTAGTTGGGGTGTTAAACGTGGCATTTACTCCAACGAGGCAGGGCAAGGTACTGCCCCTCATGCAGCAGCAGCAGCAGAGGTTTCACACCCCGTAAAACAAGGATTAGTTCAATCATTTTCAGTATATATCGATACGCTTTTTGTGTGCACAGCTACTGCATTTATGATTCTTTTTACCGAACAATACAACGTACATAATCCTGATGGAGGGTTTATTGTTGAGAACCTGAAAGGTGTAGCCTATGGCCCTGAATTTACACAGTTTGCCGTAGCCCATCATTTTCCTTCCATAGGTAAAGAATTTGTGGCTATCTCCTTATTGTTTTTTGCATTTACAACCATTATGGCTTACTATTATATGGCAGAAACTAATGTGGCATACCTCGATAAAAAAGGAGATAAAAAGTATTTAGTAAATATATTAAGAGTAACTATTTTAGCCACTGTTTATTATGCAACCACTATTACTGCTGGAGCGGTTTGGACACTCGGTGATATTGGGGTAGGTTTAATGGCATGGTTAAATATTATAGCCATTATTATTTTAAGAAAGCCAGCAATTAAGGCATTAAAAGATTATGTTGACCAACGAGAAGCAGGGCTTGACCCAGTTTTTAATTCTAAAAAACTTGGAATTAAAAATGCAGATTTTTGGGAAAACAAGGAGCAAAATGACCAAAAATTATAAAAATTAGGGGTAAAATTGAAAATCCTCTTTTCTCTATGATAAATAAAATTGATTTTTATTCTATTATTACAATACCAAATTTTGATTAATCAAAACTATGCATCTAATTAAAAGCTTATTTACCATTATCGGGCTCGTAGCTGTTTCGGTAATTGGGTATTCGCAAGAAATTCAATGGGCGTCAAAAGTTATTGAATTCTCATCCGAACTTACCCCCATTCAATATTCAGCCCAACAAGTTCTTGGCAAACCAAATGTGCTGCCTGCAGCAGGCGAAAGCCCTTCGGCCTGGACACCCGACAGACCCAACAGTAAAGAGTATATTAAAGTTGGATTTAATACGCCAATTAAGATACGCCAAATTGTAATTGCCGAGTCCTATAGCCCAACTACCATCACGAAGGTGCTTGCTTATGACGAAACGGGTAAAGAGTATTTGATAAACACGTTTAGTGCATCTAGTATTCCATTAAAAGGAAGACTGTTTAGCATTATAATGAATGAAACTCCATATAAAGTAGCAGCTGTAAAAATCGAATTTGATGGCTTAACCGTACCAGAGTATTATAGTATTGATGCCATTGGTATTTCTTCTTCGGCCAAACCAACCAATGTGGAGGTTGAAATTATGGAAAACCTTAACACAAATTTATTAGCTGAGCGCTTAAGTAATAATGTAAATAGTCCATACACTGAGTTTAAACCATTATTAGCCCCTAATGGGCGTACTTTATATTTTAGTAGAAAAAATCACCCAGGTAATATAGGAGGAGAGTCTGATGGAGAAGATATTTGGTATTCAGAAATGGATTCAACCGGTGAGTGGAAAGAAGCGGTTAATATTGGACGCCCATTAAATAATGAATCTCCAAATTATGTCTGCTCAGTTACGCCCGATGGAAACTCTATTGTTTTACTTTTAGGAAATCAATACCACGACAAAAAACCAAATAAAATGAGTGCTGGCGTTTCAATTAGTACCAAGGAAGGGGAAGAGTGGACACCCCCTTTTAATCTCATTATCGAAAATGATTATAATTATAACGAAAAATCGAACTACTTTTTAGCAAATAACAGGCAGGTACTTTTATTATCGGTAGAAAGAGATGACTCGAATGGCGCAAGAGATTTGTATGTAAGTTTCTTTAAAGAAGACAGCACTTGGACAGAGCCACTTAATTTAGGAAAACAAGTTAATACAGCCGGAGATGATGCCTCTCCATTTTTAGCTGCTGATGATAAAACACTTTACTACTCTACCAATGGTTTAGGAGGTTTTGGGGGGCAGGATATTTACGTTTCTAAGCGGTTAGACGATACTTGGGCAAATTGGTCACAACCTCAAAATTTAGGACCAGATATTAACTCTCCTAAGGAAGATTTGTTCTTTAATATCCCCTTAACAGGCAATTATGCCTATTATACGCAAGAAGTAGGAGAAGATAACGCAGATATTTTTAAAGTAGAGTTGCCACTTAAAGTAATGCCTTCTGATGTAATTGTAATTAGAGGTACATTATTGGATAAAGAAACAGGTGAGCCAATAGAAGCTAAAATTTACTACGAAAAACTGCCTGAAGGCACTACAGCTGGTATAACCAAGTCGCACAAAGGCACTGGCAAATACGAGATTGTATTACCCAAAGGATACAAGTATGGGTACAGAGCAGAGGTTGAAGACTACCTTCCAATTAATGAAAATATTGATTTAACGGGCGATGAATTTAAAGGCGATGAATTAAGTGCCAATTTATACATGGTGCCGGCTAAAGTAGCGGCTATCATTACGCTTAATAATATTTTCTTCGATTTCGATAAAGCCATGTTAAAGTCAGCATCGTTTCCGGAGCTTGACCGACTGGTTGAATACTTAAATGAAAATACTTCTACAAAAATTAAAATTAGAGGGCATACGGATAGCACAGGGCCAGACGAGTATAATATGGGCTTATCCGAAAGAAGAGCGAAGGCAGTTGTTAAATACCTTGTGAGTAAAAATATTGTAAGCGACCGAATAGAAGTAAAATGGTTTGGCGAAACCAAGCCTATTGAATCTAACGCAACTCGAGAAGGGCGTAGTGCTAATAGAAGAGTTGAGTTCGAAATTCTAGAAAAATAAATATAAACAGATGAAAATAAATCTAATTTTATTAAGCTTGTTATGTTGGTCGGTTATGGCCAATGCAACTATTAACAACAGCGTTAGTAACGCAGAAACTGATAGTCTTGTTTTTTATAAAGGAATAATTGTTGACGAGTTTTCTGGCAAGCCCCTAGCAGGTGTAAATGTTCGTTATAAAAAACTGCCTTACCAATCAGAAATTGGCTTGTTGGTAACAAACGAAATGGGTGAGTTTGAAGCTTATTTTAGGGCACGAGAATCTTACTCTATTCAAATTAATAAAGACGGATATATTTCGCTTTCGGAGGTAATTCATCCCTTAGAAGGAGCCGATAATGATTTAAATAGAACAGATATTATTAAATTAAAAATAGGGGGGGTTGGTAGTGTACTTGCGCTCAATAATTTAAATTTTGAACAAGGTAAATCTAAGATTACGAGCGATTCTTTTGAAGAACTAAACAACTTGGTGAACATGCTTAAAGATACACCAACCATGGTTATTCAATTAGAGGGTCATACCGATTTTAGAGGGTCTCCAGTTAAAAATCTTGAGCTATCTGAAAATAGAGTGCAAGCATTAAAAGACTTTTTAGTATCTAACGGAATAGACAAAACCCGAGTACTTACAAAAGCATTTGGAGGGTCGCAACCCCTTACACAAGAAAATACGCCTGAAGCACGCGCCCAAAACAGGCGGGTGGAAGTAAGAATTATTAGTGAATAGTACTATCTGCTAACCTAAAATACCCTTAAGATCTGCTGGTGAGTACCCAATAGACTTAAGGGTTTTTTTATCCCCATCTCTATATACTAAAAACAAATCATCGTGTTCCTCAATATGAGCCGATTCGCCTTTGCGCTCCTTATAATGCGCTACTGTTTTTTCGGCTTCTTCTAAGGTTTTACACGCCTTACTCATATTAGAGCGTTGCACTTCATTAAAGAGTGTTACAAACTTGTCACCCAATCCAAACTCGAGTACTGCCCCCGATAATACGTATTGAATATCACACAGAGCATCTGCCACTTCAACTAAGTCATTATTATCGATGGCCTCTTTTAATTCATTCAGCTCTTCTTGCAATAACGAAACCCTGAGCTCACACCTTGTTTTAGAAGGAATCTGAGGAGTCGAAAGTATAGGGTGTTTAAAAGTAGCATGAAATTTTGCTACCTGATTGAGCGAATCTATTTTATCCATTTTAATATAAGGTTGTATATTTATTGTATAAAGCTCAATACTATGAATACTGCCGAAAGAACCCAAACAGAAACCAATCCTTTTGCAGATTTATTTAAATCTCAAAAATTAAAATCTCAAAAATTGAGAGGCGGTTCTATCAACGAAAGAAAAAGGAAGCTTAAATTAATTAAGGATTGGGTTGCAAACAACAGCAATAAAATCATCAAGGCTCTATACGATGATTTTAAAAAGCCAGAGGTAGAAGTGCTTTTGTCTGAAATACAGCCTGTTGCCGCAGCGGCACGGCATGCTATTCATAATTTACATCGCTGGGCAAGGCCTAAAAGTGCACCAACCCCATTAACTCTTTTTGGTTCGCATTCATCAATTTATGTAGAACCCAAAGGTGTTTGCCTAATAATTGCCCCTTGGAACTACCCTTTTAACCTATTAATACTCCCTTTAATTGAGGCAATAGCTGCAGGCAATACTGCTATCTTAAAGCCTTCGGAAATGACACCCCATACGGCTCAGCTTATGGAGAATATGATGGACGAACTTTTTGAGGAGAGCGAAGTAAAGGTTGTTCAAGGAGAAATTAAAACGACACAACAATTATTGGCATTGCCATTTGATCATATCTTTTTTACTGGTAGCCCGGCTGTTGGAAAAATTGTTATGGAAGCAGCCGCTAAAAATTTAACGTCAGTTACATTAGAGCTTGGAGGTAAATCTCCGGTTATTATTGATGAAACAGCCAATATAAAAGACGCAGCCGAAAAACTGGTTTGGGGTAAATTTATGAACTGCGGGCAAACTTGTATTGCCCCTGATTATATGTTTGTGCATACTTCCATCTTCGATGCCTTTGAAGCTCAGCTCAAAAAGGCCATTAAAAAAGAGTATTACAACGCAGGCGAAGTAAATAAAAGCGATTATGCCAGAATAGTAAATAAACACCATTATGCCAGAATAGCTGGTTTGTTAGAAGATGTAGTAGAAAAAGGCGGAAAAATTAGTTTTGGCGGCACCGCCAATGCGGAGGAAAACTTAATTGAACCTACCATTATCACAGGGATGCCTAATAGCAGCAGGGTTATGCAAGAAGAAATTTTTGGACCAGTTTTACCATTGGTTAAATACGAAAATATGGAAGAGGTTATTGAGGCCATAACTCAAAAGCCAAAACCTTTGGCCTTATATCATTTCACAAAATCAAAAAAGAACACCAAGCGCATTATTAACGAAATTCCTGCAGGAGGCATTTGTGTAAACGAATCGGTACTTCATTTTACAAATCATAATTTACCCTTTGGGGGAGTTAATAATAGCGGTATTGGCAAATCTCACGGGTATTATGGCTTTATTGCCTTTTCAAACGAAAAATCAGTGCTAAAGCAAAGGGTTGGGCTAACTTCTATTAAGTTTTTTTATCCTCCTTATAGTAATTTAATTACCAAATTAACACGTATAGTTGCAAAATACCTATAAGTGTAATTGTGTTAATTAGTAAAATTTCAATAGGATACTTTTGTTTTTCGAAAAAGCGATGTATTTTAATGCGATAATTTAAGAATTGGGTTGGCTTAAATTTGCATTAAAAATGGATATAGTATCAAGGCAGCGTATTAATATATTAATTTATCTAGCTGAAATTCAGTCAACATCAGCATCACCAGCACTTAATCTAATTAGTGTCTCTTAGAAAACACCTTGTTTTGTAACAACTACTGGAAATGTTGCCAGTTATCCGCCAACATTTTCTCTAACTTTGGGGTCTAATTTCTTTTTGTTTCGAAAAAAGCCAGACAATCAGGAAAATTGCTCGCATTTTCTTAATTTCAGAACAACTGACCTCAAGGGATTTAAGATGAGACCATTTTAAAGAAAATCACGAGATTTGAGTCGGGAAAAATGGTTTTGGTTAGGTTCATTTCGTTGCAGAGTTTTTGTAAAATAATGTCATCT
>Ga0256839_1005631_pt1 | contig 11442 bp, 10 predicted proteins | sample 354166metaG_FD_185968 | JGI IMG/M metagenome (GOLD analysis project Ga0256839, IMG submission 185968) | Hydrothermal vent microbial communities from Mid Atlantic Ridge, Atlantic Ocean - 354-166 | ecosystem: Environmental > Aquatic > Marine > Hydrothermal vents | place: Atlantic Ocean: Mid...
AAATGAATTTAAGACGAGGGCATATATTCAATTTAAACTTGATTTTTAAAGTCTGGAGATAGGCTATCGGTTGAATAAAATTATTCAGATAAATTATGATATTGACTAAGTATTTACACATTTTTTTAATATTTTTTATGCTTATTTGTGTAAGCAATACTGTGCATGCCCTTATTCAAAATGATGATAAACAAATTCTAATAGTCATTCCTAGTCAAATAAAGCCATATACAGGAATTGTTAATAGTATAAAAATAGAGTTGATTGAAAAAAAATGGGTTGGGAAAATTAATGTACTCAATTTAGATTATTTATCGGATGCTAATGAACAGCTCTTAAAAGGAAATAATCTTATTATCCCAATTGGTGCAAGATCAGTTGATTATTACCTTAGTAAGGAGATAAATACCCCTTTTCTGGCTAGTTTTATAACAGAGAGTGCTTTCTTAAAACTGTCTGAAAAAGCTAATAGGAAAGGAAAGCGCATGCGTAATTTTATTGGAGGGATTTCATTAGAGCAACCGCCTCATAGATTAGTATCATTGGTGAATTTGATAGACGAGAATATTAAGTCTGTAGGGGTCGTATTAGGCCCAAATACGATTAGAAAGCGCGATGATATTAGAAAACAAATAGAGAAAAAAGGAAGGGTATTATATTTAGCTGAGATCAAACCATATGAAAACCCTTTGAAAAAATTGAGGCGAATTTTTCGTAATAGTCAGGTTGTAATCATTGTTCCAGATAAGGCTGAATTTAATCGTAATTTAGCTAGGTGGGTAGTCACCTTAAGTTATAAATATAAAGTACCTGTTATTTCTTATTCTAAAAAATACGTGGATGCAGGGGCATTAATATCTATTTACTCTCAGGAAAATGAGATTGGGAAACAAACAGCCGAGTTAGCTTTAGCTTATATAAAAAAATCTAAATTTTCATTAAGACTTTTGCCTCCAAAATATTTTCAAGTGTATATTAATCAATCAGTTAGTAAGGCACTAGGCTTAAGTCTTCCTTCTGATGAAATATTATTAAAAAAATTATATACATCTGAGCCATGAGTGTGAAGCTAAAGCCAATAAGATTAGGTTTAAAGCATCATATTTTGCTACTAACTATAATTCCTTCTCTTTTAATGACGGCTGCTCTAACAACATATTTTGTGGTTTCTCGCCAAGCAGATGCTCAAGATGAATTGATAAGGCAAATGAGTAGCTCGATAGAGTACTTATCAAAATCATCAGAGTTAGGCTTGTTCACAGGTGATAAGTCTGCATTATCTAAGCTCTCAAGAAGTATTAGAGCAAATAACGATGTGAAATCAGTTAGGTTTTATGATTCTAGTGGTCAAAGTATATTGGAAGAAGGTGATCAAGTTAAAAATGTGGCGATTCCTTTCAGAGATTCATTTTACAAAGAAGAGTTCGGTACTCAATGGTTATTCCAGACTCCAGTTCATAGTTCCAATATTGAGGTTACTGATTATCCTGGATTAGAAAAAAAGGGAGCACCGATAGAATTATTGGGTTGGGTGCAAATAATTGCTGATAAAAGTCGATTACAAAAAAAGCAAAAATCTATTTTGTTAACGGGAGGCACCATTGGTTTTATTGGTTTTTTCTTAGTTGCTCTCTCAGCATTGAAATTTTCTAATAGTATTACTTTACCTTTGGAGGAAATTACAAAAACGGTAAATAAATTAGAACTAGGTGATTATTCCGCAAGAGTGAGTGTGGTTGCAAGAGGTGAAATGAACAGTCTTGTTCAAGGTATTAATCAGCTCTCTGAAAAAGTAGAAATTTCTAATGATAACTTACAGAAAAGGGTTAATTCAGCGGTTACAAAATTAACTCGTACACTCAATATATTAGAAGAAAAGAATGAGGAATTAGAAAATACAGGCACAAAATTGATTGAGGCAAATAAAGCAAAAGATGACTTCTTAGCAAGTATAAGCCATGAGCTACGCACACCACTCACTGCAATTATCGGTTATTCACGGTTATTAAAGAAGACAGACTTAGCGAGTGAACAAGTTGATCAAGTAACAGTAATTAATAAGGCGTCTACAATGTTGTTAGCATTAATAGATAATATTCTAGATTTTTCAAAATTGAAATCCCAATCAATAAAATTAGAAAATGCTTCATTTAACCTTGAAAGCTTGTTGGATGAGATTGTAGATTTACATCAACCAGAGTTAGACGATAAGGGTATCAATCTAAAGGTCATAGTTGATATAAAGGTTCCCTTAAATTTGGTAGGAGATGAATTTCGACTTAAGCAGATAGTGAATAACTTAGTCCGTAACTCCATTAAATTTACTTCTGAGGGTTCAGTATCGTTAAAGGTCTCATTACTACAGAAGGAAAATGATTTCGGACTAATCTTCAGTATTAAAGATACTGGAATAGGTATGGACAGCGATGATATATCTCATCTATTCAATCCTTTTTCTCAGGCAGATTCTTCAATAAGTAGACGGTTTGGAGGGACAGGTTTAGGTTTGGTTATATCAAAACAACTGGTTGATTTATTAGGCGGGGAGATCAGTGTCAATAGTCGGAAGGGAAAAGGCACAGAAGTAATTTTTAGTATATTAAATATAGAAAAACAATCAGATGAAAGAGAATCAGAGGAGCTTTCTATTAAGCCAAATAGTATCCAAACTTCATCTTCTCTTAGCAATACCACAATTCTCGTGGCGGAAGATAATTTGTTTATAAAGCAATTGTTAAGAACTATTTTGGAGTCAGAGGGTGCGACTGTCATTACTGTTGGAGATGGTATGCAAGCAGTAAATAAATGCCAAGAATGCCCGATTGATTTAGTCATCCTTGATTACCATATGCCCGTTTTAGATGGGATTGAGGCTGCTAAAGTTATAAGGAAATCATATCCATCATCTGTGTTACCTATATTTATAGTTACGGCTGATGTGTTGAACACTAAAAATATGAGTATTACTGGTATAGATAAAGTGATACAGAAACCTATAAACGAAAGTGAGTTGATAAAAAGTGCCATACATTTTACTACGAAGTTAGAGAGCTTAGTAATTCCTAAAAAAGTATTGGATTATTTACCTGATGAACTTATTTCTAATGAATTAAATCGCTTATTTAATTTGCTTAAACAAGCATCGGCGACTAATCAGGGTGATGAGATAAAAAAGTATGCGCATGAAATTTGCGGCATAGCTGGCCCGACAAGTAAATACAAAGATATTAATAAACTAATGAGAAAAATAGAGAAATGCCTAAAAGTAGATGATTATGCAAAAATTAGCGCATTATTGTTGAATATCAGAGTAATTGGTTAAAAACTGTTTAACTTTTTCATACAAAAGTGGCAAAAACAGGGGGGGTGAGCTTTAATCAAGGTAATACTTAATAGAAATAAACAGTTATGAAGAATAAAGAGAAAAGTCGTTACGCCCGCCAAATTCGACTAAACCAAATAGGTGAAACTGGGCAACAAAAACTATTAGATTCTGCTGTATTAATCATAGGTATGGGAGGTTTAGGTTCACCTGCTGCTATGTATCTCGCCGCAGCAGGAATCGGTCGAATAATTATCAGTGATTTTGATCAAGTTGAAGACTCAAATTTACAACGCCAAATTATTCACCGCACTGAAGATATTGGTGAGTTAAAAGCACTCTCTGCTAAACGAACGATTACTGAGATAAATCCTGATTGTGAGGTTGAGGCAATTGATTGGCAGTTGGATGAAAGTGAGCTGGAAGAATATGCCAAAAAAGCTGATTTAGTTTTAGATTGTACTGACAATTTTCCCACACGTTTTATGATAAATCGTGTTTGTGTCAAAACAGGCACACCCTTAGTATCAGGTGCTGCAATACGACTGGAAGGACAGATTGCCAGTTATATTCCTTCTCTTGATAAAGGCAGAGGTGGACCTTGTTATCAATGCCTATACAAAGCAGAATTTGAAAGCACAGAGACTTGTGCGATGGAAGGAGTGTTGTCACCTGTTGTAGGAGTGATAGGAACGCTACAAGCCTTACAGGCAATTCTAATATTGATTGGCGAGGAAGAAAGCGTCAATGGAAAGCTTTTGTTATTTGATGGTTTAGCAATGGAATGGCAAACGGTGACAATTCCTAAGAACCCTAAATGTGCAGTGTGTGGTGATAAAAATGTATAAAGGACAATGCTTGCGTGGTGAAATTAAATACGAAGTGGATGAGATAAAAAGCCAAATGGGTCACTGTCATTGTTCCATGTGCCGTAAGTTTCATGGTGCTGCCTTTTCGATATTTGGCGAAGCTGACGTTAAAATTTTTCGCTGGGTAGAGGGTAAAGATCAGTTGAAAGGCTATGTTGCAAATAATGGTTCGGTTCGTCAATTTTGTCAAAACTGTGGTTCGAGCATGACGTTTGCAGAATCAGGAGAGGTGAATAATATTATTGAATTTTCATTAGGAACTTTGGATAGTGATATTGATATTTTTCCTAATGCGCATATCTACACAGATTCAAAGGCAAATTGGGTCGATATAAAAGATGATCTACCTCAACATAAAAAGGCAAGGAATGATTTTTAGCATTGCTCCCAAGGTAATTCATGGAAACGCCATCCATTTAAAGTGCCACGATGATTGTTGTCATCTCTATCGCCTTCAAAACCATCAGTAACGTGGTATATATTGCGCAAGCCAGCTTCAAGTAATCGAATACCTGCCTTTTCAGATCTATTACCACTGCGACAAATCATAATAATAGGGCAGTTGTTGTTAGTGCTGGCTTTTTGAATTTGGTTGATTTCTTTTATAAAGTTGGGGTTTATTTCCCAATCAGGATCTTCCATCCATGCAATATGAATACTATCCGTAGGGTGACCTATAAATAAAAATTCCATAGATGAACGGATATCAATTAACCGTGCTTCAGGATTTTCTTTTAGAAAGACCCATGTATCAAGTGAGCTTAAATGACCGAGTTGGTCGCTATTGTCTGTTGTGTTTTCTGTTGTTGTTTTAGTAGTCATATACAAATTGTAGTGCGGATTTGATGAAAATGATTACTTTTTTTCAATATATAATATAAATTTTTAAGAGCCTGATTTGATGGCGAAAAGCATAAACAGTGTTTTTTGAAATGGGTTCTCATTGTTGTCTGAAACGATAAGATATTGATTGTCTTTAAAGTGTGTAAGCCCTTCAAAGTTATCTAAAAGCCATCCGTCTGCACCATTAAAATTAGCGATAGTTTCAGTCTGGCATAGATTTTCATTATCGCAATTTTCTAATTTTATTCGGCGAAGTTTTATATTAATAGGGATAAAAGGATTCCTATAAGCACGTTCAAGCACGAGCACATCACCGTTGGGTAAAACCTCTAAACCAGTTACAGAGCTGTTTTTTTCTTTTGAGGCAGGGAAGTTCCATTGTTTTCCTGTACTTGAATAAATAGTTTGTTGCGTTATTGGATGGCTACTTAAAGGGTATTCCGATGCTGTTATAATGCCGTACTTAGGGTGGACAGCAACACTCTCCAGAGCTTTATTCTTATGTCGAAAGTATTTCTTTTTATGGAGGTATTTTGGTGTTTGAACACTTGAAAGCATTTTTCCATTTGGCGAGTAACGCGAAATACGAGGTTTATTCTCAAAAGAAATAACGAGTACAGAATCTTCCTTTTCCCCATTGCTATTATTAATAATGGATAAGCCTTCAGAGTCACTATATTTTCCAGAAAGTGGTAAGCCATTAGCATCTTTCAATTGGGTCGCAAAGACAACCTCCATGTCGCTCAGTTTGTTATTTATTAGTGTGGGTTTTAAGTGATAAAGAAACCCCTCATCTGATACCGCATAAAATAGTTGCTCATCGTTATCCCATGCAATACCAGAAAGCTCATATACTGGAATGGAATTGTACTTAAATGATTTTAAAGCAACGCTACCCAATAACTGTATTTGCATGTACTCAATATTGGCTCTATCGGGAGATATAGGGTAGTTGTAGGCATTATATTGCGTGTTAGTCGTAGACTCCTCGCTAGGCAATACCGTCTTCGCTTGTAGTGAAGCATATGGGGATAGTGATAATAATGGACAATAAAAAAGCCCGTGAATGATTAAGTTCAAGGACTTTTTTATTGATGCTTGTAATGATAGGTTCATGTTACAAAGTCTATCATTCTTAGTTTAAGCTAGCAGTAGTAAGTTGCCCGTGTAGTAATATTTTCCCTGATGGTTTTACAATTTTATTATCATTTATATGTTCAATACTTATTGCAAGAAAGCCTACATCTTTCATGTTCTGCCATTCTTTTTTACTGATCTTGATATTGGTTTTACCTGATTCTGAAATAGTGCCCATTTTCATTGGTATGCCACCATCTTTTGGGTGGCACCAAAGTGTTAATTCCATATTGTCAGGAACATTTACTTTTTTCATGATATCCACAGTCAATGTCATATCTGATTTTTTGATTTTGGTCATTGCCATTGCTACATTTGAATCAGATTCAAGTATCGCAGCATAAGATGTTGGAGTAACCGTCATTGGGTTTAGTAATAAGACAGCAGAAACCACTATAGCCATCGCAGCTAAGCCAAAACCTTGCTTGAAGAAGCTCGTTTTCCACCAAGAAGTCTTTTTTTCTTGAGGTGCAGATGCTTTTATGTGAGATTCAATGCCAGCCCATACTTGGTTCGAAGGTTTTGCATCAGGTAAAAGTTCAACTAGCGTTGCAAATTTGTTTTCATAGGCATCGACTACTGCACGCAAATAGAAGTGTGTCTCCATCAATGTTTCAAAGCGTTTTTTGGCTCGCCCTTGCATTGACCCAGCAGCATACTCAATCGCGAGCTGTTCGAATAGCTCGGGGTTTTGGTAGCGTTTGGTACTGTTGTTAGCACGGTTATTTACGTTAGACATGGTCGTATATCCTCTAAGCCTCTTCTAATCCAAGCTTTAATTGTTCCCAGAGGCCTGCCCATTTTGTTGGCTAGCTCCTGATGTGTGTGTCCGTAGTAATAGGACAATAAAATACATTCTTTTTGGTCAGGTTTTAATGTATCCAGACAGGCCATCAACCCTTTTACATCCTGACTCAAATCTTCCATATTGTCGGGCTGTAAATCTGCCGAGGCAAATTCCAAACCTTCGTACTGGATTTCAGTTTCAGCAGCTTTTGTTTTCAAGCTACGAAGTTTATCTAATCCTTTGTTGCGTATTACTGTGGACATCCACGTTAGTGCTCTACCTTTACCGGGGGTAAAAGTGTCAGCTTTTTCCCAGACTTTGATAAAACCTTCTTGTAATACATCTTCAGCTAGCGCTTCTGTGCGCATTAAGCGTAGGCAGAGGCTCATGAGTTTTGGAGATGTTTCCTCATAGAGCTTCTTAAACGCTAGCTGGTCTCCCGTTGCAGTTTTCTGCAACAATTCAGCGTAAATATCTTCCATCATCGTTTCTTCTTTTAGTAATGATTCAATTAATTGTTCGTTGTTGATCTTATATACGCCATCTATTTATTTTAGATGCAAAAAAGGCTCCTTAAAGGAGCCTTTTTGATTAATGGCGCTTTATTTAGATATAAACGCCTCAGGGGTTCAGTTTTTCTTTAGAGCGAAGTGCTGGAGGAAAAGATGAATTCTCTATAGTGTTTATTCGCCTTCTTTTACTTCCTTCATGCTCAAACGCATACGACCTTGTCTATCGATCTCAAGAAGCTTAACACGCACTTCATCGCCTTCTTTTAGGTGATCGCCAACTTTCTCAACACGCTCATCACTTATTTGTGAAATATGAACCAAGCCATCTTTGCCAGGAAGAATGGTTACAAATGCGCCAAACTCCATGATTTTTGCAACTTTACCGTTGTAGATTGTACCTACTTCAGCTTCAGCAGTGATGTCTTCGATCATCTTTTTCGCTGCATTTGCCGCTTTTCCGTCAACGGCAGAAATCTTGATAGCACCTGTATCGTCAATATCAACCTGCGCGCCTGTTGCATCAGCAATACCACGAATTGTTTCGCCACCTTTACCGATAACTTCACGAATCTTATCAGGGTTGATTTTCATCGTAACGTAACGTGGTGCAAAGTCAGAAACTTCTGTACGAGACTCTGAAATTACTTTATTCATTTCATCAAGGATATGTAAACGAGCAGTTTGAGCCTGTTCTAGTGCTTGCTCCATGATCTCTTTCGTGATGCCTTGGATTTTGATGTCCATTTGAAGCGCGTTGATACCGTCTTTAGTTCCAGCCACTTTAAAGTCCATATCGCCTAGATGATCTTCGTCGCCCAAGATGTCTGTTAATACCGCGAAATCATCGCCTTCTTTAACCAAGCCCATCGCAATACCAGCGACGGGTGCTTTGATTGGAACACCTGCATCCATTAATGAAAGGGATGTACCACAAACAGAAGCCATTGAACTTGAGCCGTTTGATTCTGTAATTTCAGAAACAACACGAACAGTGTATGGAAATGATTCTTGGTCTGGCATAACAGCAAGAACACCACGCTTAGCTAAACGACCATGACCAATTTCACGACGACCAGGGCTACCTGTACGACCTGTCTCACCAACAGAGTAAGGAGGGAAGTTGTAGTGTAGTAAGAATGGGTCTTTATAAGAGCCTTGTAGCGCATCAATAATTTGTGCATCACGCTGTGTACCAAGTGTAGTAACAACTAATGCCTGGGTCTCGCCACGTGTAAATAGCGCAGAACCATGAGTACGAGGAAGGACGCCAACGCGAGATGCAATCGCACGAACTGTTTGGTTGTCACGGCCATCAATACGAGGTTCACCAGCAATAATGCGGCTACGAACGATGTTGCTTTCTAAATCTTTGAATGCGCCAGAAACGTCGCCAGCATCAGCAGAGCCTTCTTCATTTGCAACCAAAGCTTCCATAAGTTTTGATTTTGCCGCTGCAACTTTGTCTTGACGATCCATTTTATCTGCTGTTGAAAAAGCATCTTTAAGATCAGCTTCACAAATATCTGCTACTTGTTTCGCTAGTGCAACGTCTTTTTCAGGAGCAGTCCAGTCCCAAGTTTCATTTCCAACTTCTTTAGCAAAATCATTGATAGCTGAAATGGCAACTTGCATTTCATCATGACCATAAACAACTGCGCCAAGCATGATTTCTTCAGAAAGTTCCTTTGCTTCTGACTCAACCATTAATACAGCATCAGATGTACCTGCAACCATAAGATCAAGATCAGAATCTTTCATTTGTGAAACACTTGGGTTAAGGATGTAATTACCATCTTTATAACCAACTGATGCAGCGCCGATAGGGCCAGCAAAAGGAATGCCAGAAGCTGCAAGAGCCGCCGATGTTCCAAGCATTGCTGGGATATCAGGAAGCACTTCAGGGTTTAAAGATACAACATAAATTATAACCTGCACTTCATTCATGTAGCCTTCTGGGAATAAAGGGCGAATAGGACGATCAATCAAACGAGCAAGAAGAGTCTCGCCTTCACTTGGGCGTGCTTCACGGCGGAAGAACCCACCAGGGATTTTACCTGCTGCGTAAGTTTTCTCTTGGTAGTTCACGGTTAGAGGGAAAAAATCTTGTCCTGGTTTGGCTTCTTTTCTGCCAACAACCGATACAAATACGACTGTTCCATCCATGTCAACCTTAACGGCTGCGTGTGCTTGGCGAGCGATTTCGCCCATTTCGAGTTCAACAGTGTTATCACCGTATTGAAACGTTGTAGTTACAACATCAAACATATTCTATATTCCTTTGTGTATTTCTTTAATTTTATTAAATAGTATTATCACGAAGGATGTTTATAGAAGTCTTATCGAATAAGAATAAGGCTTATATAAACAACCTAATACGTGATATGGATATACGAAAACACCGCACAAGTGCGGTGTTTTCAAAGTAATCTAACGACGTAACTCTAGACGCTTGATTAAGTCTTGATAGCGAGTTAATTCAGTACGCTTTAAGTAGTCAAGAAGCTTGCGGCGCTGGTTAACCATTCTCAATAAACCACGGCGTGAGTGGTGATCGTGAATGTGAGTTTTAAAATGCTCCGTAAGATGCTTGATGTTCGCTGTTAATAGCGCAACCTGCACCTCCGAAGACCCGGTGTCAGTGTCTGACAAGCGATATTCTGCTACGATTTTCGCTTTAGTTTCTGCGTTCAGAGACATAGTTCCTAAGTTCCAGATAAGTACCTAACAGTTGCAATGTATTGTTACAGGGCAAAAGTAGATTGGGTTGATAAAGTAATCACAAAATATGACTACGAGTAAAAAGGCGCGCATTGTATCATGCTAGATAGTTATATGGCATTAGCTTTTGCGATTTTGGGGGTAAATATAAGTATTTTTTACCATCAGTCCAGTTTTTCAATGTTTTTCGCATTTTGGCTATGCTCTAACTTTATTTTTATAATCCATCCATTTAAAATAATAACGATATGCTGGTTAGAAATATGTCTTCATACAGGTGGTTAAAGGGTGTGTTTAGGTGGATTGAAGGAATATGTTATTTAAGAGTAACGTACAAATCATCGAAAAAAGGGGGGGGTGGTATTGAAAATAGGCTTAATATGAGAAAAGTCAGTTAGTTTTCATCATTCTCTTTGGCGCAAGCAAGCTATTACCTTGCTTATCTTGAGAGTATCGACCAATTCCAATGAATTCTCCATCTGCGAGATACATCTTTATCATGTTACTTTCAGGAATATCAGGTAGTGCTGCTTTTAAGCCATGTCTTACGCGGTTTGCATCTGCTTCATTCAAAATGATAGAAGGCAATTTAATTAAAGCGCTATCTATGGGAAGTAGGGTATTTTCTAAGTCATCCGTTTCAGCTAACTTTTCAATATCTTCAATAGTGTAAAGCTTACTGCAATCAAATGGTGAAACATCAGTGCGGCGTAACATGCTGAGGTGTGCACCAAAGCCTAAAGCTTCGCCGATATCCTGAGCGAGTGTGCGAATGTAAGTACCTTTGCTACAGTGCACATCAACAGTAATAGTGTCTTTTGTTACTCTTATGAGAGTAAGCTCGTGAATAGTGATATTGCGAGATTTACGTTCAATTTCAATACCTTGTCTGGCTAGTTTATAGAGTGGTTGTCCATTGTGTTTAAGCGCTGAGTGCATGGGTGGGATTTGTTCGATACTACCTCTGAAATTTTCAAGTACACTTTCTATTTGTACTTCGGTGAAAGGTGTGACTTTACATATTTGTAATACATCACCTTCTTTATCGCCAGTAGTGGTTGTCTCGCCAAGTTGGGCTGTAAACGTATAGCGTTTGTCAGAGTCGAGTAGGTATGCAGAGACTTTGCTAGCTTGTCCAAAACAAATGGGGAGTACACCTGTCGCGAGTGGGTCAAGACTGCCGGTATGACCTGCTTTTTTAGCATTAAAGAGATAGCGGACTTTTTGAAGTGCAGAATTTGAGCTTCTGCCTAG
>Ga0256839_1005632_pt1 | contig 11441 bp, 10 predicted proteins | sample 354166metaG_FD_185968 | JGI IMG/M metagenome (GOLD analysis project Ga0256839, IMG submission 185968) | Hydrothermal vent microbial communities from Mid Atlantic Ridge, Atlantic Ocean - 354-166 | ecosystem: Environmental > Aquatic > Marine > Hydrothermal vents | place: Atlantic Ocean: Mid...
CAAGTCTACTTCGGTACCATAATCCTTAGATATAACCACTACCTTATCAGGGCTAAATACTTCTACAGCATCTTTTACACTCGATAGTACAGAGAAACTTTTCCCCTGTTTTAGAGCAAGCCTAGTCACCTCTGGTACTCCGCTCGAAGCAGCTGCTCCATAGACTTTAGTTGCTACAAAATACTTAACGCCAAACCCATAGACTACCCTAGCTAAGTCTACAAGTCTTTGTGCACTAGAGATATCGTTTACTAGGAATATAACATCAGTAGCCAGCCTAGCCACACCCGGAAATAACGATAACAAGTAGGCTCAGAACTTAAAGATGTCTACATAGCTATCTTCAGCGAGTACAGCCCTCAGCATCCCAGTACCCATACAGTACGTATCATCCTTTTAAAGTATACTTACTCTGTAGCACTACTAGGCGGGCTTCTTATAAACAAAACTTAGCCTTTATCAACGAAAGGGGTACCTATTTGGCTAAGGTAATTATAGTGAGAATTGATGATAAAGTCTACGAGGAGCTGGACAAGAAAGCTAGAAAGAAAGGATATCTACTAGTAACAGATTATGTAAAGAACCTAATACTACGTGACCTAGGGAGAGAGGAAGAAGTAGAAGCTAAACAACCAGTACACTTAGACCTTGACGAAGTAGCTAGTAGAGTCTTAGAAAGACTACTAAGAGAGGGTGTTATCTCTCAGCAAATAACAGAAAAACAACTAGCTAGGATAGAGAGGAGAATACAAGATATACTAAACCCTTGGACAGAGAAAATAGATAAACTCTATGTAAAACTCGCAGATACTATAGAGAAAATCGAAATATTAGAAAATGAACTACAATCGTTGAAGAATAAAGTTACGAAGCTCGAAGAATCTACACAGATGCAACCCCCGGAGAGGAGAGAAAAACCTCGTAGAAAGAGCGCAATAGAGAGGCTACGTGAACAAGGAGTTGTATTTGAGCATGAAGTAAGATGGTTGCGCGACAGGGACGCATTCTTCGAGAAGCTAAGAAGAGAAGGCGCACTAATAATAGATACAGGTGAAGAGCGTATAGCTGTAGACCCAGTATTCTGGCGTGGGTTTACAGAGAGGTTATCGGAGATAAAGACTCCTAATGAAGACGAAATAAAAGAACTACTATCAGACCTAGAGTATAATGTATTTAAGAGGCTTAGAAGTAATGCACTTATCTACTTCGATGCAAGAACACGCTCATGGATACTCGTCGATGTCCTAAAAACACTACAGGAGTAGCGGGCCTCGCAGCCAGGTCGCTCACCATTGCATGAAATGCTCGGATGTTGGCGTATAGTTCATAGGCCCTCCTTTTCCTGGAAAAAGGATACTAGGGGATATAAACCTGTAGCTAGAGTTCCCAACTCTTTAGGTATTCTATCTGTTCATCTGTGAGTTTCTCTAGCTCTATACCAAGTGACTGGAGTTTCAGCCTAGCAACCTCCTCGTCTATCTCCCCAGGTACAGGGTATAGGGCTCTTTCTAGCTTAGCTCTATTTTCTACAAGATATCTAACAGCTAGTGCTTGGTTAGCAAAACTCATATCCATTACTTCGCTTGGATGCCCTTCTGCTGCAACTAGGTTTACTAGCCTGCCCTCAGCAAGTAGATAAAGTCTCCGCCCATTTCTCAGTTTATACTCTGTAACATATCTACGTATATTCTTCTTCGACAAGGCTAACTCTTCTAAGTCTGGTATCCAAATCTCTACATTGAAGTGGCCTGCATTAGCTAGTATAGCACCATCTTTCATCAGTTCTAAGTGCTCTCTTCTGATAACCTTCTTATTACCAGTTGCTGTAATAAATACGTCTCCTATCTTAGCTGCCTCGGACATAGAAGTAACATAGTAGCCATCCATGACAGCTTCTAGAGCTCTTACAGGATCTACTTCAACAATAATTACTCGTGCACCCATTCCTCTAGCACGAGTAGCTATTCCTCTCCCAACCCACCCATATCCTGCAACAACTACAGTCTTTCCAGCAAGTAGGATATTCGTAGCTCTCAAGATACCATCAATACTACTTTGACCAGTACCATACCTATTATCAAACATCATCTTAGTCCTAGCGTTATTAACCTCTATAACAGGGTAGAGAAGTACTTTATCACGCTCCATAGCTCTCAGCCTAATTATACCTGTTGTTGTCTCCTCTGTACCACCCCATACTTTCTCGGCAACATCTGGGTACTCTCGATGTAGAGTAACGTGTAAATCTCCGCCATCATCAATAACAATGTCTGGTTTACTAGATGCCACCCATCTTATACACTCAAAGTATTCTTTTTCACTCATTCCTCTCCAGGCACATACATCTACGTTATCTAGCCTAGATAGTGCAGCAGCTACTTCGTCTTGTGTACTAAGAGGATTACTTGCTGCTAGATAAACAGATGCACCACCAGCAACAAGAGTTCGTACAAGCGCGGCAGTCTCCTTGGTAACGTGTAGAACAGCTCCAATCCTTATACCAGTAAGTGGTTTCTTACTACTAAAATCCTCCCTAATCCTACTAGCAGTTACTGGCATTAGTCTCTCGGCCCACTCAATTAACTTAAATCCTTCACTAGCAAGACTAAGATCCTTAACTCTACTACTCAACGCAGATCACCAATCAACGAGTCCAACCTTTGATTTATATTATTATCTCCTCTAACACTGATAAACAAATCCCTAGAACCAACAATATACTTAAACATAGAAATCATGGTGGGCCCGGGGGGATTTGAACCCCCGACCGCCGGGTCTCTCCTCCCTTCATCTAGGCCTCCTCAGCAGACCCAGCGTCTATGAACCCCTGGTGGTCTGGAGCCCGGCGCTCTGCCTGGCTGAGCTACGGGCCCAATACCGAAGGCCGTCTCAGGGCCCACCACGTAGATCATCCCCTTCAGCGGGTCTTTTGGGGGCTCAACCAATTATAGGTAGAGGCTTGCCAGGGATATTATTCTCTTACTCTTTACCTCTAATGTACTGAGCTACTACTGTCTTCCTACGGACACTATCATAGATCATAGCTATTCTATGTGCTTGTCTTCTTGCATGAGTTAGCCCATAGAGCTCTATGAATGGTACAATGCTTGAAGAAAGTAGTGCTCTAATATCACGTATATGTCTCTTAAGAATCTCAATGTAATCTAATAGTGGTGTTTCTACTACTGTCTCAGAACCTTCTATCTTAATTAGTGAGTTAGCCGCCTCGGCGGGTGGCGAAACCTCGTACCTATTTACTATAAATACTACTCCAATACTTTTCCCTAAGCTTTTGGCAACACTAACTAGTTCTCTAAACTCGCTGAACTCGTGGCTATAATCTGAAATAACAAGTATTCCTCTCAACCTCCTCAGCCGTGGCAACTGCTTTACTAAGCCTCTAAGCCCTCCTCTTCTACTAAACTTAGAGCTACATACTTTGCTAGGTATAGCTGCAATAAGATTGCGTGGATCATTGCTACGTATAAACTCTATGTTTTCTTCACCTACTGTACTAGGTGATAAAGTAAAGCTTACTCTATCATTTCTCGTAGTAGCTGTAAAAAGAGCTATTGAAGATGAATAAACACCTACTCCCAATTTATCCCAGAAGCCCATAGAGTATCCTATGTTTAGGAAGATCAATGTCTCAACGAGCTGCTCCTCCTCGAACTCTTTCACCATAAGCTTATAGTCACCGCTGATATCGATACTTCTTGCTGTTGTTATCCAGTCAATACGCCTAGTATCATCGCCAAGACTATACTCTCGTGTACTAACATACTCTATCCCCAGCCCTACTCTTCTACTCCTAGACATTCCAGCGAATAATAGGGTAGCATCAGCAGATGCAAGCTTATAAGCTACATGTGATAAACTACATCTATCCCTAGGTATATGCATTATTAGCTCCTCCTAATCTTCCTAGCTAGTTCCTTCACCCTCCTAAACCTACTAAATAGTCTCCTATAGGCTTTAGGGCTCCTCTTGTAGTCATATGCTAGTAGTGAGCTAGAAGCAAGTAGTAGAGAAAAACTACGTAGTAAACGCTCACCAGAGATAGTTGTTACATAGTTTATACTTACACAGAGAGTACTAGGTGCTATGTAAGTTGTATATGTATTGTAGATTGCTTTAACAACAGTTAAATTATATGAAGAACTGCTTAAGTATACATTTACTGTACTCTTGACAGCATCACCTAGACTTATAAGCCTACCTCCAATATCTACGGGGATTTTATCTCCATCGAGTTCTAATAGCACTACTACTACAAACGAATAGCGGCGCCAGGGCTGAGGCCCCGTAGGTGCTACTTGTGTCTTTATAAGTGATTTAAAGGTATCAATATCAACTACTAGTCTATCAGCGCTACCTTGGAGGTAGTTACAGCTACTAACTTTAAGTATAGCATGCCTATCTATTAAATCCAGTAGTAATGCTCCTCGCTTCCCCCACGTCAATAGTTCGCGTGGAGGACCCCAGGCTATGTAGTTCCCACCTAGATAGGTATAGGTCAATGTAATGTTACTAAACATACTGCCTTCAAGTAAGTAAATTGTGCATCTCCTTACATACAATGGCGTAATATTCTGAGGTGTACCAGGTAATCCACTTTTATATCTTAAATAACTAGGACGTAGAAGAAACTCCACCTCTCGGATATCTCTAAGGAGCGGGCCTCTGTGCCATAACCTTCCACCAATGCTACCAAGAGCGTATAAGCTTTCATTCGTAATAATGAAAGAAGGTAAATCTTCACTAATCCCATGGGCATCTATGCACTGTGTCATCAGCTCTATTCTCGGTGAATTAACTATTATGGCTATGTACACAGAGGAGATTATTAGTAGTATTATGATAGTCATTAGCAGTAGGTACTTATACATTTCTCCTCCCTTTTCTCCTCAGCTTGCCGAGTAGTTTTACAGCTCTAGAGAAGAATCTTCTATAGCTCCTACGATTACTCCTATAGTCGTATACTAAGACTCCTCCTGCAATTACTATTGCTGATAATGTTCTTAGACCTTCTTCTAGCTTTATTTCGGCGATATATCCTATGTTTGAGCAGATACTGATACTTGGCATGAGGGAATTATATATAGCTATCATTGCTTCATTAGTGAAAGTGCTCTGCAACATACTCTTCGATCCATTGACTATGGAAGCATGTATCAGCTCAGCTAATTCGCTCAGAGTTTTGACCTGAGGATACTTTGGCACATATAGTTTAACATTATCCCCATCAAGTTCGACAATAACTACAAGGAAGAAATCTGTATAGTGAGGCCTTGACGCCATAAGTATTTTCTTCAATTTATCAGAGTAGAGGTAAACTCTTGCAACTTCTCCTACTCTCTCTAAGAACACGCAGTTGTCTGATTTACCTATAGCTAGTTTCTCGATAAGCTCTAGTAGTGTGGAGTTCCCTGTCTTCTTGTCGAAATATACTACTCCTCTAACATATCCTGTAGCGGAAGATCCGTAGATAAGAGATATGTTAGTAAGAGAATCATCGTCGAGTAGATAGGTAGTACAGCTCTTCTTAACTGTGGATAAATTACTATATACTCCTACTAAACGAGTACTTGGATATGGTGTTGGACCTCCCCAGGGCTCTCTCCATACTCTTAGATATACTATACCTCTGTCGCTAGATAAGTAGTATATAACTCGTGGGCTATACAAGTTGACAAACCTTCCACTAACTAGGTATATTTTCTTATCACCTGTTACTATGAAATGTGGTAGAGGTCCTGGACCTAGAGGGCCTCCACACGCAGTGAATGGCGAGACTGTCTCTGGTCTATATGTGGCGACAAAGAATTCTACTAGTGCTACTACAACTATAGAGAATACACTAATTAGCAGTAGTTGGCGTAACAATTAACTACACCTCTCTCCTACTAGCTACATAGACGTAGCTTGCTAGCAGTATTGATATGAGTACAACTTGTGGTAGAGCAACTATAGCATCGAGCCTTAGCTCGTTCACCATCATTGCAAAAATGGTATTCCCAGGGCTCATCAGCATAGCGATACGCCTAGGCCCAAAGTTAAGCAAAGCACCTACAAATCCTGCAACAAACGGGTAAGCTAGAGTTACTAATACTGGTAGACCTACAGTTGCACTCCTCTTAGTAATGGTTATCGCTGGTAAGAGGGCTGACAACCCAGCAGTAATAGTAGTTAGTATAAAAGCAGTAAGCATTTCACTAAATACTGGCATTGGAGCATACATACCAAGTACAGGTATAGGTTTTGTAAATAAGCTAGGATCTATAAGCACAATAGGTATTATTAGAGCGAGAAATGCAGCTAAGCATGGATAAACAACAACAGCTAGCATCCAAGAAAGTGCATATCTCTTCCTCGTAAGACCCATCATCAAGTAGAGTTGTACTCTCCCAGAACTAAGCTCTTCTACTAGGTTCTGCGCCATAGAACCTGTAACTAGCCCTATTCCTAGGCCATAAGCTATTATTAGAAATGATACTACTGGGTTTTGAAGTAGGAGACCTATAGTTAGTACAGAAGATACGAATATAGCTAGGAGAAAAACTGTTACATCTGAGTAGCTTAGTATAAACTCTGTATGCCTAAGTATACCTCTTAAGACAACTAGTGTATTCTCGCCGCTGAGTCCTCTAGGTTGTTTCCCCATCTAAACTCCCTACTCTTCTCTAGATGTAAGTCTAAAGTAGAGATCTTGTATAGACCCAGTAACAAGTCTATAGTCATCAATAACTCTTCTAGCTAGTAGTTTACTGAAAAGAGACTCTGCCTGAGTATTTGTACCACGGGCGATCTTTACGACAAGCTTATTACTCAAAACTTCTAATCCTACAATAAACTCTTCGCCTATAATCTCTTTTGCTGCACTCCTCGGCTTTGCTGTCTTTACCTCGTATATTGTCTCAGCATAGTACTTCTGCGCTAGATCTCCTATATAGCCATGCTCTACTATAACACCATCTTTAATTACTACGAGATAGTTAGCAATTTGCTGCATTTCAGGCAGTATATGAGTCGAAACTACTACTGTAACTCCTAGATCTTCTGCAAAAGTCTTAATAAGTTCGAGGATCTCCATTCGAGCTGCTGGATCTAAGTTAGCAGTAGGCTCATCGAGTAGAAGAAGTTCTGGTTCTCCGATAAGCGTAGTAGCTAGTCCAAGCCTTTGTATATAACCTCTAGAGAGAGAACCTATGGGGCGTGAGTGATACTCTTCTATCCCGGTTATACGTTCAACCTTGCTAACTTCTGATATAGGTAATCGTTTACTTATAGTTATATGTTCTAGTAAGTCGCCTACTGTGATGCTAGGTGGATAGATAGGTTTTTCAGGTAAGTATCCTATCTTTTCCCTAACTCTATCCTCTTCACGCCATGGATCTAGCCCGAAGGTATAAACTCTTCCAGAATTTGGCCTCAAGAAGCCGAGAGCTAGTTTAAAAGAAGTTGTCTTACCTGAGCCATTAGGCCCAACAAGGCCAGCAATTACACCACTAGGTATGTTAAAAGTAGCTCCTTTGAGAGCTTCTACACTACCCTTATAGATTTTATAGACCGAGTGAAACTCCACTACATTCTCCATACAGATACCTAACCCATTTTGACTAATCTAGTAGCTGTACAAATAAATCCTTAGAAGCAGTAGTTAATCTAGGTAACGGTTTTTAAAACGTATTCTAGACCCTCTTTAATAACATCTACTCTATCCCTAAACCTCCCCCCTCTTTCTATTACTGTTTCTATATTCGGTATTACTCTATGATTTAGAACACTGAATAAAACATTTTTAACATCCTCCAACTCAACTACTTCTTTCCCATTTATTGCTGCGTAAGCTTTCGCTACACGTAGCAACATTATGCCCGCACGTGGACTAGCACCTAGCTCAAAGTACTTCTTAACAGGTTCTATGATCTCAGGCCTTGTACCTCTTATAATCCTCGTAATAACGTTAAGGATATCTTCTCCAACTCTTACATTTCTAGCAATAACTTCTTGTACACGGACTAGCCACCCACTATCTGTAACAGGCTCTACATCCTCTACAGGCTCTACCAGCCTCATAGAGTGGAGTTTGTATATATTCTTCTCTTCCTCCAAGCTCCCAGGATAATCCATTATTATCCTAACTGCAAATCTATCAAGCTGAGCTTCTGGGAGAGGGTAAGTTCCCTCCTGCTCTATAGGGTTCTGAGTAGCTATTACGATAAACCATTTACCCTTACTACGTAGCTCAAGTGGGTAGGAAAAACCACCTATGCTAACTCTACGCTCCTGCATAGCTTCTAGTAGAGCACTCTGCGTACGTGGTGTTGCTCTATTAATCTCATCTGCTAGGACTAAGTACGAAAATATAGGCCCAAAATACGGCTGAAAAGTCTTCTCGTGAGGATTCCATATCAAACTACCAGTGATATCTGTAGGCATTAAGTCTGGCGTGAACTGTATTCTCGAGAATCCACGGAATGGTATACTGCCTATCTTTATCTTCTCCTCACCTATAGGTAGCCCTAGTAGTTTTGCAAACCCCCTAGCAATTGTTGTTTTAGCTATCCCTGGTACGCCTTCGAGCAATATATGGCCATTAGCTAGCATAGCTGCTATCATTATTTTTAGCTCTAGTCCATACCCTATAACTATCTTCGACATAGAGTTTAGAATAGACTTACAGTCTCTCTTAATAGTATCTAGATCAATATTCTCCATCTCTATGCTCATAGTTGTAGCGCCCGTCTCTCTACTCTATACTCGTTAACTATATATTATCCGTGGGGGCACACATTTAAAACTGAGTTATTTAGAGACAAACTCAATGGTCTATAATGCCTTGGCTCTCATTGTGTTTTATAGGATGTCTAAATTACTAAGAAAAATTAGGAATGTCCTACGGAAAAGAGTAATAATACTACTAGTTGTATTTACTGTTTCGTGGCTATTCTCTTCCGCTCTATTTTACTACACAGAACATATACTCTATGGGCGAGAGGATGTCGATATATGGATCTCTCTCTACTGGGCTATAATCACAATGGCTACAGTAGGCTATGGCGACATAATACCTGAATCAAGTTCCGGCAAGATAGTTGCAGCAATGGCCTCCATCTTCGGCATAATGGTATACACTCTCTTTATATCTACAATAGCTGACTATTTCTTGGAGATCACAATGAAAGCATCACTAGGTCTTGGCCGCTTGAAAGAAAAGTCGATAATAGTTGTAGGTGAAGGACCTGTATGCGAAGAAACTATCCGTGAACTAGTCGCTAACGGCTTTAGAGAAGAAATAGGCTGGATAAGAGAGCATACTCCACGAGGCGAAGCACTCGTTGATTTCATTGTTGGCGAGCTATCGCTGGAAACACTTAAACGGGGTGGAGTAGAACAAGCAGACAGTATTATTGTTTGCTATGAAGACGACTCAAAAAACATACACGTTGCTGCACTAGCGAGAAGACTTAACAGGAGGGCTAAAATAGTCAGTCTAGCAAGAGAGGAAACTACAGAGCATATACTAGAAACTATAGGAGCTGAGAATATAATCCCGATAGCTATTCTTGGAAGACTACTTGCAAGTAGCTCCTTTGAACCTAATGTGGCAAGATTCCTATCCAGGATAACTACTGCTAGATACGACGTAGATGTGGCTGAGATAAAACTCGATAAAACCCAGAGTTTGAGAGAATTCGAATCAAAAACAGGGTATAAAGTTCTAGCAGTAGTGAAAAATAGCAAGCTAGAAGTAGTAGATGGGAAAAGCAGCGATCTTACTCTCGAGGAAGGAGCAAGAATAATTGTAATAAAGAAGAAATAGATATAGTTACTCGACAATTACTATATCTCTTAACTTCCTTATAGAACTCCAAGGCAGATCTATAAATGCTCCTGCCCCCTCACTTTTAACATACTTCCCCATCAACTCTATTAGTTCTCTAGGAGCATTCTCTTTTAGAAGCATATCCTCTATTTCCTTCAACGCCTCTATTGGTAATCTCTTCCTCTTATAGGGATCAACATACTCAGCTAACTTAGTATAGATTTTACTATATCCTCTCTTTTTCACCTCTGAAAGATACGCTAGCCATGCAAAGTAGAATTCTCCTCTCCCTGCTTGAGCTACTCTTATACCTGCCTCTCCTGGCCCTAAGACAATAGATTGCGCGAACCCTACTAGCCCCCTAGATAAACTAACAACTATCTTCCCTTCAACGAGGTCTGGGCTTGGAGGTGGTACTTCCTCTTGTATACTAATTCCTCTAAATAAAGCTTCTTTAGGCTTAGATAGCAGTACTATTAGGCGTGCATCTGGCATACGGTCTACTAGGAGGATCTCACTAGGCTCTATATAGCTTTTAACAATCTTTATATCAGAAGTAGTTTCTATCAACGGTATATCCAGGCCTTCCTCTCGGGCTCTAATAACTAGGAACTCCAGTGTAGCATCTATAGGTACATCTACACCACGGTGTTCAAGCATCTCTACTAGCTTATCTTTATCTGGGATAACCCTATGCGCTTTTACTTCAACGCATACTTTTATCCTAACTCCGCCAAGATAGTATTCATGGCCGCATCCTCTACCAAAGATAAGGCCTTCTGAATCTACGATTAGACTATCTCTATACTCATCTAGTGGGTAGAACTTCTGGCTCAATCTATAGCCCCTCTTCTAGTTAATCTTACATCCATAGTTAAAGTGATAAGGGATTCTTCTTCACCCTAGAGAGATACCTAAGTAATAGTAGTGATAAAACTACTAGGAGTAGGTACTTAGATAACCAGTTCTTTACCCAGATCTCCTTCCTAAGTACTATATCCGCTCTAACCTCAACATCCTGCTTAAGCTTATGCGCTAATTTTTTGTACAAATCTACTAGCTTATTAATATCATCAACTTCATAGACGTTTCCGCCAGTAGGCCCAGATACTGTATTCTTCAGCACTCCGTATCCTCCAGATAAACTGCCAATTATGATAGAGTGAATAGTTACACCTAGCTTAGCGAGTTCTTCGACAACTATGTCGTATACTCCACGATCAGCAGGGATACCATCTGTAGCAAATACTACGACTACGGTAACATTAAAAGCTCTATACGGTTTAGCCCAATTACTAGCTACTTTAAGTGGATAACTATACATAGTTCCTCCTCCTGCAACTAGCTTATCTATAGTGTTGTATAGCTTCGGTAGATCACTAGTAGGTGGTACAGTAGCTACGACTTTGTCACTGAAAGCAATTAAACCTATATCGAAAACATCCTTAGCTTCCTCCATAAAGGCTTTCAAAGCATCCTTAGCTATCTCTATCTTCTCACCACCCATACTACCTGAAACATCTATAATTAGAATAGCTGTAGGTCTTGCATTCACCTCTAACCTACCTACAGCCTCCTCCTCAAACTCTACTACCTTCTTAGTTGAAATATA
>Ga0256839_1005633_pt1 | contig 11440 bp, 9 predicted proteins | sample 354166metaG_FD_185968 | JGI IMG/M metagenome (GOLD analysis project Ga0256839, IMG submission 185968) | Hydrothermal vent microbial communities from Mid Atlantic Ridge, Atlantic Ocean - 354-166 | ecosystem: Environmental > Aquatic > Marine > Hydrothermal vents | place: Atlantic Ocean: Mid...
GGGTTGCACCCGCGGGACAACCAGCGGCTCGTCGCCACGCTCCAGCGACTGCGGGATCTGGGCAACTCCGTCCTCGTGGTCGAGCACGACGAGGAGACGATCCGCGCGGCGGACCACGTGGTGGACTTCGGGCCCGGCGCAGGCCGGGCGGGCGGTCGCGTCGTGGCGCAGGGCCCGCCCGAGAAGATCGCGCGCAGCCGCAAGAGCCTGACGGGGGCCTACCTCGCGGGGCGCCGCCGCATCGAGGTGCCCGCCACCCGCCGTGCCGCCCGGGGCACGCTTCGGATCGAGGGGGCGTGCGTGCACAACCTCGCGGGGATCGACGTGGAGATTCCGCTCGGCTGCCTCGTCGCGGTGACCGGGGTCAGCGGAGCGGGGAAGTCGAGCCTCGTGCACGGCGCGCTGCTACCCACCGCGACCGCCCACCTCGCCGGCCGGCCGCGGGCCGTTGGCTGCACGGCGATCCGCGGCATCGAGGCCGTCGAGAAGGTCATCGCCATCGACCAAAAGCCCATCGGGCGGACGCCACGCTCGAACCCTGGCACGTACACGAAGGCCCTCGACGGGATCCGGGCCGTCTTCGCGCAGACGCCCCTGGCGCGGGCGCGAGGCTACAAGCCGGGACGCTTTTCCTTCAACGTACCCGGCGGGCGCTGCGAGGCCTGCGAGGGGGACGGAGTGGTCCGGGTGGAGATGCACTTTTTGGCGGACGTCTACGTCAAGTGTGAGGTGTGCGGTGGTGCGCGGTTCAACGCGCAGACGCTCGAGGTGCGCTACAAGGGCCGCTCCATCGCCGATGTCCTGGCGACCCCCATCGCCGAGTGCCGCGAGTTGTTCGCAAACCACGCCAAGATCGCCCGGATCCTCGACACCCTGCTCGACGTCGGGCTCGGCTACGTCGAACTGGGGCAACCCGCGCCGACCTTGAGCGGCGGGGAGGCGCAGCGGATCAAATTGTCGCGCGAGCTTGCGCGCCGGGCGTCGGGCGCCACGCTGTACGTGCTCGACGAACCGACGACCGGCCTGCACTTCGAGGACGTGCGCCGCCTGCTGGCCGTGCTCGACCGGCTGGTGGCCGCCGGCAACACGGTCGTGGTGATCGAGCACAACCTGGACGTCGTCAAGTGCGCCGACCACGTGATCGACCTCGGGCCCGAAGGCGGCGATGGGGGGGGGCGCGTCGTGGCCGCCGGGACGCCGGAGACGGTCGCGAAGGTCCCCGGCTCCTTCACCGGCCAGCACCTCGCGCGCGCCCTGGCGGCGGGACGGCACCGCGCCGGCCGGTGATCTCGGCCCGGTCCGGCAGGCCGTGGCCGAGCGCCGGTCTTCCGTGCTAGGAACCAACCACCGTGTCGCATACGGCCCTCGCCACCGACGGGCTCTCGGCCCGGCAGACGTACCGCCTGCTGACCAGCCTCGTGGTTCCCCGCCCCATCGCGTGGGTTTCCACGGTCGGCGCGGACGGCGCGCGCAATCTCGCCCCCTTCAGCTACTTCCAGGCGGTGTGCTCTCGGCCGGCCACGGTGATGCTCAGCCTCGGCTGGCGTTCCGACGGCCGCCCCAAGGACACCCTGCGCAACATCCTGGACACGGGCGAGTTCTCGATCTCGCTCGTGGATCCGCCCCTGGCCGACGCGATGCACCGAACGTCGGAGGACCTGCCGCCGGGGACGTCCGAGTGGGACCTGGCGAAGGTCCGTCCCGCCCCCGGTCGGACCGTCGGCGCGCCCCATGTGGCGGATGCCTCGGCCGCCCTCGAGTGCCGGCTGTCCCACGCCCTGCCCATGGGGCGGGGGCGCGGCGGCGGCCCGTCGGTGACCGTGGTGTTCGGGCGCGTAACCTGCGTCCTCGTGCGGTCCGACCTCGTCCTGACGGACGAGGCAGGGCGCCCGGTCGGCGTGGACGCGGCGGGGATCCGGCCCGTCGGGCGCCTGGGCGGGGCCGCCTACACGAGCACGGACGACCGCTTCGACCTGCCGCGCACGCCCGAGGAGGAGGGCGGCGGGGCATGAACGAACGGGCCGAGCCGGGCGCCGTCGCCCCGTCGGCGCGCCACCTGTTCGACGCGCTGCCCGAGCGCGTGTCGATCTACGAGGTAGGACCGCGGGACGGGCTCCAGAACGAGGCCGTCGTGCTGCCCACCGATCGCAAGGTGGAGCTCATCGAGGGGCTCGTCCAGGCCGGGATCCGGCGCGTGGAGATCACCAGCTTCGTAAACCCCCGCTGGATCCCCGCCCTCGCCGACCACATGGAGGTGGCGACCCGGATCCGGCGTGAACCGGGCGTGCGCTACAGCGCCCTCGTCCCGAACATGCGCGGGCTCGACGGCGCCAGCCGGGCCGGCATGGAGGAGATCGCCGTCTTCCTGGCCGCCAGCCAGACCCACAACCGCAAGAACATCAACAAGTCCACCGAGGAGGCGCTCGCCACCTACCGCCGCGTCGTCACCGAGGCGAGGGCCCGGGGCATGGCCGTCCGCGGGTACGTAAGCTGCGTCTACGGTTGCCCCTACGAGGGCCCCGTGCCCGTCGAGTCGGTCGTGGACGTGGCGCGCGCCCTCGTGGACATGGGCGTGTACGAGGTCAGTCTGGGCGACACGATCGGCGTGGGCACGCCGCGGCAGGTGCAGTTCGTGCTGGCACGCCTTCTTGAAGCGGGTCTTGCGCTCGACCAGCTCGCCGTGCACTTCCACGACACCCGGGGCACGGCGCTGGCGAACATCGTGGTCGCCCTCCAGTTCGGGATCCGAACCATCGACAGCGCCATCGGGGGCCTGGGGGGGTGTCCCTACGCGCCCGGCGCCTCGGGCAACGTCGCCACCGAGGACGTGGTGTTCATGTTGCAGGGGATGGGGGTGGACACCGGCGTCGATCTGGACGCGCTCGCCGCCCTGTCGGTGCGGCTTTCGGGGCTGCTCGGCCGGGAGCTGCCGTCGAAGTACCTCAAGGCCCACGTCGGCCACTGCTCCCGCCTGGGCGTGCCGGTGTAGCCGCGGTGCTACCGGGCGGCCTTCTGGCGCAGGATGATGCGCTCGATGGCGGCGCTGACGCCGTCGGCCAGATCCTGGATCGAGCGGGGGTCCACCGGGTGGGTGGTGCCGGAGGCGAAGATGAGGACCGGGACCTTGTCGCGCAGCAGCACCGGCAGCACCAGGACGTTGCCGACGAGCCCGCCGAATGCCTCGGAAAACGCACGATCGACGGGCGTGTCCGGACGCAGCGGGCCGAAGTAGGGGCGCTTCGAGGTGATCACCTTGGAGAAGACCGACGGCTCGGCGGCGGGGATCCGGACGAGGCGCACGGCCTCCAGGTCGAGGTCGTCGCCCCGGCCCTCACGGCCGCGCAGCTCGCCGTGGGCATGCACGAACAGGATGACGCGGCGAAAGCCGGCCCCGAGGAAGTCCAGCACGATGCGCGTGATGTCTTCGCGGGTCTGTGCGGCGACGATCCGCGGCAGGACGCGCCCGAAGGCGGCCGCCGAGAGGGGATCCGGCTCGTCGTCGTTCGCGGGCAGCGGGGGCTCCCACGCCGCGGGCCGCGGGCCCGTGGCTCCGCCGGCCGCCGCGGCTGGCACGGCGGCCCGTTGCCGCGGCGCGGCCGTGGATGCGGCATCCGGCTCGTCCACGCGGGGGGCGGTGGCGTCCTGCGTCGGGCCGACGTGTGGCGTGCCCGCGGTCGGGGGCTGTGGTGCGGGAGAGGCGCCCGGCGAGGACGCGCCGGGGACCTCGGGCGATGCGGGTACGGGGGCCTGGGGCGTGGCGGGGGGTGCGGCCGGCGGCGGCGTACCGGCCCCGGCGGCCGGCCCCGGCGCAGGCGCCGCGGGTGGAGGGCCGTAGCGCTCGGCCAGCGCCGCTCGGATCGTCGAGGCCGGAGCGACGGCGCGGATCACGTAGTGCCCCGTGACCGCGGCGATCTCGTCCACGATGGAGCCGTCCGTGGGGTCCACGAGGGCCACCGTGAGGTTGCCGTCCTCGTCCACGCTGACCGGGTAGGCGCCGAGACGGTGGGCGAGCGCGGGATCGAGCCGATCCGTGATCTCCCGGGGCACCTGGGCAAACAGGTTGGCCGCCACCTCCGGCACGAGGAGCCGGGACTGCAAGAAGGCCGCCAGGGCATCTTCGGCGATGGCGCCCGTCGCGACGAGGGCCTCGACGAGCCCGCAGCCGGCCTGGGCGGCGTGTGCGCGGGCGGTCTCGATCTGGCCGGGGGCGCAGACGCCGGCCCGCGCGAGCATGACGCCGACTTGGCTCGCCACGACGGCATGGTTGCGCCCATTTCGTCCACCGTCAACCGACCGTGGGCCCCAAAGGGGGCCCATCGCCGTGCTATGCAACGGGCGTGTCCCGTCCCGGTCCTGCCGCCTGGGCCCGCCCCCGCGTCTACCTCGACGTCAACGCGGGCCTGCCCCTGTGCGCGGCGGCTCGCACCGCGATGGCCGAGCTCATGGCCGAGGCGCCGGCGAACCCCTCGTCGATCCACGCCGAGGGCCGCGCCGCGCGGGCACGTCTCGAACGGGCGCGCCGTCAGGTCGCCGGCGCCCTCGCCGTCGATCCGCTGGAGGTCGTCTGGACCAGCGGCGGCACCGAATCGAACGTGCTGGCGATCCATGGGGCCCTCGGGGACGGCCCGGCCGACGTCGTCGTCGATCCCCTGTCCCACCCCTCGGTGACCGAGACCCTGCGGCGACTCCAGGCGCGCGGCCGGGTCCGGCTGCACACCCTGCCCGTGGACGACCAGGGGCGCCTCGACCCGGCCGGCGCACGGGCGCTCCTGGCCGCCGTCCGGCCCGCGCTCGTGTCCGTGTGCGTGGCGAGCCACGAGCTGGGCGTGGTCCACGACGTGGCCGCCGTCGCACGGGCCGCGCGCGCCGCCGACCCGACGGTGCGTGTGCACGCCGACGCCGTGCAGGCCCTCGGCAAGATCCCCGTCGATCCGCGGGGCTGGGACGCGGACCTGGTGTCCCTGTCCGCCCACAAGGTTGGCGGACCCGCGGGCGTGGGGGTCCTGCTCGTGCGGCGGCCGATGCGGCTCGAACCACCGTGGGCGGGTGGCGAGCAGGAGCGCGGCCACCGGCCCGGGACCGAGCCGCTGTGGGCCGCGGTGCCCGCTGCCGCCGCCATCGCCGACGCGGTGGCGCGCCAGCCCGCCGCCGCCCGCGCTCTGGCCGAGCGTCACCGCCATCTGCTGCGCCGCATCGCCACGGTGGACGGCGTGCGACCCGTCGGATGCATCGAGCCCTCCACCCACAACACCGTGTTGCTCACCTGTGACGGCGCCGATGGACAGATCCTCGTCATGGCGCTCGACCTGGAGGGGTTCGCCGTCAGCACGGGGGCCGCCTGTTCCGCCGGGCAGGCGCGCCCGGTGGCCGCCCTGCTCGCCACGGGGCACGGCGAGGCCGCGGCGCGGCAGGCCGTGCGCGTGTCGTTTTCCCACGAGACGGACCTTGCGGATCTCGATCGGTTCGTCGAGACCCTCCGTGTCGTGCTGCCCCGCGTGCGGCGGGCCGTGCGGCAGGCGCCCACCGCGGGCGCGCCGGCGATGGAGGCGTCATGAGGATCGTGTGCGCCATGTCCGGCGGCGTGGACTCCTCGGTGGCGGCCGCCCTGCTCGTCGAGGCCGGTCACGAGGTCGTCGGGATCACGATGCGCCTGTACGATGCGTCGGCCCACGGCGAGGCGTCCGCCGGCGGTCGCTGCTGCTCCCCCGCCGAGGTCTACCGGGCCCGCGAGGTGTGTGACCTGCTCGGGATCCCCCACTACGTGGTGGACGAGTCGGAACTGTTCTGGCAGCGCGTCATCGTCCCGTTCGGGCGAGACTACGCGGCCGGCCGCACGCCGAACCCTTGCACCCGCTGCAACCAGCACGTCAAGTTCCCCCCGCTCGTCGCCCGCGCCCGTGCGCTCGGGGCCGAGCGCCTTGCCACGGGCCACTACGCCCGCAAGGTCGGCAACGCCCTGTGCCGGGCGGCGGATCCCCGAAAGGACCAATCCTACTTTCTGTTCTCGATGGGGCGGGCCGCGCTTTCGTTCGTGGAGTTTCCCCTGGGCGGGATGACGAAGGACGAGGTCCGGGCCCGCGCGCGGGCGCTGGGGCTGCCCAGCGCCGACGCCCCCGACAGTCAGGAGCTTTGCTTCGTGTCGTCCGACGGCCACGCGGCCTTCCTCGAACGCCACGCGGCGCGCCTGGGCGTTTCGGGCGAGGCGCTCGCCGAAGGACCCGTCCTGGACCGGGCGGGTCGGGTCGTCGGGACCCACGGGGGGATCCACACCGTCACGGTGGGACAGCGGCGCGGGCTTGCGGTGGCCGGGACGCGCCGGCGCTACGTGCTGTCCATCGTGCCGGAGCAACGCGCCGTGGTGGTGGGCGACGCAAAAGACCTGCAGGTCGCCGGCCTCGAGGTCGGGGAGGTGTGCGACCTCGGCCTGCCCGCCGAGCCCTTCTCCGCAAGGGTCCAGGTGCGCCACCGCAGCCGACCCTACGAGGCGGTCGTGGTGCCCGGCGGTCGCCGCGCGCGGGTCCGCTTCCAGGAGCCCGTCTCCGCCGTGGCACCCGGGCAGGCGGCGGTGTTCTACGTGGGCGAACGCGTGGTGGGAGGCGGCTGGATCGACCGGGTGCACCCCGGCGACGCCTCCCCGTGACGGACCGGCCGATCAATCTTCTTCGAAGACGTCGAAGAAGTGCTCGAACTCGTCTTCCTCGACGATCTGCAGCGTGAGATCCTCGAAGGATGCGGGCGGCATGCCGAGCCCACGGGCGACGGCGCACAGGTAGTCGCTCTCCGAGAGATCGAGCTCGCCGTCGGCGTCGGTCACGCTGGCGATGAGCTCGAGCAGGCGGCGCTTCTTGTCGTCGGCCAGTCCGCGAAAGGGCGCCGCCGCCGTCTCGGGGGAGAACTTGGCCGGGTTGAAGCCGCGCAGCCGCGCCTCCACGGCCTCGGGCAGGTCGCGGGTGCCGGCGAGCTTGGCAAGGATCGAACGAATCTTGGAGGTCTCTGCGTCCTCGACGCGCTTGTCCGCGAAAGCGGCGCCGAGCAGGAGGTCGGTCAGTGGTTCGATGTCGATCGGCATGGGGTCCTCGTCGAGAAGCGGCCCCTGGCATACCACGGGCCGGGCGCGGCGGGGACGGACCCATTCGGTTCGGCCGAATTCGGTCGTCCATCGCCGAACAGCCCGGTGATACGATGGCGCCCGTGTCCAGGCTGCCGGACATTCTCCGCGATCTGCCCGACCGACCATCGGGGGCGCCGGAGGTCGTGTCCGCGGCCGTGGCCGAGGAACTCGACGCGCTGTCTCCCCTGGAGATGCGGATCGGCTACACGTTCGCCCGGCCCGCCCTGCTGCGGGTGGCGCTGACGCACCGTTCGTGGGCGCTCGAGCACCCGAAGGCCGGCTGGGCCCACAACGCGGTCCTCGAGTTCCTGGGCGACGCCGTCCTCGACCTGGTGGCCGCCGACCGGATCTGGCGCAAGTTTCCCGAGCTGTCCGAGGGGGCGCTCACGCGCCTTCGGGCCACCATCGTGTCGCGGCCGGCGCTGTCGGAGGCCGCGCGCGGCGTGGGGCTCGGACCGTGGCTCTACCTCGGACGCGGCCTCGAACGCCAGGGTGGGCGCGACCACGACCGCGTCCTCGCCGACGCCGTCGAGGCCGTCTTGGGGGCCGTCTTCCTCGACGCGCGCGAGGCGGGCCGCGATCCGTTGGGGGCGAGCGAGGCGGTCTTCGAGCGTCTCCTGGGCGAGCGCCTGGCCGAGTTGTCGGCCGGGGATGGCTACGATCCGAAGAGCCTGCTGGCGCACGCGGCGCAGACCCGGTTTCGAGTGCCGCCACGGTACGTGGTCGAGGGCGAACGACCCGAGCCGGGGGCGCCCTGGTGGCGGGTCCGTGTGGAAGTGGCGCCCCCCGGCCAGGATGCGCTGGTGCTGGGGACGGGGGTCGGGCGCAGCCAGCGGGTTGCGCAGCGCCGCGCCGCTGCCGCGGCCCTCGAACGCCTCGAGCGCCTCGACGAGCCCGAGGGGGGCGGCGAGGGCGAGCCCGCGTCGAAGGGGCGTCCCGCAGGCCCCTGCGCGTGACCGCACGGGCGTCCGCTAGGAACCCTGCGCGCCCTCCGAACGGGGCGGGCCCTGCGTGGTCGCGAGCCACAGGCCGACGCGCTGCACCGAAAGCAGCCCCCCGACCCGCGCCACGTCCGGAACGCCCGCGTCGTCGCGTTCGAGCGCGGCGAGCTCGCCTTCGAGTCGCGTGACGAGCGGAGCCGCCAGCTCGGCCGCTTCGGGCCCGGCGCCGAGGCGCCGCAGGCGGGCCGCGACCGCCTCCCGCGCACCCGGCAGACGGCCGGTCTCGGCGTCGAATCGTTCGGCGAGCCGCGCCAGGTCCTGCGGGCCGAGGGGGCGAAACGCCGCCCCCGGACCGTCGAGCAGCTCCAGGGCGAGGGCGGTGCGCACCAGGTCCCCCAGGCGCAGGCGCTCGGGCTCGTCCACCCGCGACAACCACACGCCGTCGATCCCGTACCCGTTCGGATCGAAGGTAAGACGTACGAGCAGGGCGGCCTGGGCGAGCCGTCGTGTGGCGACCGCCAGGTCGGGGCGCGATCCGATGGGGCGGGGCAGGCGCTTCTGATCCTGGGCGGGCAACATGGGGACGTGCCCGAGGGCGGCGGCGAGGCTGGCGCCCAGCGGCCGGTCGAGCAGGGAGCCCGGGTGGGTGAGCGACACGCGCCCGCCGCGATGCAAGGCCACCGCGGCGCGCCGCAGCCGATCGAGCGGGCCGTAGCCCACCTGGAAGAAGGGACGAAGGCCCACCGCCGCGACGCGCTCGGCCAGGGCCGCCTCGGGGTCGTCGAGGTCGTCCGCGGCGGCCAGGGCCAGTTCGAACCCCAGTTCGATCGTGGCCCGGGTCTGGTCGAGGGCCAGGCGCTGCAGGATGGGGTCGCCGGGCTCGAAACGCTGGGCCGCGATGAGGTGGTGGACCAGGTACAGGAACTCGCGGGCACGCACGCCGTGCTCGCCCGCTTCGAGGCGCTCGAACACCGCCCGCAGCCGCCCCTCGCCCGCGGGTCGAACGAGCGCGGCGTCGTCCACCGCGTCGGGGTCGGGCACCGCCCGCTCCGTGGCGGGCATCGCCCACACGCGCTCGGGCGCGAGCGGCCGAAGGAGGGTCATCGCGTCCTCCCAGGGCACGAACCCGAGGTCGCAAAGGCGCCCTTGTCGCCATCGCAGCAGGTCCTCCTCCGCGACCGAGGGAAGCAGGGCCTCGATGGACCGCACCAGGCGGGCGCCGTCGCGCAGGGAGTCGTCGTACACCGCCTGGAGGGTCGCGACGGCACGCTCGCCGTCGGGGTTCTTGGGGGCGCCCACCACGAACAGCCCGTCCGGGGTCTCGTACACCAGGTGGTCGCGCAGGGCGTCGAGCGCCCGGAAGCGCCGCTCGTCGTCCTCCGGATCGAGTTCTTCGACCACCAGCCCGGCGTGGAGGGCGAGGCTCCACATTTCGGGGTCCATGCCGTAGACGGTCCGGACCAGGCGGCCGCGCGCGAGCTCGCCCCCCGCCCGGTGCCGGGCGATCTCCGCCAGCCACCGGCGGGCGCGGGGGATCACGACGCGGTCCCGCCGCCAGGCGTCCAGGTCGAGCAGGGCGACGAGCTGTTCGTGGGTCGCGTGGGGCAGCACGAGGTCGAGGCGCCCCTCCGCGTCGAGCCGACGCACGACATCGACGAAGGACTGGGCCGGCAGTGCGCGCACCAGCGCGGGCGCGTCGGCGCGCTCGTCGAGCACCAGCGGATCGCGGGTGACGCGGGCGAGCGCCTCGACGGATACGCTCGACGGCGCCTTCGGCGGAGCGGGTGGCATGGCGGGGAGGGTCTAGCAGACTCGCCCGGTGCTCGCCGTGCCCGTCAGCGACCGTCGCGAATCCGCTCCGCTGGGGCCCGGCACCGTGCCCGGCCGCGCAAGGGGCGGGCGGTGCCGAGGGCTCGGCCACGGGCGCGCGGGGTCGGGCGTGGCCGCTACCATCGCGGTGTGTCCCGCCGCGACCCGATCCTCCGTCGGCTGGTCGGCGACCTGCGCAGCGCCCTCGCGCGGGTCGCGGTGCCTTCGGCGGCGCGCGTGGCGGTCGCCTGGTCGGGCGGCGCGGACTCCGGAGCCGTCCTCGGAGCCGCACGCCTGCTCGCGCGGGCGCGTGGCGGTCCGCCCCTGGCCCTGCACGTCGATCACGGCCTGCGCCCGGAGAGTGCGGCGGAGGCGGACGCTCTCGTCCAGTTCGGCGCGCGGCGGGGTCTGCCCGTGCTCGTCGAGCGCCTCGACCTCGCCACGGGGCCGAACCTGGCCGCTCGCGCCCGGGCCGCCCGGTACGAGGCGCTCTCCCGTATGGCGCGTCGAGGCGGCGCGGCCGTCGTGCTGCTGGGGCACACGGCGACGGATCGTGCGGAAAGCTTCCTGATCGGAGCCTTGCGCAGCGGGGGCGTCGCCGGGCTCGGCGCCATGGCGCCCGTGTTCGAGGTGGATGGTGTGCCCTTCGTACGCCCACTGTTGGGCTGGACCCGTAGCGAGACCGCCGAGGCGGCCGCACTGTTTGCCCGCGACCACGGATTGCCCATCGTCGAGGATCCGACGAACGAGGACCGGCGCCACCTGCGCGTCGCCCTGCGTGCCGACGTGCTCCCCGTTCTGCGCCGCTTCCGTCCCCCGGCCGATCGTGCGCTTGCACGCGCCGCCGAGGCCGCCGCGGACGCCGCCGAGGCCGTGGCCGTGTGGGCCCGCCGCGAACTCGCGGCTCGACGCACGGGGGCGGGGGGGGGCCTTTCCCTGGCCGGGTGGGGTGAGCTGCCACGGGCGGTGCGCGCCGAGGTCCTCCTGGGCTTTCTCGGGGCGCGGAGCCGTGCGCCGGGGGCCTTCGATCCCACGCCGGCCCCACGCCGTCACGGGGCGGTGGGGCCGGTGATCCGCGCCATCGACCGGGCCGCGCTGCGCGGGCGTGCCGGCGCCAGGTTTTCGGTGTTCGGCCGACGGACCGTGTACGTGGTCCGTGCCGGGGGGGGCCTACGCCTCGAACTGGCCGCCGGCGAGGATCCCGGTGCCCAAGGGAACCATTGACCGCTCGGGACCCCGCGGCTATGCTGCCTCTGCGGCTCGCCGGCCGCGCCACGCACCCCATTCGGCCGCGATTTCGCCGTGAGACAGCAAACCAAGACGATTCTCGTGTGGATCGGGCTTTTCGCCGCGGTCTTGTTGCTCGTCAAGTACCTCAACGGCGCGGGCCAGACCGAGCAGGTCAGCTACGCCCGGTTCATGGAGCAGGTGGACCAGGAGTGGCACCGCTTCAAGAACACCACGCTCGAGATCGCCGTGCATCCCACGCACGTGGACATCGAGTACCAGGACGGCGCCAAGACGGTGCACGTGACGGGTCCGGTGACCGACGCGCTCTACGACAAGCTGGCCTCGAAGG
>Ga0256839_1005634_pt1 | contig 11439 bp, 8 predicted proteins | sample 354166metaG_FD_185968 | JGI IMG/M metagenome (GOLD analysis project Ga0256839, IMG submission 185968) | Hydrothermal vent microbial communities from Mid Atlantic Ridge, Atlantic Ocean - 354-166 | ecosystem: Environmental > Aquatic > Marine > Hydrothermal vents | place: Atlantic Ocean: Mid...
TACAATCCATTCAGAAAACCCGTCCCCGGCCTTTCTGGCACCTCAGGTATTGCTCAATGTTGATCACTCAATGCCGATAATGCACGAAGAAACCTTTGGCCCGGTCGTCGGCATTATGAAAGTCACATCAGACGAACAAGCCATTCAGTTAATGAATGACAGCGTTCATGGCCTGACTGCATCTGTCTGGACCCGAGACCAACAGGCCGCCATTACTATCGGTAAACAGGTACACACCGGCACCTGGTTTATGAATCGCTGTGATTACCTTGACCCGGCACTGGCATGGACGGGTATCAGGCAATCCGGCAAGGGATGCAGTCTGTCAGGTTGCGGTTATCAACGACTCAGCAGACCCAAATCTTTTTATCTTCGGACGGGCCACTAAATGCAGTTACAGGAAACCTTGACAGGAAACTGGAATTACCCCACAAGCATCCGTTTTGGCAGTGGCCGGATAGGCGAACTGGCCGACGCCTGTGCAACACTGGGCATGCGCAATCCTTTACTGGTCAGCGATCCGGGATTGGCAGCATTACCCATGATTGCAAATGCCATTGCCGACAATCGCTCGGCAGGCATGAAGACCGGACTGTTCAGTGAGATAAAACCCAATCCCAATATCGCAAACATTGAGGCCGGGGTAAAACACTACAACAATGGCCAGCATGACGGTGTGATTGCTTTTGGTGGTGGCAGCGCCCTTGATGCCGGAAAAGCCATTGCATTCATGGCCGGTCAGTCACGCAACCTCCGGGATTTTGAAGATGAGGGTGACAACTGGACACACGCAGACCGCACCGGCATTGCACCGGTAGTGGCCGTACCCACCACGGCAGGAACCGGTTCCGAGGTGGGTCGCGCTGCCGTCATTGTCGATGAAACCCGTCAGCAGAAAATGATTATATTTCATCCCGACATGTTACCCGGCATCGTGATTGCTGATCCGCAACTCACCGTAGGTTTGCCACCACACATTACTGCTGCCACCGGCATGGATGCACTGTCACACAATCTTGAAGCCTGGTGTTCGCCGGGTTACCACCCCATGGCTGATGGCATCGCACTGGAAGGCATGCGCTTGATCAGTCAGTGGCTGACCGTGGCGTATCATGAACCGGAAAACATAACTGCAAGAAGCCATATGCTTATTGCATCGAGCATGGGGGCCACCGCCTTTCAAAAAGGCCTTGGCGCAATGCACGCACTGGCCCATCCCCTGGGAGCCTTGTATGACGTGCATCACGGTTTATTGAATGCCGTCCTGATGCCTTATGTTATTTCGTACAATCGTGTTGCGATAGAAAATAAAATGCGGTATCTCGCACATATTCTGGAATTGGATGTAAAACCGAAATCATCAGGCGTCGATACGGTGTTAGCGTTCATTATTAAACTGAGACAGCAACTCAATATTCCGCATGACTTGAAATTTATCGGCATTGAAACCAGCCGTATACCGGCCATCGCAGAAATGGCGACGAATGATCCTTCTGCCAGCGGTAATCCCCTGCTGTTGTCAAAAGAAGATTATGCCGTACTGTTGACCAATGCGACCAAGGGTGTGCTGAACTGATTTTGCAAAGATGACGATAATATACTCGTGGCGTTTGGCTTGACCAGATACCATTCACCCCACCTTCATTGATGGCGTCTTTTCCAGAATGGAGAATCTTTCCAGCGATTTTCCTGACGATAAAAAGTGTTCTTGTGAATTAAATAATATTGCCAGATGTTTTCAATTTGACGTTTGTATTCAAGCGCTACATTTTTACCGGTTTGCATGAGATCAACCAGTTGCATGGCGCTGGCCATGGCGTTGAACATGCCTTGTGATGAGAGAGGATCAAAGCTGAGAGCAGCGTCTCCCAACGCTGCCCAGCGATAGCCGGCAACCTGTGTCAAACGAGCCGAATTGGCTGCGCTAACGCCACCATGCACGCTGCTGGTGTCATCAAGTCTGGCGAGGAGCCGGGCCATCGCCGGGCAGGTCAATGCCAGTTCGATGAGTGCATCGGGGTCTTTTTTCACCTCGCTATTCACTTGATCAGAATCCGTTTGAAAAGCAATAACCCGTTTGTTGTCGGGCACGGACGCGCTATACCACCAGCCTGTTTTAGTCGCTGACAGCACAGCCATTCGATGTTGAGTGTCATCGGGCAACATTGCCCAGCAAGCGATCAGCTTGTCAGTCTGCTCTCTTTGAATGCCTTGCAGCCGGGCAAACGGCGACTGTCGCCCACCCGCATCCATCAGGAACTTCGCCTGAACCCGGTGGGCGGTATCCAACGTGATATCCCAGTATTCATCGGTATCCTGAGAGGAGACAAGTCTGGCAGGCCAGATACATTCAACACCGCGCTGATGGGCAGATTCCCGTAAAAACAGCTCAAACTTTTGCCGGTCCAAATGCCAGCCAAAACCATCAGGGTTGCGTATGTGGTCAACAATCTGTGCATGCTCACTGCCCCAGTATGACTGCATGCCCTGGCTGGGCAAATGCGGCTGCCGGTTGAATGCTTCAAGCAAGTCCAGGCGATGCAATATACGTCGTGCCGCTGGCGGCAAGCACTCGCCGATGCGTTGCGACGGTTCAGCCTGTTTATCAATAAGCACAACACTGTGAGTGGGCGCAAGCGCGATAGCGGCAACAGAGCCCGCCACGCCCGCACCAACAATAGCAACATCGAACACGTTTATTCCTTGCGTTTCAGGCGTCGCGCTTTTTCAATATTGCTCAGGTCAACCTTGCGATGGTGTGCTTCGCCATGCAACGAACTGCCTTTTTCAAAAGCCTTCATCGTTACTGGTGTGTACGTTGCGCCATTGGGCAACGTATCGGGAACAATACCCACCTGCATTTCGGGTGGAAAATTATTGCTGTCGGTAACGCCAACACGCGCCTGAACAATCGCCAAACTGTCAAAGTGGTGAATCATACTGTTGATCTGTTTGGTGTAAGTCACAGGCTCTTCAACAGGAAGGTCATCCAGCCATGCACGACGGTAGGCAAACGATTGCGTACGCTCCTGTTCTGAAAGCTGCTCGTCGATGGTTCTGGCATACATTGCTTCACTGAGAATATTATTGGGAACGCGCGCTGGCCAGAATGTCGGCAAATAAGGGTCGTAATCCGGTTCATAACCATCACGGCAACTAGCAGTATCACAATGCCACGGGATGGCCATCCAGCGTGTGATGCCGCCCGCAACCTGACCACCCATCAGTGGCCCGGCAGGCAGGCTGATCACGTCGCTGTTCATGAGTGGTCCGTAATAGTGCCCGTTAACTGGCTCAGTTGCACGACTGTGCTTGAGGCGAAACGGTGCCATGTACATTTTGGCCGTACGCATAGGCCAGGTCATTTCACAACCAGGATGAAATGCATCAGCCAGACAAAACTCCATGGCAGCCCGGGTCAGCATGTCCGGCTGTTGATCGACCGGTAACTGTTCAATAGTGGTGGGTACAGTCGCACCGGGATCATAATCGGCATCAAAATCACCCTCGACCCACTGATCAAGAAATGACAACTGCACATCAGAAAGGGTCGCGTTTTGACGCACAGAGCCGGACGCCGGAATACTCATTGCATCTCCATATATCCACGGCCACAGCTGTGCGGCCTGAGCACCGGGAACCGTGTCGCGACGAAAATTATTGGAGATAGTTCTGCGCATCTCGTAATAAGCCGATGACGGATCGCCCAGTTTGGCTATCCACTCAGGTGTTGTGTAGTCGAACTGACCTCCCCAGCCAAAGGCGGCAGAAAATCCGGCATTCACCCACTGCAAGTTGGTCATGCGTTGAAAAATCGGCAGGATATCGTGTGTGAATGAAGGCCGAGGTGGACGATTCAGTTTGCCATCAGTAATCGCTACATCACGCATCAAATCCCACATCGTGCGCACCGACTTTTGCATCGGGGCAAAATCAGGTGGCGCACTGATCACCCATGCAGGCAGTACGCGAAGCTCAACACCTTCGTACTTTACGGTTGCGGTCACAGGACCATCAGCAATGTCGTCATACCAGCCTTCGTTGTTGGAAAACGTGACAGCGATGTCGCCATTGATATTTTTTGCTTTTCCATGACCACCCAGCATAACAAGTCTGCCGCATTCGTCCGTGCGCATTTCACCGAGGTATACGGAAATGCCCATAAAATTGCCGCGAAAACCGGGGTTGTTATGATGCCCCACCGAACGGCCCGACACCCGGCGCTGTCCACCATCAATGAGCAGCGTCTCCCGGTCGGCAACGTTATTGTTGCGCAACAACGACGGTGGCGCATCAGCGGCTTCGGGAATATCCAGCGCCAGTTGAAACTCATACCAGGATGATTTTTGATTAGCCAGGTGCGCAAACCACTCTATTTCGGCATTATCCAGAGTCAGTTCTTTAACGGCTTTACCGGCGGCATTAAAGCCATATATTCGAAATTTTGCGGCCTGACGTTTGAGCGCACCAGTCGCATCCCGGTAAGGTGAATCACTGCAATCGGACACGGGTTCGACAACTTCCGGACCAACAAAATAATCATCCGGACTATTGCCGACACGCATTACGCCAATCGGAGGATAGATGCCAGCAGAAACAATGCAATCACTGCCATCGTCAGCATCATCCTCAAAGGGTGGATTGAGTTTGTCAGGCTCCTGATCGGGTAGTCCGTTGGCTTGCCAGCGAGCATCGGCGCTGGCTTTGTAGACCACTTTTCTCGCAGCAGCAATGCTGCCAAGTGGCTCATGTACATTGAGTGTACGCCAGATGTTAAAAGCGAGATTTTGACCAAACTCACTCTGGCCGATGGCACAAATATCTTGCTGCGGAAAGCTTAACTCAGCAATGCGAATATAGGGGCTCTCTGTTGTGCTCCATACAGCACGCGCATCATCAATCGGCATATCTTCACAGGTGCGCAATTGAATTTCAAAACTGAATTTTGCCGGACCGTTGCGCAGTCGCTGCTGTAAATCAAGGGCCAGATAATCATTATTATCGAACGGTGCACCACCATCGGTGTTATCAGGTACCAGTCGATATTTAACAATCTGGTCATTACCCAATTTAAAGGGCAGGATCGCCCAGTAACCTGCCGTCAAACAACTGGCCTCAACTTTCTCCATTGCATTGAGTACGTCGCCGAGTTCAGGATGGTCAGCAATATATTGCGGATAATTCCGGTTGATGACACCTGCCGTCGTAAATGCGCACATTTGCGTCGCATCCGTTGCAAAAAAACGATCAATGTTTTGAAAAATAAAGTCAGCGGTATCACCATCCCCTAACAGTTTGTGACCTTTTACGCCAAACAGTTTCAAACCGACACCCAATGTCGATTTCAGATCAGGATCTGCCGGACCTGTATCGCTGGAAAAACGCACAACGCATTCGTAAGAGTCGCCTGCAAAAATACCGATTTTAAGTGCAGGGTCTATCTTCGGATCAATGGTAAATTCACCATAGACAATCCCATGCTGTTTCCTGAACACTGCCCGTCTTGCCGGAATGGCACCGCCAGCGATGCCACGTTTCTGCCCCAGTTCAACGAACATTTCTTCAAGTCGCTGAGTGGTGGAATGTTTATTCCAGCAGTTGACACTGTTTGCTGAAGGCTCTTGTTTGTCATTTTTTTTGTCTGTCATGTGTGATCCCTGCTTGACGTTTACGTTGTGCCGCTCACATCGTCATCGATATGAGTCGGAATAAAACCGTTTTTCTCCGTAAAAACAGATCAGGTGACGGGAAGAATATCCTAATCCATCCTTGATCAACCGGTTGTGAATCCAGTGGGTTGCCAATGATCCTATAAAATAGCGCAAAAAAGAGAAAGTGACAGCCCTGCCAGCCGGTTGATTAATAACAGGTCAGGTTTTTTTGTTGCAGGTAATCCGAAATGGTGAACCAGACACAGCACATTATTCGGCAAAATTTGACCAAATCAGGACTGGCTATCTGATAAAATAATCACCTATCTGCCAACCATAACCTCAGGCGTAAACCCCAGTCTGAGGTATACCCTACTTCGGTAAAGGCAATCTTTCCCTGTGGATCAATGATAAAACTGGTAGGCACTCTGTTTACACCAAAGCGTTTTGCTATCTCGCCATATTCATCCACGATGACAGGGAAATTAACGCCCCTCTCATCAAGGTATGACTGCACTTTATGGGTACCACCAGATTGCATGGATACACTGAGAACCTGATAATCTTCAGCAATGGAAGAAACACTTTTTTCCTCCAGTTTACATATGCCACACCACGTTGCCCAGAAATGAAGCAATAGTGGTTTACCCTGATAATTCTCAATATCAATATTTTGACCATTGAGCATCACTCCTGCCAATGGAGGCACACGACCGTCAACCAGATCTCGCTGCAGAAAGGTTTTGACGGAAAAAAAGATAATCAGAATAACAAGGATATTCAGACTTATTTTGAAAATCGGATATTTCTTTAGCATCTGAATTCGCGCCCCTGACAAGCTTCGGATATGTTTCCAATAAAATTTCAATAAAATGCGTACAAATGTCTACATCCCGAAATATTCCCTGGTCGCGACCAGACGGGAAACCGCTCGTCAAAGTCACAGGTGAATATGGCCATTTTAACACTTTATGAATACTCGACGTTTCCTCTTTGTATTGTGTGATTTTTCTACCACTTTACTTTGCTGTCTTTGTATTTCCAGAAAAAACAGGGGGGATAACCATTCATTAATGACAACAGTTCATTTTGTCGAAATAATTTACAAAACCAATATCACGCCACCCAGCCCTATAAATTCAACATATTAAACAATAGGTTAACAGATCCGGCCCAAATATTGCTCAACTATTGTACATGTTTAATAAGAAGGGCTCCCTCGTGAAATTCAAAAATTATTACCTCGCCGCAACTTTTGGACTGCTGACACTGTTGTAGACTGCACCGCCTTATACCGAGCCGATCACATTTAGCTTTTCAGGCACGGTAACGAGCTACTTTTATGACCTGGGTCCTGGCGATACCTTCGGAGGTACCGTGGGTGTCGGGACGACCTTTACCGGTTTTTATACCGTCGAATCAACGAGTCCGGACTCGTCAGCAGACCCCCAATATATCAGTGGCTGACCGTGGCGTATCATGAACCGGAAAACATAACTGCAAGAAGCCATATGCTCATTGCATCCAGCATGGGGGCCACCGCCTTTCAAAAAGGCCTTGGCGCAATGCACGCACTGACCCATCCTCTGGGAGCCTTGTATGACGTGCATCACGGCTTGTTAAATGTCGTCCTGATGCCTTATGTTATTTCGTACAATCGCGCAGCGATCGAAAATAAAATGCGGTATCTCGCACATATTCTGGAATTGGATGTAAAGCCGAAATCATCAGGCGTCGATACGGAGTTAGCGTTCATTATTAAACTGAGACAACAACTCGACATTCCGCATGATTTGGCTTTTATCGGTATCGATACCAACCGCATACCAGCCATCGCGGAAATGGCGATGCGCGACCCTTCTGCCAGCGGCAATCCCCTGCTGTTGTCAAAAGAAGATTATGCGGCGCTGTTGGCTCATGCGATAAAGGGCATAGATACTTTTAACTACACTCACATCCCATTCTGTTAAGATTAGTCACCTATGTATAAATATAACAACATAATCACCCGCAAACGTTTGCTGATACTTTCCGCCGTACTGCTGACCGGCTTTCTGGTCAACGACATTCTACTATCGCCATTAACAATGAAAGATATCCCGGCCTCCATCGAGTCAGATCTCGCCATTGCCGCGCGCAGTGAACCCGTAGACTGGGAAAGCCAGGTGAAACCCGTACTGGAACGACGCTGCGTGGTCTGTCATGGTTGTTATGATGCCCCCTGCCAGTTAAAACTTTCTTCCTCTGAAGGCTGGCAACGCGGTGCAAATGCCCAGAATATTTATGACCCCTCACGGGTAACGCCCATGCAGCCCACCCGTTTGTTTATTGATGCTAAAAGTACCGCTCAGTGGCGTGCCCGTGATTTTCACCCGGTGGTTAACGAAAGCCCCCAAAATGACCCAGAAGCCAACCTGAAAAACTCAGCGCTTTATCATTTGTTGCGACTGAAACAGCAACACCCGCAACCTGGTGCCAATACTTTCGCCGACAGCTTCACCCTGGGGCTGGATCGTGAGCAAACCTGCCCAACACTGGATGAAATGGACACCTATGCACGCAAGACCCCTTTGTGGGGTATGCCATATGCCATGCCCAACCTGCAAGAGCAAGAATACCGGACACTGGTTTCCTGGCTAGCCCAGGGTGCGCCGACACCCGCACCACCTGCCCCCTCCGCCGCCGTGCAACCACAAATCAAACACTGGGAACAGTTTCTGAACGGAACCACCAACAAACAACGACTGGTCAATCGTTACCTCTACGAACACCTGTTCCATGCACACATTCACTTTGCCGATTCACCACAACGGGAATTCTACCGGCTGGTACGCTCACATACCCCACCCGGACAGCCCATCGATGAGATTTCCACCACACTCCCATATGATGACCCCGGCAGCGCACCCTTTTATTATCGCTTATTGCGCTACCACCCAGACATCGTGGCGAAAAACCATATCGTTTACGAATTTTCCGCGCGTCGAATGGAGCGATATCAAAATTTGTTTTTGAAGCCGCAATACGCAGTAACTACATTACCCTCCTATCAACCTGAACTGGCCTCCAACCCTTTCAAGGTTTTTGCCGCCCTGCCCATAACATCGCGTTATCAATTTTTGCTGGATGAAGCACGGTTTTTTATCGAAGGCTTTATCAAAGGCCCGGTTTGTCGTGGGCAGCTTGCCCTGAATGTCATAGAAGATCAGTTCTGGGTACTGTTTTTTGATCCTGAACAACCCGTAATCAGCAATGATGCTGATTTCATCGGTGAAATGAGCAACGACCTGCAACTCCCTGCTGACGGCGGCAGCAATCTGGACTTGCTGCGCATCTGGACCGACTACTGGCAAGGACAGCGACGCTATATGGAACGCAAACAGGCCTGGTTTAAAACCATCGGCACACACGACATCGGCCATGCCCTCAATTACATCTGGGATGGTGATGACAAAAACCCCAATGCCGCATTAACCGTTTTCCGGCATTTTGACAGCGGCTCCGTTGCCTACGGACTGGTGGGCGAAAACCCGGAAACCACCTGGGTCATCGACTATCCGTTATTTGAACGCATCCACTATTTACTGGTGGCCGGTTTCAATGTGTACGGCAACCTGGGGCATCGCATGAGCACCCGAATCTACATGGATTTTTTGCGTATGGAAGGCGAAGATTATTTTCTAGCCTTTCTGCCCGTCGGCCAACGCAAAGCCATACGTGATACCTGGTATATGGGCCAGCGTGAAAATGTCGAAAAACTGTTTTCCGCACCACAAGAATGGCTGAACACAGATTCAGTAGACGGCTACCGTACCGATGACCCACAAAAAGAACTATATAAATTTCTTAAAATCCGCCTCGCGGGTACCACACAAAAAGCACGTAATTTGAATCGCTGTAGCCGGACAGACAACTGCAAAAACTCCCTGCCTGCCAACATTGAAGCAAAGGTAGATACAGCCATGAATGCCATCGCCCGCTTACAAGGTGAAAACCTGCACGCCTTTCCCGATGTGGCCTTTGTGCAGATCAGAACTGATACACCGGAACAAGATCTTGCCTACACCCTGATTCGCAACAAAGCCTATAAAAATGTTACCTCGTTTCTAGCCGATGAACATGAGCGGGATCGTGCCGATATCGAACAAGATACAATGACAGTAGTAAACTGGTTGGAAGGCTCCTACCCCAACTTCTTTTTCTCTGTGGCACTATCAGAGATTGACGACTTCAGTCAGCACGGTGCCACCATACTCAGCCAGGAAGACTATGCTGCATTTGTCGAACGTTATGGTGTGAGTCGTACTAATCCTGAATTCTGGAAACAGGCCGACTGGTTTCAGGATGAATTCCGGTACAACAAACCCGTGCAATCAGGACTGTTTGATCTGAATCGTTATCAGGTGCATTAGTCACTATGTTGTAAGTATTGCGCCCGTGAGGGCGCGACCCATCAATATCCACCCAATCGAGGTTATCGTTAGTGTTTCAATCCACGCGCCCGTGAAGACGCGACTAACAGTTTGGAAACGTTGGAAGGCAGTCCTCGTGTTTCAATCCACGCGCCCGTGAAGGCGCGACACGGAAGCTGAATAGGTACGCCGTCTGCTGCAGCGTTTCAATCCACGCGCCCGTGAAGGCGCGACATAAATGCTCTTCGTGAATCATTCCAAATACAGAGTTTCAATCCACGCGCCCGTGAAGGCGCGACGCTCCGGTAACAACGACAGAGCCGCAGGCTTTAAGTTTCAATCCACGCGCCCGTGAAGGCGCGACGGTTGGTAAAGTCACTTTGAGCAAAGTGCTGTTGGTTTCAATCCACGCGCCCGTGAAGGCGCGACTTAAGGCCATTGTGTGGTGCGATTCCGAACAGGATGTTTCAATCCACGCGCCCGTGAAGGCGCGACATGGGGGATCGTTGTCGAAATGTTTTCGAACGGCGGTTTCAATCCACGCGCCCGTGAAGGCGCGACTATTACTGAAAATAAAAACCCCACTGATAATATCGTTTCAATCCACGCGCCCGTGAAGGCGCGACGTTGAGCTTTTACAATTAATTCCCCCAAGCGCATGTTTCAATCCACGCGCCCGTGAAGGCGCGACTCACCGATGTGGTTAATTTTGGAGAGTACATCGACGTTTCAATCCACGCGCCCGTGAAGGCGCGACGGCGGTTAAACGATGAGCAAAAAGAGATGCTGGTGTTTCAATCCACGCGCCCGTGAAGGCGCGACACATGCTCAAGTGTAATTACTACGGAGTAAATCATGTTTCAATCCACGCGCCCGTGAAGGCGCGACGGCATGTTTTACGATCAGGGATCGCAGTTTTACTGGTTTCAATCCACGCGCCCGTGAAGGCGCGACTAGACGCCAAAGTGTTGTTGACAATAGTCTCCTGTTTCAATCCACGCGCCCGTGAAGGCGCGACTTGCGACACCGATAGCTTCGCAGCCAATAACGTGGTTTCAATCCACGCGCCCGTGAAGGCGCGACAAAAACCACAAGGGGTCGTTCTGTTCGTGTTGCCGTTTCAATCCACGCGCCCGTGAAGGCGCGACACCTCATGTATATCCAGGGGTTCGCGGCTATCGCTGTTTCAATCCACGCGCCCGTGAAGGCGCGACTTATACAGTGGTTTTGTCCTATCACGGATTGGTGGGTTTCAATCCACGCGCCCGTGAAGGCGCGACCGTTCAAGTCTAACCGACTGAAATCAAAACCCAAAGCAGTCATTTTCCGCTAACCTCAATACATTGGGTCACCAATATTGGAACCTAAAAACATGA
>Ga0256839_1005635_pt1 | contig 11438 bp, 12 predicted proteins | sample 354166metaG_FD_185968 | JGI IMG/M metagenome (GOLD analysis project Ga0256839, IMG submission 185968) | Hydrothermal vent microbial communities from Mid Atlantic Ridge, Atlantic Ocean - 354-166 | ecosystem: Environmental > Aquatic > Marine > Hydrothermal vents | place: Atlantic Ocean: Mid...
GACTATCGTAAAGCACAAGCGTTCTACCAAGGTCATCGTGTGATTGTCGAAGAGGGAGGTAATCACCGATTTGAAAATATTGAGGACTACCTCTGCATGATAAAAAGGTTCAATGATGCAAGCTAAATATCTTGATGTAATCGATCTATTTTTAAAGCTGCTTAGTTTTGAATCGATCACGCCTGATGACGCGGGTTCATTGGCGTATATACGGTCATATCTAGAGGAGTATGAAGAGATATGGATCAATGAGGGTGGTGTAAAAAATCTTTTTCTCTATAAGAAGTTTGGTGAGGGAGACCATCTCTGTTTTGCTGGCCATGTTGATGTCGTACCTCCTGGCAAAGGGTGGCAGACTGATCCATTTACCCCAGTCATTAAAGAGGGAAAGATCTATGCTCGCGGTGCGCAGGATATGAAGGGGGGTGTCGCAGCTTTTGTACAGACACTGAGAGACGCGAAATCCTTTAACGGCACACTTTCACTGCTGCTTACCTCTGATGAAGAGGGAGAAGCAACTTATGGAACACAGATTATGCTGAAACATCTTGAAGAGATCGGAATGTTGCCGGACTATTGTATCGTAGCAGAGCCGACATGTGAGGAGCATTTTGGTGATGCGATCAAGATAGGACGCCGCGGATCGATCAATGGTTATCTGACAATTAAAGGAAGACAGGGACATGCGGCATACCCTGAAAAAGCGCTTAACCCTGTGCATAAGATTGCACCGTTGCTTGTAAGGCTTGCGGGTGTAAACCTTGATGAGGGAGATGACAACTTCGCTCCCTCTCAGATGGTGATTACCGATATCCGTGGGGGGATGGAGGTGACCAATGTAACGCCAGGTGAATTAAAGATCATGTTCAATGTTCGAAACTCTACGAAAACAACACAAGAGGATATACAACACCATATAGAGAAGGTATTGGAAGGGTTGGAGTATACACTGAAATTGACACAGGGCTCTTATCCGTTTGTGACGGATCGTGCTTCTAAGGTGGTTGAAATGATCGATCACAGTATTGAGAGAGTAACAGGTATCAAGCCAAAGCTCTCTACAGCCGGAGGTACAAGTGATGCCCGTTTTATGGGGGCATATGGTATAGATGTGGTAGAGTTTGGAGTGATTAACGATACAATCCATGCACCAAACGAACGCACTTCCATCGATGAGATCAAAGACCTCTATAGGGTTTTTAGTGATTTGGTCAATCGATTTTCGTAAAGGGTGAAGATGAAGAAGATGATCGTAATGCTCCTGACACTTTGTAGTCTACTTATATCTGCAGATATTGCATGGCAACCGGAAATAGTGAAGGCATTTGAAAAAGCGGAGAGAGAACATAAGCTTGTTATGGTTATGGTTGAGGGCAAACACTGCCGATGGTGTAAAAAGATGCGCTATAGAACACTGGATGACGGAAGGGTTGCTAAAAAGTTGGCTTCTTATATCAATGTCAGAGTAGATGAAGAGGACAAAGAGGTGATGGCGACCCTTCCAATGATCAATGGCGTACCAACGATTTTTTTCTTTACACCTGATCAAAAAGTGATTGAGAGAGTAGAGGGGTACTATGATGCGGCAGACTTTCTTAGCTTTTTTAAAGAGATAGAACGCAAAGTTTGGGCAGTGGAAAAACCGGAAAAGGAATAGACATTGCTTTTTAGGCGTCCTCACTTTACCGAATATATCATGGCAAGGATCATTACGGTCTCGGTGATGATATTTGTTCTCTTTGTTGCAGTGTTGCTTTGGTTCAATGCAGATTTGGAGCAAAACATACTAGCCATCTCGTTGGTTGCAATAGCTTTTTTAATCTTTACTTACGCGACATATCGTGGCGCTAGAGAGATGCAAAATGAGTTGGTTACGCTCAACAACTACATTGCCAACCTTGATACACTCGATGAGTTGGAGTATAAAGCGCGCTTTTTCACACAGGAGTTTGAAGATCTTAATGAAAGCTTGATCAAGGCACTCAAGAAGGCAAAGAAACGAGAGGACATCAAACAACGCTATAATGCCAAGCTTAAGCTAAAAAATCGTCAGCGTGCGGATATGATCTCAGCGATTGCACACGAATTTCGAAATCCCATCGCTTCGATTATGGGGTACTCCCAGACACTTAGAGAAGATCCCGATATCCCACCAGCACTTCAAGAGAAGTTTCTTGAAAAGATTTACAATAATGGAAACAAGATTGAAGCACTTCTTGGTAGATTGATTCTTTGGAATAAGTTTGAGAGTGGTGAAGCGACACTGCATCAAAGTCTATTTGATCTACACGCATTGGTATTGGAGGTGATACACTCACTTGAAGAGAAATATAAACATCGTGAGATCAAGATTCTTGGAGAGAAGTGCATGGTAGATGCGGATCGTACACTGATAGAAGTCGTCATGAAAAACCTGATTGAAAACGCATTGAAGTACTCTAAAGAGGATATAGAGGTATCTGTTCGTCACGATGCGTCTGTCTATGTAAAAGATTATGGTGTCGGTATCGGCAAGGAGGATATCGAGAAAGTAACGAAAAAATTCTATCGTTCTGGTACACACAGCTGGGATAACTCTATGGGACTTGGCTTGGCGATTGTCAAAACGATTCTTGGTCTGCATGGTAGTCAGTTGCAGATTGAAAGCGAACTAGGTAAAGGATCAATATTCAGCTTTAGCCTTGGAGATCATACACAAGAGTGCCAAACGCAAGATGCAACAACTGAGGTTTCATAGATTTTATTGATTATCGATATGAACATTGTTGAACACTTATGTAAAATTGGTGCATCACTATACAATCTTAACGCATATTAGAAGAAAAATCTCTTTTTCGCTTAAAAGTCATTTGAAGTTAACGGTTTATGTATTACAATTATCTCGTATTGTGTCATCTTGATTGAAGAGTTGCAAAAGTGTTTTCGACTGCTGCTCCCCTCAAATAAGACATTACGGATTAAAATCAAGGAGGAAATATGAAACTAGGTTTCTTAGTCGACCTTAACCTGTGTATGGGATGTAAAGGTTGTGAAATCGCATGTAAAGTGGAAAACGAAGTACCACTGAGTTCATGGCGTCTTCGTGTTAAATATATCGATATTGGGACTTTCCCCGATACAAGTAGAAACTTTACGCCGCTACGCTGTAACCATTGTGAGAGTGCTCCGTGTGAGCGTATCTGCCCGGTCTCTGCACTGCACTACTTGGAGAATGGTATTGTTAATGTCGATTCCGATCGCTGTATCGGGTGTGCGGGATGTATGATGGCATGTCCATATGGCGCAATCTATATGGATCCGGAGACAAATACAGCCGATAAGTGTACCTATTGTGCGCATCGTATTGAGAGTGGCATGATGCCTGCTTGTGTGGTCATCTGTCCGGTTGAAGCAAATATCTTTGGTGATGTAGAGGATGATACCAGCCATATCTCTCAGTATATTATGGCACATCAGGGAAGTGGTGTTCAAGTCAGAAAGCCTGAAAAGAATACAGAACCGAAACACTACTATGTAGGTGGCGGTACGCAGACGCTTGATCCACTTGCCCATGAGAGGATCGAAGGGTACAACCTCTTCAACAATGTAACACACCTGAAGCATGTGGGCGATCCTAATCACAGTGTACTTGACAGGTTCCTTGCACCTTTTGTTGGGCATGGAGAGCATGATAACAGCAGTATGATGGATTGGACAGATGAGGGTAAAGGTGAAACAGATCAAGAGGGGGGTCACTAATGGTTGAGAGTACAATTCATGCAACACAGGCAGTCGTTACGCTTGATGTGCCACTTCCAGGAATCATCTGGGGTTGGATGATCACACTGAATATGTGGGCGAAGTCCGTAGGTACAGGTGTGATCCTAGTAGGCGCTTTTTTACTTTATCGTAATAAAAGAGAGGATATGCCTAATCTTAGATGGATCATGCCGTTGATCTCGTTCATCTTCTTGAACATCTTTTTGCTGTTCACACTGACAGATTTGCACCAGCCTTATAGAATGATCAATATCTTCTTGCATCCACACTGGACATCTGCTATTACAGTAGGGGCTTGGATGGCATCTCTCTTTACTGGTTTGATTACAATTATGTTGATCATTGGTATCGCTGACGCATTCCCCAATATTCCATTCAAGGGATGTAAGATTACAGCATTCGGAAGAAGTATCTCTCCATTCTACGAAAAGGTCTTCCCATTTGTGGTTTTCCTTGCGATTCCTGTAACACTTTATACAGCGATCATCATGGCAGAATCAAGCGCAAGAGAACTTTGGCAAGCACCTGCTGAAGTGATGCAGATGATGTGGGCGGCACTTCTTGCCGGGTCAGCTGCGCTGATTCTGGTCTCAGGGAACTGGAGTCGAGAGTCTAGACGTGATCTGGCACTCGTCCTTGCGATCGCGACCTTCTTCAGCTTCCTGATGTATATGGGTGAGTACTTCTTCTCATTCAAATCCGCTGAAGCAGAAGCAACGTTGGAATATGTCCATGTGGGCGGAGCGTACAACGTAGAGTTCTGGTTCGGTATGGTACTCGGATTCATCGTACCGTTCTTCCTTGCAGTGAGCACGATGAAGAGTGATAACAAAACACTATTGAGATTTGCGGCAATTCTGGCACTGATCGGTCTGTACATGGCAAAAGATGTATGGCTCAAGATCCCACAGATGCTACCGTTGAGTTAAGGAGGATATGAATGACGAAACTAAATAACGAACAGCCTGCTTTTGTTGAGAGCAGAAGAAATTTTCTCAAAGGTACTGCGTATACAGTTGCTGGTGCTTCTCTGGCGACAGGTGTCTTTAAAACAATCGCAGAGACTCCGGCAGAAGCACAGGAGGGTAAGTTCACGCCAACTCCCTCAACACTCTCTTTCTATCCACCTCTAGAGGAGTGGGACAGCTTTAAAGAGCTTGATGGTGATGATTGGAAACGAGGCGGTACAGGCAGAAATGGCGTTGCCAGTGAAAGTAATCCAGATGGGATTAAGGTCAATGAATTTATGCTCGTTCCTACTGTATGTTCCAACTGTGAGGCACAGTGTGGTCTAACTGCATGGGTTGAAGTAGGAGAATATAAGAAAACTAAAGATCCCAGAAAACTCAGTGTCAAAAAATATATGGGTAACCCACTGCATGCTGGTTCTCGTGGACGAAACTGTGCCAAAGGGTATGCAACACAGTCACAGATGTATGATCCCGACCGTATTCCTTTCCCGCTTAAAAGAGCACCGGGTTCCAAAAGAGGTGAAGGGAAATGGGTAAGAACTACTTGGGATGAAGCGATGGCAACCATCGGTAAGAAGATGCACGATACCCTAAAAAAGGGTGATGAGATGTCTCGTAAGCTTATCATGTACCATGTTGGTCGTCCCAATGAGAATGGGTTCGGTCACCGTATCCCACACTCTATGGGGTGTGACGGATATGATTCGCATACCAATATCTGTTCTGCCGGAGCAAGAAACGGTACGATCCAGTGGGCAAACGACGACCGTAACTCTCCAGACTGGGCGAATGCGAAGCTGATCTTCCTACAGTCCTCTCACGCAGCCGACGCTGGTCACTACTTCCAGCAGTCTGCCGGCTATATTGCAGATGCTCGTAAAAAGGGTGCAAAAATGGTCGTACTCGATCCGCGTATGTCCAACTCTGCGGGTATTGCTGACCTGTGGCTGCCCGTCTGGCCGGGTACGGAGACAGCGCTCTATCTCTATCTTGCCAACCGTGTACTTAATGAAACAGGGAAGAGTGGAGAGAGTCTGATCAACCATGACTTTGTCAAGAATTGGATCAACTGGGAACAGTTGATGAAAGACAAAGAGCACTTGGCATTTATGGTACAAGAGGGGATTATCAAGACGCTTCCTCAAGATGAGAGCTATGAGAGCTTTATTGCCTTGATGCAAGAGCTCTATGCACCATATACCAAAGAGTTTGTTGCAAAAGAGTGTAAGATTGAAGCGTATGCTCATAAACTTGACGAACTCTTTGAGATGTTCATCGATGCAGGTGACAGGGTTGCAACATTCCTCTGGAGAGCAGGACCGATCGCACACAGAGGTGGTTGGATGATCACCCGTGCCGGCTTCCTCCCACTGGCACTCAGAGGTGCCATGAGAGGGGATGTCGGTGGTGTGAGTATGCACCATTGGCATGTCATCTCCGTCAATGGTAAAGGTGATGCTGCGACCGTAGCGGGTGAAAGACCACCGCGTGTTGATGTCTGGAATGAGATTGCATGGCCGCCTGAGTACCCGCTCTCTACTTATGAGATGAGTCACATCATGCCGCACCTGCTGCTTGATGACGAGTGGAGAAAAAAATGGAATAGCAAAGGACTCAATGTCCCAGAAAAGTTGGCGGTGTGGATCCCTCGTATGTACAACCCTGTCTGGATCAACCCGGACGGGTTTAGATGGATCGAAGCACTCAAGCGCGAGGATAAGATTGAACTAAGCTTCAACCTCTCTCCGACATGGTCTGAGACTAACTGGTACTGTGACTATGTTCTGCCTGTTGGACTTGCTGGTGAGCGACATGATCAATCTTCAGAACCTACCAAGCCTGCAAGATGGCTTGCGTTTAAAAACCCTGCGCTTCGTGTAGCACTTGAGAAGAATGGTTGGAAACCAAAAGATCCTGCGCGTGCAACGCTTGAAGCGCACATGGCAGCAGGACTTGGTGAGATTTGGGAAGAGGTTGAATTCTGGGCGAATATCATGGTACACCATGTCGATCCAGATGGTAGCCTTGGTGTCAGAAAGTTCTGGGCATCCAAAGAGGATCCAAGCAGAGCGGTAACGATCCCGGAGTGGTATCAGGCGGCATTTGACAAGCTTCCAAACCTCAGAAAGACGGCAAAACTGAAGTATCCTGACAGCAAGTATCCTAACTATGAGATGATGAGAGACATGGGTACATGGCTTGAAGAGGACAATATCTACAAGCCTCAAGAGAGACCGATCAAGAAAGTCGACGGCAAGTTCATCGCACACGGACACGAGTATGATGAGAACGAAGTGGAGATCGACGAGTTAGGTACGATCAAGGTGGAGGATCATGTCTTTGGCGGCATGAAGAAGATCGGTGTTGTCGTCGAGGGTGAAGCGAAGCAGGGCTTCCATACGCTCAGCGGTAAATTGGAGTTCTACTCCAAGTGGTTCGCACAGTGGAAGTGGCCTGAGTATGCAGTACCGTTCTATCCGAGAAATGCGCAGGAGCGTAAGAAGTATGTCCACCTAATATCTCAGGTACATCATGACTTTATCAATCCTGAAAAGAATGAGTTTGCACTCAACACGGTATTCAGACTGCCGTACAACATCAATACCCGTTCTGTCAACTCCAAACACCTGATGGAGATCAGCCAGAACCACAACCCTGTATGGATCAGTACAGTAGATGCGAAGCGTCTGGGTATCAAACGAGGAGATGCGATCAAGGTAACGATTGAAGATACTGTTTCGGGTCTTGAGTCTGGATACTTCATTGCGATGGCAGTACCAACTGAGGCGACTATGCCTGGCGTTCTGGCTTGTTCTCACCATGCTGGACGCTGGAAGCTTAAGAATGCTGTAGAGATCCCTGGCTTTGAACACAAACTAGGAGTCATGGGGCTAGGTGCACCACTTTATGATATGACAATGGATGGTGAGATTGGTACGCTCAAGCCCAAAGAGGGACTTGATGAAGGCATGCAGGCACGCCGTGATACTTGGCAGTTCAAAGAGTACAACAAAGACCTCGACAACATTTGGTGGGACGGTCTGAGCGGTTCATGGCAGAATGCCGTAGCGGCTTCTCACCCCGATCCGATTGCAGGTAACCATGCGTGGCATCAGAAGGTTCGCATCGAAAAAGCGGGTGCGAACGACAAAATCGGTGACATCTATGTCAACTACGAGAACAACTTCAAGGTCTATCAGGCATGGAGAGACAAGCTGACCCGTCCTCTCAATGCGAACGATACACTCAGACGACCTGTTCACATGAAACGCCCGGCAGTACCTTTGTCTCTCAAAGCGTACTCCGTCAAGATCACCGGTTAATCGTCCTAGACCGGTTTTGGACGGGTACCATGCCCGTTCTCTTTCTATACATTTCCCAGATAATGATCGTGACATTTTTATCTTGAAAGTGGTATAGTTGACACTATTAAACAAAAGGTATACATCACCATGATGAATGACATGAAACAGGATATCGACAACCGTATTGCGCTTTATGCGTTGATCTCGCGATTGATGATGATAGAGGTGGATGAGAAGTTCCTCGACCAGATAGAGTCAGATCCTCATATCCTTGATCTGCTGCCAAACTACCGAGACTGGAATAAACGCAAGGAGCTGAGCAGAAAAGAGCTGGTGGATCAGTACTACAATGTGGATTTTGCCAACCTTTTCATTATGCATTTGGTTCCTTACGAGAGCTTCTATACCCGCGATGATCAGATGATCGAAAGTGGTGGAGACAATCCTGTCATTGGACTCTACAATGCTCTTGATTTTCGTGTGGAACTGGATGAAGCAAGGGTAGTGAGCCCTGACCATATTGGTGTAGAGCTTGAGTTCATGTATATGCTCTGTGCGGCACAGAAAAAGGCGCTTGAAGCGGATGACAAAGAGAGGGTCTGTGAGCTTTTGAGTGTCCAGAAAGGCTTTTTGCAAGATCACCTGCTTGAGTGGGGACCGCTCTTCTTGATTAATGCCAAGAGAGAATCCCGTACACCACTCTACCATGACGGTACGGAGCTGACACTTGAGTTTTTGCTGAGTGATTTCGAGTATGTCACGAAGCAAGTAGAAACACACTGTGCAGAGGAAGAGGTGTAGATGCGATTGACACTGGATGTCGCACTCTGTGTCCGTGCGACAAGCAAGTTCTCCGAGTGTACCAAGTGTGTCGATGCGACAGAGGGATTGGTACGCATCGATGAACAGTTACCAACTTTTGCCAAAGGCACAGGTGTGGAGGCTGCTGCCTGTGTAGGGGCATGTCCGACTGAAGCGTTCTCACTTTCGGATTTTTCCGTGACGGAGTTCTTCTTTGGTTTTATGGAGAGTAAGGTAGGGCTTATCTCCCGTAAGCTTAATGTGCCCTGTCTTTCGGTACTGAGCGTAGAGCATCTTATATCGCTGGCACTGGGAAGTGAAAGCCCCGTAACGCTTGATCTGCATGACTATGAAGAGGGCAGTCACCTCTACAACCTGATCGCAGGGCGTATTGAGGAGGCGAACTTTGTACTTTCGAGTTTTTCGGACAGACAACTACAGGTCAATGTGGCGTCCTCTCCTGTCGAAGTATTGGAAGTGCCGAAGGATGAGGAAGCACCAACTGATCGAAGAGACTTCCTGCGCAATACCGCATCGATCAAAGGGGTGGTCAAGCATAAAAAGCAGTTCGATGAAGCGGTAGAGGCGGATGAGTTGCATCAGTTTACGATCGATCCATCAATGACACAGAAGATTCGTGACAAGCATCTACCCGATAAACGGAAGATATTCTTTACGATGCTTAAACATACTTCACAGCCGGAGCAGTATGAAGTATTGGCAGAAGAAGATGTGAGTTTTGTATCGCAGAAATTTGTGGATGAGAGCTGTACCAACTGTCAGATATGCTACCGCATCTGCCCCACCGGAGCACTCAGCTCCAACAAAAAGTTCTCACTGATCCATTTCGATGCGATGCTCTGTGTCAAGTGTCATCTCTGCCATGATGTCTGTGAGCCTGGATCGATACAGCTACAGCCCGGATTTGAGACCAAAGAGCTCTTCGAACCCAGTCAACGAACGCTGGCGACTTTCAATATCAAACGCTGTAACGAATGTGGCAATCCTTTCACTTATATGGGAGGGGAACAGACCTGCCCACGCTGCCTGCTTGAAGAGGAGGAGGCGATGTTTCTCCATACCAACGCCAAAAAAATGAGGGGTGAGGAATGAGACCCGAAGAGATCAAGCCCGATACGGGATTGTGTACGATTCTGGGGTATAATGCCCAGACAGGCTATACCAGAAAGTATTTTAACAAGATACTTAAACATAACGGTATCAACGCTACAGCGATCGCACTCAATATCAAAGATGAACACTTTGATTTTACGATGCGCAATGTTGCACAGTCAAAAGTTGATCGTATGATGATAGAAAAAGAGTTCCAACCCCAGTCGCTAGCATATTGTGACCATTTGAATAAGGTTGCTCAAAGAGAGGGGCGGTTAGATTTTATTGAGGTTGAAGCGGGTAGGATCTATGGTTATTGTCTAGATGATGAAGCGAAGGGGCTTTTTGGGAACAGTGTGTTTCTTGATGATCAGATCCTCTTTGTTGCGAAGATGATGCTGATTGCCAATCGTTGGTTTGGTGCGAAGATCGATGTAGATGAAATTCCGCTCTTGATAGAGAAATAAGGAGAGAAGATGAACAAAGTGGATATGAGTGATCTGAGAAAAGAGTTTGAAAACCTCAATATGGAGAACTTTGCAGGGGGTAAGCCTGCTTTCTGTCCTGACGGTCAGTGTGATGCGGATGAGGAGAACGATCTGCAGGACTACCCCTCCTATACCGAGGCGCTCTATGCCAAGCTGATCGCACCACATGTAAGCGGGATCTACATCTCCCGTTGGGATATCAAGGATATCGCACTTGCAGCAGGTGATTCGATGGCGATTCACCCGCGAAAGCGGATGTTCGAACTTCTGATGAAGTATGCGACAAGCCGTGAAAATATGCAAGCGGTACTCGATGCACTTGAGAACCATATGGAGGAGAAGATCGAGATCTACGAGGAGTTCATCCGTGATTTTCCCGCTTCCAAGGTCGTCTTCGAACCCAAGATAGAGAAGGCACGCAAGACCATGCGTCTCTTCCCTCAGATCCTCGAAGAGTACTTTCCAGAAGCGTAGGTGTACGCTTCGATATCTTCCTCTACTGTTTACCAATCTTTTTAAGCATATACCTTGATAGGCTATCATCTCCTTATACCATGATACAAAGGAGAAGAAAATGCGTCGTATCAGATTGATGCTTCCTGTGCTTGTTGTATGGGGAACTATGTTTGCCTCTGCTGCGGAAAAAGGGAAGGACTATGGCATGTTCCCTGCACCAAAACCCTACCATTGAACTCGGGGTAGAATATCTGTTCAGGGTGATGACCGTCTCAAAACTGAGAGGAGAGTCCAATGAGCAGATTTCAAAAGTTGTCCCAAACGATATGGTACTGTCAATATCATATCGTGTGGGTACCAAAATAAAGATACAGGGTGTTGCACGGAGAGGTGGCAAGAGAAGTAGAGAACCTCATTCGAGCATTTTCACATCAACTCACATGTGAGATCATTGAGCTGAATGTGCAGATCGATCATGTACATCTGTTGGTAATGATACCACCAAAAATATCAATCTCAAATTATATGGGAGCGATCAAAGGCAG
>Ga0256839_1005636_pt1 | contig 11436 bp, 14 predicted proteins | sample 354166metaG_FD_185968 | JGI IMG/M metagenome (GOLD analysis project Ga0256839, IMG submission 185968) | Hydrothermal vent microbial communities from Mid Atlantic Ridge, Atlantic Ocean - 354-166 | ecosystem: Environmental > Aquatic > Marine > Hydrothermal vents | place: Atlantic Ocean: Mid...
CATCCTTTCACCAAGAAAATTCTTTTCTGACTTCCATCAATATTTCCCATGTTCACATTGACAGCGCTGGCGCAGATAACGCACCAAGTCATGTATCTCTTCGTCACTGAAAATCCCATCCCAATGAGGCATCAGCACTGATTTGCTTACCGCCGGCCCGCCTTCCTTGATGGCCATGAACAGCTCCTCGTCACTGCGCGAGGCCATTTCCTTTCCATAGGTATGGTCACGGGGCTGCACCGACATATCCCGTACGTTGATGCCATTGCCATTTCCGTTCATGCCATGGCATTGCCAGCAATAGGTTTTGTAATTGTCCTCCGCCTTCTCGCCCGCCACAGCCGGGCCGAATGAAAGCAGCATCAACAACCCCGAGACAAAAACAGGCGCCGTATGTTTAATATTCACCATCATTCGAAATTCTCCTCACTCAGGGCGCGGAAGTAGTGCACGAATTTCTCGAGATCACCCTCGCGCAAGTGCATATTGGGCATGAAACTCTTGGGATCCCAGGCCTGGGGATTACGCATGAAACTCATCATGTAATCTTCCTGCAGACGCCTCGCCGCCGTATAAACCTCCGGCCCACTGAGGCCGCCGTAGCCTGGCTCGATCTCGTGACAGGCCATGCAACCGCGAAATTTGTCAAAGCGCATCTCACCCATGGTGAGGGAGATTTTTCCCGGCTTGTACTCGCCCTTGGTTATCAGGTCGCTACGGGCCTTGAGCGCCATGAGCGCCTCAGCCACCTCATGGGCCTCTTCGGCGCTCAGGGCGACATGGGGTTTGAGGGTGCTTTCATCGATCACATCACCATCCTCACCCGGCTTGATATGATCGACGTAGAAAAACCCGGCGGGGCGGATACGCTTCGGTTTCTGCAGCCAGGACTCCAGCCACACCCGCTTGTACTTGTTGCCCGCATAGAACAGGTCCGGCCCCTTGCGCGCCCACAGTTCCCTGAGCGTGGCGGGCGCAGGACCCGTGAGGTCATGGCAATTGACGCAGCGAGACTCCAGTATGGTCATGCCCTCGTTGTCCGCCTGTACTGAAAGGGGAATGGCCATGAGCAACCCCATACCTGCAATTAAACCAATCATTCCTTTTCCTGCTGACATCGACATCACCACCTCTTCACTTTCTGGACTTGCGGCGCTTGCGTGTCAGCGGCTCACCGGCAAAGGCCTCGTTCTCGAACATGCCGTAACCCTTCTTCATGGATTCGCTATAGAAGAAGTCCGGGTCGTATTCCTTGTTGCGCCACGCATACCAGTCGTCATCGGGATGCCCTTCATACTCGATCACGGTAATGGCTCCACCAGGAAATTTGCCGCCTGCCGTTACCTGTTTGTCCACGTGATCGTGAAAGATGAAACGGCCGCTGTTATTCATGTCGATGATGGCGTCGTAGCGCTCGCCCGGGCCAAAAAGGATCGTATCCGCCTCATAGGGGTCGGGAAGCGGAAGCCCATCCTTGTGAGTGATGAGCATATCGTGCCCGTGGCTGTGCATGGCGTGCATCAGCCCCCCTGCGCCGATGAAGCGCACACGCACGACATCGTCCTTCTTGACACGGATGGGCTGGGTCAGGGGGAAGGATTTGGCATTGATGGAGAAGTAGTCATCAACATTCCCGGGAATGGCCCCTTCGCCAAACTTGTCGGCGAATTCGGACTCCCAGCCACTGAGCATCATGATGACTTCCTTGGTGACGCGTTTCTCCAGCTTTGAGGGCTTCTTGGGCTCCACGATGATGGGACCCCACATGCCGCGGATACCCACATGCTCGTTGACGTTCACATGGCAGTGATACCACAGTGTACCCACGCGGTCAGCGACCCACTTGTATGTGAAGGTGTCACCGGCCTCTATGGGTTTCTGGGTGATGCCCGGCACCCCGTCCATTTCCCAACTGCCCTTCTGATGCAGGCCATGCCAGTGAATCGTATGGGAAAGAGAGGTGTTGTTGGTGACATGGACGGTTACCTCATCCCCTTCCTTGAGGTGAAAGAGAGGACCCGGCACCTTGCCGTTGAAGGCAAATACGTTGTACTCCAAACCCGGCGCCACCTGGATTCTGACTTCCTCGATAGTCAGATCGAACTCCCGCTTGGCGGCAAGCGCGGCGCTGCTGAACATCATCAGAAAAAACACCAGGCCCAAGAGCATCAAGGCATGGTGCGAAACACGCTGACGCAGGACCCCCACTGCAATAAAATCCCGATTACCCATAGAATCGACCCCCACCATTGTTTTGTGTTTGCTCGTCACGGGGTCAGCCCCCGTATCCACACCCCTTGGCTGCCAGCCTCAGGTCTTCAAAACACTTGTCACTCATACGGGCCAGCCAGGCCAGGCGGACCCCATAACATGTATTTTTTATACATATTTATTGAAGGAGTATTCTAAATGTACTTTTTGGGGAAAATCAAGAAAAATTTTGTGGTTTTATGGATTTTTTCTCAGCGCCGCGCGGAGAGGCTGCACATACAATTATTTACATATAATTATTAGCTGGTTAGCGTAATAAGCGATGGCGTGCGGCCCCCTCCACGCCATGCGGCAAGGTACTGAGCAGGAGCCCTGGGCTTGGAAAATTTCGCGGGAAGCCTCATAACCGTACGTATGTTATGCTGTCTTCACCACACTTGAGGTTCGAGAACCCGCTATGACCCAGACGAAACCCCTCTTCAAAATCATCTTTGTCAACGAAGGCAAGGTGTATGAAATTTATGCCCGGGATATCTGCCAGGGCAGCCTGTATGGCTTCGTGGAAGTTCAAGAACTGGTTTTTGGGGAAAAATCATCCCTGGTGGTGGACCCTGCGGAAGAACGCCTGAAATCCGAGTTCAGCGGGGTGAAGCGGACCTATATTCCCATGCACGCTATTATTCGCATCGATGAAGTGGAAAAAGAGGGCAGCGCCAAGATGACTGCCCTCTCTGGCAAGGGCGGTAATGTGACGGTCTTTCCTTCCCCGGTCTACACGCCCCGCAACGACACCAAAGAGACCTGATCCCCAGCGCCTTCCGGCTTAATCGGCATCCCTGGCGCAACGGAACCCGAGGTCGTTGAAACGTGAATCGGGCGTCAGATAGAAACGATAGGCGGCGCGGTAGAAATGCTTCAGGGCATAGTGGCCCACGCCACCCCAGCCGCCGCCGCGCACCACCTTGTACTTCTCACCAAAGTCCTTCGACTGGTAGGTATTGCCTGGATAGGCCCGGTACCAGTCGCTGACCCATTCCATGACATTGCCGGCCATGTCATAGGCGCCATAAGGCGATTTGCCCGCCTCAAATCGGCCTACGGCCACCACCCCCAGATCCTCACCAGCGCCGATATTGGCCTTGTCCGTTGCCCAGGCGTTGCCCCAGGGATATTCCTGGCCCGAGGCGCCCCGCGCCGCCTTTTCCCACTCGGCCTCGCTGGGGAGGCGCTTGCCCGCCCAGGCACAATAGCGTCGCGCATCCTCCCAGCTCACTTCCGAGATGGGCAGTCGATCCTGCGCGCGCTGCACTTTTTCGATGGCATCGAGGAGGGGGCCCTGCGCCATGGTCCGCGTGTCGCGCCCGATATCGAAGACTTCCATGGCCATGCGCCGCAAGGTCTCCAGATCGGCGGTCTGGAGAACCTCCCTGCGCAGCAAATAGCCATTGCGCTTCCAAACACCCGGCACCCAGTAATTCTGGTCGATGACGAAGTCACGGTACTGGGAAAAAGTCACCTCGTACTTGTCGAGGTAGAAAGCCTCGAGCCTGACCTTGCGCCGAGGATGTTCGTCGAGATAGAGGGGCTTGCTGAGGCCATAGTCCTTGGCCAGCCCGTCATGATCCACCTGGCTGCTGCCAAAAACGAATTCTCCGGCAGGCACGTAAACCATGCCATCGATATCCTCCGCGGCATAGGCTGCCCCCGTCAAGTACAGCAGCGCGTTGATAAGGAGTATGCGCAGAAGTGTCAGAGTGTTGTTAATCATGGAAATGGGCCGACCCAAAAAGTAAAATGATAGCATGATTGAACAGATTACCATCGCCACTCCCGGCCAGGGACTCCATGAAATCACCCCGCGGATCGCGCGCTGCGTCGGTGATGCCGGATGCAGGGAAGGCCTGTGCACGATTTTCATCCAGCACACCTCGGCCAGCCTGCTGATCCAGGAGAATGCCGACCCCGCGGCGCGCCATGACCTCGAAGGCTGGCTGAACCGCCTGGTGCAGACGAATGATCCTCTCTTTACGCACACGTCCGAAGGACCCGACGACATGCCCTCCCACATCAAGTCCGCCCTGACGGCCACCACCCTGGGCATTCCCATCGCCGACGGCCGCCTGGCCCTGGGCACCTGGCAGGGCATTTTCCTGTGGGAACACCGCCATGGGCGCTATCAGCGCCGACTCACCATACATATCGATTAACCCGTCAACCAGACGCGAGGTGATGAGCGGCGCGCGTGGTCTCCGGCAAGCGGTAGCGCGTTACACAGGACATGACATATTCGATCGCGCGCTCCAGCGAGATGCGGTGGCCGATGGACACATACAGGGGCTTGACCCCGGCGCGGGTGCGCAGGACGGCGCCGATAAGCTCGTCGCGGTCATAGAGCCCGGCCCATGCCCCCTTTTCCTCCGGCACTTCCTCGTGCCGTCCTACGAGGCGGGTCTTGGCCACGCCGATGGTGGGCACATCCAGCAACACACCGAGATGGCAGGCGATTCCAAAACGGCGCGGGTGGGCGATACCCTGCCCGTCACATAGAATCAGGCCGGGCGCCTGTCGCAATTTTTCCAGAGCCTGCAGGACGGCGGGAATTTCACGGAAAGACAGCAAACCGGGGCGGTAGGGGAAAGTGACGGGCGTTCGGGCAAGAGCCTGATCGCGCACCTGCAGGCCGGGATGATCCAATACCACCACGGCGGCGCGCGCCGTGGCGCCCCTATCGATGAACCCTACGTCCACACCGGCGACGGTCGCGATGCGACCCAAGCGGTCTTGGGTCTCAACGCGCCCGCTCAGCGTTTTCTGCAGGGCCACGGCCGCCTGCGGTGACAGGCCCCAGTCATGGGGTGAAGGCGGGATGTACATGATCTGAAAGACAAAGTCCGCCGTCTGCCGCAGGCTTATTTCCTCTGGTTCTGCTCGGCCTTTCTCAACATCAAAATGATATTGCCATGCCCCTTGCTGGTCGCCATTTCAAGCGGGGTGACCATCTGCACGTTGCGTGTAGAGATGTCCGCGCCGGCATCCAGCAGCAGGCGGACGATGACATCGTGTCCCCGATTGGCCGCCCAGTGCATGGCGCTGGAATCACTTCCATCCGTGATATTGACATCGGCGCCACGCTTGATGAGCAGGGCTACCATGTCATCATGTCCCTTGATGGTGGCGCGGATCAACGGCGTCAGGCCGTTCTCGTCCTGGGCGTTGATGTCCGCGCCATTGTCCAGCAATATCCCGGCCAGGGTGGTATTGCCCTGGCGGGCGGCATGCATGAGGGCTGTCCAGTTGTAATTGTTGCGTCCATCCACCTCAGCCCCCGATGACAGCAGGGCCTTGGTCTCCTCCACATTGCTGTCCATCACGGCCTTCATGAGCGGGGTATTGCCGTCGCAGCCGTAGAGCAGCGTCAGGGCCAGGATCACGACAATAATCTTGTATCTTGATAATTTCATTTATCCAGCTAAATTAGTCAGTTAAATAACTCCGGAGGGCTTGTTCTGGCAACCATCCGCGCCAAGCGCTATGATAATAGCATGGCAAAACATTATAAATGTCCAAAATGTGAAGAATCCTGCGTCAGCCTGAAGGACAAATACAAACTCGGACACTGGAAGATTATACACTGCCGCAATTGTGAAGCACGCCTGTGCGGGCAACCCATCGTTCTGATCCTGGCCTATGTCATCTATTTCTGGGTATTCGGCGGATTTTTGGTGTGGGCCTACCTGGAAGAAAGCTTCCTGCCCGTGCTGTACCTGATTCCCGTGTGGCTGATCCTGGATTATTTCAACGTCGAGGGCCTGCCCATGTCCGTGCTGCGCAGCAAGCGCCAATGAAACAGCGGCCGGCCTGAAGCTAGTACGCCTTCAAGGTAATAACACAGATTCAGTTGGCCTGTCAGCGTTCAGGGCAAGGCGCGCCTCGCAGCGAATGGCCGTCGCCCTTTGCAAGAGGTGCAACGCGGCCATGGGCGCTGACAGGCCAACCCTTCGGGCGCTCCTGTGGTGTCCCGCGGCGGCGTTGCAGTGTTTGGCAATGGAACAACCATTCCCTGCACACTGCGCCTTGCCGCGAAACACCACAGGAACGCTGAACCCGTGTTATTACCTTGAAGGAGTACTAGACACATGGCGCGTATTCTCGCCGTGGGTGTCGCCACCCTGGATATCGTCAACAGCGTCGAGGCCTACCCTGAGGAAGACGCCAAGATACGCGCCACGGCCCAGCGCGTGGGCCGCGGCGGCAATGCCGCCAACACCCTGGTGGTGCTCAGCCAGTTGGGACACCGCTGCCAATGGGGCGGTACGCTGGGAAGCGACTTTGCCGCGGGCCTGGTCACCGAGGACCTGAAGGCCCATGGCATCGACCTCGGCGCCTGTCGCGCCTACAGGGAAGGCCGCACGCCCACCTCGTACATCGTGCACAGTACGCGCACCGGATCGCGCACCATCATCCACTACCGCGACCTGCCGGAATTTTCCCGGGAGGATTTCGCCCGCATTCCCCTCGACGGGCTGGACTGGATTCATTTCGAGGGGCGCAACATTGCCGAGACCGCCCTCATGCTGCAACGGACCAAGCAAGCGCACCCTGCCATACCATGTTCACTGGAGGTGGAGAAGCCGCGCCCGGAGATCGAGAGCCTGTTCGGCCGGGCCGATGTGCTGCTGTTCTCGCGCGACTATGCACAGCATCAGGGCTACGACGATGCAAGGGCATTTCTGCAATACCTGCGCCCGCGGTTTCCCCATGCCGATCTCATCTGCGCCTGGGGCGAGGAGGGCGCCAGCGGCATGGACCGCCAAGGGAAAATGTCCAGCAGCGCCTCCTGTCCGCCCCCTGTGCTCGTGGACACCCTGGGCGCCGGCGACACCTTCAATGCCGCCATCATCGATGCCTTCCTGCGCCGCTACACCATGGAGGAGGCCCTGCGCCACGCCTGCCACCTGGCGGGTATGAAATGCGGCCACCAGGGCCTGGATTTCATCACCCCCCCACGCGCCAGCGGATCATGAACACAACGGCGCAGACCTATACCATCCTGCAGCTGGCCTTCCTCAAGGATATCGGCGACAGCTATCACCGCCTGCGCTGGCCGGCCCGGCAACTGGCGGCGCAGGCGCCCACGTGGCGCGTCATCAATCTCGCCTCCAATGCCGAGGAACGCTATGCCTGGGCCGAGAAGGCGGACCTGCTGGTGATCGCGCAATCGCGGGACGTGGATTTGCTGCCAATCATTGAACGACGGCGCGCCCGGGGGCTGAAGACCCTGGCGGAATACAATGACAACTTCTATGATCCGCCCCCCTCGTCCAGCGTGGCCGATGTGTGGCATTCCCCCCTCATCCGCCAGTGCTACGAGCGCATCATGAACGCCTGCGACGGCGTGATGGTTACCGGCCCGGGACTGAAGGAACTGCTGGGCGGGAAGACGGACCGGCCCATCCACATTCTCGAAAATCACCACCCCAGCCCCCTGCCCGACTTTGATGAAATATGGCGTGAACCCTCGGAGACCTTCGCCATCGGCTGGGGCGGCTCTTCCGGGCATATTGCCGATTTCCTCTCCATCACCCCCCTGTTGCGCGACCTGGCCCGCGAGCGCCCGGGCCTCAGGCTGCACATCATGGGTGACGCGCCATTGGCCCATTTCGCCCATCTGGACCCGGCGCAACTGGTCTTCCGGAACTGGGGCACCATGGATGAATACTTCGACTTCCTGCGCTGCCTGAACCTGGGCCTCGCCCCCCTCATCGACACGGGATTCAACCGCTGCCGCAGCGATATCAAGGCCATCGAAATGGGCAGCCAGGGCGTCCTTCCCCTGCTGCCCGACCGCCTGCCCTACCAGAAGATCATCGCCGAGACCGGCATGACGCCCTACCGGACCCACCGCGAGCTGCGCGAGAAAATCCTCTATTACATGGACAATCGCGACGCCCTCAGACGCCATGCCCGGCGCCTGTTCGACTACATCCGCCACCATCGCGTAGGCCCCCAACGCCGCGAGCGCCTGCAACTCTACAGCAGCATGCTGCCGCCGGCGCCACTGGAAGCCGGCTGGGACCTTCCCCCGGGCTATCATGAGATCCTAGGCACGCCGGCCCGGAGTACCCCCACAGTAAGGATCATGCAACAAGCCGGCGACCTCATCAATCAACGCCAGCCCGGCCGGGCGCAGGTCCTGCTTCATGAGGCGGTGGAGAACAACCCCCAGCATGCCGACCTGGTCCTGGCGGAAATCGAGGCCCTTCTCATGCAAGGCGATCCCTCATGGCGCCATACCCTGCAACTCGGCCGGCAACGCTTTCCCGAAGACCTGAGATTTGATTTCCTCGAACTGCGCCATGCGGACGCGAGCGCTGAGCGGTTCACGCTATGGGAGCGCGCCCTCGCCCGCCTCCATCGGGAGCCTCCCTATGCGCGGCGTTTCCACGCCACGGAAGTCACCAGCATAATCCACGAGCAATTGCGCCTCGACCCGGCCATGCTGGATGTTGCCGAGCGCGTTCTCGCCCTGTACCCCGCGGCATGGGCCCTCAAACATGAGGTGGCGCATTGCCTGGAAAGACGCCATGAGGACGCCAGGGCCCTGCAGTATTTCGGCGAGCTGCTCACAGCAAAGAAATGCCATGAACAGAACCACGAGTTCCTGTCAAACACCACGGATGCCTGGCTCAACACCTGGCTGAACACCCTTACGGAAAGGCTGGAGGCCAATCAAACATCATGATCGTGATCTATGACAAAAAAGGCTTCAATCCACTACTGACCCTGGAGGGGGACACCCTGTCCGGGCGCGACCTGCGCAGTGCGCAGTTGAAAGAAGCCAACCTGGTGCAAGTCGACCTCAGTGGCACAGACCTCAGTGGTGCGGACCTGAGTCATGCCGACCTGCGCCTCGCCAATCTGCGCGGCGCCATACTCGATGGCTGCGACCTGAGCCATGCCGACCTGTCCGGCGCCGACCTGAGGGAAGCCAGCCTCATCAAGGCCAGAATGAGCGGCGCCAATCTTGCCGGCGCGCAATACGGGAAAGGGGCGCTGTCCACGGCCATCCTGCGGGAAGAAGTGGCCATATCGACCACGGCGTTGAGAAAACAGCCCCAGCCCGATGAATGAGCGCGCCTCAAAGATGTCACAGGAATTCACCATCCTGCAACTGGGCTGCCTGGATGACAGTGGCGACAGTCAACACCGCGTACGCTGGCCAGGCAGACAACTGGCCGGACAGGCGCCCCACTGGCGCGTCATCACTCTTTCCTCGGAGGCGCAGGAACGCTATGCGTGGGCCGAGCGGGCCGACCTCCTGATTCTCTATCAGTCCCATGACCTGGACCTGCTGCCCGTCATCGAGCGGCGCAGAACAAAGGGACTGAAGACACTCGCCGAATACAACGACAATTTCTACGATCCACCCCCCACTTCCAACGCCGCCGATGTGTGGCGCTCCCCCCTCATCCAGCAAAATTATGAACTGATCATGAAGGCCTGCGATGCCCTCATCGTCACCGGAGCCGGCCTGCGCGCCTTGTTCTCCGGCAGGATTTCACAGCCTATATTCATCCTTGAGAATCACTGCCCCGGGGAGCCGCCCGCATTCGACGAGGTATGGAGAAAACCCGATGACACCTTCCATATCGGCTGGGCCGGCTCGGCGGGCCACATGGCGGACATCCTCTCCATCGTGCCCACCCTGCGCGCGCTCATGAAGGAATACCCGCAGATACGCCTGCACCTCATGGGCAACCCCTTCTTCAAGACCTGCCCCGGCCTCGACAGCAAACGCCTGGCATACCGCGACCGGGGCACCATGGCGGACTATCTCGACTTTCTCAAGCCCCTGCACCTGGGCCTCATACCCATGATCGATACGGCCTACAACCGCTGCCGCAGCGATATCAAGGCCATCGAGATGGGTAGCCAGGGCGTCCTGCCCCTGCTGCCGGACAGGCTCCCCTACCACAAGATCCTCTCCGAAACGGCCCTGACACCCTGCACCTCACCCCGGGAACTGCGCGCGAGAATCGTTCATTACATGCACCATCTCGACGCCCTGCAAGACGATGCACAGCGCCTCCATGCATATATCTGCCGGCACAGGGTAGGGCCCAGACGCAGGGAACGCCTGACCCTCTACCGCCGCATGCTGCCCAAGCGGCCCACGTCCGGGGACTGGGCGCTGCCACCGGGTTATCATGAAATCCATGGCGCGCGCGCCGAATATCAGCCCACCCTCACCCTGACGCAGCAAGTCGCCACCCTCCACGGTGAACAAAGATGGGAGGAAGCCCTGTCACTGACCCGCCAGGCGCGGCGCGACAACCCTGGCCATCCCGATCTTGCCCTGCTGGAGCTGAGAATTCTCGCGTCCGCCAAGGGAAAAGAAAAAGACTGGCGGAAACAACTCCAGGCCGCCCAGTCACGTTTCCCTGCAGACCTGAGATTCGACCTGTTCGAACTGCGCCATGCCAGCACGCCACAAAAACGCGTCAAGCTATGGACCCGCTTCCTGACCCGCCTGGAAAAGGAAACACCACACGTCCTGGCGTTTTACGAAAAAGAGATCGCCACGCTCATGGAAGACGCACTGCACCAAGACAGCACCCTTCTTAATCTTGCGGAAAAGCTGCTCACTATCTACCCCCATGCACTGGCCCTGATGCAGAGGGTGGCCCTGGCCTGCGAGTCAGGAGGCGATTTCTCCAAAGCCAAAAGGTATTTCCAGGAAATTGCCGACGCCAAGACGGCTCTGTCCCAGGACGATGAATTCCTGGAGAAAATCAATACCTCGTGGCTGGAAACCTGGCACAGGGCCTTGACCGCGAGAGTCCGTGAATCAAAAAAACAAGTATCATGACTTCATGAAGTCTGGACGCTGTTACCGTTGAGGAGATAGATGGGCTGTGGGGGAGTCAGATAGGTGGTCGTTCGTGCAGTCGCTCTTGTGGGGGGGTGGGTATATTTATACTTATTAACCCTTCTCCAGGCTGATCACCAGGGACGGTTCCTTGTCATAATGGAAGAGCACAGCCCCAGGTAGTCCTTGCCGTGCTTCTTCAGGGTGCCCCCCTGGCGCTCCACCAGCCGCACCAGGGAGATGTCCTGTTTCAGCCGTTCGATCTGATCGCCGGGGATGCGGGCCATATCAGGGTTCCTCCAAAAATGTATCAAGCACAATACTGATGCGTTTTACGCATTATGTTATATTCGCTT
>Ga0256839_1005637_pt1 | contig 11434 bp, 9 predicted proteins | sample 354166metaG_FD_185968 | JGI IMG/M metagenome (GOLD analysis project Ga0256839, IMG submission 185968) | Hydrothermal vent microbial communities from Mid Atlantic Ridge, Atlantic Ocean - 354-166 | ecosystem: Environmental > Aquatic > Marine > Hydrothermal vents | place: Atlantic Ocean: Mid...
CGTGCCGTGGACTACCGTGGCGCCGGCACGGTGGAGTTCCTGTTCGAGGAGACGCCCAACGGCCCGCGGTTCTACTTCCTGGAGATGAACACCCGCCTGCAGGTGGAGCACCCGGTCACCGAGGCCGTCTACGGCCGGGACCTGGTGTGGGACCAGATCTGCGTGGCGGCGGGTCGGCCTTTGGGGATCGAGCAGGCGGACCTCGTCCCCCACGGGCACGCCATCGAGTGCCGGATCTATGCGGAGGACCCGGTGCGGTTCCTGCCGTCCCCCGGGACGATCCATACGGTGGCCTGGCCGCAGGGGCCGGGGATCCGGATCGACGCGGCCGTGGCGTCCGGCAGTGAGGTCTCGCGCCACTACGACCCCATGATCGCCAAGATCGTGGCCTGGGGCGCGGACCGGGACCAGGCGATCCGCCGCATGCGGCGCGCGCTGCGGGAGCTTACCATCCTCGGGATCGCCACGAACGTCGCGTTCCACTTGCGCGTGCTCGACGACCCCGACTTCTGCGCGGGCACCTTCACCACCCGCTTCATCGACGAGCACCCGGCCGTGCTCGCGCCGTCCCTGCCGGCCGCCGACGCCGAGGCCATCGCCGCTGCCGCGGCCGCCACCGCGGTGCGGTGTGCGTCGAACCCGCTGGTCTCGGGGCCGGCCGCCCCGCGCGGCCGCTGGGCGCGGGCGGTGCGCCCGTTCACCGGGAGGTAGGCCCGTCTCCCCCCGCCGGGCGGTGGGGGATCGGCTCCGCCCCGGCCCGGCGGCGACCGGTGGCGCCCCGCTGGCGGTGGAGGGCGATCCGCGCCGATGCCAGCGGCCCCGTTGCAAAGTCGGGCCGCAGGTGGCAGCACTTGCCCCCATGGCCACGGCTCGCACGAAGCGCACCAAGTTCATCTTCGTCACCGGCGGCGTGGTGTCTTCGGTGGGCAAGGGGTTGTGCGCGGCGTCGCTCGGGGCCCTGCTCGAGCAGCGTGGCCTCAACATCGGGTTGCAGAAGCTCGACCCGTACCTGAACGTGGATCCGGGCACGATGAATCCGATCCAGCACGGCGAGGTGTTCGTGACGGACGACGGGGCCGAGACGGATCTCGACCTCGGCCACTACGAGCGCTTCATCTCGCAGCGGATGTCCCGGCGGAGCAACTACACCTCGGGGCAGATCTACGACAGCGTGATCCGCAAGGAGCGCCGGGGCGACTTCCTGGGACAGACCGTGCAGGTGATCCCGCACGTCACGAACGAGATCAAGGCGAAGATCGTCGAGGCCGCGGAAGGGGTCGATTTGCTCATCGTGGAGATCGGCGGGACGCTCGGTGACATCGAGTCCCTGCCGTTCCTCGAAGCGATCCGGCAGCTTCGGCTCGAACGGGGGCGCGACGACACGCTGTTCGTGCACGTGACGTGGTTGCCGTACATCAAGGCGGCGGGGGAACTCAAGACCAAGCCCACGCAGCACTCCGTGATGAAGATGCGCGAGATCGGCCTGCAGCCCGACATCCTGGTCTGTCGCGCCGACCGGCCGGTCCCGCGGGCGACTCGCGAGAAGGTGGCGCTGTTTACGAACGTGCCGCTCGACGCGGTCATCGCCCTGGACGACAAGGACACCATCTACGAGGTGCCGCTTTCGTTGCACGAGTCGGGGCTCGACGACACGGTCTGCGCCCTGATGAACATCTGGAGCCGCGAGCCGACCCTGCACGAGTGGGAGCGGATCGTGGACACGCTGCGCAACCCGTCGCACCGGGTCAAGGTGGCGATGGTGGGCAAGTACGTGGACCTGGCCGAGTCCTACAAGAGTCTGACGGAGGCCCTCGTCCATGGCGGCATCGCGAACCGCGCCGCGGTGGACATCGACTACGTGGACGCCGAGGCGGTCCTCGCCAAGGGGGGCGAAGCGGTGCTTTCGTCCTACGACGCGATCATCGTCCCGGGCGGCTTCGGGGCGCGTGGGACCGAAGGCAAGATCGAGGCGATCCGATACGCGCGCGAGCATCGTGTGCCGTTCCTCGGGATCTGCCTGGGGATGCAGATGGCCGTGTGCGAGTTCGCGCGGCACGTGGCGGGCCTTTCCGGGGCCAACAGCGCCGAGTTCGACGACGGCACGGAGCACCCGGTCATCGACCTGATGGCCGAGCAGTCGGAGGTCGAGGAGAAGGGGGGCACCATGCGGCTGGGGGCGTACGAGTGCGTTCTCGAGCCGGGCACGCTGGCCGCGCGCGTCTACGGGCGCAGCCGGATCTTCGAGCGGCACCGCCACCGCTACGAGTTCAACAACGCCTACCGCGGGCGGCTGACCGAGGCGGGCCTGGTACTGTCGGGCCTTTCGCCCGACGGAACCCTGGTGGAGATCGTCGAACTGCCTCCGGCGAAACACCCGTTCTTCCTCGGTGTGCAGTTCCACCCGGAATTCAAGAGCCGCCCCACGGTGCCGCACCCGTTGTTCGTGGCGTACGTCGCGGCGGCGCTGGCCCGCGCAACGGCCGGGGACGGCGCGGGGCGAGTCGAGGACGGCGGCGAGACATCGTCCCGTTTCGGGGCCCCCGCGTCCTAGATCGGCTCGCGCGTCGAACAGGCGGCGAAAGCCCGGCCGGCGCTCGCCGCCTTCTGCTACGATCCGGGCAGCCGGGCCGGAGTGCGCGGCCACCAGGGAGAAACGATGGCCCTGCACATGCGCCAAGAGCAGCGGATGAGCCAGCAGCTGGTGATGACCCAGCAGCTGCAGCAGGCGATCAAGCTGCTCCAGCTCTCGCGCGTGGAACTGCAAGATCTCGTGCAGGAGGAGATGCTCGAAAACCCGCTGCTCGAAGACGCTCAGGATGGGGCGCCCGAAGGCGACGGCGGCGAGCGGGAGGGGGGCCGGGCCGACGAGACCGAAACGTCCGATGCGGCGGCGGTCGAGACGGTCGCTCCGACCGACGCGGTGGATCAGGCCAAGGACAACTTCGACTGGGAGGCATACCTCGAAAGTCGCAGCTACGCCCCGGCCCTGCCCTCCATGGCCGGGGGCACCGACGAACTGCCGGGAATCGAGGCCACCGTCGCCGGGTCGGAGACCCTGGCCGAGCACCTGCTGTGGCAGGCCAAGATGGGCGACTTCTCCGATGCCGAGCTCGAGATCGCCGAGCACATCGTGCAGGATCTCGACGCCGCGGGGTATCTGCGCACCCGCAGCGTGATGGCGATCGCCCGTGACGTGGGGACGTCCACCCTTCGCGTCGAGCGTGTGCTGCGCAAGATCCAGCAACTCGATCCCCTCGCGGTGGGGAGTCGCTCGCTGGCGGAGGCGCTGTGGGTCCAACTCCATGCGCCGGAACACCCCATCGAAGACCCCCTCGTGTCGGCGATCGTCGCCAAGCACCTGTCGAACCTCGAACGCAGGGCCTACCAGGCCATCGCCCGAGACCTGGGCGAGCCCCTGGAGGAGATCTTCGAGGCCAGTAAGATCATCACCACCCTGGAGCCGCGGCCGGCCCGCGCATACACCCAGGAGGCGCCGCAGTACGTGGTGCCGGACGTCTACATCCAGCAGGTGGGCGACGAGTATGTCGTCACCTTGAACGAGGATGGCCTGCCGCGGCTGCGCGTGAGTAGCTACTACCGTGCCGCGATGTCGGAGGACCCCAAGGCGCGCGAGTACGTCACCGAACGCCTGCGGTCGGCCCGGTGGTTGATCCGCTCGATCGAGGAGCGACAGCGCACGATCTTGAAGGTCACGAAGAGCATCCTCAAGCTGCAGCGGGACTTCTTCGACAAGGGGATCGAGCATCTTCGCCCCATGGTGCTGCGCGACGTGGCCGAGGACATCGAGATGCACGAGTCTACGGTCAGCCGCGTGACCACGAACAAGTACGTGCACACCCCGCGCGGGACCTTCGAACTCAAGTACTTCTTCAACGCCGGGGTCAGCCGCAACGACGGGTCGGACGTGGCCTCGGAGGCCGTGCGCAGCCGCATCAAGGCCATCGTGGCCGCGGAGAACCCGCAAAAACCGCTCAGCGACCAGAAGATCGTGGAGATCTTGCGCAAGGAAGGCATCGAGATCGCCCGCCGCACGGTGGCCAAGTACCGCGAGCAACTCGGGATCTTGTCTAGTTCCAAGCGACGTCGCATGTTCTAGCGCCCATGCACACCCATTTCACCTTCCGCCACATGGAACCCTCCGACGCCGTGCGCAGCTACGCGGAGGATCGCCTGCAGAAGATCCGCCGCTACTTCGCCGACCCGATCAAGACGAGCGCCGTGTTCACCCTCGAACACAAGCAGTTCACGGCGGAGTTCGACATCGTCCTGCGCAACGGCCTGCAGCTACACGCCAGCGAGTCCACCGAGAACATGTACTCGTCCATCGATCTCGCGCTGGCGAAGCTCGAACGGCAGGTGCGCCGCTACAAGTCGCGGCTCAAGGAGCACCGTCCGCGCGCCGACGAGAGCATGCGCGCGAAGGTCGCCGTGATCGAAGAGTCGCTCGCACACGAGCACGAGGCGGAAGAGGTGACCGAGACCGCGCCGCCGCCCGCCTACCGCGTGGTGCGAACGCGCGAGATGCCGGTACGAAGCTTCACGGTGGATGAGGCGATCATGCAGATGAATCTGCTCGACGATCGCTTCATCGTCTTCAACAACGCCGACACCGGCGAGGTGTGCGTTGCCTACCGGCGGGACGATGGCACCTACGGTCTCATCGAAACCGGGGCCCGCCGGGTGCGGCGAGCCGCCGGCGAGTAGAGGACACCATGCGCAGCGAGCGGGTGGTGGACGTCCGGACCCTCTTCGAGGATACGGACGATTACCTCCAGGCTGCGTGCCTTTCCGACTGGGGGGGCCTCGACCGTAAGATCACGCGCCCGCGCGTCCAGAAGGCGGGGCTGGCGCTGGCGGGCTTTACGAAGCACGTCTATGGTGATCGGTTGCAGGTGCTCGGTCTGACGGAGATCGACTACCTCATGTCGCTGGAGTCGGCGGTCGCCCGGGACGTGCTCGAGCGGTATTTCGCCAAGAGGCTGTCCGTCGTGGTCCTCACCCGTGGGCTCGAGCCGCCGGACGTCCTCGTCGAGGTTGCGCGGGGCACGCGTACGCCGCTGTTCCGAACGTCGCTGCTGAGTTCGACCTTCATCCAGCGGGTGACCCGGCGCCTCGAGGCCCTGTTGGCCCCGCGGGCGAGCATCCACGGCGTGCTCGTGGACGTTTTGGGGGTGGGCGTGCTGCTCATCGGGCGAAGCGGGGTCGGCAAGAGCGAGGCGGCCCTGGACCTCGTGCTCAAGGGACACCGTCTGGTGGCTGACGATATCGTGGAGGTGACGGTACGGCCGCCGGACGCCATCTGGGGCGAGGCCACGGAGTTCCATCAGCACCACATGGAGATCCGCGGCATGGGGATCTTGAACATCACCCATCTGTTTGGTGTGGCGGCCTGCCGCGACAACAAGAAGATCGAGGTGGTGGTGGAACTGACCGAAAGCGACGGGGAGGACGTCGATCGGCTCGGGACGGAGGGGCGCGTGTTTCCGATTCTGGGGGTGGACGTGCCGCTGGTGCGGATCCCGCTGCGCCCGGGGCGAAACATCGCGTCTCTCATCGAGGTCGTCGCTCGCAACGAACTGCTCAAGGTGCGGGGGCACGACTCGGCACGCGCCTTCCAGGCGAAGGTGGACGCCCGTGGGGCGGGGACCGAGCGGGTGCCGCCGACCCCGTCCCAGCGGATCCCCCTGTCGGAGGTCGAATGACCGCGCTCGTGGTCGTCACGGGGCAAAGCGGGGCGGGAAAGTCCACCTGTCTGGCCGCCCTCGACGACAGCGGGTACCACTGCGTGGACAATCTCCCGATCCGATTCTTGCCGGAGTTGGCCGATCACTTTCGCCGACAGGGGCGGCCACTGGCCGTGGGGGTGGATGCGCGCGACCCAGAGAGCCTCGCGCGGCTCGAAGACGTGCTTCGGGGATTGTTCGGGGTCGAAGGGGATACCGAGGTCCTGTTCGTGGCGGCGGATCGGCGCGCCATCTTGCGGCGCTTCGCGACGACCCGGCGCCGGCACCCGCTCGGCGACCTGCCGGAAGCGGTGGACCTGGAAAGCCGCCTGTTGGAGCCGGTCCGGCGCATCGCCCACACGGTCCTCGACACGACGGACACCTCCGCACGCACCTTGCGCCAGATCGTGCGGGACCGTTTCGGCGGGGGCGGAACCTTGACCGTGGCCCTTTGGTCGTTCGGGTTTGCCTATGGCATCCTTCCCCATGCGGAGCTCGTGTTCGACGTGCGCTTCCTGCAAAATCCCCACGACGATCCGGCGCTACGGCCGCAAACCGGCCTTCACACGGCGGTGGCCGATTTCGTGCTCGGGCAGGCGGATGCCGGCAAGGTGCTCGATACCACCGAGCAGGTGCTTCGTTTTTGGGCGCCCCGGGTACGGGCGGAGGGGCGCGCGCACCTTACGCTGGCGCTTGGGTGCACGGGTGGGCGGCATCGCTCCGTCGCGCTGGTCGAGGCCCTCGCCGGGCGCCTGCGGTCGCGTCCGGTCGCGGCGGCCGCCGAGATCGCGGTGCGCCACCGAGACCTCGCGAAGGGGGGGCCGTGAGTCGCCGCGTGGGGGTCGTGCTCATCGGCCACGGAAACACTGCGACGGACCTGTTGGCCGCGGCGCGGGGCATCCTTGGAGAAGACGCTCTCGAAGGGGTCGAGGCCCTCGACGCGGGCGTCGGCCGTACGCCGGCCTTCGCCGCTTCCGTGTGCGAGGCCATCGCGGCCGAGGACGAGGGGGCCGGTGTGCTGGTCCTGGTGGACCTCGTCGGCGCGAGCCCGTGCGCGTGTGCCAGCAGCGAGGCGGCGGAGCACGCCATCCGCATCGTGGGGGGACTCAACCTCGCGATGCTCGTCAAGCTGGCGGGGATCGACCGTTCGGCCGTTACGCTCGAAGATCTTGCCGCCGCCTTGCTCGATGCGGGCCACCGGTCGGTCATCGAGCTCGAGTCGCATCCGACGACGGAAAGGACCGGTGTATCGTGAGCGACGCGCCGACTTCGGGAACCATCGAGATCGTCAACGACCTGGGTCTGCATGCCCGCGCTGCGGCGAAGCTCGTGGGGCTCGCAAACAAGTTCGAGTCCGACATCTTCTTGGCGCGGGAGGGCCGGGAAGTCAACGCCAAGTCGATCCTCGGCGTCTTGATGCTCGCCTGTGGCAAGGGCAGCACGGTGGACGTGCGGGCCGAGGGCCCAGACGCGGAGGAGGCTTACGCGGCCGTCGCGAAGCTCATCCAAGAGGGATTCGGCGAGCTGTGATCGCGCGCGGCGCAGACCCGCCGGATGCGTCGCAGTCGCTCGGTCGCCGAGCGTGTCGCGGCATCGCGGCGAGCCCGGGGATCGGCATCGGCCCGGCGTACCTGGTGGACCGGCGGCGCATCCAGGTGCCGCACTACGCCATCGAGCGGGCCGCGGTGCGTGACGAGATCGGGCGCTTTCGGGAGGCCCTGCGGGCGACCCAGGAGCAACTCGAGGCGATCAAGGCGCGCCTGCCCCACGGGGAGCACCGCCAGATCCTAAAAGCACAGCAGATGATGCTGCGGGATCCGGATCTCATGCACGACGTGGAGGGGCGGATCCGCGACCAACTCGTCAACGCCGAATGGGCCATGATCGAGGTTGCGGGGGATGTGGAGCGGACGTTGCGGGAGGCCGCAGACGAGCAGTTTCGTGAGCGTAGCAGCGACGTGGCGCACCTGGCCGACCAGGTCCTGCGCAACCTTCTCGGCGCCGGCGACTGCCGCATCGATCCGCCGGCCGGGGCCATCGTCATCGCGTATGACCTGAGTCCGGCGGATACGGCGGAACTGGCTCGGGCCGATGTGGGTGGGATCGTGACGGAGGTGGGCGGGCGGACCTCGCACAGCGCGATCATGGCGCGCTCGCTGGAGATCCCCGCCGTCGTGGGGGTCGAGGGACTCACGAAGAACGTCCAGACGAGCGACATGGTGGTCGTGGATGGGATCCACGGCTGCGTCGTCGTGCGGCCGGATCCGGTGGAGGTGGCTCGCTGGGAGGAAGCTCGGCGGCGGTACGATGCATTCGAGGATCGGGTACAGCGTGATCACGCGCTGCCGGCCACGACCCTCGATGGCGTGCACGTTACCTTGCGTGCAAACGCGGCGCTCGATGAGGAGGTGGCCTCTGCCGTGTTCCACGGCGCCGAGGGCGTGGGCCTGTATCGCACCGAGTACGTCTTCATGAACCGCAAGGCGCCGCCGTCCGAGGAGGAGCACTATCGCCACGCGAAGGCGATCTTGCGACGGCTTTCGCCCCATCCGGTCACGTTTCGTACGTTCGACCTGGGCGCCGACAAGGTGGCCGGTTACGTGCGGGATGTGCACGGCGGCGAGAACCCGGCCCTCGGCGTGCGTTCGTTGCGGCTGGCGTTGCGTGAACGGGAGATGTTCATCGATCAAATCAAGGGCCTGCTGCGCGCCGCCTTGCACGGCCCCCTGCGGATCATGCTGCCCTTCGTGAGCGGGCGGGAGGAACTGGAGGCTGCGCTGGCCGTGTTCGAGGAAGCCAAGGCCCGGCTTGCAGAAGATGGGATGGCCCACGCCGTGGACGTCCCGGTGGGAATCATGATCGAAATCCCCGCGGCAGCCCTGGCGGCGGATCGATTGGCCCCCCTGGTGGATTTTTTCAGCATTGGAACGAACGATCTCATTCAGTATACGCTCGCCATCGACCGGGAGAACGACGACGTGGGCTACCTGTACGAACCGTTGCACCCGGCGGTCCTCCAGCAGCTTCGGATCGTTCGGGATGCGGCCGATCGCGCGGGGATTCCGGTGAGCCTGTGCGGCGAGATGGCCGCGGATCCGCGGTACACGTGGGTCCTCGTGGGACTGGGGCTACGTGAGCTGTCCATGCACCCTTCGGCGATCCCGGTGGTCAAGAACATCGTCCGCCAATCGTCGTTCGACGAGATGAAGGCGCTCGCCGAGCAGGTCGTGGCGGCGAGCAGCGGCCGCGAGGCCGAGGCCCTCGTGCGCGAGGTCGTTGCCCCCCGGTTTCGCGAGCACCTCGAGCACGGCGGGGCCGATGGGCTCGACTCCGCGTTCGAAAGCGCTCTCGACGCCGATGCGGGTCCCGGGACCAAGACGTGAGAAACATCGCAGTGTGCAAGATCGTGCACGGTTGAGCGCTACGCGTTGCCGATGCACGATCCCGGCCGTTCATCGTGAAGCCGCTCAAGATCATTTCCACCGGCGCGTACGTCCCCGAGCGCGTCGTGACGAACGACGACCTTTCGGAGATCGTCGATACCTCCGACGCGTGGATCCGGGAACGAACCGGGATCCGCGAGCGGCGTATCGCCAGTGACGACGAGTGCACGTCGATCCTGGCGGCGCGCGCACTCGAAGATGCCTGCCGGCATGCCGAACTCGACCCGCAGGACCTCGACGCGATCATCGTTGGTACCTCGACGCCGGACGCCATTTTCCCCTCGACGGCCTGTTGGCTCCAGCGCGAACTCGGGCTTTCCGGGATTCCGGCCTTCGACGTCATGGCGGGATGCTCGGGTTTTTTGTACGCCCTCGAGGTTGCCTCCGGGCTGCTCGCGGGGCAAACAGCGAGGCGCGTCGGTGTCGTGGGCGCCGAGTGTATGAGTCGCGTCGTGGACTGGACCGATCGCCGCACGTGCGTGCTGTTCGGGGATGCCGCTGGGGCTGCAATCATCGAGGCGGGCGACGGATCGTCGGGTGTGCTGTCCTCGAACTGGGGCAGCGATGGAACGCTCGCAGACATCTTGTGCGTCCCGGCGGGTGGAACGCGGGAGCCGGCGACCGAGCAGACCGTGGCGAATCGTCGGCATTTCGTGCACATGGAGGGAAGTCGCGTGTTCATCCACGCGGTCAAGGCCATGAGCCGCAGCGTGCGCAAGGCACTGGACGATGCGGGGCTTTCGGGGGAGGCGGTGGACGTGTTCATCCCCCACCAGGCCAACATCCGCATCATGGAGGCCACGCGCGAGCGCACGGGGATCCCGGCCGACCGCGTGTACTCCGTGTTGGAGCGATACGGGAACATTTCGGCGGCGTCGGTGCCGGTCGCGATCCACGAGGCGCGCCAGGCGGGCGTGTTGCGGGACGGGGCGATCCTGGCGCTTACGGCCTTCGGCACGGGGCTGACCTGGGCCGGGGCCGTGCTCCGGGTCTAGGGAGGACACCCGGGCGGCGCCGGCCCCGCGCGGTACAAAGCGCGTTACCCTGCGTCGGTCCCATGGGGCACTTTCCAGGCCGCGGCCCATACCGGGGGGCGGGGGCGCTCTCGACGCTCCTCGTCGCCTGCTTGGTGTGTCTCCTCGGCCTTGCCGGGGCGGCTCGGGCCGGCAACCCGGACCGGCGCTTTCGGACGATCACGACCGAGCATTTTTACGTGCACTACGCGGCGGGCCAGGAGACGTTCGCGGCGCGCACGGCGACCGCCGCCGAGCGTGCCTACGGAGAGTTGGCGCTCGACTGGGGGCACCCGGTGCGCCAGCGGATCCACGTCGTCGTGACCGACGCCACGGACTTCGCGAACGGGCGGGCCACGGTGATTCCATACCCGCGGGTGGTCCTGCACGTCACCGCACCGGAGTCGATGAGCGTCCTCGACACGTACGACGACTGGATCGACATCCTCGTGACGCACGAACTGGTCCACATCGTGCATCTGGACACGATCCACGGGCTGCCGCGGCTGCTCAACGCGCTGTTCGGATTCGGCGTGCTGGGCAATCTCGTGAGTCCGAACGTCGCGCAACCGAGGTGGTTCGTCGAAGGGGTGGCCACGTACGAGGAGTCGGACAACACCAGCGCCGGACGCGGGCGATCGGCGCTGTTCGAGATGTACCTGCGCATGCCGGTGCTCGAAGGCCGGATGCAGACCATCGACCAGGTGTCGAGCGGCGCGCGCATCTGGCCCCACGGAAGCTCCGTGTACCTCTACGGCCTGCACTTCATGCGCTACATCGCCGAGCGCTACGGGGCCGACAAACTGCGCGAGCTGAGCCACATCTACGGGGGGCAGCCGATGCCGCTGGGGATCAACCGCGCCCTGCGCAAGGTCCTGGGCGTGGATTACCACGTGCTGTGGGCGGATTTTCAGCGTTCCCTCGAACGCCGCTACCGTGCGCAGGCACGGCGGATTCGGGCGCGGGGTTTGCGCGATGGCCGCCGTCTGACGTTCTCGGGACAGACGGTCCGCTATCCGGTCTTCGACCACGACGGCCGGCACGTCTTCTACTTCGCCTCGGACGGTCACCGTCTCGGTGAGATCCGGCGTGTGTCGCTGCGGGGGGCGGCCGTGCGCGAGGGGGTGGGGATCGGTGCACAGGGCAGCAGTGTGGGGGAAGTTCCGGTGCTTCAGGTGCAGGGCTTGACGCGCGTGGCGCGGACACGCGACGGCCTGTTGCTCAGCCGTGTCGC
>Ga0256839_1005638_pt1 | contig 11433 bp, 11 predicted proteins | sample 354166metaG_FD_185968 | JGI IMG/M metagenome (GOLD analysis project Ga0256839, IMG submission 185968) | Hydrothermal vent microbial communities from Mid Atlantic Ridge, Atlantic Ocean - 354-166 | ecosystem: Environmental > Aquatic > Marine > Hydrothermal vents | place: Atlantic Ocean: Mid...
CGCGCCGTGGGAGCCGGCTGGAAGCCGGCCCCACGGGGGATCGGGCGCCGGGGCCGGCAGGATGCCGGCCCCCACGGGGGATCGGGTGCCTGGGGCCGGCAAGATGCCGGCCCCACGGTGGAAGGGGTGCCGGCCCCACGGGGAAGGGGAACACCGCCACCTCCCCGTAGGCGCGGCTTCCAGCCGCGCCGTGGGGGCCGGCTGGAAGCCGGCCCCACGGGGGATCGGGCCCCGTGGAGAGAGGGGAGGGGCCTGTCGCCCTACCAGCACGAGCGGGGATGGCGGAGGTATGGATAGGGCTCGTCCGGGCCCGTCAGGCCCGCCCTCGCCGGGTTATCCAGCACGTAGGCCACGGCCCGCCGGTAGGCTTGCCCGGTGCGAAGCCCGCGGTCGTGGTAGCCCGGCTGCCACAGGGGGCCGCTGCGGCCGAGCAGGTGGTTGATGCGGTTGGCGGTGTAGCTCTTGAAGCTGTGGAGGAGTCGCGCCAGCGGGACGTGCGCGACGCAGACGAAGTGCACGTGGTCCGGCATGACGACGGCCGCGTGCAGCGTCATGCGGTGGTGGGCGTGGAGCCATTCCAGCGTGGCGAGAACCGCTTCTGCGGCCGCGGGTGCGCGGAGCAGGGGTGCGCGTCCGTGGGTGACGGTGGTGAGCAGTGTCGGGACGCCCGCGCATGTGGGCCGTCCTCGAAGCAGGCCTTCCCTGGACAAGGCGGGATCCCTCCCTCCATTCTCCATGCCGTGCCTGGCGCAGGATAGCACGGTGCGGCACTGGGCCGGCAGGATGCCGGCCCCACGGTGGAAGGGGTGCCGGCCCCACGGAGGCAGGAACGCCGCGATCCCCTTTTCCTCCGTAGGCGCGGCTTCCAGCCGCGGTCTCTCACCCCCCCGTGGGCGCGGCTTCCAGCCGCGCCGTGGGGGCCGGCTGGAAGCCGGCCCCACAGGGGATCGGGCGCCGGGGCCGGCAGGATGCCGGCCCCACGGGGGTTGGGGCCCCACGGGGGGATCGGGCCCTGCGGGTTGGTCAGAAGAGCTCGATGTCGGGGCCGGCCGCCTGGTCCGCGGCCTGTTCGCGGCCGAGGACGCGGTCGTGCGTGTCGCGCTGGGTGGCCATGCGGTAGCCGGCCGCCATCTCGTCGGGCCGGTAGGGCGGCGGCGCCTCGCCGCCGCCCGCGGCCGCGCGCGCGCAGGCGTCCACGTGCTCGCCCAGCCGGCCGAGCTCGCCGATCACGTGCTCGAGGCGCTGGCGGATCACGTCCTGGAACTGCACGCGGGCCAGCGCGTCCATGACGAGCTCGGCCACCTGGCGGGCGCGTGCCTGGAAGGCGCGCACGATCTCGTCGTTGAGGCGCTCGATCTGCTCGTAGGCATCGCCGAGCTGGGTGAGCTGGCGCTCGATGCCGGCGAGCGTCTCGGCCTCGTAGCGGCTCCTGTCCTCCTCGAGGTGCTCGGCGAACTGCGACTCCACCGTCTCCACCATGCGCACGATGCCGGCCTCGATGCGCTCGGCGGCCCTGTTGGACTGCACCGAGAGGTTGCGCACCTCGTCGGCGACCACGGCGAAGCCGCGCCCGTGCTCGCCGGCGCGCGCGGCCTCGATGGCGGCGTTGAGCGCGAGCAGGTTGGTCTGGGCGGCGATCTCCTTGACGAGCTGGGTGAGGCCGGTGAGGCCCTTGGCCTCCTCGAGCACGCGCTCGATGCGCTCGCGGTCGCGCCCCATGCGCTCGGCGCGGCCGGCGATGAACTCGCGCAGGCGGGTGAGGGTTGCGCGGTTGTGCTCGATGCGCTCGCGGCTCGCGCCGGCCACCGACTCGGTGCGCTCCACGGCCCGGTCCACCAGCGCCACCGCCTCGCCCACGGCGCCGTCCACCTCCTGGATGCGGCGCAGGATCTCGACGGCGGCCGCCTCGGTCTGGCCGACGGCCTCGCGCACCTGGCCGCCGAGCACCTCGAGGGCGCGGCGGTAGCCCTCGGCCGAGGCCGTGAGCGCCTCGCAGGCGGCCACGCGCTCGGCGGGCACCGGCACCATCCCCTCGGCCCCGGTGTCCACCTCGCGCTCGGCCAGCCGCAGCAGCAGCCAGCGGTAGAGCGCCAGGGCGAGCACCACGCTGCCGAGGCCGAGGCCGAGGTCGAGCAGCAGCGGCGGCACGCCGGCCTGCCCGGCCAGCCTCCGGACGGGCTCGTCCAGCAGGCCGATGGCCAGCGCGAGCGCGGCCACCAGCCCCGCCGCGCTCCAGAGCGTGACGGCCCGGAAGCGGCCCCGCTCGACGATCAGATAGCGTTCGGCGTCCATGTCGTCCTCCCGGCGCGCCTGCGCGCTCCCGGCCCTCATGCCCCGGGCACCACCCGCCGGACCACGTCCATGAGGGCGCTCGCCTGCACCGGCTTGACCAGCCAGCCCGTGGCGCCGGCGGCCTTGGCCTCCTGGCGCTTGGACTGGAGCGACTCGGTGGTCAGCATCAGGATGGGCACGAAGCGGGTCTGCGGCAGCCTGCGGATCTCGCGGATGAGCGTGATCCCGTCCATGCCGGGCATGTTGAGGTCGGTGATGATGAGGTCCGGCTTGAAGCCCTGCAGCGTGCGCAGCGCCTCCTGGCCGCCGGTGGCGGTCTTCACCTCCCAGCCGGCCTTGCGCAGCACCCCTTCCATGCTCATCAGCAGGGTGGTGGAGTCGTCCACGAGCAGCGCCTTCTTCATCGTCCCGTCTCCGTCCGTCAGCCCATTGCCAGCTCGATCTCCCCGGCGAGCAGGGCGTAGTCCAGGGCCCCGCCCGAGCGCGGGGCGTGGCGCCGCACCGCCAGCCCCCGCCCCAGCGACTCGGCCACCCGGATGCTGGCGCGCACGCCGCGCAGCAGACGCGCGGCGCCGAAGCGGCCGGCGAGCTCGGCGACCACGCGCCGGTGCTCGCGCAGGCGCCGGTCCAGCATGACCGGCACGAGCCCCGCCAGCCGCAGGCCGGCGTTGGCGCGGGTGGCGATGCGGTAGAACAGCCTCGCCATCTGCCGCACGCCCTCGGCCGCGAGCGGGTGCGGCACGAAGGGCACGACCACATGGTCGGCCGCGAGCAGGCCGAGCTTTAGCGCCGCGCCGGCGTCGGGCGGCGTGTCGATCACCACCCGCTCGAAGCCGAGGCGGGCGGCCTCGCGCCGCAGCCAGGACGCGGCGGCGCCGGGGTCGGTGCCGGCGGGCGGCCCGGCGAGGGGGTCGCCCGGCGGCAGCACCCACACGCCGGGCTCGGCGGCAGGCACGAGGAGCGGATCGAGGGCCGGCGGCTGCGCGCCGAGCAGGGCGCGCAGCCCCGGGTGGTCCGGGGCGGGATGCGCACCGGCGCCGAGCGTGGCGTGGCCCTGGGGGTCGAGGTCGACCAGCAGCACGCGCCGGCCCGCCGCCGCCCATTCCGCCGCCACGTTGACGGCGGTGGTGGTCTTGGCCGTGCCGCCCTTGCGGTTGGCCACGGCGAGGATGCGCGGCCGCCCGCTCACGGCGCCGCGGCCTCCTCCCGTTCGCCGGCGCCCATCGCGGGCAGCAGCCAGGCGGCGAGCTCCCGGTCCTTCGGCGGCGCCGAGACCGCCGGCCCGAGCGCCATCAGCACCTGGAGCACCGCAGTGTGCGGGTGCTCGAGGCGCGCGAGGTTGACCCGCCCCCGCGGGTGCTCGCGCAGCCAGGCGAGCAGGGGCTCGGCCTCCTCGACCGCACACACCCCCTCGAGCGTCGCCACCTTCTTGCCGAGCTTCACGGGCATCTCAGCAGCTCCCTCAGGTTCAGGATCAGCAGCACGCGGCCGTCGCCCAGCAGGGCGGTGCCGCTGTAGATGGTGAAGCGGGCCATCACGCCCTCGAGCGGCTTCTGGATCACGTCCACGCCCTCGTGGAAGCGGTCCACCACGAGCGCGGCGGTCTCGCCGTCGACGCGCACCACCAGCAGTGCCTCCTCCTCCGGCCGCTCTCCCTCCTCGAGGCCGAGGAGGCGGTGCAGGCGGTGCACGGGGACGAGACGGTCGCGCAGCACCACGGCCTCGCGGTCCTTGACGCGGTGGATCTCGCCGGCGGGCACGCGCACCGTCTCGCGGATGAGCTCCACGGGCACGCCGAAGTGCTGGCCGCCCGCCTCGACGATCATCACCTGGCTGACGGCCACCGACAGCGGCAGCACGAGCCGCACGGTGGTGCCGGCGCCGGGCGTGGAGCGCACGCGCACCTCGCCGCCCACGCGGCGCACCATGGCGCGCACGGCGTCCATGCCCACGCCGCGGCCGGAGACGTCCGAGACCCGCTCGGCGGTGGAGAAGCCGGGGGCGAAGACGAGCTGGAGCGCGGCCTGGTCGTCCAGCGCCTCGAGCTCGGCCTCGGAGATGATCCCCTTCTCGTAGGCCTTGCGCCTGAGTACGGCGGGGTCCATGCCGCGCCCGTCGTCGCTCACCTCGATCGTCACGTGGTCGTCGTGGGCCTCGGCGCGCAGGCGCACCGTGCCCTCGCGGGGCTTGCCGGCGGCCTCGCGCTCCTCCGGCGGCTCGATGCCGTGGTCGCAGGCGTTGCGGATCAGGTGCACCAGCGGCTCGGCGAGGTCCTCGACCACGTTCTTGTCGGCCTCGGCCTCCTCGCCCTCGATCACGAGCCGGATGGGCCGGCCGAGCCTGCGCGAGAGGTCGCGCACCAGCCGCGGGAAGCGCTGGAAGACGTGCGAGAGCGGGATCATGCGCACCTGCATGACGGCCGCCTGCAGCGACTCGGTCACGCGGTGCAGCACCGCGTGCTGGGCCTTGATCTCGCGGGCGAGCTCGCGCGCGCCGTGGACCTCCTCGGCCCGCCGGGCGAGGTAGGGCAGGGCGTTCTTGGCCACGACCAGCTCGCCGACGAGCTCCATGAGGGCGTCGATGCGCCCGAGGTCCACCTTGAGGGTGCGGATGCGCGGCCGCCCGCCGCCCTCGCCGCCCGGCGCACGGTCCGGGGCGGGGGGCGGCGGGGCCGCGCCGCGCCCCGCGCCGTCCGGGCCGGCGTGGCCTGCCCCGGGGGCGGTCCCGCCGGCAGCGGACCGGGGCGGAGCGGCGGGTGCGGCCTGCGGCCCGGCGTCGGCCAGGGCGGCCTCCGCGGCGGCCGGGGCGCGGGCCTCGGCGTGGGCCTCGCCGGCGGCCTCCCCGCCTTCGAGGAGCCCTTCGATGGCCTCGATCACGGGACGGGCGTCGCGCCGGGCGCGGGCCTCCGCGAAGGCCGGCTCCAGCCGCGCCGCCAGGCCGAGGCGCCCGCACACCGCCCGCGCGGCGGCCAGCCGGCCGTCCCAGACCTCGGCCGCGCAGGGCGTGCGCAGCATCTCGGCCTGGGCGGCCAGCAGCTCGCGCGCGGTGGGGTCGGGCCCTGCGCCGGCCGGTGCTGCGCCGTCTGGGGCCTGCGCCGGCTCCCTTCCGCCCGGGCCCGTGTCGGCCTCGGACCCGTCCTCCGGCAGGCGGCCGCTGCGCAGCGCCTCCACGAGGAGGGCGACGCGGGCGAGGGCGGCCCCGTCGCCGCGTGCGGCGAGGCGCGCGATCCAGCGCAGGCAATCGGGCTCCCAGCCCTCGCCGCCCTGGGCCTCGAGCGCCACCCCGGCGCGGGCGCGCAGCGCCGCGGCGTCACCCGCATCGAGCGCGGCCTGCAGGTCGTCCGCCACCTCGCCCCAGAGTGCGTCGCCCTGCGGCTCGCCCTCGGGGACGGCGAGCCAGAGGGGATCGAAGGCCGCGATGCGCGCCTCATCGCCCGCATACTGGAAGTGTCCGGCCACCGCCTCCGGCTCGGCCGCGCACAGCAGCCGGAAGCGGAGCACGCAGCGGAAGGGATCGAGCGCGCCGGGGTCGTCGGGCCAGGGCTCGCGCGGCGCCACCTCGAGCCAGGCCAGCCCGGGGGCGCTGCGGACGGTCTGCAGCGGGTCGTCGCCGGCGAAGAAGCAGTTCTCGTCGGGCTCGTACCCGACGGCGACGCAGGGCGTGCCGGCCGCCGCCGCGGCCTCCCACGCGGCGGCCCGCGCGCGGCCGGGCAGGGCCGCCACCCACTCGGGCGGCGGCGCCGGGGCGGCAGGGGCGGCCTCGCCGCGCCCGCCGCCGCCCCCGGCCTCCCCGTCCGCGGCGGGGGCGGGCCCGCCGAGCAGCGCCCGCAGCCGCGCGGCGAGCGCATCGCCCGCCTCGTCGGCGCCCTCGCCGAGGCGGCCGTCGCGCTCGAGCTCGTCCAGCCAGACGCCCACCTGGTCCATGGCGTCGAGCAGGAGGTCCACCTCGTCGGGGCCCAGGCGCAGCCTGCCCTCGCGCACCGCCACCAGCACGTCCTCGGCGGCATGCACGGTGCGCGTCAGCGCCGGGATCTCGAACAGCCCCGAGTTGCCCTTGATGGTGTGCATGGCCCGGAAGAGGTCGTTGACCAGCTCCGGGTCGTCCGGCCGCGACTCGAGCTCCAGGAAGCGGCTGCCCGCCGCCTCGAGCAGCTCGCGCGACTCCGAGATGAACTGCTCCAGCAGCGCCTGCGTGCTCATGAGGCGACCTCCCCCGCCAGGGCCCGCACCACCGCCTGCAGGGTCTCGGGACGCACCGGCTTGACCAGGTAGAAGTTGGCGCCCGCGGCCCAGGCCTGCTCGCGGTCGCCGGGGCCGGCCTCGGTGCTGACCATCACCACCGGCACCGCGCGCAGCTCCTCGCCGGCGCGCATCTCGCGCACCAGGCGGTAGCCGTCCATCTTCGGCATGTTGACGTCCACCAGGAACAGCCCCCAGTCGGCGCCGAGCGCCTTCTCCAGCGCCTCGATCCCGTTCTCTGCCTCCACCACCTGGTGGCCCAGGGCCTCGACCAGCTCCCGGTGGTACATGCGCACCGTCACCGCGTCGTCCACGATCATCACTCTGGCCATGGCGTCACACCGGCTTCTGGTAGGCGACCGCGTCGGCGAAGCGGCGCACCCGGAAGAGCGAGGAGATCCGGCTCATCGACTCCGAGTGCCCCAGGAAGACGAAGCCGCCGGGGTTGAGGGCGTCGTAGAAGACCTCCGCGGCCTGCCGCCGCGAGGCGTCGTCGAAATAGATCAGCAGGTTGCGGCAGAAGATGACGTCGATGCGGCGGTAGGGGCGCGTCTCGCCCGGGTTGGCGAGGTTGACCCGCCGGAAGTCCACCGCCTCGCGCAGCTCGCGCGCGATGCGCCAGCGCCCGTCGGGCAGGGGCTCGAAATACTTCCGCAGCAGGGCCTGCGGCAGGCGCTGCACCGAGCGGCGGCCGTAGACGCCCGCGCGCGCCTTCTCCAGAGCCTGCGTGTCGATGTCGGAGGCGAGGATCTCCACGTCCACGCGCTCGATGGGCGGCCAGTGCTCGAGCAGCCAGATGGCGATGGAGTAGGGCTCCTCGCCGGTGGAGCAGGGGATGGACCAGATGCGCACGGACTCGCCGGGCGCCTTGCGCTCGAGCAGCTCGTCCAGCACGGGGCCCGCGAGGCACCGGAACTGGTACTCCTCGCGGAAGAAGTAGGTCTCGTTGACCGTCATCAGGTCGATGAGACGCTGCAGCTCCTCGCCCGAGGCCTGGAAGCGCATGAAGGTGAAGTAGCTGCGGAAGCTCGTGTGCCCGGTGGCCCGCATGCGCTCGAGCAGGCGCTTGTCCACGAAGTAGCGCTTGCCGTCCTCGAAATAGATGCCGGTCTTCCGGTAGAAGAAGTCCCGGAAGCGCTCGAAGTCGGCGTCCGTGATGACGGGCTCCGTGCATGCGCCGCGCTCCGCCTCCGTCTGCGCCTCCGTCATCGGGCCGACTCCTCGATGCGCCGGATGGCCACCCGGGCCGAGAAGGCGAGGAAGGGCTCTGCGGCGAAGCGCTCGGCCGCGGCCCGCAGGGCGGGAAGCTCGGCGGGGCCGCCGATCTCGGCCAGCACGTCGATGGCGGTGCCCACCACGTTGGGGTGCGTCTCGCGCGCGAGCAGCGCCGCGAGCCAGGAGGGCGTCTCGGGGTGCGGGAGGGCGCGGCAGATGTCGGCGGCGAAGATGCGCACGTCCGGGTCCGCGTCGGCGAGCAGCCGCGCCATGTGCGGGGCGACGGCCTCGGGCAGCCCCTGCAGCACCTCGATGGCGCCGTTGCGCAGGGCGGCGTCCTCGGAGCGCAGCAGCGGGACCAGGCGCTCGGCCACGCGCTCGCCTCCGATCGCCGCCAGCGCGTCGAGCAGCGCGGCGCGGACGGCCGGGTCGCGCTCGGCCTCGAGCGCGTCGGCGAGCGCGTCCACGGCCTCCGGATGGGCGGCCAGGTCACGCGCGGCCCAGCGGCGCGCCTGCGGGTCGGGGTCGCGGAGCTGCTCGACGAGATCCTCCAGGCCGCGGCCGCGGCGGCGGCGCTCGACCGTCCCCGCCGGCGCGCCCGTCTCCTGCCTGCCATCCTGCCTGCGTACCAGACCCATCCTTCAGCCTCCCGTCGTCGCCTGGGCGCCCGCGGCGCCCATGAGCCATTCGCACAGCCGCTCCGCGATGCGCTCGCGCGCGAGCACGGCGTCCGCGCCGCCGCGCTCGATGAGCTCGCGCGGCATGCCGAAGACCACCGCCGTCTCCTCGGACTCGGCGATGGTGCGGCCGCCGCGGCGGTGGAGCTCGGCCATGGCCTCGGCGCCGTCGTGGCCCATCCCTGTGAGCTGCACCGCCACCAGGCGCTCGGGCGGGTAGACCTCCATGGCGGTCTCGACCATGCGCTCCACGCTCGGATGCCAGAGCAGGCCGGGATCGGCCTCGACGGTCACCGCCGTCGGCCGCCGCAGGCGCAGCCGCACCTCGACGTCGGCGTCGCCCCGGGCGATGGCGATGGTCCCGGCCTCGAGGGGCAGCGCCCGCTCCACCTCCCGCACGGCGAGCGCGCAGCGCCGGTCGAGACGCTCGGCGAAGACCCGCGTGAAGCGCGCCGGCATGTGCTGGGCCACCAGCACGGGCCACGGGAAGTCGGCGGGCAGGCCCGTGAGCACGATCTCCAGCGTGCCCGGTCCGCCCGTGGAGACGCCGATCAGCACCAGGCCCTCGGCGCTCTGGCCGCGGGCGCGGGGGCGCGCGGGGCGCCGCGCCGCGCCGCGCGCCCGGGCGGCGGCCCGGGCACCCTCCGGGCGCCTGGGGCCCCCGCCGCGGCGGCGCATGCGCGAGGCGGCTGCGGCGCGCACCTTGGCGCGGATCTCGTCGGCGATCTCCTTCAGGTTGAGCGAGACCGTGCCGCCGGGCTTGGCCACGTAGTCCACCGCGCCAAGCTCGAGCGCCTCGAAGGTGGCGAGCGCGCCCTGCTCGGTGAGCGAGGAGACCATGACCACCGGGCGCGGCGACTCGGACATGATGTGGGCGAGGCAGGTGAGGCCGTCCATGACCGGCATGTTGATGTCGAGCGTGACCACGTCGGGGTCGAGCTCGCGGATGCGCGCAAGGGCGTCCTCGCCGTCGCGCGCAGTCTCGACCTCGAAGCCCGGCTCGGCCTCCAGGATCTCGCGCAGGTACTTGCGCATCAGCGCCGAGTCGTCCACCACCAGCACCCGGATCGTCATGCCGCCGCTCCTTTCCGCTGCCTTCCCGTGAGCCCGCGGCGCTAGGCCGCGCTGCGCACGCTCTCCTCGAGCGCCGCGCGCTCGTCCTCGTCCACGAGGTGCGCCGGGTCGATCACCACGATCATCCGGCCGCTGTCCGGAAGGTTGACCACGCGCCCCATGAGGCGGGCCTGCTCCTCGGACAGCCGCGGCGCCGCCTCCACGAGCGCCCGCGGCACCGGGAGCACCTCGGTGACGGCGTCGGTGACGAACCCGGTGCGGCTGCCGCCGAGCTCGAGCACGAGGATGCGCTGGCGGTCGCTGCGTCCGGCCCGCCCGAGCCCGAAGCGCTCGCGCATGTCCAGCACCGGCAGCACCGCGCCGCGCAGGTTGACCAGGCCCACCACCCAGGGCGGAGTCTTCGGGACGCGGCTGAGCCGGTCCGGCACGCGCGTGATCTCCCGCACCGCCTCCACGGGCACGCCGTACTCCTCGCCGTCGAGCTGGAAGACGACGAGCTGGACCTCGTCCTCCTCTGCCTCGGGCGCCGGCGCGCCCTCCATCGGGTCGTCCTCGTGCATGGCCTCGTCCTCCGTGCCGGCCGCGGCCCGGGCCCCGGCGAGGGATTCCAGGCGCGCGGCCGTGACCACCGGGACCAGCCGCCGGCCGCCCTCCAGCCGGCAGACATGGTCGATCTCGTCCAGCCCGCCGCCGCGGGCGAGGAGCCCGGGCACGGCCTCGCGCGCGGACTCCGGCACGCGCAGCACCTCGCGTACGGACTCGACCACGAGGCCCACGCGCGTACGGCACCGTCCGGCGGGCACGTCCACCACCAGCACCCGCCCGCCCTCGGGCGCAGGGACGGGCCCGAGACCGAGCACGGCGCCCATGTCCACCAGCGGCAGCGTCTCGCCGCGCAGCGCCATCACGCCGAGGGCATGGGGAGCGGCGTCCGGCACGCGCTCGAGCCGCTCCGGCAGGCGCACGATCTCGCGCACCTCGGCGATGCGGAGCGCGAGCTCCTGGCCCCGCACCCGGAAGGCGACGAGCTGCTCCATGCCGTCGCCGTCGTCTTCCCCGGCGGGCCCGTCGTCCTCGATGCCGCCGGCCTCCCCGAGGCGCACGCCGCCCCGAGGCCCTGCCCCCGCGCCCGCCTCGTCCTTCAGATGCGCGGCGAGCAGGGCGTCGAGGTCCAGGACCTGGACCAGCTCGCCGCCCGCGCGGACCACGCCCGCGAGCGCCGCGCTGCCCAGGAGCCCGCCGGCGCGCGCGCCGCCCGCCACGGCCTCCGCGCCGGTCGCCACCACGCGCAGCACGCGGTCGACCAGCAGCCCCATCCGGCTGCCGCCGTGCTCGATCACCAGGATGCGGGCGGCCTCGTCGGGCTCGCGCGCGGGTGCGCCCAGCAGGCGGCGCAGATCCAGCACGGGCAGCACCCGGCCGCGCAGGTTGGCCAGCCCCAGCAGGCAGTCCGGCGCGCGGGGCACGGGCCCGAGCGGCAGCGTGCGCACGATCTCGCGCACCGCCGCCATGGGGAGCGCGAGGCGCTCGCCGTCGAGCCCGAAGATCACGAGCTGGCCGCCCGCCTCCCCGGTGGGCTCGGCCGCCCGCGACGCTTCCGCGGCCTGCGCCATCTCCCTTCTCCGTCCCTGCCGGAATCAGGCCGCCGCGCTCTGGAGCTCGTCCGCGGTGGAGGCGATCTCCTCGACGGCGGCGGCGAGCTCCTGGGTGCCCTGGGCCTGCTGGCGGGCGGCGGCCGCGGCCTGCGCGGTGGCCGTGCTCGCCTCCTCGGCCGCGGCGGCGATCTGTTCCATGCCCTTCTTGGCCTCGCCGACGGCCTGGGCGATCTCGCCGGCCGCCTCGAGCACCGCGCGGCTGCCATCGACCATCTCGGAAAGCATGTCCCTGAGCCCGCCCAGCAGGCCGACCAGGGTCTCTGCCTTGGCGAGATGGTCGAT
>Ga0256839_1005639_pt1 | contig 11430 bp, 14 predicted proteins | sample 354166metaG_FD_185968 | JGI IMG/M metagenome (GOLD analysis project Ga0256839, IMG submission 185968) | Hydrothermal vent microbial communities from Mid Atlantic Ridge, Atlantic Ocean - 354-166 | ecosystem: Environmental > Aquatic > Marine > Hydrothermal vents | place: Atlantic Ocean: Mid...
AACGGCGGATCCGATGGCCACCGCTACAATCAGGCCGGGCAGCTTCGGCGCCAAACGCCGGAACAACACAATCAGAACCATCGTCAGCAAACCGACAGCCAGCGCCGAACCGTTGAAACTGTCGCGCGCCGCCCAGAGCGCCGGAATTTTCTCCAGAAAATCCGCCGGCAGTTTTTCCGTTGTCAGCCCGAAAATATCCTTGATCTGGCTGACCCCGATGATGATGCCGATGCCGATGGTAAACCCGTTCACCACCGCCTCGGGGACATAGGCGATCAGGCGACCGATCCGCAGATACCCCGCCACCAGCAAAATGATCCCCGCCATGAAGGTCGCCAGCACCAGACCGTCATAGCCGTGCGCGGCAATCACCCCGAACACCACGACGATAAACGCCCCCGTCGGCCCGCCGATCTGCACGCGGCTGCCGCCCATAAGCGAGATCATGAAGCCACCGACAATCGCCGTCACCAGCCCCTTCGCCGGATCAGCGCCCGACGCAATAGCTATCGCCAGACTGAGCGGCAGCGCCACCATCGCAACGGTTGCGCCGGCCAGAAGGTCGGACAGGAACAGGGACCACGAATAGGTCCGCATCGTCGTCAGAATTTTAGGGTGTCGCATAACGCGCCTTGAAACAAAAATGTTTGCGCGGCCACCCTACAGACCTGTGGCTGAAATGAAAAGACCGCGCTACTGTTTCTCCATCGCCAGCCGTATCCCCAGCGCCACGAATATCGCGCCGAGGCTGCGGTCCATCCACAACCCGATGCGCGGGCTGGCGCGCAGCCTGCCGGTCAGCTTCTCGCCCGCCATAACCAGCGGCGGCTCGATAAACCCGGCAACGACGATAATCAGGAACCCGTGCAGGAACAGTTGCGCCGGTACCGGCCCCGCACCGGCCACCACGAATTGCGGCAAAAAGGCGAGGAAAAAGATCGCGACCTTCGGGTTCAGCAGTCCCACCATCACGCCCTGCTTATAGATCGGCAAGGCGTGGGTGTCGGTCCGCACCCCCTCGGTCACGAATTTCCCGCCGTCCGAGCGCAGCGCCTGAATACCTAGCCAGATCAGATAGGCCGCGCCTGCCCATTTCACCACAGAAAACGCCACGGCCGAGGTCGCCAGAATAACTGACAGCCCTGCCGCCGCCATCAGCACATGCCCGAACGCCCCGTCCAGATACCGAACATGGCAGCAAAGCCGGACTTGCGCCCGCCCTTCGCCGTCTGGCCCAGAATAAAGGCAATATCCGGCCCGGGTGACAGGTTCAGCAGCACCGCCGCCGTCAGAAAAGTGGTCCAGTGCAGCAGGGAATAGTCAAACATCGTCTGCCTCCATCAACGCCTTCACCCGCGCTTCCAGCCGCAAGGCGTGGCTCGCGTCGCTGGCGGTGTCCGGCATGGTCTTGTCATAGGCCGCGCGGATCAGCGCCGCAATCGAGGGGCGCACGATGGCCATGTTGTTGGCCTCGATAATCCCGATCGGGCTTTTCTCCAGAAACGCCTCCGGTCCCCATAACAACATCGCCTGCGCCATCTGCCCCGTCGCCAGCGCCTGCGCCGAAAGCTGCGCCATGTCGTCGTCGTATTTCAGCAACAACACACACAGCTTGATCGCCCCCTCGGGGTCGAAGGCAAAGCTGCGATACTGGTTGGCACCGGATTTATCCAGCTCCGCCACCAGCCCGTCGAGGTTGCCCATCAGCCGGTCCAGATCCGGCACCGCCTTGATCTCCGACCAGTCGGTGCAGAAAAAGATCATGAAATTCGCCCCCAGTTCGGGGTCGGTTTCCGCCAGCCGCATATCGGCAAGGCTGGCGACCGTCTGGAAGGCATCCTTGATCACCCCCAGCGACTCGTCATCGGTGCCGAACACCACGGGGGCAATCGGGCGGGCCCAGCGGGCGAAAATATAGCGCCCGTTGTTGGTGAACATCTTTTCGATCTCGGCAGCGGTCGGGGCGGTTTCGCTCATGTTCTAGTCCTCGAATAAATCAACCTGGTCAGGCGTGCGCGGCGCGTCCAGCCCCAGATGTTTCCAGGCCTTCGCCGCCAGCATCCGCCCGCGTGGCGTGCGTTGTATCAGGCCTTGTTGCAGCAGGAAAGGCTCGATCACCTCCTCGATGGCATCACGGGCCTCGGACAGGGCGGCGGCGATGGTTTCCACCCCGACCGGCCCGCCGCCATAGTTTTCCGCCAGCAGCCGCAGATACCGCCGGTCGGCGCTGTCCAGCCCCAGATGATCGACCCCCAGCCGCGTCAGCGCCATATCCGCCAGCTTTGCCGTTACCTTGCCGTCGCCCTCGACCAGCGCGAAATCCACCACACGGCGCAGCAACCGCCCGGCAATCCGCGGCGTTCCGCGCGACCGCCGCGCGATCTCCATCGCCCCTGCCGCGTCCGCATCCGCCCCCATCAGCCGCGCGCCGCGGTCAACGATTTTCACCAGTTCGGCGACCGTGTAAAACTCCAGCCGCGTCGGAATGCCGAACCGGTCGCGCAAGGGCGTGGTCAGCAACCCCAGCCGCGTCGTCGCCCCGACCAGCGTAAAGGGTTGCAGGTCGATCCGCACGGTGCGCGCCGCCGGTCCCTCGCCAATCACCAGATCCAGTTCGAAATCCTCCAGCGCCGGATAGAGGATCTCCTCCACAGCCGGATTCATCCGGTGGATTTCGTCGATAAACAGCACATCGCGCGCATCCAGATTGGTCAGGATCGCCGCCAGATCCCCCGCCTTGGCCAGCACAGGGCCGGAGGTCATGCGGAAATTCACCCCCAGCTCGCGCGCCATGATCTGCGCCAGCGTGGTTTTGCCCAGACCGGGCGGGCCGTAAAACAACGCATGGTCCATCGCCTGCCCGCGCATTTTCGCACTTTCGATAAACACCCGCAGGTTCGCCCGCGCCTCCGCCTGCCCGACAAATTCGTCGAGCGTCTGCGGCCGCAACGCCCGATCCGCATCGCCGGGCAACTCCTCTGGCCGCATGTCCTGTCGATCGTCCATCCGCTACCCTTTCGGTGCCAGCAGCCGCAGCGCCGCGCGTATCAGTTCCGCCGAGCCGGCCTCCGGCGCGCTGCCCGAAGCCTCCGCCACCGCGCTGGCCGCATCGCCATGCCCGTAGCCCAGATTGACCAGCGCCGAGAGCGCATCCGCCTGTGCCGCCGCCGCACCATCCACCACCGGTGCTTTCACAGCCACAGGCGCAGGCGCATCGATCACCAGCCCTTCGTCCGCCTCGGCTACCTGCGAGCCGTTCGCCCCCATGGCCATCACCGCCGGCGCCTTGTCCTTCAATTCATTGGCCACCCGCTGCGCGATTTTCGGCCCGACCCCCGGCGCCGCCTTGATCGCCGCCACATCGCCCAGCGCAATCGCCCGCCCCGTGCCCTCCGGTCCCAGCGTCCCGAGTATCGCCAGCGCCGCCTTCGCCCCGACCCCCTGAACCGAGGTCAGCAACCGGTGCCATTCCCGCTCCGCCAAGGTCGAAAACCCGTAAAGCTGCATGAAATCCTGCCGCACCACCATTTCGGTATAAAGCGAGACCATCCCCCCCGCAGCCGGCATCATCGCCAGCGTCCGTTCGTTGCAATAGACGATATAGCCGACGCCGCCGGTATCGATCAGCACATGGTCGGCGTTGCGGTAATCAACCCGTCCTGTCACCTTGCCAATCATGCCCCCGCCCTTTCCAGTGCCGCTTCCAGCCGTCCGGCGAACCGGGCATGATGCGCATGGCACATGGCAATCGCCAGAGCATCCGCCGCATCCGGCCCGTTGATCACCACCCCGGGCATCTGCATTCTGACCATATGTTCCACCTGCGCCTTGTCCGCATGGCCAACCCCGACCACCACCTTTTTCACCGAGTTCGGCGCATATTCCGCCACCGGTATTCCCGCCTGCGCCGGCACCAGCATGGCAATCCCGCGCGCCTGTCCCAGCTTCAGCGTGCCGACCCCGTCCTTGTTGACAAAGGTTTTCTCGACCGCCGCGGTTTCGGGCGCAAACTCGGCAAACACCGCGCGCAACTGGTCGAACAGGCTGGAAAGACGATAGGCAAGGTCCGTCCCCGCCGACTGGCAGGTGCCATTGCCCACATGCGCAATGCGCGAGCCGTCCACATCCACAATGCCCCAGCCCGTCCGCCTGAGACCCGGATCAATTCCAATGACTCGCATACTGCCCGCTCTCCGGAAATTATCGTTGCACCAGCGTTAGCACGAAACGGGAACATCTGCCAAGCACCGATTGTTCTGGCCACAAAACCCCACCCATGCAGCCATCGCATAGGGGGCATGCAATCATAACGATTGTTGATTCGCGCCAACGGGCCTACATGCCGCTCATCAGCAGCAATACCGCTGCCCCAACAAGATCAAGGAGACCGCCAGATGGCCACTTACGAAACATCCCGCCCCGCGCCGTTTGGCGCTGTTGCAACCCTTCAGATCATCAATGTTTTTGACTCGATCGTTGCCAACATCAAAGCCTGGAACCTCGCCCGCAAGACCGAAGCCGAGCTGCACGCGCTCTCGGATCGCCAGCTCGAGGATATCGGCATTGCGCGCAGCCAGATCAATACCACTGCCCTGGAACTTGTGGCCCGCCGCTACTTCTAAATCCGAACGGACAGTGAAGAAAAACCGTCCCTGCGGGGGCGGTTTTTTTATGCGCGTTCCAGCGTCAGGGTCGTCCACTCGCCGATCACCCGCTTGTCGCGGCGATGGAATCCCCAGCCCTTGTAGACCGCCTCGACTCCTGCTGCCTGCCGGTTGAGAATCCCCGACAGGATAATCACCGAACCGCTGGCCGTATGTTTCGCCATATCCGGCGCCAGCCGTTTCAGCGGACCGGCCAGAATATTCGCGAACACCAGATCGAAAGGCGCGGCCCTGCGCAGCGCCGGATGCCTGAACCCGACGGAGGTATAGGTATTGATCCGCCCGCGCAGCCCGTTGGCCGCAATATTCGCCGCCGCCGTGGCCGTGGCAATCGGGTCGATGTCCGAGGCCAGCGTCGCACAGGGCCAGATGGAGGCCGCCGCCATCGCCAGCACCCCTGTGCCCGCGCCGATATCGGCCACATTGGTTGCCATCATCCCCTGCGTCACCAGCTTGTCGAGGGACAACAGACACCCCTGCGTCGTGCCGTGATGACCGGTGCCGAAGGCCATCGCCGCCTCGATCTCCAGCTTGATAAGGTTGTCGGGAATTGCGTCACGGTCATGCCCGCCGAACACCACGAACCGCCCCGCATAAACCGGTGTCAGCTCGCGCCGGACCTGCGCCACCCAGTCGCGATCCTCCAGTTCCGAAACCACAAACGGTTTCGCCTCGTGCATGGCAGACAACAACGCCAGCCCCGCCTCGTCCGGTTTCTCGATGAAATAGCCGCCGACCTCCCATGTGCCGGTGCCGTCCTCGACCTCGAACACACCGACACCGGTGGGGGCGGGGTCCAGACGTTCCAGCATCTCGCCCAAAGCCTCGGCCTTGGATTTGTCGCGCAGGGTGGTGAGGGCAGTATATGTCGGCATCGGTCTCTCCTTTGCCACAGGCGATAGGCAAAGCGGCGCGTCAGGTCAAGCCGACCGGGCAACGCACCCCCGTGCCGCCGATACCGCAATAGCCCTGCGGGTTCTTCGCCAGATATTGCTGGTGGTAACCCTCGGCATAATAATACGGTCCCGCCGGCAGGATTTCCGTGGTGATTTTCCCGTAACCCTTTTCATCCAGCGCCTTCTGGAACACCGCGCGCGAGGTCTCCGCCGCCGCCTGTTGCGCCGCATCCGCCGTGTAGATACCCGAACGATACTGCGTGCCGCGGTCGTTCCCCTGCCGCATCCCCTGCGTCGGGTCGTGATTTTCCCAGAACACTTTCAGCAAGGCCTCGTAGGACACCGCGGCCGGATCGAACACCACCTGCACCACCTCGTTATGGCCGGTGCGCCCACTGCATACTTCCTCGTAAGTCGGGTTCGGCGTATGCCCGCCGCTATACCCGACCGAAGTCACCCAGACCCCGTCCAGCCCCCAGAACATCCGCTCGACACCCCAGAAACAGCCCATACCGAAAACGGCGCATTCCATCCCCGCCGGAAACGGTGGCTTCAGGGCGCGCCCGTTCACAAAATGCCGCTCGTCGGTCAGGATCGGGTCGGGACGGCCGGGCAATGCCTCGGCCGGTGACGGGACGTCGGTTTTCTTCGGTCTTCCAAACATGGGGCCTCCGGTCCGGTTTCCCTGTTTTATTTCACAGCCCCGTCCGGAACAAAACCCCGCTCTCGCCGAATTGACAGGACGAGAGCGGGGCAGGATCAATAGGATACCACCTCGAATTCGATCCCGTCATGGTCGCGGAAATAGAACCGCCGCCCCGGTTCGTAATCCCCGTGGTTCATCGGCACAAATCCCATATCCTTGACCTGTTCTTCGGTCCGGTCCAGATCATCGACCACCACGGCAATATGGTTCAGGCCGCCGCGCAGCGCATAACTGCTGTCAACCGGCGCTGTCTGCCCGGCCGGCGAATACACCGCCACATAGGTATCGTCGGTCCCGACATGATAGGTCGTCCCGCCACTCATCGCATCCCCGTGCCAGCGGGTGCGCCATCCGAACAGGGTTTCCAGCATCCGCGCGGTTTTCGCCGGATCGCTGACAGTGACATTGACGTGTTCGAGCATTGCTGCCTGCATGATCATCTCCTTTTTTGCGTCATTGCGATTCCCTTGGTAATTCCTTAACCTGACTTTAGGTCAAGAAATTTTTCGGAGCATCCTGTGCAGCAACCAAAATACGGTCTTTCTATCGGATATCTGGCGCGACGCACCGGCCTCGCGGTTTCGGCTATCCGCTACTACGAACAACAGGGGCTGGTGAAACCCGAGCGCAACGCGGGCGGGCAGCGGCGGTTTATGCGCTCCGACATCCGCCGCCTGTCCTTTGTGCTGATCGCCCAGCAATTCGGTTTCTCGATCAGCCAGATTCGCGAGGAACTCGACCGCCTTCCCGACAACCGCACCCCGACGAAAGAAGACTGGAACCGCATCTCCCGCCGCTTCCGCGAGGCCCTCGATGCCCGCATCGAAACCCTCGAACGTCTGCGCGACAATCTCGATGGCTGCATCGGCTGCGGGTGTTTGTCGCTGCAAAGCTGCGCGTTATACAATCCGGCCGACCGCGCCGCGCAAAAGGGGGCCGGCCCGCGCTACCTGCTCGGGGACAGGCCGGAAACCTAAACCACCGTCGCCCGCTTCGCCCGCCAAACCGCAAACACCGTCTCGCGCCCCGGTTCGGGATGACGCGGGATCAGCAGGGCCAGCAGCAGCGAGATCAGCGCCATGCCCGCCGCCAGCACAAACACCATGCTCGGCGAGGTCACCCACAGATAGCCCAGTGTCGCGGGCAGAAACACCGCCGCAATGTGGTTGATGGTAAAGGCCACCGCCGCCGTGGGGGCAATATCCTTCGGATCCGCGATCTTCTGGAAATAGGTTTTCAGTGCAAAGGCCAGCGCGAACAGCAGATGGTCGATAACATAAAGCGCCGCACCGACGACGACTCCCCAGCCAAAGAAATAGATGCCGCCATAAGCCGCAAACACCAGTGCCAGCCCCGTGTATTCGAACATCAGCGCCCGACGCTCGCCGACATGACCGATCGCCTTGCCCATCAGCGGCGCGAAAACCATGTTGGCGATGTAGTTCACCAGAAACAGCGCCGTGACCTCGTGCACCTTGAAACCGAAATGCTCGACCATCATGAAGGCAGCGAACACCACGAAAATCTGCCGTCGTGCCCCCGCCATGAATTGCAGCGCGTAATACAGCCAATACCGCCGCCGCAGGATCATCGTCTTGTGCTGCACATGCGGCGATTCGAATTGCGGATACAACAACCAGCAAATCACCACGATCACCGCCGTCGCCCCGCCACCGGCCATATAGACGAAATCATAGGACCAGTCGAAAGCCTTCCAGCCGATCACCAGCAGACCGTAAGCGGTCAATGACGCCGCCGACCCCGCCGCCACGATCCAGCCCAATACCTGCGGCGCCTTGTCCTTGGGTATCCACTGCAACTGCAACGACTGGTTAACCGTTTCATAATAATGGAACCCGATGGAGCTGATCATCGTCGTGACCAGCAAGCCCTCGAAAGTCGGGAACTTCGCCGTGATCATCACCGCAATCGCCAGCGTCATCAGCGCCACCAGCCCCAGCACCTGCTCGCGCATGAACATCAGTAGGGCAATCACTCCGATTGCCAGAAAGCCCGGGATCTCGCGGATCGACTGTAGCCAGCCAATGTCGATTCCGTCAAAGCCGACCTGTTCGATAACGAAGTTGTTGAGCAAGGCATTCCACGTGGAAAACGCCAGCGGCATCGCCGCGGCCATCACCACCAGCAGGGCGGTCGGGCGGCGCCAGAACGGCAGCGCACGTGCCGCGTCGAGGGACATGGGAGCAGTCGTAAACATTCCCCTGCCATATCCGGTTCCGGCAGCACATGCCAGCAAGACGTCCCGTTCCGTTGCGACGTGACATAAATCAAGGAACCGGGTTGCGTTTCATCATATTCGAATAAAAAAATATGTGAGTCGGAGAAAGTCATGGACTTTATCGCCCTTCTGGAATTTTTCGGTGAAAACACCGCCAAGGCCGTTGCCGGCCTGCTGGTCGGTATTGTTTTCGGTGTTGCCGCCCAACGCTCGCGTTTCTGCCTGCGCGCGGCCACGGTAGAATTCGCCCGCGGCCAGATAGGCCCGAAAACCGCTGTCTGGCTGCTGACCTTCGCCACGGCCATGGCCTGGACGCAGGGCGCAGTCTATTTCGACCTGATCTCGCTGGACCAGGCCCGCATCCTCGCGGTCCCCGGATCGTATTCGGGGGCAATCCTCGGCGGGCTGATATTCGGTGTCGGCATGGTGCTGGCCCGCGGCTGTTCCGGCCGGCTGCTGGTGCTGGCGGCGACCGGCAACCTGCGGGCGGTGATCTCCGGCCTCGTTTTCGCGGTCTTTGCACAAATGAGCCTGCACGGCTGGCTTTCGCCCCTGCGCAACTGGCTTGCCGCGCTCTGGACCACACCGGACGGGGCCAATATCGAAATGCTGGGCTACCTCGGCCTGCCCGACGGAACCGGCATCCTGCTTGGCATCGCCTTCGCCGGATATGCCATTTATGTGGCCTATAAAAACCGCGTCGGCTGGAATATCCTATTCATGGCCTCGGGTGTCGGCTTTTCGGTCGCCCTCGGCTGGTATGCGACCTATTCGCTCGCACAGGTCAGCTTCGAGCCAACCTCGATCGAAAGCATCACCTTCACCGGTCCTTCGGCAAATACGCTGGTGTATTTTCTCGACAACAACCGCGTTCTGAACTTCGCCATCGGTCTGGTCCCCGGTGTATTCATCGGCGCCTTTTTCGCCGCCTATTTCAGCAAGGAACTGAAATTGCAGGGCTTCGAGGGCGGAGCCTCCATGCGGCGCTACCTCAGCGGCGCGGCGATGATGGGCTTCGGCGGCATGCTGGCCGGCGGCTGCGCCATCGGCAACGGCGTCACCGGCACCTCGGCCTTCGCCATCACCTCCTGGATTGCATTGACGTTTTTCTGGGTTGGCGCCGGAATTGCCGACCGCGTGATCGACCACTCGGGGCGGCCGGCGCTGGCCTAGGCGGCGTCGGTGACTCCGTCGCCATAAGCAGCAAGGTGGCCCTCCAGATTGGCAACCAGATCATTGACGCTGTCGATGATATAGCGCGCCGTGCCATCGCTCATCAGATAGCTGAAATTCAGCCGCACCCAGCCCGGTTTGACATCGCTGTTCCCGGCCAGAACCTCGCAACGCAGCGCGTCGGATGTGTCGTGATCGACGCCGAGCAACCGGTGCCCGTAAGGGCCGGCACAGGCACAGCCGCCCCGCGCCTGAATGCCGTAAATATCGCTGAGCATCCGCGTGAAAACCTGCGCATTCACTGGCATTCCCGCCTTGTCCACCACAAGGAACGAGAATATCGGTAGCCGGTGCGGATGCTCCACCCCCAACAGACGCATCTGCGGATTGTCCTGCCAGCCGTCGATCGCCATCCGGTTCAGCACGGCCTCGCGCGCCTCGATGACCTCCTGCCCGATGGCGTCCTTGACCATAAAGGCCAGTGCCGCGCGGATGTCGCCAACCACGTTCGGCGTCCCCGCCTCCTCGCGATCCGACAGGCTGGACAGGTAGTCGTGATCCCACGGCGAGACAAAAGACACCGTCCCGCCCCCCGGCCACGTCGGCGTCGTGCGCTGCACCGCCGCCTCGCGCACGATCAGCACACCGGACGCCCCCGGCCCGCCGGGGAACTTGTGCGCCGACACCACAACCGCGTCTTTTTCGGCATCCGTTCCCGTTGCCATATCGATCGACAGATACGGCGCACCGCCGGCGTAATCCCAGATCGACAAGGCCCCGTGCGCCTTCAGCATCCGCGTCACCGGAGTCGTGTCGGTGATGATCCCCGTCACATTCGACGCCGCGGAAAAACTGCCGATTTTCAAATCCGCATCCGCATGCTCCCGCAACGCCGCCTCCAGCGCCGCCAGATCCGGCCCGCCTTCGGGGGCTTCGGGGATTTCCACCACCTCGGCCTTGCTCTCGCGCCACGGCAACAGGTTGGAATGATGCTCGTAAGGCCCGATAAACACCACCGGTCGCGCCGCCTCGTTCACACCCAGCAAGGCCACCAGCCGGTTCAGCCCCGCCGTCGCCCCCGATCCGGCAAAAACCACCGCGCAGTCCTTTGCTTTGGTCAGGCGCGCAATCTCTGCCCGCGCCTCTTCGCGCAAACGGGTGGAATAGGCGCCGGTAAAGGACGCATCCGTGTGGGTATTGGCATAAAACGGTAACACATGCGCGGCGACGTAATCCTCCACCTGTCGCAAGGCGCGGCCCGAGGCGACGTAATCCGCATAGACTAGCGGCACATCCCCGTTCAGACCGGGGATCATCACGCCCTCGCCAATGATACCGTCCCGCAGAGACTCGACGGGATTTTCGTAGCTCAGGGTATCGCGAAAAATATTCAGGGTCATGGCATTGCTCCTTCTATTAACAGGATATGACCCGAAAAATCTGCAATAATCACTATCAATTATATTGCAATTGCCCTGATTTTTGTGTCATATGATCGCATGAAGCACGATAAACCGGATCATATTGACCGCACCCTGCTGGCCGCCCTGCAAACAGACTCCACCCTGTCGCAACGCGAACTGGCGGACAGGGTCGGCCTGTCGCAGAACGCCTGCTGGCGGCGTCTGCAGGCCCTCAATGCCTCCGGCATCATCAAGGGGGCGACCGTGCGCCTCGACCGGCAAAAGCTGGGTCTGGGGCTGGTGGTTTTCGTGATGATCCGCACGCGGCACCATTCGGCGGACTGGCTGA
>Ga0256839_1005640_pt1 | contig 11428 bp, 9 predicted proteins | sample 354166metaG_FD_185968 | JGI IMG/M metagenome (GOLD analysis project Ga0256839, IMG submission 185968) | Hydrothermal vent microbial communities from Mid Atlantic Ridge, Atlantic Ocean - 354-166 | ecosystem: Environmental > Aquatic > Marine > Hydrothermal vents | place: Atlantic Ocean: Mid...
GCCCACGCGGGCCTCCTGGCGGCGGCCCGGATCCTCGGCACGGACCCGCGCGAGCTCGCCGCGGAGGAGCCCGCGTGAGGGCACCGCCGGCGTCCCGAGGCGGGGGCGGCGGGGCGGTGGCTGCGGCGGACGACCCCGCGAGGCGCGGGAGGACGGTGACCCGGGAGTGCATCGGCACGCCTGGCGAGGGCCGTGGCCGGATCCGCGGCGCGCGCCGGCGGCGGGACCGGCTCGAGCGCCGACTCCCCGCTTGTGGCGGAGCCCGTGCCATGGTACCCCGTCGCACCCCGCCCCGTCCGGCGGCAGGGAGGAGGACCTTGCCTTCCACGGTTCCGGGACGATGCAGCGCCTTCCGGCGCTCGGCCTCGCGGCCCGGCGCCCCGGCGAGGACCGCGCCGGCGGGTCGCCGGCGGCAGCCCCGGTCCAGGGACCGGCGATCCTCCTTCCGCGGCGCCGCCCTGCTCCTCGCGGCCGGCGCGCTCGCCGGCCTCGGCGCCTGCGGTCCGTCGGAGGCGCCTCCGCCGGCCTCCGGCCCGCCCGCCAGCTGGCCCGCCTGGGGTGGGGATCCCGGCGGCCTCCGCTACTCCCCGCTTCGCGAGATCCACCCCGGGAACGTCCATCGCCTGCGCCCGGCGTGGACCTACCACACCGGGGACCTCCCGGATGCGCGCGGCGACCACCCCTCCACCCTCGCCTCCGAGGTGACGCCCCTGCTCGTCGAGGGAAGTCTCTACCTCTGCACCCCCTACAACCGCGTGATCGCCCTCGACCCGGAGACCGGCGCCGAGCGCTGGACCTTCGACCCGAAGATCGAGCTCGGGGGCCGCTATGCCAACCAGCTCGTGTGCCGGGGGGTGTCCACCTGGCGCGACCCCCGGGCCCCGGCCGGTTCGCCCTGCGCGCGGCGGATCTTCACCGCCACCAACGACGCCCGGCTCATCGCCCTCGATGCCGAAAGCGGGATCCCCTGTGCCGGCTTCGGCAGCGCGGGAACCGTCGACCTGAACCCCGGCGTCGGCAGACAGGCCTGGCGGGGGGAGTACCAGGTGACCTCCCCGCCCGCCGTCGCGGGGGACCTCGTCGTGGTGGGCTCCGCGGTCGCGGACAACCAGCGGGTGGACGCCCCGAGCGGCGTCGTTCGCGCCTACGACGCCCGCACCGGGGCGCTTCGCTGGGCCTTCGACCTCGCGCCGCCGGACTTCGAGCGCACGCCCGAGAACACGACGGAGCACGGCTACGCCCTCGGCACACCCAACGTGTGGGCGCCCATGGCGGTGGACGAGGAGCGCGACCTGCTCTTCGTGCCGACGGGCAACCCGGCGCCGGACTACTTCCGCGGCCCCTCCCACATCGACCACTACGGCAGCTCCGTCGTGGCCCTGCGGGCCTCGACCGGCGAGGTGGTGTGGCGCTTCCAGACCGTCCACCACGACCTGTGGGACTACGACGTGCCCGCGCAGCCGACCCTCTTCCCGCTGCGCCGGGCGGGGCACACGCTTCCCGCACTGGTCCAGGGCACCAAGATGGGGCTCCTCTTCGTGCTGCACCGCGAGACGGGCGAGCCGCTCTTCCCCGTGGACGAGCGCCCGGTGCCGCAGGGCGGAGTGCCCGGCGAGCGGCTTTCGCCCACGCAGCCCTTCCCCCGCCGCCCCCCGCCTCTGGTCCGGCACCGGCTCGACCCGCGGGAGGCCTTCGGCCTCACGCCCTGGGACCGCGGCGTGTGCCGGAGGCGCCTCGCGGCGCTCCGGAACGACGGGATCTACACACCACCCACCCTGGAGGGATCGCTGGCGATCCCGGGCAACGCGGGCGGGATCAACTGGGGCGGGGTCGCCGTCGACCCGGAACGCCAGCTCCTCGTGGTCAACGTCCAGGACCTCCCCTGGGCCGTGCGCCTCGTGCCGCGCGACCGGGTCCCCGAGGAGATCGACGGCTACCTCGCTCCCATGGAGGGAACCCCGTACCGCATGCACCGGGAGCTCCTGCTTTCGCCCCTCGGCATGCCCTGCAGCCCGCCTCCCTGGGGCAAGCTGGTGGCGGTGGACCTCGGCACCGGCGAGATCGCGTGGGAGCGCCCGATCGGGACCCTCCGCGACCTCGCGCCGATCCCGCTGCCGATCACCGTGGGGATCCCGAACCTGGGAGGCCCCCTGGTGACGGCCGGTGGCGTGACCTTCCTCGGCGCGACCCTCGACCGCACCTTCCGCGCCTTCGACACCGCCACGGGCGAGGAGCTCTGGCACTGGCGGCTTCCCGCGGGCGGGCAGGCCACGCCCATGACCTACCGGGTGCGGGAGGGTGGCCGCCAGGTGGTGCTCATCGCCGCGACCGGGTACGGGCGCGCCCCGGGCGGGGTGGGCGATGCCCTCGTCGCCTTCACCCTGGAGGGTGCGCCGCCGGCTCCGGCCGCCTCGGCGCGGCGATAGCAGCTCGCCCGTGCGCGCTGCGGCCGCGGGCTATGCTCGGCCCCGGGAGGACGGCGTGGAGCGACGACGCCTCGGACGCACGGAACACGAGAGCTCGGTGGCGATCCTCGGGGGGGCCTGCTTCATGGCCTGCACGCCGGCCGAGGCCGAACGACCCTTCCGCGAGGCCATCGATCGCGGGGTCAACCACCTCGACATCGCGCCCGGCTACGGGGCGGCCGAGCTCGCGGTGGGCCCGCACCTGCCGACCGTGCGCGACCGCGTCTTCGTGGCGTGCAAGACGGGCCGGCGCAATCCGGATGGCGTTCGCGCGGACCTCGAGGAGTCGCTGCGCCGCCTTCGCACCGACCACCTCGATCTCTACCAGCTCCACGGCGTCACCGACCTCGAGGACCTCGACAGCCGCGCGGCCGCCGTCGACGTCCTGCTCGAGGCCCGCGAGCGGGGGCTCGTTCGCTTCATCGGGATCACGGGGCACGACGAGGGCGCCCCGGCCGCCCACGCCGAGGCCATCCGCCGCCACGATCTCGATACCGTGCTCTTTCCCGTCTACCCGCGGGCCTTCGCCGAGCCCGCGTACCGGGCCGACGCCGAAGCCCTGCTCGCCCTCTGCCGGGAGCGGGACGTGGGAGCCATGGCCATCAAGGCCTGTGCGCGCCGTCCCTGGGGCGAGGACGCCCCGGAGTACCTGACCTGGTACCGGCCGCAGACCGATCCCGCCGCCATCCGCCGCGGCGTGCGCTTCGCCCTCTCGACCCCGGGGATCAGCGCGTTCTGCACGCCCAGCGACCTCGAGCTCCTGCCCCGCGCCCTCGACGCCGCCGAATCGTTCGCCCCCCTGTCCCCGGAGGAGTGGGCCGGCGCCATCGAGGAGATGGCCGACGAGCCGCCGATCTTTCCCCTGCGCGAGAACGCCCGGCACCCGGCATGGCTCGCCGATCGGGTACGGGGGCTTTTCGCGCCCCCGGCCTGAGGCCCGCACGCCAGCCCGCCGCGCGCCCGCACCGGTTCGACGGCCGGCCCCGGGAGGCGCCCGGGCGCCGGGACCCTGCCCGCGGGCGGCCGGCACCCCGGCGATCACAGCCGGCTCAGACGGGGAGGCGCTGGCCCACGAGCTCTTCCGAAAGCTCCCAGAGGCGGGCGGCCGCCGCCGGGTCGAGCGCGTAGGAGCGCACCCCCTCCCGCGACTCCGGATCGTCGTTCACCTCCGCCACGTGGCAGTCCTCGAGGTAGACCCCGCCCCGTCCCTCGAGCTCCGGGGCGGTGGCGGCGTAGACCGAGGTCGCGGCGCCCTGCGCCACGGTCTTGAGCCTCAGCTGGCCTCCCGACCGGCGGCGGATGTGCTCGAAGTCCTCGCGCTCCATGTGCCGCGACAGGTCGGTCGGAATCACGCCGGGGTGGACGGCAAAGGCGTGCACGCCCCGTCCGCCGAGCCGGCGCTCGAGCTCGACGGCGTGGAGGACGTTGGCGGTCTTGGACTGGCCGTAGGCGGCCCACTTGTCGTAGGGCTCCTTCTCGAAGAAGAGGTCGTCCCATCGCACCGGGGACTGCTGATGGCCACGGGAGCTCACGCAGACGATGCGGGCCGACCCGCCGCGAAGCAGGGCCGGCGCGAGCAGCCCGGTGAGGAGGAAGTGGCCGAGGTGGTTCACGCCGAATTGGAGCTCGAAGCCGTCCTCCGTCCGGGACTCCGGGCAGGCCATGACCCCGGCGTTGTTCACCAGGACGTGGAGGGCCTGGTGGCGCTCGAGCACGCGGCCGGCCGCGGCGCGGATCCCGGCGAGGGAACCGAGCTCGAGGGCCACGGTCTCGACCTCGGCCGCGGTGGCCCGCCGGATCGACTCCGCGACCGCGTCGAGCTTCTCGCGGTCGCGCGCGGCCAGGATCACCCGTGCACCCCGGGAGGCGAGGGCCCGCGCCGTCTCCGCGCCCAGGCCACCCGAGGCACCCGTGACCAGCGCCGTCCGGCCCGAGAGATCGATGCCCTCCAGCACCTCGTCGGTGGTGGTCTCGGGACCGAAATCCCTGCGGCCCGTCTGCGCCACGATCGTCCTCCCGCGTCCCGACGGGCCCGCCGCGGAAGGGAAGAGAGGGAGGCGGGACCGGGGGCGCGCCGAGCCTATGCGCGCCCGGGGCACCGCGCAAGGCCGGAGCGGGCGACGCTCCCGCCCGTGACCCGCGGGGTCGACGACCCGGAAGCCCCGGGGCGTCGACGCGCCCGGGCCGTGACACCCGAGGGCCCGGCCCGGCCACCTCCCGGGTGGAGGTGGGACCGTGATCGCGCGCGCCGCCGGAGCCCTGCAGGCCGTCGTCACGGGCTGGCTCGCCGCGGTGCTCCTGCCGGCGGTGCCCGCGGCGGGGCTGGTGGTCGCCACCGATCCCGACGATCCCCTCCCCTTCTTCCGCCTCGATCGACCCACCGGGAAGTTCGACGAGACCGGCCTCTCCGGCTTCGAGCTCCTGATCTCGTCCCGCACCGGAGAGTTCCGCGCCGCCGACATGTACCTCATCGCAGGGGAGGTGACGGATCCGGCCCACGCCCTCGCCCTCGATCTCGGCGGCGCAGCCGAGCTCTCCGGCGTTCCCCTCCGCTTCGCGATCGAGCATCGGCTCGCCGGCGGTCGCCGGCTGTCGTTCCGCGTCTCGCCCGCCATGGGAGCGCCCCACCTGCTCTGCTGGGGCCGGGGCTGCCCCGCCGGGGCCGTGGCCGCCGAGCGCCTCGGTGGCCTCGCGCCCATCACCGACTGGAACGGCCTTCAGATCCAGGTGCGCGCCCAGGAGGTGCCCGGCGCGAGTGCCGCACTGCGGCTGCTCGGCCTCGAGGGCCTGGAGCTTTCCGGGGCCCCGCTCTTCGACGAGGTCGTCACCCCGGACTCGCCCGGCACCCTTCCCGGCGATGCCGGGCGGCGGGGGCAGTGGCTGCTCGCGGACGGGCTCGACTTCGTGACCCGGGAGTGGACCCTCTTCGGCATCGTCACCCTCTCGCGACCCGACGCCGCGCTCGCCGACCTCACGAAGGTGCGCCTGGCCGTGGACCTGGTGCGCGACCCCAGCCTTCCCTTCGTGGTCCCGGAGCCGCGCGCCCTGCTCCTCGTGGCGGCGGGCCTCGTCGGGCTCGGCCGCCGGCGCCCCCACCGGGATCTCCGCCCCCGCTAGTCGACGCGGAGCGGCCGCCGCGGCATCAGCTCGAAGTCGACCCCCCGGCTGACCCGCCCGAGCCGCATCTCCGGCGGCTCGGGGCGGGGCTCGGCCCCGGGATCGATCTCGATCTCCCAGGCGAAACGTGCGTCCGGGCGGCGGACGGGGCGCAGGCGCGCGCGCGGACTGACCACGGTGGCGATGGCATCGAGCGCCGGGTGGCCGGCTTCCGAGAGGCCGCCGAACCAGGAGTCCGCGTCGGCCTCTTCGAGGGCGGGACAGTCCCGCAGGCCGATCGTCGCCCGGCGCTCGCCCGTCACCTCCGCGACGAGATCCACGTAGGTCCGCGGAAGGAAGTGGGGGTGGAGGCGAAAGACCTCGACCACGTCCTCGATCCCCTCTCCGAGGCCGAGTGCCCGCCGGAGCCGCCAGGCCCCGATGGCCGCGGCGCCGGTCCACTGCCCGCGGCCGATGGACCGGGCCACGGCCTCGCCGTGGCGCGTCCGCACCGCGAGAAGCAGCGAGCGGGCGAGGAGGTGGCTTTGCACCGGAATCTCCTGGCACACGGCCACCAGCGCCCGGTGCGAGAGGTCCTCGAGCTGGAAGCCCGGATCGAAGGGGCCGCTGTAGTCCCGCCAGCCACCCGGTTCGCGGTCGCGGTCCGGAAGCTCGACGGGTGTCGCGGCGATCCGGCTCTTCTCCAGGAGCCGGAGGTGCGGGTGCTGCCCGTAGGGCGCGGCCTCCTCGTCCAGGTACACCTTCCAGCGACAGTGGGGATAGCGGTCGGGGGGAACCCGAGGCGGCCGGTGGATCGGGCGCATCCGGAGCCTCGGATCGGTCGCCGCGGCGGTGGCGTCGAAGGTCGGATCCTCGATGTCGTGGCACATGGTGCGGACCCGCCCCTCCCCGAAGCGTTCCACGTCGAGCAGCGCTCCGCAGTGGGGCAGCCAGAACTCCCCGTAATCCGGGCGGTCGAGACGGAACTGGAAGTCCATGAACTGGTGGGGGGCACCGATGTCGAGCTGGAGGTTCTTGAAGACCGTGGCGACGTCCCTGCCCTCGAAACGGAGGAGCCGCTGCATGCGCCGCGAGTAGATCGGGCTGGCCCCCATCCACTCGTCGATGGCGAGCTGGGTCTGGGCCGCCTCGCCGACCTCCCGGATCGCGAGGGGAAGGCCCACGCGATCCTGCAGATGGCCGATCAGGAGGTATTCCCGGCCGAGGACGCAGAGCGCCGCGCGCGAGCGCGCGGCGAGGCAATCCGGCCCGGGCCCGGGGACGACGGTCATGGTCGCTGCCTCCGCGAGCCGGCGGGCAGCCCGGATCGCGTAGAGCCCGCCTCGCGCCCGCGATCCCTCCCGATGCCTAGAGGCCGGGCATCACGGTGGTCGGGTTCTCTCCGGCTGCGAGCTTGCGCGCGCGCTCCACGAGGGTCGCCTCCATCTGCTCGCGGCCCATCATGATCACGAAATCCCCGCGCCGGATGCCCTCCACCGCGTCGCGGGCGAGGGCGTCGAGATCCTGGACGGGAAGCTCGATGCCCGCCCGCCGCAGGCCCTCCATGAACTCCTCGAAGGTGGGCTCGGCCCCGGCCGGCACCGGGCGCTCCCGCGCCAGCTCCGGGGGGCGGTTGCGGGCGGTGGTCCAGATGCCGGTCTTGAGAAGCCCCCCGGACGGGTAGAAGATCGCCGCCCGCAGTCGGGTCTCGGCGCGCAGCTGGGCATCGAGGCACTCGGTCAGGATGGAGACCGCCGCCTTGCTGGAGGCGTACACCGACTGGGTCGCGAGTGGCTGGATGCCTCCGTCTCCCGAGGAGGTGTTCACCACCACGCCCTCCTCGCCGCCGGCGATCATCCGCGGCACGAAGGCCTGGATCCCGTGGACCACCCCGTGCACGTTCACGTCGTGCACCCAGCGCCAGTCGTTGGGCGTGGTCTCCCACACCTTCAGCTGCGGCACGCTCACGCCGGCGTTGTTGCACAGGATGTGGCAGGCCCCGAAGGCCTCGTAGGTGTGGTCTGCGAGCGCCTCCACCTCGGCGACGTGGCGGACGTCCGTACGCCGTCCCGTCACCGTCCCGAGCTCCGAGAGCTCGGCCACGGTCTTCTCGAGGGCCGGCTCCTCCACGTCGGCGACCACCACCTTCATCCCTTCGGAGAGGAAGGCCCTGGCCAGCGCCCTCCCGATTCCGCTGGCGCCTCCGGTCACCACGGCCACCCGGTCGCGCAGATCCTCCATCCCGGTCCCTCCCGTGCTCCGCCCGGTCCCCGCGAGACACCGGGGGCCCGGGACGCGCTCGGCACGCCGGGCTCCCCGGCCCGAACCATAGCCCGCTCCGGAAGCGCACCGCTGCCGGAACCTCCCGGACACACGCGCCCGGGCCGCGCCGGCGAAGGCCCGGCCGGCGACCCGCCGCGGGTGCGGGCGGGGTCAGCGCTCGGGGCTGTAGCGCACGCGCATGTGCCGGAAACTCCGCACCAGCGCCGAGGGCGCCATCTCGGGCCCTTCGACGCCTTCCGCGTAGTCCATGTCCGGAAAGCGGCGCAGGATCTCGGCCAGCGCCACCCGGAGCTCCATCCGCGCCAGGTTGGCGCCGAGGCAGAAGTGGTTCCCGATCCCGAAGGCCAGGTGATGGGGATGGCGGTCGATGTCGAGGCGATCCGGCTCCGGGAACACCGATTCGTCCCGGTTGGCCGAGGGATAGAGCATCAGCACCTGCTGCCCCTTCTCGACCTTCCGGCCCCGGAGCTCGGTGTCCCGCGTCGCGGTCCGAAGAAAACTCACCACGGGAGAGGTGAGCCGCAGCAGCTCCTCCACCGCGGCCGGGATCTTTTCGGGATGCGCCAGCAGCTCCCGGCGCGCATCCGGGTGCTCGATCAGCAGGTGCATGGAGCCCGTGAGGGCGTTTCGGGTGGTCTCGTTTCCGGCGACGAGGAGCAGGACCGCGAACTGCAGGAGCTCGTCCCGATGGAGCCGCTCCGCCTCCTCCGCCGGCATGGCCGAGGCGACCGGCGATGCGGGGACATCGTCCCGGTCGCGGAGCAGCCCCTCCTCCTTGGCGTGGAGGAGGACCGAGAGCAGATCGTCGCGGGGCTCCCGACGCCTCTCCTCGAGAAGATCCTGGACGTAGGCCACGTACTCGCCGTAGGCCCGGCCGGCGCGGACCACGACCTCGGGGTCGTGCAGGTTCCCCTGGGCGAGGATCATGTCGTCGGACCACTGGTGGAAGCGCTTCCGGTCCTCCCGGCGGATTCCGATCATCTCGGCGATGAGCAGCAGCGGGATCGGCACTGCGATGTCGTCGACGAAATCGCATTCGCGACGGTCGGCCACGGCGTCGAGGGTCTCGTCGACGATCTCGCGGAAGGTCCCCTCGAGCTTCTGCACCATGCGCGGCGTGAAGCCCCGGTTGATCAGCCGGCGCAGCCGGGTGTGCCGGGGCTCGTCCTCGTCGATGAGGCCGAGCTTGGCCGGGTTTCCGGGGAGGACCCCGCCACCGGAGCAGAAGATGCGGTGGTTCTTGGAGACGTGGGAGACGTCCTCGAAACGCGAGACGACGAAGAGGCCATCCGGCTCGGACCAGTGGACGGGCGCGTGGGTGCGAAGGAAACGGAGGGCCTCCCACGTTTCCGGCTTCCAGGTCCAGAACGGGGAGGCCCCGAACTCGGTGCGTTCGATCTGCTCGCGCAGACTCTCGGTCAAGGTTCTCTCCTCGGAGTCGGCCCCGCTCCCCGGCCGGGGCGCAGGGCGGCAGCTCGAACGGGCCGGCGCGGCTCCGGCTCGCGGATCCGGATGGCCTCCCACACGAAGGCCGCCGCGCGGGGCAGACGTTCGGCGATCGGGTAGTTCGGGTCGGCGAGCCAGTGGGCCACCGGGGCATTGAGCGCTCCGAGCACCATCTCGGCGAGGAACTCCGCGTCCTCGTCGCGCCGGACGTCGCCCCGCTCCTGCCCGCGCCTGAGCGTGTCTGCGACGGGCCCCTGGAGCCGCGTGAGATAGGGGACGGTGTCCTCCGGCCGGGACTCCCTGCGCACGAACTCGAGGACCACGTCGCGGGCGAGCCCGTGGTTGTCGGCGATCTGGCGCGCGGCATCTTCGGCGAGCCCCACCAGCTGATCCCCGATCGAGCCCCCGCCCTCGAGGTGCCGCTCGACGAGCTCGCCCACGTACTCGAGGACCTCGCCGGTCATGGTGGCGAGGACCGCGCCCTTGCTCTGGAAGTGGTTGAAGAAGGTCGCCGGGGCGATGTCCGCCGCCTCGGCGATCTGCTCGACCGTGGTGGCCTCGAAGCCCTGCTTCCGGAAGAGCTCCCGGGCCACCTCGTAGATCCGGCGGCGGAGCGCACGCCGGCGCCGCTCGCGCCGGCCGAGGGGAGCCGGGGCCTCCGCCCCGTGCGCCACCCCCCGCCGGCGCGCCCCTCCGACCGCTCCCCAGCCCGGCGTCCGCCCCGGCATCGCGCCTCCTCCCGCTCCCCCGCCGCTCAGGAGAACTTGGAGACAAGTCTAACGTTGGATCATTGTCCAAGCAAGAAGCATCCTCCACTTTTACCCCGAGGGGACACAGGCTGGGAGGATCCACCGGAGGGAACGGGCTCCGTCGGCTCTCGGGAGGGCGGGACGGGGCCGTTTCGCCGTCGGACGGGCTGGAACGGGGGCATGGACAGGACGGGCCGCCGGCCGCGGACCCGGGCGCGCTCAGCGGCCGAGCAGCTCCCTCACCCGGGCCACCTTCTCGGCCGCGGTGGCGGGTCGGTCGCGACGTTCGTCCGTCTTGATGACCATTCCCACCCGGGGTGCGCCGGCCTCGAAGACCGCCTCCTGCATGGCGACGACGAGATCGAAGATCTCCCGGAGATCCCCCTCGAGCGTCGTGAACATGGGACCGAGCTCCCACGTGACCCGGTCCTGCCCTTCGAGCACCCGCAGCGCACGAGCCACGTGCTCGGCCATGGAGGGGCCGACGCCCGCGGGTGCGATGCTCACCGCCACGATGGCCATGCCTCTCCTCCTCGCCGGCGGGCGCGGGCGCGCCCCCCGCCGCGCCCGAGGCAGGGTACCCGCCCCGGCCGGCATGGCGCCGCCGACGGGCGCCCCCTCGGCCTGGGAGAGGCCTCCGGGATGCGCTTCCTCCACCGCCCCGCGGCCGTGGGCTCCCCCTTCGGCCGCCGCCGCCCGGGCATGGCAAGCGCCGCGAGCGCCGGGCCGAGCCAGGGCCACGCCGTGGGCCACGTCGGCCGAGGTGCGGGAGCGAGCCACTCCGTCACGACGCGAGCGGCCCCTGGCGCCGCAGCGCCGATCCCCAGAGATGGTGGCTGCGGCCCAGCCGGTGGGTGCGCGGGCGGCTGCCGTCCTCCGGCGCGTCTCCGGGTGCCAGGCGCACGGCGATGGATGTCCCGCCGAGATTCGAGAATCCCGCCGCGAGGCGGAGCCTCGAAGCCGTCCGCATGCGGCCGCGTGTTCAGGAAGCGGGCGAGGCGCCGGCTCGGGAGATCGTCGGCATCCACCGGCACGAAGATGTCACCTCCCCGCGCACAGACCTCCCCCGCCATCGCGAGGATCCGGCGCCGCCTGTCCCGGAAGCCGCGTCTCGGCTCAGAGGTCGCCGGCGGCACCTCGATGACCTCGATGCGCGGATCCCGGAGCGCCACGGGAGGGGGATCCGCGACCGCGAGGAGCATCCGAAAGTCCGGATCGGTCTGCCACAGGACCGAGCGCAGCGTGGCCTCGAGAAGTGCGGCGACGCGCCCCCAGTCCCGGGAGAGGCGTCTCGGCTTGAGCGGAATGGCGAAATCGAGCATGCACCGCCCCGGGCGGCTCGAAACGCCCGCTCCTGCGTGCCTGCACGCCAACTTCACGCAACGCCCG
>Ga0256839_1005641_pt1 | contig 11425 bp, 9 predicted proteins | sample 354166metaG_FD_185968 | JGI IMG/M metagenome (GOLD analysis project Ga0256839, IMG submission 185968) | Hydrothermal vent microbial communities from Mid Atlantic Ridge, Atlantic Ocean - 354-166 | ecosystem: Environmental > Aquatic > Marine > Hydrothermal vents | place: Atlantic Ocean: Mid...
CCAGCTGAACTACCGCTCCATGGTGGGTGATACTGGGCTCGAACCAGTGACCCTCGCCTTGTAAGGGCGATGCTCTCCCAACTGAGCTAATCACCCAATTAAACCTCTCTGTTAAGCCACTCTAGCCCGCTTAATCAAAGTCTTTGTGCTTAATTGATGTGGCGTATTATAGAGTGATGTGAGAGGTTGTCAATCTAAAAAATGAAGTTTTCTTCATTTTTTTAAAACCATTTAATTAACTAACCATTAACCGCTTCTTTTAAGGCTTTACCTGCTGTAAATTTAGGGACTTTAGCGGCAGGAATTTGCATCTCTGCACCCGTTTGAGGATTACGACCGGTACGCGCAGCACGATCACCAACTTTAAATGTACCAAAACCGATGATTGCAACAGAATCACCTTTACTCATCGCATCCGTAATGGCTGAAACGGTCGCTTCTAATGCTTTTGCCGCATCTGCTTTCGTTAATTCTGCACCTTCTGCAATTGCACTTACTAACTCAGACTTGTTCATTGTGTTCTCCGTAAAGTATTAATAATTTAATGCGTAACGCCCCTATTTCGAACCGTTAGTCATTAAATTTTATAGTGACCACGAATTGGGCTTTAGCATTTATAGCAACCAACCCTAGACAGTGTCAAGAAAATAAAGGCGTTTAAGCCAAATTAGTGGCGATTTACCTTGTTTTCAGTCATTTTTTTCGATTCTGAGCCTTTAAGCACCGCATCGTCTATATTTTTTTCTAATGGAACTGGCTGTTTCACTAAAGCTAATTTAAACACTTCATCCACCCATTGTACTGGACGAATATCTAGTTGAGATTTAACCTCCTCTGGTACATCCGCTAAATCTCTAACATTATCTGCGGGAATCAGCACCATTTTGATTCCACCACGTAAGGCAGCCAATAGCTTCTCTTTAAGACCGCCAATCGGAAGCACTTCACCTCGCAAGGTAATTTCTCCCGTCATTGCCACATCGGAACGTACGGCAATATTGGTAAACACGGAGGTGATGGCGGTGCAAATCGCAATTCCGGCACTTGGGCCGTCTTTTTTAATGGCTCCCTCAGGAAAGTGTAAGTGCAGATCAAACGCTTCATAAAAGTTTCCCTCTAAGCCCAACGCCGCTGAGCGACTACGAATCACGCTCATTGCCGTCTGCACCGACTCCTCCATCACACTGCCCAACTGCCCTGTACTGGAGAGTTTTCCTTTCCCTGGCATCGCAGTGGCCTCTATTCTCAACAGATCGCCACCTACGCGTGTCCACGCTAATCCTGAGACCTGTCCAATACGATTCTCTTTGTCCGCTAACCCAATGCGGTAACGTGCCACCCCTAAATACGCTTCTAGCTCGCTAGGTGTAACGGTAATTTTACCTTCTACTTCATGTGTCACCAATTTTTTCACCGCTTTACGGCAAATTTTAGCCAACTCTCGAGACAACAAACGCACCCCTGCTTCTCGGGTATAACACTGAATAATTTCTTGAATCGCTTCTATGGTGATCTCTAACTCGTTTTTCTTTAAGCCATGATCTTTTTCTGCGCGTGGCAACAAGTGTTGAATCGCAATTTTTAATTTTTCAGGTTCGGTATAGCCCGATAAATTAATGACTTCCATTCGATCAAGCAGTGCTTCTGGAATATCCATCGAATTGGAGGTTGCAATAAACATCACATCTGACAAGTCATAGTCCACTTCCAAGTAGTGGTCATTAAAGGTCGCGTTTTGCTCAGGATCTAGCACTTCTAAGAGTGCCGAAGCAGGATCACCACGCATATCACTTGACATTTTGTCAATTTCATCCAATAAGAACAGCGGGTTTTTTGTCCCAGCCGTCTTCATTTTCTGAATAATTTTTCCAGGCAGTGCGCCAATATAGGTTTTACGATGCCCACGAATCTCAGCTTCATCTCGCACACCGCCCAAAGACATACGTACATATTTACGATTGGTTGCCTCGGCAATCGCGCGTGCCAAAGAGGTTTTTCCAACCCCTGGAGGCCCCACTAAACAGAGGATAGAGCCTTTCATTTTTCGCACACGTTTTTGAACCGCGAGATACTCAATAATGCGCTCTTTTACTTTATCAAGACCATAATGCTTGGCATCTAAGAACTGCTGACTCTTGTTTAAATCCTTAGAAACACGACTCATTTTTTTCCATGGAATATCCAGCAACCAGTCTAAATAATTTCGAACAACGGTCGCTTCTGACGATTGTGCCGGCATCATTTTTAACTTTTTCAGCTCGGCTTCTGCTTTTTCGGTCGCTTGCTTACTTAAGCCGACCTCTTTAATACGTTGAGCAATTTGTTCAAACTCACTCACCGCTTCATCACCACCGGCTAACTCGCTGTGAATGGCCTTTATTTTTTCATTCAAATAGTAGTCACGCTGTGTTTTATCCATCTGTTTTTTAACACGCGTTGTAATACGCTGTTCAGACTCTAATAACTCCAACTCGGTTTCAACCATTGCCAGCATTCGTTCTAACCGTGCACTCGTCGCAGTAATTTCCAGCAATGCTTGTTTATCCGCGACCTTTAAATTCAAATTTGCAGAGATCAAATCGACCATTCGGTCTGGGTTCTCTTCTTTTTGAACCGAAGATTTCACCTCAGAAGGGATTTTTTTATTCAATTGTGCAAACGCGGCAAAACGTGTACGCAGTGTACGAAGCAACACCACGCTTTCGACCGAATCCTCTTCGGCTGAGAGTGCTTCTTGAATATCTCCGAGTAAAATAGGAGTGTCATTGATTAGACTCATTAACTCAAAACGCTGGACCCCCTCAACCAACACCTTAACCGTACCATCAGGTAGCTTAAGCAGTTGTAGAATATTTGCCATCGTTCCAATGGTATGTAAATCTTCTAAAGAGGGATCATCTAGCTCGGGGGATTTCTGGGTGATTAAGAAGATTTTCTTATCACCCTTCATCGCTTCATTTAACGTGTGAATTGATTTTTCACGTCCAACAAACAGGGGCATCACATTCCCAGGAAACACCACAACATCCCTTAAAGGAAGAATCAATACATTCATTTTCATACTCACTTGATTAATATCCATCTGCATCCTTTTATCGAACCCAAGTCCTCTCACGTTTCTAAGTGAGGAGTTGGGCGAACTCAGCATAAAGAAAAACCCAGACTAGCTGGGTTTTTTACAATATCAGTTTGTTAAAAGAGCGCGTTAAGCCTTTTTAGACTCACTCTCCTTATAAACCAGTAAAGGCGGTTTTTTGCCTTGAATCACGGCTTTATTAATAACGACCTTTTCAATGTTTTTCAAGCTTGGAAGATCATACATGGTATCCAGCAACAACTGTTCCAAAATAGAACGCAAACCACGAGCGCCTGTTTTACGCTCAATCGCCAACTTCGCAACTTCAGTCAGCGCATCTTTTCGAAACTGTAACTCCGCACCTTCCAACTCAAACATTCTCTGAAACTGTTTTACTAATGCATTTTTAGGTTCGGTTAAAATTTGAACCAACGCCTTTTCATCCAGCTCCTCAAGTGAGGCAATCATCGGTAAACGTCCGACAAACTCAGGAATTAAGCCAAATTTAATTAAATCTTCAGGCTCAATTTTTTGAAACTTTTCTGAGATAGACATTTTATTGTCTTCGCCTTTAACCTCGGCTGAAAAACCAATTCCAACATTGGTTTCAATGCGCTGCTCGATAATTTTATCTAGCCCTTCAAATGCTCCACCCACCACAAACAGTATTTTAGAGGTGTCGACTTGAATCATATCTTGATTGGGGTGCTTGCGTCCACCTTGAGGCGGAACCGAAGCAACCGTCCCTTCAATCAACTTCAAAAGTGCTTGCTGAACCCCTTCACCCGACACATCTCTTGTAATCGATGGATTTTCAGATTTACGGGTAATTTTATCAATTTCATCAATGTAAATAATACCGCGTTCAGCTTTTTCAGGGTCATTATCACAACGTTGTAATAGCTTTAACACAATACTTTCAACGTCTTCACCCACATACCCTGCTTCGGTTAAGGTCGTCGCATCGGCAATCGCAAATGGAACGTCCAATAAACGTGCTAGGGTTTGTGCCAATAACGTTTTACCTGAACCAGTAGGCCCAATCAATAAAATATTACTTTTCGTCAGCTCAACTTCATCTTTTATATGCGCCTGTTGCAAACGCTTATAATGGTTATAAACAGCAACCGATAAGACTTTTTTAGAACGCGATTGTCCAATGACATAATCGTCTAGAATAGCACTGATTTCATGGGGGGTTGGCAAGTTTTCCAATTCAAATTTGCTAACCGCCTCTTCACCAAACTCTTCACGAAGAATATCATTACACAGTTCAACACACTCATCACAAATATAGACGGATGGTCCTGCAATCAGTTTTCTTACTTCATCTTGGCTTTTACCACAAAAAGAGCAATCTAAAGACTCTTCACTCATTGTATTACCCTTTATCTACTTTTTAAAACGCTATCAATTAAACCATAATCACACGCTTCCTGCGCACTCATAAAGTTATCACGATCGGTATCTTTTTCAATAGTCTTCAGCGTTTGACCCGTGTGTTCAGCAAGCGCCTTGTTTAATCGACCTTTGATTTGCAAAATCTCTTTCGCATGAATCTGAATATCACTCGCCTGCCCTTGAAAGCCGCCCAATGGTTGATGAATCATCACTCTGGAGTTTGGCAATGCAAAACGCTTGCCCTTTTCACCTGCTGACAGTAAAAAAGACCCCATACTGGCAGCTTGACCAATACACATGGTACTCACATTCGGCTTAATAAAACGCATGGTATCGTAAATAGCCATACCTGCCGTCACACTCCCCCCTGGCGAGTTGATATACAAATGAATATCTTTATCAGGATTTTCAGACTCTAAGAAAAGCATTTGAGCCACAATTAAGTTTGCCATATGATCTTCAACTTGACCCACTAAAAAAATAACACGTTCTTTTAACAGTCTTGAATAGATATCGTAAGAACGTTCGCCACGGCTGGTTTGTTCGATCACCATGGGAACCAAAACATTGTGAATCATATTATCCATACTTTTATATCTCATCCTAATTTTAAAGCTTTCAATCCAATCCCTCACGTAACATCTGTCTTTCTAAGAGTGGATTTAGGCATGATGCAAAAAAAAACTTAACGCCAAACTTAACACAAACAGGTGTCAATTTAGCGTTAAGTTTTAACGGGCTATTCAATCAATGCATTACGCCGCAGGCGAAACCACGTCATCAAAAGACTTTGTTACTTCGGTTACTTTGGCTTCAGACAAGATCTTGGCGGCCACTTTCCCTTCCACTAAAATCGCACGAATTTCATTTTTAGCATTTGGATTTTCAGTATACCAATTAACCACTTCCGCAGGGTCGTCATAAGAGGCGGCTTGATCTGCAATATAAGCATTTACATCGTCTTCTGTCGCTTCAATTTTATGGGTTTTAATAATGTCTCCCAATACAAGACCTAAGGTCACACGTTTTTTCGCTTCCTCTTCAAACTGAGCCGCTTCCATATTTACATCTTCAGGCTTCATTCCTTGTTGCTGAAGGTTTTGCACTGCACGATCCATTAAGTTCTTCACTTCTTGATCTAACAACGATTTTGGCAGTTGAATATCAACCAACGCTTGTAAAGAATCTAGAACAACCGAACGGTTTTTACTCTCTACCGCACGCTCTAGTTCTTTTACCATATTGCTTCTAATCTCTTCAATTAAAGAGGCTTCCGTGCCATCTTCTACACCAAATGATTTAACAAACTCTTCATCAATTTCAGGCAGTTCTTTTGTCATAACCGAGTGAACTGTAATATCAAAGGTAACCGTTTTTCCTTTTAGGTGCTCTGCACGGTAGTCTTCAGGGAAAGAGACTTCAATAACCTTCTCTTCTCCTTTTTTCATTCCCACAATTTGATCTTCAAACCCAGGAATCATACGACCACTTCCTAGCTCTAATGGAACGTCTTCACCAGAACCGCCCTCAAAGACTTCACCATCAATTTTACCCACAAAGTCAATAATCACTTGCTCGCCTAATTTGGCTTTTTTATTGCCATTTGCTGGCTTCCAAGCGGAACGCTGTTCACGCAAACGGGTAATCATTTTAGCGACATCTTCATCGGTGACTTCAGCGTTAATTTTTTCAACGTTAATAGCGCTAAAATCTGGTAACGTAATCTCTGGATACACTTCAAAACGTGCAACAAAGGTGATATCACCATCAGCATCTTTTAAGTCATCAAACGCTGGAAACCCTGCAACATTTAATTTTTCTTGATCCACGGCATCGTAAAATGCTTTCTGTAACGCATCGCCCATCACCTCTTGTCTAACTTGTCCACCGTGACGTTTTTTAACGACACTCATCGGTACTTTACCTGGACGAAAACCATCCATTTTAACCGAGCGACGAACTTCATTTAAACGCTTCTCTACGCTTGCGTTTAGGTCTCCTGAAGGAAAGGTGACAGTCATTTTGTGCTCAAGGCCTTGTTCTGGTTTTTCTACAGTTACTTGCATTTTAAAGTCTCAAAGTTCATGTTTATAAATTGACAGGATTAAGTTAACTCAATCCGTGGGTTAGGATTTACTAAAAATTAGGCTCAAAATTATACTGACTTCACGGCTAAAATAAAAGAAAAACAATCAGATATACTAAAAATAACAGATAAAAACAGTGTTAGAATCAGCAAACTTGAATATTAAAAAGGAATTAAATCATGCCCATTGAAAAAATCGTCTTACTGCTTTCAGGCACTATGGTACTGCTAGGATCAATCTTAACCCTTTACCACTCACCAGCTTGGCTCTACCTAACCGGTTTTGTGGGTGCAAATTTACTCTTTGCTGGATTAACTGGATTTTGCCCGATGGTTAAACTCCTTAGAAAACTCGGCTTTAAACATGGACAAGCGTTTAAATAAACGCTTAAATGCCCCTCCTCTTAATCCGTAAGAGGGGGAAGAAAATTTTAAACCAACGATTTTTCAACCAATGCCTGCTCTACCTCTAGCGCTTCTTGCAAGGTTAACCACTCCATTTCGTTCGCTTCAATCGCTTGCTCGCAAATGGCTTGCGCTTTTAAACATTTCGCCAGTTTCTCTTTATTCTCAGATTCATACAACGTATTGTCTTCCATCATTAAGTGAAGCTTCGCTTGCTCTGTTTGCAACCCTTCTAACGCTCGCTCTACTTTTTTAATGGCTTGTTTAATCGGCTTTAAACGGGCTTCAAACTGTTTTCGTTGCTGTGCGCTGGCCTGTCTCGCCTGTTTTTTAGTGTGTCCTTCTTTTGGCTCTTTGGCCGCCGTCGCTTGCTCTTTTAAGGTTTTTAAGCGCATTTGCAAATAGGCATCTAAATCGCCCATAAAGTGCGAGACCTTGCCTTGGTGTACCCACCAGTACTGATCGGCAATACTGGCCAATAAATGTTTGTCGTGCGTCACAATAATCAGTGCGCCATCAAAGTCTTGTAGCGCCATGTCTAAGGCATCTCGGGTGTCCATATCCAAATGGTTGGTTGGCTCATCCAAAATAATTAAGTTGGGCTTTTGATAGACGATAATCGCCAGTGCCAAACGGGCTTTTTCACCCCCTGAGAAATGCTCAATCGAATCTAAACACTGCGCATTTGAAAAGCCAAAACTGCCTAAAAAATTACGTGCCTCTTGGTCGCTCGGTGGCTCAGGCAACATCAATAGGTGTTGCAGTGGGCTTTTTTCGTAAATAAGCGATTCCAGTTGATGTTGCGCAAAATAGCCAAATTTTACCCCCCTGCTAATCTGAACCTTACCGTTTTCTGGTGCAAGATCGCCTACCAGCAGTTTAATTAAGGTCGATTTACCCGACCCATTGACCCCAACCAAACCAATACGATCCCCCGCCCGCAAGGTTAAGTCTACGTCTTTTAAAATGACCTGCTCACCATACGAAAAACCAACTTGCTTTAACCCTAGCATTGGATCAGGTTGATGCTGGGGGGGAGAAAATTTAAAGGTAAATGGATTGGAAGCTTGTACCGCCGCCACCTCTTCCATCCGCTCTAAGGCCTTTACACGGCTTTGTGCTTGCTTGGCTTTACTGGCTTTGGCTTTAAAACGTTCGATAAAGCTTTTAAGGTGCTGCATCTGCTGTTTTTGTTTATCATGCAATGCTTGTTGCTGCATCAATTGTTCACTACGCTGGCGCTCAAATGAGGCAAAATTACCAGAATAAAACGTGATTTTTTGTTGGTGAATATGGGCGATGCCTTGCACCACTTGATCAAGGAAATCACGATCATGCGAAATGATTAAAATGGCACCAAGATAGGATTTTAACCACTGAATCAACCACGCGACCGCTTCAATATCTAAATGGTTAGTTGGCTCATCCAATAACAGCAAATCAGAACGTTGCATCAATGCTCTAGCCAACTTTAAACGAACCTGCCAACCCCCTGAAAATTCAGAAATTTTCTTTTCAAATTCAGGCGCATTAAACCCCAGTCCATACAGCAGTTGTCGCGCATTATTGGGGACAGAAAATCCGTCTATTTTATCCAGCATATCGTAAGCAAGCACTAAGGATTCGTGATCTTGAGAGGCTTCCGAAGCGATGACTTGACGTTGCGCTTCTGCATACTTTGTATCGCCAAAACAGACATAATCCAGCGCGTTTAAATCGAGTTGTTTTACCTCTTGTTCGACACTGCCAATCAGCCAATTGGCAGGAATGGCAACTTGACCTTCATCAATCGCGTGCTCGCCTAAAATGGTTTTAAACAGCGTGGTTTTTCCCGTGCCATTTTGACCGATTAAACCAATTTTTTGCCCGGGGTGAATATTAAGACTTGCGCCTTGAAACAGTAGTTTAGTACCCGCGCGAATGGATAGGTTTTGTAGTGATAACACGTATTTATTGAACCTCTTGAATATGACCGCCCGACAGGCGTAATTGACGATCCATTTTGCCTGCCAGCGCCAAATCATGGGTAACAATCACCAGCGCCGTATCAAACTCTTGATTCAGCTCCAATAACAACTGAAAGACTTGTTCGGCAGAGCTATCATCCAAATTTCCAGTCGGCTCATCCGCCAAAACACATTTGGGTTTGGTAATCAATGCACGGGCAATCGCCACTCGCTGACGCTCCCCGCCCGACAGTTCACTTGGCTTATGTGCCATTCGGCTCGCCAATCCGACTCGATCCAATAGTTGCTCAGCTTGAGATTGTGCGACTTTTGCATTGGTTCGTCGAACTCTCAGTGGCAACATCACATTTTCGAGTGCGGTGAGCTCTGGCAATAGGTGGTGAAACTGGTAGACAAACCCCATGTATTGATTGCGTAACTGACCCCGACGTCGGTCTTTTTCTTGCGAAAAGGGCTGTCCATTTAACAAAACCGTGCCCTGATCGGGTGCATCTAGTCCTGCTAAAATATGCAATAAGGTACTTTTTCCAGAACCCGATGCGCCTACAATCGCCACTTTTTCCGCAGGTTTCACCACTAAATCGACATTGGTAAAAACAGTGGTTTCTAACCCCGCTTCTTGAAACGATTTAGACAATCCACTGGCTTGCAACACCCATCTATCTTGTAATAACTCACTCATAACGTAATGCCTCAGCAGGTTGAAGTTTTGCCGCTTTACGTGCGGGGTACAGCGTTGCGAGCAAGGTTAAGACAAAGGCTAACCCAGTGACCGACCAAACATCACTCCACTCCACTTTAGAGGGGACACTGCTAATGTAATACACATCCGCAGGGAAAAACTCAATACCTAAAACCGTCTCAATAAAAGGAATAATCACGTCAATATTAAAGGCTAACGCTAAGCCGCCTGCCAACCCCATTAAGGAGCCAAAGACGCCAATCACCAACCCTTGAATAATAAAAATCAACTGAATACTCATCGGCGATGCACCAATCGTTCTCAACACCGCAATATCGCCCTGTTTATCGGTGACCACCATCACCATAGTCGAGACGATATTAAACGTGGCGACCATAATAATCAGCGCCAAGACAATAAACATCATCCGTTTTTCCATCTCAATCGCTCTAAAAAAGTTGGCGTGTTGTTGCGTCCAGTCACGCAAATATAAGGTTTTTTGCGCCACTTGCGCCAATTGATTTTTAACCTTACCCACTAAAAACATATCGTCTAACTTAAGTTGCAACGCCGTAACGGAGTCGCCATATTTAAAGACTTTTTTAGCATCCTCAATATGAATAATCGCTAAACCGCTGTCATACTCGTGCATCCCCGCTTGAAACACGCCCACGACGGTAAAGCGTTTAATGCGTGGCACCATCCCAACGGGTGAGATGGTGCCTTGTGGTGCAATCAACGTGACTTTATCGCCAATATCCACCCCCAAGCTCATCGCTAACTCACTGCCTAAAATCATCCGATATTTTTTCGGCACCAGATCCGCAAGCTGACCCTCGTCTAACATTTTACTGTCAATGTCCGCCACACTGTTTTCAAGCTCAGGCAGTACGCCACGAATCGCCACCCCTTTCACTTCACCCGCATGGCTTAACATCCCCTGCTCCATAATATTAGGGGCGGCGCCCGTGACATGAGGTTGGTTAATCATTTGGTTATAGAGCGAGTTCCAATCTTCTAAACGGTTATTGCTCTCATTAATGGTCATGTGCGCGGTCATGCCCAAAATACGGTCTCGCAACTCCTCTTGAAAGCCATTCATAATCGACATAATGGTAATTAACGCCGTGACACCCAATGCAATACCAATCATTGACGAAAAGGAGATAAACGAAATAAAACCATTCCGCCGCTTGGCTCGGGTGTAACGTAGCCCTAAAAACAGCTCATAAGGAAGTTTAAACATACAAAATTAATGCCTTTTTAAAATATTATTTTGAATCATCTGAATCTTGTTTATGAATGGGGTTAAAGACGGGAAGGCTGTAATTGGTCAAAATCGCCAAAATACGTAAGCTAAAGACCACCACAATACACAAAACAACGGCGATCTCTTGTTGCTCAAAAAAACCGCTCGCTAAGACCATTACACTCGCGCCAATAAAACTCGCCGTCGCGTAAATTTCTTTACGAAATATCAGCGGTACTTCGCCCACCAACACATCCCGAATCACACCGCCTGCGGCACCGGTCATAATGGCGGTCATAATAATGATAGGGTCACTCAACCCTAAATCCATCGCTTTTTGTGCGCCAATAGCGGTAAACACCGCTAACCCTAACGCATCCAAATACAGCAAAAACTGCATGGGCGCGGTTTTAAACTTGGCGTAAAAAAACATAAACAGCGCGGCAATCACCACAATGTAAATATAAAGGGGCTGTGTTACCCAAAAGACGGGCTGGCCTAAAATCAAATCACGCAAGGTTCCGCCACCAATGGCGGTGACCATCGCAATCACGATCGC
>Ga0256839_1005642_pt1 | contig 11425 bp, 5 predicted proteins | sample 354166metaG_FD_185968 | JGI IMG/M metagenome (GOLD analysis project Ga0256839, IMG submission 185968) | Hydrothermal vent microbial communities from Mid Atlantic Ridge, Atlantic Ocean - 354-166 | ecosystem: Environmental > Aquatic > Marine > Hydrothermal vents | place: Atlantic Ocean: Mid...
CTATGGTCGAGTCGAAGGGGAGTTGGCCATTAGTGACATCGGCGCGGGGGTTGAAGTGATCTTCACTCAGTACGGCCCCGTGCTGGGCAGGATCAAGGCGGGCGTGCCGATTCCGCTGGGCACCTTGGTCGGCGCGATCGGCGGACCGGTCGGCGCAGCCGCCGGCACGGCCAGCGGCTTCCTGCTCACCGGCCTGGAGGGTGGAATCGTCTTCGATGCCGAACCACTCCCCGTCGTCCATGAGCCGACCGACATCTTCAATACGCCCAGCCTGCGCACCCCGCTGGAGATTTCGTCTTCCGACATCGAGAACGCCGTGCGCGATCTGGCCATACAGAATCCGACATTCTCCGAATTGGTCTCGCTGGCCACCGGTGGCGAATTTGCAGGCGAGAATCTCTCGCTCAGCGAACGTTTCTTGCAGATTCTTCAGGGGCGCATCCCGGAGATTCCGGTCAAGTTCACTTGGGACGACGGATTCCGCGTCGCCGTGTCGGGAACGCTGACGAACCAGTACGTTGCGGCACAGGCCGGACTGGGAGTGACGCTCGGCGCCAACGTCGGCTATGACTTCTCAGCATTGACGCCGACCCATCCGAACGGCGCGCCGGCACGAGACGACGACGGGCTCGCCCTCGATGCGAACGGGCACCATCTCGATGCCGACGGCAACCCGGTCGCCGATGGCATCACGTCGGGGCTGGCGACGTTCGACGAACTGTTCGGGTTCCAGTTGTTCGGTTTCGCCGACATCGAAGTCTTCAACATGGCGCTGGCAGGTGCCGGTGTCCTGCTCGACTTCAGCGATCCGATCAACCCGGTATTCAACGTGGCAGCCAGTCTCCCGGCGAAACCGGGCTTGCTGTCGCTCCTCCTTCCCAGCCAAGGCCAGATCGGACTCCAACTCGACTTCGACGGGTACCTCGAAGGATCGATTCTGGGAACGCTCGTCTTTCTCGATCAGGTTCGCCAGGAGGGAACCGGTATATTCTATGACGTGTTGCAGGCGCTGTCGGACGATCCGTCCGCCGAGCATCCATCCCCGCTGGCATCGTTCGCCTTACACCGTGAAGCCGACCGGCGTCAGGCAATGGGACTGCCGCTCGATGAACTCGATCCACGCTTCACGGCCTACACACCCGACGTCAACAATCCGGACAATCCTTTCCGCAACCTGTGGAAGCTGCTCCTCGACATCGACGGCGACGGCACGGTCGATACGGCCGAAAACCGACCGATCACGCGATCGCTGGTGATCGACCGGATCGTGGGAAATCCCGACGCCGATCCCCCCGTGCCATCGTTGATGCCCGACCCGTTGATCGCCGACTTCGGCAACCTCGATGTCGTCAGCTTGGCGCAGTTTGCCAGTGTCCTGGCGAACGAGATCGTGGTCCGCGCACCGGAGTTGATCGCTGACAGCAGTGCCGCCGAAGCGCTCACGGCCGACATTCCGTATTGGGATGCCGTCGAGGCGCAGTTGCGCGCCGTGCATGAACGCCTCTTGTTGACCGCCGACAGCGAAGCAGGGCGCGAGGCGCTGCAAGATGCATTCCAAGCGTCGCTCAACGGCGCACGTGTCCAGGTCGCCTTTTCGCACAAGATTGCGGAAGCCGCGTTCAACTCGGCCGATGCCGCCGCGCAGAAGTTCGCCGAAGTCGTCGATCCATCGGTGAGATTGGTGGGACAACTCAGCCCCATGTTCTTCGGTTTCCCCATGGGGCCCCCCAGCCAGTCGGTCGACGTCCTGGTCGACAAGCAGGAACTGCGACTGCGGGGCGAGTTCTCATCGTTGGCCCAAGCCTTCAACATGGTCGCTTTGCCGGCGCTGGTCAAAGATCGCACGGAAATCGATGTCTACTTTCCCTTCCAAAACCTTCTGGCCGACCTCTTTCGCGGGGAGTTTCCCGCCATCGATCCGCTGGCCTCCGACTGGCGTGTCGGGCTCGGCTCCTCCTTCAGCGTGCTCGGAATAGAGGTCAGCAACTCGCAAGGACTCATCGTTCCGCCCGACGCCACCGAAGTTCTCCTGGCATGCCAGACCGATCTGGTCGACGGCGCGTGCCCTGCGGGCCAGGAGATCGAGGAAGGTCCCAAGTTGCAAGTCTACTACCCGCCGGGCGACCCACTGTACGATCCGAACGCCTCGATCATCGCCGATCGGATTCTGGTGCGCAGTGAATCGGGTGCCGGTGCGGGCGGCCCCGATGATCATCTGGCCAAAATCCTGGCCCAAGGCGGACTGCTCGTCGACGGACGATTGACCTTGCCGCGCATCGTAACCGAGCCGCAGGCGCTCCTGAACGACCTGGCCAACACGCCGATCGACGACAACAAGACGCTCAGCGATCTACTCGGCGAACTGTTCGACGATTGCGACGATGTCTTCCAATGCCTGGCCGAGCATCCGGTCGAAGTGATGCAGCTCATCGCCACCTTGCCCGATCTGATCGGCACCGTGGCCACGATCGAGGAAGTCGCGCAGACGCAGTTGTTCATCCCCAACTTCATCGATGACGTCATGGCAGCGTTGGACACGGAGACTCGCAGTGCGCTCGAGGAACTGCTCGATCCGACGATGGCGACATCGGTCGACGACGCGACGGCGCTGCTGCGAAACGAAGTCGCCAAGGCGCTCGGCGTCTCCTTCGACGTGCTCCAGGACGCCTATCTCGTCGGGACATACGGCCGATTGCCCGAACCGTTCGGTGAGGAGGCGTTCGAGTCGTCGATTCCCGATCCGAACGATCCGACCAACCCGCCCCCCTATCCAACGACCTCCAAGATCCTCGGCATCGAACTGGGGAACGGCCGCATCACGGGCGAGGTCACCGACAACGGATTCGATCTCGATCTATTCGGCACGTTTCTCGGGCTGGCCGATGCCCGGTTCGAGGTCAATCTCAACACGGCGATTGCCGACCGATACGATGATACGAACGGGAACGGCGTCTTCGATCGCCCCGAACCGATCGATCCGCTTGGCGACCGGGCTCCGGTCGGCGTCTACAATGCGGCCGAATCGTGGACCGATACCAATGGCAACGGCATCGTCGACGCCGGAGAATACATCGATCTCGATGGAAATGGAGTCTTCGATCCACTGGGTGACCGGTTTGTCGACTTGAACTTCAACGGCGCATGGGACGCCGGTGACACGTTCACGACGCGGATCGAGAACGGTGCATTCGTTCCGACACGCCACGATGTCAACGGGAACGGGAGTTACGATCCGGCCATGTTGCGTGCTGGGGCCGAACTGGTCATTGGCCGACCCCCGGAGGAATGTACGATTTCGCCCTCGGCGTTCCAGGGGACCGACGACGTGGCGGAAGTTCGGGAACAACTGCTCGGATTCCTGGCGCACTTGGGATTCAGCGATGAAATCGACACGGCGACGGGGACGATCGGCGACGCTTTCGACTGGCTGCGGCTCGACCAACTCGACGCTGCGGTGGGACTCTGCCTGCGTGCCTTCTCGCCCGGTTTCGATCCCGATTCTTCCGATTCGCTGCGACGTACGGGGGGAATTGAAGCATACGCCACGGTCGGCATCGACCAATTCCTGACTGGTGACTTCTCCTTCGAAATCCAACCGTCGACCGCCTATCCGCTCATCCCGAACGTCAAGGCCCGCGGTTCGGCGCGGCAGGTCTTGCTGCCGGGACTGACCGGGCTGTCGCCCGACAATCCGGCCGCAGCCAACCTGGCCAGCTCGCTGGAGCTTTCGTTCGAACAGCAGGACGGCCAGCTCTCGGCGTCGCTGGCGGGCACACTGACTCTGTTGGGGTACGACTTGACCTTGTCGCAGGACGCCGACCTGCAACTCTACGACGACGGCATCGCGGGCGAGATCGCGCTGCAAGGAAGCAGTTCCATTTCGAGCGACCTCTTCTCGATCGAGGGCGACTTCAAGCTTCGATTCGACACGCGTCCGGCGAGTGCAGCCAATCCGGAAGGCCCATCGGCGGCCGTGATCGTCGACGGCGCGGTGACGCTGCCGGGGTTCTCGTTGACCGACGCCACGCTTGCGATCCAGGTCGACCAGGACGGCCTGCATGTGACCGACGTCAGCGGCAAGTTCGATCTGTTCGATGTCGCTTCACTCGACTTTTCCGGAAGTTTTTCGATCACGCCGCTGTTGATACCGACGAACATCGATCTGCAAGCCACCGCGTCGATCGATGCGACGGTCGGGCCGGGGGACGTCCACGGCGACGCGACCGTGGTCATGAACGACAGCGGGCTGAGCGGTGCGTTTTCCGGATACGGCACGGTCTTCGGTGTGGCCTACGGCGGTCCCAACGACTTCGCCTTGGCGGGAACATTCGATTCCGCCGGTTGCCTCAGCCTCACGCAGCCGATCTCGGCGAGTTTCGAACTGCCCGGCAGCGGCGCGGCCTGCGGCGCGGCGCGCGACGTGACACTGGCCCTCGTGATCGATCCCGATTCGGTGCAGGTGGAAGGCGACCCGAGCGGATCGGCAGCTCAGGACCTGGTTCACGTTTCGATCGATGTGACGCTCGTCCATTACGCGCCCGGCGAAGCCTTCAAGATCTCGATTCCGTGGAATGTAACGGCGACGAGCGGCGCCGTGGCGGGCGATGATTTTACCATCCCCACACCCGCGGAACGAGTTCTGATCTTCGACGAGAGCACGTCAATGCAGACGATCGATTTCGCAATCGTCCGCGACCGGATCTTCGAGGATGCGGAACAATTCACCCTTTCGCTCGATGAATCGGCGCTCCAGATCCTCAACGGCAATCCGACGGTATTCCTTGGGCGCTCGGCAAGCACCGTGACGATCGCCAACGACGACGAACCCGATCTGTCCGGCCTGAATCCGCCCAACGATACGCTCGTCTATTTCAACTTCGACGATCAATCCATCATCGACGGGAAGCGGCAGATTCCGACGCTTACGAGCCAGTCGGTCGCCGATCTCGGTCCCATCGCACCACGTCTGACGGATTTCCATCCCAGTCACATCATCTATCGTCCGGGAGGCCGGATCAGCTCGGCCAATGGACTGCCGATTGCCATCGATGGGGAGAACGCAAGTATCGGGCTGGCGCAATCGAAAGCGGGCGTCGGCAGGGCGGACAACGATTCCCGGAAGCCACCGAACTATTTCGAGTTCACGGTGGATCCGCAGCGGGGTGGATGGCTCGTTCAGGGAATCGATTTCTTCAGCCGGCAAAGCGGCGGGCGTGATGAAGAGTGGTTCGTGACATGGAGCTTTGATGGCTTCGACGAACCGATCCTTTCGAGTACCGATCCGAGAGCGGTGGAGAGTTCCGTTCCGGTGGCAAGTGGCTGGACGCGCAACCGTCTCGACGTGAGCGGCCTCCTGCCCGATTCGTTCCGGCCGGTGCAGGGACTGCTCTGTACGGAAGGCCCCGTCACCTTCCGACTCAACTTGCCGAAGACGACTCAAGGATCGTCGACTCGGTGGAACATCGACAATCTCGCGCTGACGGGGCAATACTTCGCCGGAGGTTGCAGTTCGCTGCTCGATGATTCCCGCCAGCAGATCGAAGAATTCCTCGACCAGCAGGAAGGCTTGCTCCCTGCCGGTTTCGAATTGTTCGGCCCCGGAGAAGTGACCGCTCGCATCATCCCCGAACCGGGCAATGTCGACCCCGATCCTCGCGATGTGATCGAGATCAGCGTAAACGGTACGTCCGCCACCGATACGATCGTCCGATTGACCGATAACGGCACCAACGTGCCGCCGGGGCAACAAGTGCCGATCTACCTCCAAGTCGACGGCGATGTCTTCAGCGTCGACCTGACCGGGACCGATCGGTTCTCCGGCGTGCTCGACGTGGGCGGGACCGTCACCGACGCCATCTATGCCAACGGCCTGGCCGACGGATCGAGGATCGTGGCAGAGGGAAGCAGCAGTCAGCCGCTGGTGATCGTGGGAGACGGCCCCTTCGCCGACAATGTCACGATCGACGTCCTGGGAACGCTTGGATCGCTGGAGATCGCCGGCGGATGGGCCGGGGGACTGCTGCAAGCCGATCAGGTCGACGAGATCACCGTCACGGCGGGCGACTTCGGCCCGACCGTCGACATCGCCAGCGGGTTCGGTACGGTCGATGTGGTCGGCGGCAACTTCACGTCGCCAGTCTTCGAAAGCGGCTGCGTTGAGGCCATCGGTACGGGGAACGACTCGTCATGCGTCGGCGGTGAGGCGATACGCGCTGCGGCTGTCGGCAGTGTGGGAGGCTCGATCTTCGGCAACATCGCCATTGCCGGCTCGCTGGAGCAGCTCACGGCGAGTGGCGGATCGATCGACGCAACCGTCGATGTCTCGGGAGCCGTCGATCTGGTGCAAGCGTCGGTCGATGAGACGACCGGAGTCGGAGGAAGTATTGCGGGCAATCTGCAATTCGATTCGTTGACGCAAGTGGTCAGTCTTGGCGGCACGGTAACGGCCAGCCTGACAACGCTCGACCCCGATGGAATCCCGGTCCAGGTCGATGCGGTGAGGTACCGGGGATATGGGGGCGTGATCGAAAGTCCCAACAGCTTCCATTTCGCGGGTGGCGTGAAACGTATTTCGGGGAACCAGATCAACCTGCGTGTCGAAGCTGGGGGCATGATCGAATCGATCGTGGCGGTCGAGGAGCCGGGAACGCGGGCCATGTTGAAAGGGCGGTTCACGGGCGAGAGTTTCGGGGAAGTGCGCATTGCGGGCGATGGAGACGCCGAATTCACGTTGACAACGACCGATGAAGCGTGGGCACTGGACGGAAACCCGGCATTCGAGTTGATCGACCTGCCCAACCCGGATGCTCTTGACGACATGCTGCGACTGGCACTCGGTACACGGCCGGGGAAGATCCGCATTGCCGGCGAGCCGATCGACTATCTCGATGGCGACGGCATCGTACCGGGAACGGGAAAGCGGCTCGAAGCACTTTGGGAAGGGTTCCGGTTCAACGTCTATGTCGTTCCGTCGAGCTGGCAGAACTACGGCCGGCCGCTCGATGTGAATGACGACGGCTACATTACGCCGCTTGACGCATTGACGAACATCGTCCATCTCAATCAAGAGGGCGCTCGACGACTGGACTTGCCGTCGATCAAGGGGAGCGTGCCACCCGACTATGTCGACACGAACGGTGACGGCATCTTGTCACCAGTGGACGTGCTGCGCATCATCGAGGGGCTCACACGCGGAAGTGGCGAAGGAGAACAGCTCGAGCGGTCACCGTCGTCGGCGTCGGTATTCGCGAAAGCGACCGGACGCCTCAGTCGGCCGAACTCCCCTCTCTCGAAAGACGCCCTGCGGCGCGGCGAGCTGCCGAGCCCACTGTCATCCGTGCTTTCACGGGCGCACTTGTACGACCGAGTCCTCACACGCGTCGACGATGAGGTACCGATCGGGCACCGTCGGGAGGTGGAACTCGGGTGGACGAAATGCTTGCCCAATGCGCCCGATTCGATTGAGGACGAAGCCCTCCTGGCCTGGCTGGAGGAAGAACTCGAGCTGCCGTGACGCCGGAATGGAAGCATCCACCGTTCCAATCGAGCGGAGTTCTTCATCGACGTGAACGACTGGAAAGTCCCGCGCCACGATCTCCACTCGCTCGCTGATCGCGGCCGGCTGTGGCGAGCTGCATTTAGCGTCTGTTTCGCCAACGTGATTCCGGCCCGGATGGCGGCGTGTCGCTCGGATTGCTCATCGGTGAATCAGGGTCGATGTTCCACCACGTATTGGGCGGTCATCGGCGCATCGACGTGGCACTCAAAGCAACCGTGGTGATAGTTGATGCCGTTCCCGACATCGACGACGGCGAGGCGAATACGATCACGCATGGGGAGTCACCTTAGAGCCTGTAACGAAACCCGCCGCACCGCTTTCCGGCTTCGGGCGTGTTGCCTGCAGCATGGAGTTTTGTGACCGCCTCTTAGTGTTCGCATGCCGAGCGGCTCATGGCGGCCACGAACGCCGGGTCGTTGCGCACGGGGTCGAAGTCCGGTTCGGTGGCAACCATATCTCGGTAGTTCGGGTCGATCTGGAAGGCTCGTGAGAGGAAGTGGAGAGCCCGCCCGACGTTTCCGGAAAGGCTCCAGTAGCAGGCCAGGTTGTAGTAGAGGATCGCCTCACCCGGCTCGTATTCCAGGGCATTCTCCAGCGAGACGATGGCGCGATCGACTCGGCCGCACCGCTTGTAGCACCAGCCGAGCATCAGCCAGGTGCTGATGTCTTCGGGGGACAAGTCGGCGGCCATTTCCAACGGCTCGATGGCCCGCTCATACTCTTCCAGCACTCGCAAAGCGTAGCCTTCCAGGAAGAGTCGCCGAGCATGCTGGCCGTGGCGGTATCCGGCTCGTCGCAGCAACTCCAGGGCTCGCTCGGCCAGCGGCCGCCGCAGTACGAGGGGGAGCGTCCACTGGTCTTCGAACGACGTCAGCAGTTCCAGGTAGCCTTCGGCTTCCCGGAAGATCTGTTGCTGGCGAGCTCTCTTGAGGCTGTTGGAGGACATGGCGGACGCGCCTACCCGGACGGACATCGAACACGAGCGAATCGGCGGCCTCGCCGACTCCGCCTCCATTGTACTTGCCCAAGCCGGTTTCCCCAAGCAGATGGCGAGCGGACGGAATCCAACTCCTTGCTATTTCCGGACAACCGTCGAAAAATCGACCTGCCGGGTCGGCGCGATCAGCGCGATGAGGACGGACATGCCGGCGCGAGCCGGTTGGGCTGTGCGCCCCGAGAGGAGCATCGCAGCATGCACGCCTGCTTGCCGACACGGCAGTTCGGCCCGACGACGCGGGCTCAGCTTGCCGTCGCCGTTTCCGGGAACAGGTGTTCGTACAGAGAGGTCGAGGGCTGACTCAGTTTCAGCAGCGGTGCGAATTCCTCGAAGCCCTTGTCGACTTCTTGGAGCACTTCCCCGATATTTTGCAGGTTGCCGCGGACGGCCTTCTGATAGCTCGCCACAAACAGATCGCGCTCCTGCCAATCTCCGTCGACTGCCGAGGGGAGTAGAGCGGAGAGGCTGACGGCCAGGTGTCCCAGCGGCAATTCCGGTTGCTGCAATTGGCTCTGCCAATCGATGTGTCCTTCCAGCAGCGAGATGAAATGGTCGGGTAGGCTCCACATGCGTGCCATCAGGCCGCTGGCCTGAGCGTGGTTCCAGCCGAAGGCTTCCGTTTCCAATTCCGACAGCCGCCGCCCTTCCCGGGCGCGCGTGTCGAACAGCCGAGCGTATTGTTCGGGCAACTCCTTGACCAGCAGGGGAACGGCCATGTCTTGCAACAGTCCCGCAGCGAATAGGTCTTCGGCTTCGGCCAACGAGAAGTTCTTTCCCATCGAGCGGGCGAACAGAGCTCGCCGCAGCGAGTCCTGCCATAGGCTCTTGAGATCGAACGGCCCGCAACGGGGATTGGGCATCAAGCTGAAAACGGCGCTCCAGAGCGAGAAGTTCTTGATCGTGCGGATGCCGACCAACGTGATCGCCAACTTGACACTCGAGATTTCCCGAGAAAATCCAAAGTAGGACGAGTTGACGAAGCGCAATACTTGTCCCGTCAAACCGGGGTCGCCTTCGATGGGAACGGCAAACTCGGCCGGTCCATTGTCGGGGTCTTGCGAGAGTTCCAAAAGGCGGATGGCGCTTTGGGGGAGTGCCGGGAGTTGAGCCCCTGCCAACAGATCTTCGAGCTTGGGAACATGCCGTGCCATGACCGTCTCTTTCTTCGGTTCGACGTCCAAGATATACCGATTCTTCCGCAGTCTCAGCCGTTTAGTGCCCATAACAGCGCGGGCTCTGAGAATTCTCGTGGTTGCCTCGACGGCTGGAACCTGTTTGATTTCCAACTAAACGTAGTACGCCACGAGGGCTTAGGCAAAAGAAATCGGCAACGGTCCGCCAGGTTGGCTCGACACGATATGCCGCGTTCGAAGTATCTGGCGATTGTGACGATTGGTGAGTCCATTCGTGCTGGTCATGGAGGACGTGTTGCTTTTTGGCAACAGCCATGCGTCGGCACGTTGCCACACTACGACAGTCGCTGGGCCACATCGGTTCCGGCACATCTTTCTAACTGGTATGGCAGCCTCAGTTTATGGTCTGATCGTTTTCTTCCCGCGCGGATTCGGCGCGCCAAACGCGTGGTTCAGTCCGGCACGCAATGCAGCAAACACGCCTTGGCATTGGCCGGATTTACCGATGAGCAGACTTTCAACGACTCCGACAAGACGAACGGAACGGTTTCGCATCCTCGGATTCGTCGCACGCGAAGTGCGGCCATGGGAAGGACTCTTCGCATTGATCGCGCTGGTGATCGTGGCGTGCGCCGTGGCCGCAAGCTGGCCCGACGCCGCCCCCAGGCTGTCTGGGGAACAGTCCGGAAGCTCGAGCTTCGAACGGGGCTGGCGAAAGACGGTCGACGGCTGGGAGCGGATCATGCCCGGAAGCGGGGACGCGCCGAGCGCCGCGTGGTGCGAGCAGCTTCGCCGACTGCACCCGCTACTGTTGGCATTGGTGCAAGTGCTATGGTCGGCTGGAGCCGTCTTCGTGTCGGCCATCACTAGGCCGCACGCCGCAGAGAAGGACGGAACTCACTCGCGTCCCTCACGGCAGCGGCATCCCGATCCACTTGTTGCCGCGACTTGATCTCCTCGAGCAGCTCCTGGTATCGCGTTTCGACTCCCTTGTCGAGGCAACCACGCAGTTGCCCCCACAGGTGTGCCACGCAGGACGACATGTTGGCCTGAGCGGCCGCTTCCCACAGACGGACGATGGCGGTCGCCACCCGTCCACCGCGGAGTTGTTCCCGATGGCGTCGCCGCAGATGTCCCCACGCGCGACCGGTCGTATATCCGCCGGCGGTTGGCGGATTCCAGTTTCCCAGGACGCGCGAATCCGCTGCCACGACTGCGAATCCGCCCAGGTCCCGTGTCAGCAGTCCGGTCGCCACAGCCGTCAGATCGACGGGGACCGAAGTGGCAAACCCGCCGATGGACTGGAGCCAGTCGGTGCGGTAGAAACCGGCGGCGAAGGTGGGGAACAGGATGCGGTCTCGTTGCCGCACCACGGCTCGCCGTCGGCGGACGATGCGGCGCCTCCCGCGCCGGCTCCATTGCTCTCCCAGAACGTAGTCGCCGTAGTCTCCCCCACGATGCCACAGCGGCGCGACAGCCACCACTTCCTCGTCGTCGAACGCGCGGGCGGCGGCCGTCCACCACTCTTCTTCCACCTCGATGCCGCATTGCAACAGATGGACGTATTCCGAATCGACGTGGGCGAGTGCCTCATTCGCCAGTTCCACGACATCACGGGCACCCCGTAGACAGGGAACTCGACTTCGCCGCTCAGTTCGTATGGGTCGTCGTACGGGGACCGCTGGGGGACAACCACGTCACAGTCCACGGGGCGGTTTTGCAGGATGGAGGCGAGTG
>Ga0256839_1005643_pt1 | contig 11424 bp, 11 predicted proteins | sample 354166metaG_FD_185968 | JGI IMG/M metagenome (GOLD analysis project Ga0256839, IMG submission 185968) | Hydrothermal vent microbial communities from Mid Atlantic Ridge, Atlantic Ocean - 354-166 | ecosystem: Environmental > Aquatic > Marine > Hydrothermal vents | place: Atlantic Ocean: Mid...
AGTAAACCTAATCATTGCAAAAAATCGGGTATGTCTGGCGGACATCGTGTAGCCCGGTTGCAGGCCCTACAGGGCCGGAATTCGGGAAAAAACCTATTCCCCCCGGATTCCGCTTTGCTTCATCCGGGCTACGCGTTGGGGTGCTTCACGGATTTCACCTGCGGTGAAATCCGTGAAGCACGACACAAATGGCGTTTCGTTCTTCATATAAGCCATTTCGGCGAAAAACCGTGCTTTTTTTTGCAACTGTCAGGTAAAGTTGACAAGATACAAGAGAAAAGGGCCAAGTGCTGCAGCCCTCGTCTTGTCTCTTTACTCCTGTATTTTTTCTCCGGGCTGTTTCAGCCCTGGCGCAAAACCCGGCCGGTAAGCGCGTCGCGGATTTCGGATGGCCGTTCGCGGCCGCCGGTCTCGCCCGGCAGGATGAAATCCACGCCCTCGCCGAAGCGTTCGCGCACCTGCACCTCGCTGCGCGCCGGCGGCGCGCCGCTGCGGTTGGCGGAGGTGGAAACCACCGGACCGCCGAAGGCCTGGCACAACGCCCGCACCTGCGGATGGTCGCTCACCCGCACGGCCAGGGTGTCGTGCGCGCCGCGCAGCAGGGACGCGACGCATTCCGCCGCCGGCCAGACCCAGGTCACCGGCCCCGGCCAGGTGGCGAGCACGAGCGCTTCCCGATCCGGTGGCAGCGCCTGCAGATACGGGCGCAGTTGATCGATCTCCGCCGCAACGAGGATCAGGCCCTTGCGGGCTGGCCGACCCTTCAGTTCCAGCAGGCGCGCAAGCGCCGCCGCGTTGCCGGGATCGCAGCCCAGGCCCCACACCGCTTCGGTGGGATAGGCGACGATGCCGCCCTGGCGCAAGACCTCGGCGGCGGACAGAATAGCAGTATCGTTCATCACGCGCTCCTCCAGGATCGTTTTTCTCCGGGTCGCGCGCATCGGCGTCCTTGCGACACACGGCCTCGGCGCTGGTCTCACCCAATCATTGCAAAAATTCGGGCATGTTCGATGGGCACCGTGTCGCCCGGATGCAGGCCCGCAGGGCCGGAATCCGGGAAAAAACCCCTCCCCGGATTCCGCTTCGCATCATCCGGGCAACGGGCTGGGGCGCTGCATGGATTTCCCCTTCGGGGCAATCCGCAAAGCACGCCACAAAGGGTGTTTCGTTCTGCATATAAGCCACTGCGGCGGAAAACGTGCCTGTTTTTTGCCACTGTCAGGTTCACGCTCGGCCTTCAGGTGGGCGGCGGCGATGAACATGTTGCAGCCGCGCGATTCGCCAGCGGTGATGTCATTGCGGGTGCTGTCGGCCGTGGTGATTTTCGCTGCGCAGGTCACGCCCAGCGACTTGAGGATATCGAGGGAGGACTGCATGACCGGCGGCTCGGAAGCCGGGCCCCTGTGGCCGGCGACGAAAGTGTTGCTGGACTCGCGATATTTTCCGGCGGTGGTTGTCGGGAGGTCATGCAGAATGCGCCCGCGCTTATTCGTTGACGGCCTCCGAAGGCGCTTCGACCTGTTCGCTGTAACCGCATTCCCTGCGCGGGCAGACCTTCTCGGTGCCGTTGCGCTTGGTGGTCTTGAGGGTCAGCATGGGCCAGCCGCAGTCGGGGCAGGGTTCGTCCAGCGGCGGGTTCCAGACCGCATAGCGGCAATCGGGATAGCGCGAACAGGAATAGAAGATCTTGCCGCGCCGCGACTTGCGCTTGAGCATCTGCCCTTCGTGACATTCGGGGCAGGCCACGCCCGTGTCTTCGGGCTTCTCCAGCGGTTCGATGTGCTTGCACTCGGGATAGCCGGAACAGCCGATGAACTTGCCGTAACGGCCGTGGCGGATGATCAGATCCTTGCCGCATTCGGGGCACTTTCGATCCGCGACCACCTCCGGCTCGGTGCCGGCGTCTTCACCCAGGTTGCGGGTGTAGTCGCACTCGGGATAGTTGTCGCAGCCGATGAAGCGGCCGCGCCGGCCGAGGCGGATGGAGAGCGGACCGCTGCACTTGGGACATTTCTCGTCGAGCTGCTCGCGGGTGACGTCCTTGCGGTCGACGTTCTTGTCCTTGTCTTCCACCAGATCCTTGAACGGTTGCCAGAATTCGCGCAGGGTGGGCACCCATTCCTTCTCGCCGCGGGCGATGGCGTCCAGATCGTCCTCCAGGTGGGCGGTGAAGTCGTAGTCCACGTACTTCGGAAAGTGCTCGGTGAGGAACTTGTTGACCACCCGGCCCACGTCGGTGGGCACGAAGCGCTTCTTGTCCATGGTCACGTATTCCCGTGACTGCAGGGTGGAGATGATCGAGGCATAGGTGGAGGGCCGGCCTATGCCGTATTCCTCCAGCGCCTTGACCAGGCTGGCCTCGGTGTAGCGCGGGGGCGGCTCGGTGAAGTGCTGCTCGGTGATCAGGCGCCGCAGCTCCAGGGTGTCGCCCTCGGCCATGGGCGGCAGCAGGCGATCCTTGTCGTCCTTCGGCTTGCTGTCGTCGGCGCTCTCCTGATAGACGGCCATGAAGCCGGGCGAGACCAGGGTGGAGCCGGTGGCGCGGAACAGGTTGCCCTCGCCGGCGGCCAGATCCACCGCCACCGTGTCCATGGTGGCATGGATCATCTGGCAGGCCACGGTGCGCTTCCAGATCAGCTCATAGAGGCGGAACTGATCCCGGGTCAGGTGCGACTTGATGGCCTCGGGCTCATGCCGGACCGAGGTGGGGCGGATGGCCTCGTGGGCCTCCTGGGCATTCTTCGACTTGGTCTTGTAGATCCGCGGCTTGGGCGGCAGGTTGTCGGGCCCGTATTTTTCCTGGATGTAGGCACGCAGCTCGTCGAGCGCCTCGTTGGCCAGGTTCACCGAGTCGGTTCGCATGTAGGTGATGAGGCCCACGGTTTCGCCGCCGATGTCGATGCCCTCGTAGAGCTGCTGGGCGATGCTCATGGTCTTCTTGGCGGTGAAGCCGAGCTTGCGCGAGGCCTCCTGCTGCAGCGTGGAGGTGGTGAAGGGCGCAGCCGGATTGCGCTTGCGCTTCTTCTTCTCCACCCTGGCCACCACCAGCTTGCCGGCGGCGGCATCCCGCAGGGCCGTTTCCGCGTCCTTCGCCTTGCGTTCGTTGTCGAGGGTGAACTGGCTGACCTTCTTGCCCTTGAGCTGGGTGAGCTTGGCGGTGAAGGTCTGCTTGTGGGCTTCGGCCTCGGCCTCGATGGTCCAGTATTCACGCGGCTTGAACTTCTCGATCTCCTCCTCGCGCTCGACGATCAGGCGCAGGGCCGGGCTCTGCACGCGGCCGGCCGACAGGCCGCGGCGGATCTTCTTCCACAGCAGGGGCGAGAGGTTGAAGCCCACCAGGTAGTCGAGCGCGCGGCGGGCGAGCTGGGCGTGGATCAGATCCTCCGACAGTTCGCGCGGATGGGCCACGGCCTCGTTGACCGCCCGCTTGGTGATTTCGTTGAAGGCCACCCGGCCCACCTGCTTGCCGTCGAGCAGGCCACGATCCCTGAGGATCTCGTACAGGTGCCAGGAGATGGCCTCGCCCTCGCGATCCGGGTCGGTGGCCAGATACAGGGCATCGGCCTTCTTCAGCGCCTTGGCGATGGCGTCCACGTGTTTTTCGTTCTTGTCGATGAGCCGGTACTTCATGGCGAAGTCGTGCTCGGGATCCACCGCGCCCTCCTTGGGGAGCAGATCGCGCACGTGACCATACGAGGCGAGGACGTTGAAGTCCCTGCCCAGGTATTTCTTGATGGTCTTGGCTTTCGCCGGCGACTCAACGATGACCAGATTCTTTGCCATTTATCCTGTCTGCAAATTCAATGTGCCAGAAATGCGTGTGCCCGCAAGGCTGCGGGCACGGGGATCGGCCGGACGGGATGGCAGCCCGTCAGTGCACGATGACGGGCGTCTCGTCATACACCAGATCCTCCATCCAGGCGTAGGCGCCCTCGCGCCCCGGCTGGTTGAACAGCACCATGAGGATCACCCACTTGAGCTGTTCCAGATCGATCTCCTCGGCATCCAGGGCCATGATGCGATCGATCACCATCTCGCGGGTCAGGTGATCCAGCACCCCGGCCTGCTCCAGGAACAGGATGAAGCCGCGGCATTGCCGATCCAGCTTCTCCTGCTCGGCGGCCGTGTACAGCCGCAGGGAGGCGGCATTGACCGGGGCCAGCCCAGCCTGGCGCTCCTGCAGGTGGGCCAGGCCTTCGAGCCAGTCGAATGCCTTGCTGATCTCCACCGCCTGGAACCCGGCTTCCTGCAGCTCGACGCGCAGGGATTCCTCGTCGGTATCGATTTCGATCTCGTCGTTCATGTAGTTTTCGAACAGGTACATCAGTACGTCGAGCACGTTTTCTTTCATCAATCGGTTCCTGGCCTGTGGCGTGTGCGGCAATAATGCCCACTGGACGTGGAGGCAATCAAGCCCTGCAATTCCAGTACCAAGAGCATGGAGCAAACGGCATCCGTCGTCAATCCGCTGCGCTCGACCACCGTGTCGACGGCGGTCGGCTCGTCGCCGATACTGGCCAGAACGCGCGCGTACTCCGGGTCCGGCTTCCAAGCTGAGACCCCCTCCCGGGCCGATGGTTCCGGGGCCGGCAGGGGGCCGGCGAAGCCGCCCAGTTCCTCGAAGATGTCGTCGGCGGTCTCCACCAGCTTGGCCCCCTGGCGGATCAGCGCGTTGCAGCCCCGCGCCTGGGGATTGTGGATGGAGCCGGGCACCGCGAACACCTCCCGGCCCTGCTCCGCCGCGCAGCGGGCGGTGATCAGGGAGCCGGAACGCAGCGCCGCCTCGATCACCAGCACCCCCAGCGAGAGCCCGGCGATGATCCGGTTGCGGCGCGGGAAATTGCCCGGCCTGGGCGAGGTACCAAGGGGGAATTCGCTGACGATCGCCCCATTTTCGGCGATCTTGTGCGCAAGTTTCCGGTGTCTTGCCGGATAGACCCGGTCTGCGCCGGTGCCCGAGACGGCTACCGTGAGCCCGCCGGCGGCCAGCGCCCCCGCGTGGGCCGCGCCGTCCACCCCCAGCGCCAGGCCGGAGGTGACCACCAGCCCGTTGCCGGCCAGGTGGCGGGCGAACTCGCGGGCGGTCTCCCGCCCGGCGGGGGTGGGATTGCGGCTGCCCACCAGGGCGAGCTGCTTGCGTCCCAGCACCTCCGGCTCGCCGATCACGTACAACAGGGGCGGCGGATCGGGAATCTCCCGCAGCAGGGCCGGATAGGCCGGATCATCGAGACACAGCAGGTGGTTGCCGGGCCGGGCCTGCCATTCCAGGGCCGCCTCGACGGGTTCGGGATCCGGCCGACGCAGGAAATCCACCGCCGCGTCATCCAGCCCCGCCTCGCGCAGGGCCTGCCGGTCGGCCTCGAGCACCGCCCGCGGCCCGCCGAAGCGCTCCCGCAGGCGGCGCACGGCCACCGGCCCCACGCCGGGGGCCAGGCTCAGGATCAGCCAGGGATGGAGTCGATCAACGGATTCCAAGTGCCGCTTCCGTGGGCTTCTTTCGAGGGGTTGGCGGGGATTCTAACCCGGATGTTGCACCGATGGGGGAACGACGGCGGCGGAACACGCCATGCAGGAGCGGCGCAAGCCGCGACAAGAACAGGGCCAAAGGTTAATCGAAACCGGAATCCACCGGTTTTCCTCGGCCCTCGGTCCTCGTCACTCGTGCCTGCGTGTTCGCGGCGAGGGCGCCGCTCCTACTGGCACCTCGCCACCCACTACCGCCAATCAGGGATTGGCCACGAAATCGCCCACGTGCATGGCCCGTTCGGCCTTCATGACGAGACCGTAGCTGACCTTGTCGTAGACGCGGAACACCATCAGCACGCCGGCCCGTTCCGAGGGGAGCCGGATCTTCTCGTGGCGTGGCGAGTAGGGATCGCGCACCGTCGCGCCCTTCTGGTTCACGGCCAGCACGTGGCCGGGCTTGATGCCGTCGCGTTCGCCGACGTTGAGCACCACCACGTTGTACTGGCCGATCTGGGAGACGCCGTTGAACACGGCGATGATCCGGCCCTGGACCGTGCGCTCGGGCGGATAGGGGAAGAAGTTGAACTGCAGCGATTCCTGCTCGCTCGGCAGCAGGTAGTAGCCATCGAGCACCTCGCCCCTGGCGTTGCTCAGCACCAGGGTGGCCGGATCGCCGAGCCGGGTCACCCGCCCCTGGGCCACGGTCACCACCTCGTAGCCGAGGATCTCACCGCTGTCGGGATCGGTGTAGGTGGCGCCGGGCTTGACCACGTCATACACGGGAATGGTCCGGCTGGTGAGGTTCTTGGCATACACCGTGTGGCCGGTGGCGAAGATCAGATGCCCGTCCCGGCTGGAGACGATGTAGGGCGCCCGATCCAGCGCGTCCTTGCTCACCACCCGCGGCGAGTAGAGGAACGGCTCGAGCAGGCTGCGCGGAATCACCTCGATGGCCTTGTCCAGCGGCTCCACCCGCACCTGCGGCTTGAGCTTGACGGTCTTGATCCCCTTGGGGGGAGCGATGCCGCCGACCCCCTCGAGGGTCAGGTAGGGCTTGCCCTCCACCCAGTGCAGGCGGATCACGTCTCCGGGGTAGATGAGATGGGGGTTGCGGATCTCCGGGTTGACGTGCCAGATCTCGGGCCACTGCCAGGGATTCTTGAGGAAGCGGGCGGCGATGTCCCACAGAGTGTCGCCCTTCTTGACCACGTAACGGTCGGGCACCGTGTCGTTGACCTTCACCGCCGGCGCGGGGGCGGGCGGCGGCGGGGGCGCGGGTTCCGGCTCCGGTTCGGCCTGCTGTGCGGGGATCGGCTCGGGCGCGGGCGGCGGCGCCTTGGGGGCGCTGGCGCAGGCGGCCAGGAGGGCGGTCAGGGATAGAATCGGCAGGAGGCGTGTCAAAGCAGGACCGGAAGGTTTATTATTTGGCATGGGTCATCCTGTTACAGGGCCGGTTTGTCGAGTGTAGACGCTGAGTCCGCAGACCTCAAATCCGGGCAGCGCGATCATCCTGTAGATTTATCATGATGTTAGCAGCTTTTTTTACTCTTGTACTGGAAGTATAGCGCGAAATCGTATGGCGAAACTGAATATTTTGCACTGGCCGGACGACCGGCTGCGGATCAAGGCCGCGCCGATCGGGAACGTGGACGGGCGCATCGCCACCATGGTGGACGACATGCTCGAGACCATGTACGCCGCGCCCGGCATCGGCCTGGCCGCCACCCAGGTGGACTTCCACCAGCGGCTGATCGTGATCGACACCTCTGAAGAGAAGAACCGGCCCCTGGTGCTGATCAATCCGGAAATCGTCGAATCGGAAGGCGAGCAGGCCATCGACGAGGGCTGCCTGTCGGTGCCCGGCATCTACGAGCCGGTGAAACGGGCGCGGCACGTCCTCGTGCGCGCCATCGACCGGGAAGGCAACCCCTTCGAGATCGAGGCCGAGGATCTGCTGGCCGTGTGCATCCAGCACGAGATGGATCACCTCGAGGGCAAGCTGTTCGTCGACTATCTCTCCCAGCTCAAGCGCCAGCGGATCCGCAAGAAGCTGCAGAAACAGCAGAAGCTTGCCGCCGGCTGAGCCCGCCGTGAGCGATCCGAAACGCCCCTCCGCGCTGCGGGTGGCCTTCGCCGGCACGCCCGACTTCGCCGCCACCGCCCTGGCCGCCCTGCTGGCCAGCCCCCACGAACTCGCGGGCGTGTGGACCCAGCCCGATCGCCCCGCCGGCCGCGGCCGCAAGCGGCGCCCGAGCCCGGTCAAGCAGCTCGCCCTCGCGCATGACATTCCCGTCCACCAGCCCGAGAACCTGCGCGATCCCGAGGCCGTGGCCGAGCTGGCCCGGCTGGAACCGGACGTGCTGGTGGTGGCCGCCTACGGGCTGCTGCTGCCGCCGGACGTGCTCGAGATCCCGCGCCTGGGCTGCCTCAACATCCATGCCTCGCTGCTGCCCCGCTGGCGCGGCGCCGCGCCCATCCAGCGGGCGATCCTGGCCGGCGATCGGGAGACGGGGATCACCATCATGCAGATGGACGCGGGGCTGGACACGGGCGACATGCTGCTGCGGAAGGCCGTACCCATCGACCCGCGCGAGACCGGCGGCAGCCTGCACGACAGGCTGGCGGCCCTCGGCGCCGAGGCCATCGTGGAGGCCCTGGCCGATCCGGACGGGCTGGTTGCCGAGCCCCAGAACGCGGCGCTGGCGACCTACGCGGAAAAACTGCGCAAGGAAGAGGCCCGAATCGACTGGTCGAAACCGGCCACGGAAATCGACCGGCAGATCCGCGCCTTCGACCCCTGGCCGGTGGCCCACACCAGCATCGACGGCCAGCCCCTGCGCATCCACGCCGCCCTGCCTCTCGACGAACCCGCCGCCGACGCCCCCGGCACCGTTACCGCCGTCTCCCGCGACGGCATCGACCTGGCCACCGGCGAAGGCACCCTGCGCCTGTTGCGCCTGCAACCGGCCAATGCCAGGGCGATGAGCGTGCAGGATTTGCTCAACGGGCGGCCGGAGCTGATTCGGGGAGGGACGAAGCTGGGAAACTAACCGGCTGTTGAAAAAGCCCATTCACGGGCTCTTTCCACTCGGAAACGGAAAACGCGGTTTCCCGTTCCCTCACAGGCTGTTCCGAAATATGCGTCATGTTGCTGCTGGCCACCTGACCGTGCCTGTGGCGAGGATTGACCAATGTTTCGGAACAGCTATCCATCCGGCTCACGCGCAGCGGGCCGGATGGACGACCTGCCGCATTTGTCGTGTGCAATGCGGGCACCGAGCGCTTGAGCCGGCCTGCCGGGGATTGGACAGGAAAGGCAGGTCGTTATTCGCCTATTTGCGCTGGAACTCGAAGGCGTCCGAGTAGTAGTGCGCGAGATCGAGACCGTGCTGCGGGAAGGCCTGCTTGCCGGCCTCGACCATGGCCGGCGGGCCGGCGGCGTAGATGTCGAAGCCGGTGAGATCGGGATGATCGGCGATGACGGCCTCGTGCACCAGGACCGTGCGGCCGGTCCAGCGATCCTCGGCGGTGGGGGCGGAGAGCACCGGCACATAGGTGAAGTTGGCGTGCTCGGCGGCAATGCGCTCGCACCAGTCGTGCATGTAGAGGTTCTCGCGGGTGCGGGCGCCCCAGTAGAGGGTCATGGGGCGGTCCAGGCCGATGTCGATGGCGTGTTCGATCATCCCCTTGATGGGGGCGAAGCCGGTGCCGCCGGCCATGAACAGGATATCGCGGGGCGGATCCTCGCGCAGGTAGAACTGGCCATGGGGACCCTCGATGCGCAGGATGTCGCCCACCTTCATCTTGTCGAAGACCTCGGTGGTGAACTCGCCGCCTTCGATGTGGCGGATGTGCAGCTCGAGCAAATCGTCCTTCTCCGGCGCGTTGGCCAGGGAGAAGCTGCGCTTGCGGCCGTCCTTGAGCAGGATGTGGATGTACTGCCCGGCCAGGAACTGCATGCGTTCGGCCTCCGGCAGCTTGAGCTTGAGCAGCATCACGTCTTCGTTGAGCCGCTGCATGACCTCGATGCGGCAGGGGAAGGTTCTGACGGTGATCTCCGCCGGGGATTCCACCTCCTTCGATTCGATCACCAGGTCCGAGTCGGCCTGCGCCAGGCACAGGGCGGCCATGCCCACCGCGGCCTCTTCCTCGCTGAGGCTGGGCGGCAGTTCGCCATCGGGATAGTGGATTCGGCCCTCGACGATCTTGGCCAGACAGGCGCCGCAGGCGCCGCTGCGGCAGCCGTAGGGCAGCACCACGCCCTGGCGCAGGGCGGCATCGAGGATCGATTCGTTGGCCTCGACGGTGAAGCTGTGACCGCTGGGCTCGACTTTGACGGAGAAACTCATGAAAATACTCGGATATCGATGACAGGCGCGGCATTATCCCCCAAATGAATCCCGCAGTAAAAGATCCCCAACGGGTACTCATCGTCGGCTGTGGCGACCTGGGCCGGAGGGTGGGCCGCCTGTGGCGGGAACGGGGCGTCTCCGTCACCGGCCTGGCGCGCCGCGAGGCGACGCTCGGCGCCATGCAGGCCGCGGGCCTCACGCCGTTGCAGGGCGATCTGGACGACCCGTCCGATCTGCCGCCACTGAACATCGCCGACGGCTTCGTCTATCACTTCGCGCCCCCGCCGGGACAGGGGCGGACCGATCCGCGCCTGGGCAAGCTGCTCGCGCACCTCGCTGCCGGGCCCCTGCCGCGGCGCTTCGTGCTCCTGAGCACCTCCGGCGTGTACGGCGACCGGGGCGGGGCCCTGGTGAGCGAGTCGGACCCGCCCGCCCCCGGCACCGATCGGGGCCATCGGCGGCTGGATGCCGAACGGCGCCTGCAGGCCTTCGCCGAGGCCACCGGGGTCGAGACCGTGATCCTCCGGGTCGGCGGGATCTACGGTCCGGGCCGCCTGCCCGAGGGGCGCCTGCGGGCCGGCACGCCCATCGTCCCGCCCGGGCAGGCGCCGCGCACCAACCGCATCCACGTGGACGATCTGGCCGCGGTGTGCGTGGCCGCCGCGCGGCGCGGCCGCGCGGGCGCGATCTACAACGTGAGCGACGGCAACGACAGCAGCATGACCGACTACTTCGACGCGGTGGCCGACTTCCTCGGCCTGCCCCGTCCGCCGCGCATCGACCGCGACGAGGCCCTGCGCACCCTGAGTCCGGGCATGGTTTCCTATCTGCGGGAATCCCGGCGGCTGGACTGCCGCAGGATGCGCGAGGAACTGGGCGTGCGGCTGCGCTATCCCGATCTGGCCAGCGGCCTGGCCGCCTGCCGGGAGGCCTGACTCAGTCGGACAGCTTGCCAAGGTCGATGAACTCGGCCTCGGCCTCCGGCGGGCCGGCCGGTGGCGGCGCGGCCTCCGGCTTCGGCTCGAGCCGCTGGGCCATGGCCCGCACGTCACGCTCGAGGGCATCGAGCCGGGCGACGATCACGTCCGACATCTGCTGCAGTTCCCGGAACCTGGCCCGGGCCTGCTCGCGCCGCTGTTCCTGTTTCTTCCGGCTGTCGAAAATCCGGGCGATGAAGCCTTCCCTTTCGCGGCTGAACAGCAGATCGAAGATTTCCTGGTAGATGGCATGCAGCTTGTCGTGGGGCGCTTCGATGGCCTGATAGCTGGGCAGGCTGGCGAGCTTGCGGCCGTCGCCGTAGTACCACTTGCCGAAGATGCAATCGGTGTGTTTCACCGGCACCTTGTCCTTGTCCACGGGCTTGCCGTCGATGAGGGCCCGGGCGCGGTTGACCCAGCCAAGGTGGGCGCTCTTGGCGGTACGCAAACGATCGAGAATCTCACGGGTATCCATGCATGCTTCCTTCTTTGATTTCCTGATGCTGATGCCGATGCCGGTCGCTGGCCTTATCGGCAGTTCTGACAGTTCCTTGAACAGCGGAGGGAGGGGATTACCTTATACCCGAATCCCGGTGTCCCGGGACGGGCAGGCGGAAGATTTTGCGTTT
>Ga0256839_1005644_pt1 | contig 11421 bp, 6 predicted proteins | sample 354166metaG_FD_185968 | JGI IMG/M metagenome (GOLD analysis project Ga0256839, IMG submission 185968) | Hydrothermal vent microbial communities from Mid Atlantic Ridge, Atlantic Ocean - 354-166 | ecosystem: Environmental > Aquatic > Marine > Hydrothermal vents | place: Atlantic Ocean: Mid...
AACGATATGAGTCAGCCTCTGCACAGTGGGTATATCTCATCAAACAGAAAAGCTGGAAGCGGGGCTTTAGCCCCGTTAGGGTTAGCAACGCCCTGCGGGGCTAAAGTCCCACTTCCGAAAGCAAAAAAAACTGTTTGCACTGTGTTGTTACTGATAATGGGCTGCATGCTGATGCTTGCTGCCCCCTCACTCTCCCTGGCAGCCAAACCCAAAACCGAACAACTGCCGCTGATCCTGGGGATACATCCGTACACCTCAGCAGCAAGGCTGGTGGAAATCTATAAGCCACTGGCCTCTTATCTCTCCCACAAAACAGGCCGAGTTATTAAGGTCAAGATCTCTAAGGACTATCGTACACACATCCGGTTGATTGGCGAAGATAAGCTGGATATTGCCTACATGGGGCCAGCCTCCTATGTGAAACTGCTGGCGCGCTATGGCAAAAAACCGCTGCTGGCACGTCAGGCTATCCACGGCAGCCCCACCTTTCGGGGCAAGATTGTGCTGCGCCAGGAGAGCAGCATCAGCTCACTGGCAGAACTGGTGGGCAGACATTTTGCCTTTGGTGAGGCCGCCTCCACCATGAGTCATCTGGTGCCACGCTACATGTTGCGCAGGGCCGGGGTAACGGTTGATCAACTGGCCGGGTATCGCTTTCTGGGTTCCCATGACAATGTTGCCCTCGCAGTGTTGACAGGCGATTTCGATGCGGGTGCAGTAAAAGAGACCGTATATGAAAAATACCAGCCTCGTGGTCTGAAGGTTTTGGCCACCACACCGGCGCTCTCTGAACACCTGCTGGTTACCCGCAGCAAGCTCCCTGATCAGCTCAGGCAGACCCTGCGCAAGGCGTTGTATGCCCTCAAGGATGACCCCCAGGGTTCCGTCATCATGCATGGCATCAAACCGGGGATGACCGCATGGGTGCCGGTGACCGATGCGGACTACAGTAATTTACGCACCATCCTGGATGCGCTTGCCAGGGAGGGTATCCAGCCATGATGACACCCCTTGGCAGACATGAGCGGCGCACGTTGCTGCTGTTTCTGCTGATTATTACCATCGTCACCACCATTGCCAGCAGTACCATCTATCGCTATGAGCGGGATGAACGCATACGTGATGCCACCCTCTATACTGAACGTGAAATAGAGCTGATCAGCAAGCTCATCACCGAGGCGCTCATCAAGAATGACTATGTCACAGTTGAACAGTTTATGGGGCATTGGGCAGAGGAGCGCCCTGACCTGGTGAAGGCACAGCTCACCACTGCCAACGGCTTTGTCCTGGCACAGCATCTCCGCACCCGCCCCACACCGTATCCTCTCTCCCTGAGCCGACAGCTCCACTACGGTGACCGGGGCATCGTGAGCATGGATATGGTATGGGATATGGCACCCATCTATCAGCGGCTGGATCGGCTGCTGGCAATGCTGGTGGCAATACCGCTGGTACTGGTCGTAGTCCTGCTGCTGTTCCTGTGGTGGGCATTGCGGCGCACCCTGCTAAAGCCTCTGCACAACGAACTGGAAGTGAGCGAGCAATATAACCGCATGTTGTTCGAGCAGTCCCCTATCGGGCTGGTACTGTGCCGTATGAACGGTGAGCTGGTTGATATCAACCCCGCCTTTGCCAGGATCATCGGCCGTAGCGTCGAGGAGACCCTGCAACTGACCTATTGGGAGATCACCCCAAAAAGCTACGCCACAGATGAACAGCAACAGCTGGAGAGCCTGAAGAGCACGGGGCGTTATGATTCCTATGAAAAAGAGTATATCCATAAGGAGGGCCATCGGGTGCCGGTGCGCCTGCAAGGCCTGCTGCTGGAAAGGGGTGGAGAGCCACTGATTTTGTCCAGCGTCGAAGACATTACCGAGCGCAAGCGCACTGAGGAAGCCATACGCAATATCACCACAGGTGTGTCAGCCAAGACCGGCGAACAGTTTTTCCAATCGCTGACGGCACATCTGGCAAAGCTGTTTGGCACCAAATATACCTTTATTGGGCTGCTGAACCTGCAAAACCCAGACATCATCGACACCGTTACCCTCTGTATCCACGGAGAGATCGTTAATAACGTCAGTTATGGATTGCAGAACACCCCCTGCGAGCATGTTGTGAATGGCTCCCACGATAGCATCCAGGCCTATCCTCGTGACATTCAGCAGCTGTTTCCTGAGGATCTTCTGCTGGTTGAGATGGGGGTGCACAGCTATGTTGGTGTACCGCTGGTGGATGCTGGCAATAAGCCCATCGGGGTGATTGTGGTGATGGATGATAAGCCCATGGACAACACCGCTCAGGTGGGAACCATGCTACAGCTTTTTGCCGCCCGTGCAGCAGCTGAACTGGAACGGCTGCGGTCAGAAGAGGCATTGCAGCAGAGCGAGCAGCGCCTGGCCGATGCACAGCAGATGGCTCACGTTGGCAGCTGGGAGCTGGATCTGACAACTAACCAGCTGCTGTGGTCAGATGAGATCTACCGTATTTTTGAGATTGACCCGCAGAAATTCAGCGCATCCTATAAGCACTTTTTGGAGATCATCCACCCAGATGACCGAGAGCAGGTGAATACTGCCTACATGGAGTCGGTTGAGAACAAAACCCCCTATCGCATTGATCACCGCATACAGATATCAGATGGCACCACCAAGCATGTTCAGGAGCGTGGCAAGACCTTTTATGATGCAGCGGGTAATCCGATACGCTCTGTGGGTACGGTGCAGGATGTTACTGAACGGGTAAGCATGGAAGAGGCACTGCGCCGTTCGCAGAAGATGGATGCCATCGGCCAACTCTCTGGCGGTATTGCGCATGACTTCAATAACCAGCTGGGGGTGGTCATCGGCTACCTGGATTTCCTGAGAAATCATCTTTCACAGGATGAAAAGCCACGCCAGTGGGTGGATATTGCCATCAAATCCACCCTGCGCTGTATGGATCTGACCCGGCAACTTCTGACCTTTTCCCGCCACCAGACAAAGGACAAGAGCGTGGTGGATCTCAATGCCACACTCAATGAACTGGAGACCATGGTTGCGCGTTCGGTCACACCTGAGGTTGAGGTGCAGTATTTCCTGACCAACAAGCTGTGGCAGACTGAGATCGACCCCGGTGAGTTCCAGGATGCTATCCTGAATCTGGTGATCAATGCCCGTGATGCCATGCCGGGCGGTGGCAAGCTCCTGATCGAAACCAGTAACAAATATCTGGATGCAGGCTATATTGCCTGCAACCCTGGAGTAGAGCCTGGAGATTATGTCCAGTTGATGTTAAGTGACACCGGCAGCGGCATGGACAAGGAGACCCTAGAGCATATCTTTGAGCCGTTTTTTACCACCAAGTCCAAAGGCAAGGGTACCGGCCTTGGCATGGCCATGGTGTATGGTTTTACAAAACGCTATGGCGGCAACATCAAGGTTTACTCAGAACCGGGGGTGGGTACCACAGTGCGTCTCTATCTGCCGCGTACCAGGGTCTCCAAATCAGCCGCCGCTATTGAAAATACCCATGAGGCCGAGCTGCCCACTGGCAGTGAAACCATCCTGATCGTCGATGATGAGGTTGATCTGCTGCAACTGGCCGATCACTATTTGAGCGCCCTGGGCTACCGCACCCGCCTTGCCGGGAATACCCGGCAGGCATTGGCTATACTGAAGAGAGATGAGCAGATTGATCTGCTGTTCAGTGATGTGGTCATGCCCGGCGGAATGAATGGTTACGAGCTGGCACAGCAGGCGACACAACAAAGGCCGGCGCTGAAGGTGTTGCTGACCTCGGGCTTCACCTCAAAAACCATTGCCCACAACGGCCTGGCCCGCTTTTCTGCCCACCTGCTGAGCAAACCCTACCGCAAGGCAGATTTGGCGCGGCAGATCCGGATTATACTTGACGAGAAGATAATCCTAGATTCCACAGTTGACCGCTATGATGATGGATCAACATATTGATATGCATGATGTTTTATGCCTTTATCCAACTCACCTGCTGGGTGAACTACGCTACGGGGCGGATTGCACGCTTGCGGCGGCGTATGGCCGTGTTGCAACTCCTTGGAATAGAACAACTATTCTACGTCGTTGCGCCTCGCCTAAAGCGCCTACTTTTGGTGCCATACACCCCCGCAAGCGCACACTCCACCCCGTCCAACTGCGGATTCTAGGATAATGGAATGAGCCTGCCCCTGCTGATAGTCGTTGATGATGAGCCAGATTTGGCAGGCTTCGTCTGCACGGTAGCCGAACAGGTTGGCTTTGATATTGAGCAGTTCAACAGTGCCGCTCTTTTCAAGGATCAATATACATCTGCGGACGTTATTGTGCTGGATCTCATGATGCCGGGGGTCGATGGCGTTGAGGTGATCCGTTTTCTGGCCGGAAGTGGCTGTGATGCCCAGCTGATTCTGGTCAGCGGGTTTGACCCAGCTGTTCTCCATTCGGCACAGAAACTGGCAATAGAACAGGGACTGAATGTTGCTGGCAGCTTGAGCAAACCCTTCCGTTATGACGATCTCCATCAACTGCTGAGTGGGCTATCCATTACGCCCAAAAGCCCTTCCCGGCGTACGTCCATTGAGTCTCCACCGGTAGATGAGCTGCGTGAGGCATTGGTAAACAGCGAGCTGCTGCTCTACTACCAGCCCAAGGTCGGGCTCAATGGCTGTTTTATTGCCGCCTTTGAGGCCCTGGTGCGCTGGCAGCATCCTGCTCATGGCTTGCTCAGTCCCGACCTGTTTATCCCCACGGCTGAGCAGCACGGCCTGATCAATGACCTGACCTGGGTGGTGCTGGAACAGGCGATAATGCAGTGCTGCTCATGGCGTGATCAGGGGTTAACCGTGCAGATTGCGGTGAATATGTCTGCGAGCACGCTAAAAGAGCTGGATCTGCCGGAAAAGATAGGTGGCCTGCTGGAGAGGCATGGGCTTGAGCCTTCCCAGATAATTTTGGAGGTTACTGAAACCGCCCTGATGCAGGAGTTGATAACATCACTGGATATCCTGACCCGGCTGCGCATGAAGGGCTTTCATCTCTCCATCGATGATTTTGGTACCGGCTACTCCTCATTGGTACAGCTTCACCGGGTTCCCTTTTCAGAGATCAAGGTTGATCGCTCCTTCGTAATGGCGATGGATCACGATCCAGAGGCTGCAGCCATTGTTGAGACCGTCATCCTGTTGGGACACAAGCTTAATATGAAAATAGTCGCTGAAGGGGTGGAGACCGATTCATGCCGTGAAACATTGGCACGCCTGGGATGCGATCAGGCACAGGGTTATCTCTTTGCCAGACCCATGCCTGCTGATGAAGCCTTTCAGTGGTTTTCTCAACATAAAACGGCTAACCCTCCCCCTTAGGGAGAACATCGTTGCTACAGGTTAACTAAAAGGCCTTGGCTGAACCTTCTTATCATAAAATGGGATGATATAACGTTGAGCCACAACCACCATCACAACCTGGATACCATGGATGATCAGCGACTGCTGGTCGCCATTGCCGTCAATATGCTGTTGACGCTGGCACAGGTGGTCGGTGGCATTCTCTCCGGCAGCCTCGCCCTGATTGCCGATGCCCTACACAATTTCAGTGATGCCGCCTCGTTGCTGATCGCCTGGGTGGCACGCAGGGTCGGCAGGCGTCCAGCCGACCACTTCAAGACCTTTGGCTATAAACGGGCCGAGGTGATCGCCACGCTGATCAATCTTGTCACCCTGGTGCTGGTGGGGCTCTACCTTGTCTATGAGGGGCTATGGCGTCTGTTTGAGCCACAGATCATCGAGGGTTGGATGGTGGTTATTATTGCAGGTATCGCACTGGTGATTGATGTGATTACCGCCATGCTGACCTTTAGCATGTCAAAGCGCAGCATGAATATCCGGGCAGCCTTTCTGCATAATGTCTCCGATGCCCTGGCCTCGGTAGGGGTCATTGTTGCCGGTGCAGCGATCCTGCTTTATGGCTGGTACTGGATAGACGCGGCAGTGACCCTGCTGATTGCCGGTTATGTGCTCTACCAGGCAGCAACACTGCTGCCTAAAACCATTCATATCCTCATGGAGGGTGCACCAGAAGATGTCGCCATTGAGGAGGTGATCCGCATCATGGAGTCTGTCGAAGGCGTTTCAAATATTCACCATCTCCACATCTGGCAGCTCGATGAACATAAAAATGCGCTGGAGGCTCATGTGGTCATCGCCAATTTCAGTGAGACAGCGCAGATCAAAAGCGTACTGAAGAGAGCACTTGAAGAGCAATTCTCCATCATTCATTCAACACTGGAGTTCGAGATCAATCACTGCAACAAGGTTTGCGGTTGATCTCTGATTACATCCTAACCCGGACAAGTCGGAACCAAATTCCCTTACCATGAAGAGATGGTTTGGCAGTTTTGTTCTTCAATCCTTCATGCTCTTCATGGTGAATATTTCTTTGTATTTTTGTCCAAAATCTCAGTAGTAAGGCACTAAAAACTATACTTCAGATCCAAAAACAGCCGGTCATTATTGCCAATACGGGTGAATGGCCGTTTGTCACCACTATGGTAGGCAACAACGCCACCGATCAGCCTGATATTGTCTGTCCACTCATAATCACCCTGTAGACGGGCAATGCCCCCGCCCTCTTCCGGCCTGCCAAACAGCAGCGCAAGAAAGGTTACCTTTAAGCGGGCATGCATGAATTCACCCGCGTAGCGCAGAGCGGTTTGCCACTCACTCTTTTCTGTTCCCTGGGCGGCCAGGGCTGACCTGTAATTGTGAAGATACCGATCCACAACCTCCAGCGTCAGTGTAGTATCATCGAAGCCGCTGTATTCAACCCCCAGCAGCAGATCAGTCCGCTGCTTTTTTTGGCCTGGAATTGCCATAAATTCCAGCCCTCTAAAGTGAGCAATTTCACCTTTTAGCAGCCAGTTGCCTAGCGCTATATTTGCAGCAGAGCCAAACATGGTCAAGCGGCTGTGCACTAATATTTTAGTGCCATTTTTCACTTCCAGGTGGGGTTGATCATCAAACAATCTGGCCCAGTAGAGTGAGAGATCCCAGCCACTGAAGAGGCCATTGAGCGCCACTGCATATTCAAGATTACTGCGACTCTGGTTGGGTGTTTTTTTGACTATGGGATCACTCGGGCCGACATAAAAATCACTGCCGGGCTGCGCTGTTTTATCGAATCGAATCTCCTGGATGATGAGTGCCGACAGATTCCAGTCGCCGCGATAATAGTCCATTCGCGCCATGCTGAGTGGCAGGCGCAGATCTTCAATATCCACCAGCCCCGGCTCTCTCAAGTCCATCGGGTTGAGCACATCAGTGACTCTGAGGTTGTCTGACTTCCCCCACACGGCCAGTTGGCGACCCAGCTTCAGATCCAGCGAACGGGTCAGGTTGCCTTGCACCCAGGCCTCTCCCAGCACGGCTTCACTCTCCTGGCTGTCAAGTTGCTCCTGGGTGTAGCCGCTTCGCCCCTGGATTTGATAGACCAGATCATGCGAGAGGTTTGTCTCGGCATAGCCTCTCCAGCTGTTGATTAGATCCACCTTGAGTTCAAGCCGGAGAGAGCTGCGCAGCCGCGACAGACCTCGGTGATCGGTTTCATTGGCTGCCGGGGCGCTGTGTGCATAGTTATAGCTGCTGGAGAGGGTCAATGCACCATTGAGCTGCCAGGGTGAAGATGCATCAGATGCATAGATATGATCTGCCGTCTGCTCTGTATCGCCGCTGAAGTCATCCAGCAGCGTATCCATATCCGGCTCTGCCGCCTCGTCATCAAAGCCCTCCATGATGGCATCCAGTTCTGCGCCACTGCTGTTGGATTCAGCCGCCAGTATAGTGGTATAACTACCTGTATATAATATCAGCAGCAGAATGAATAACCGGCTTCCCGACATTGTGAATGGTTACAATCCTTTCTCAAGACGGCGCAGGCTGAACATGTCCTGATCCAGTGGCTGATTAAATTTTATGTTATAGAAATTCAGCTCTGTCTTATGCACCATTCTTCGGTTTTTCTTGGTGGTCATGGTCTGTTTTGTTGCTACCCAGATGCCATCAATCTGCTCTATTTTTGGTGAATCCATATATTTTATACGCCCCCCTTCACTGACCCAGAGTACCGCCCGTACCACCATATAGTTATCCTGCCTTACAAACAGTACCGACTTGCTGTACCCCGTCTCATCTATCTCCTCTGCTGTTTTTGGAATGGCCTCAATCACCCAGGTCTTTGCACCACGCACCTCTTTTTCATTGAGTATGCGAAAGTCGTAGGCATCCAGGTTTTTACTGGTCATATCTGAATAGTTGAAGTCAGAGCCCATAAAAGAGCCGCTCTTGTCACTGGAGGCAATGCGCTTTGATTTACCCAGGGCAGGCAGGTAGAGCCATTGATCATCATCCTTGCTGTAGTCATCATAGTCATAGGTTAGAAAGCCGGTATCCTTCACATCGGCAGGGGCCATAAAAAACATGATGCGCTGCTTGTCCTCCCCTTTGTCCTTTGTATAATTACGAATTTTGCGGGCGCGTTTATTACCCCTTTTGTCAATCAGGGTCATCACCATATCCGAGATGCCGTTATCGCCATCATCACGATCATCCACCCGCTCCATGATCTGACGCGCTGTCAGGTTAGCCGCCTGTAACGGCAGCAGGGTTATCATCAAAACTGCAAACAACAATGGGTATTTCATCTTTTAATCCTCAACAGCGGTTTTCTCTCTCTTATAAAATTGCACCATCAATGCAGGCGCCAGAAAGAGATCTGCCAGCAACGCAATCGCAATGGCCAAACCGGTCAACAGGCCAAAATTAAACAGGTTGGTCAGTATTGAAAACATGTAAATAAAGAAACCAAGACAGAGCACAATGGATGTTACCAACATGGCTCGGCCAGAGGTTAACAGTGTGCTGCGTACCGCATCGTCCACATCACCTGACTGTGAATGATAGCGTCTGAAGTTGTGCATAAAGTGGATGGTATCATCCACTGCCAGACCGATGGCAATGGAGCCGATCAAGATGGTGAAGAGATCCATCGGCAGATCAAGCCATCCCATTACGCCAACGGTGACGATGATGGGCGTAAGGTTTGGAATCATGCTGATCAAACCCAGGCGCAAACTGCCTAACAGCAGTATCATCATAATCGTTATCACAACCGCAGCAATGGCGTAACTCTCTGTCATGCTGAAGATGGTGGCCGCCATGGTTCGCCCCAGTATTGCATTCATCCCGGTAACGGTGATAACCACGTCATCACCTAGCTGTTGTTGAAAACGTTTCCGCAGATCATCGGACAGTTCATGCAGGTAGATGGAGTCTGTCCACGGCATCTTCAGGGTGAAACGCGCCTTGCTGAACTGGCTGTCGACAAAATCCTCCAGATCATCAGAGCCGCTGTTTTCAAACAGCAGAAACTCCTGTGCAATCAGATCACGTCTGTCAGGTACGGTATAAAACTCCTGTCGGTTCTCATTCAGGGCACGGTTGGTCTCTCGAATAATATCCACCACCGAGAGGGTTTTGCCAATGGAGATGCGGTCATTTTTTATCTGCTCTATCTCCTGTTTAAGCTGCTCTAACCCTTTGAGTATGTGCGGCTGATAGAGACCGTTCTCTCTGCCGGTATCAACCACCACTTCAACCACACTGGCGCCGCCCATTTTTTGATCGAGAAAATCCCCCGCCTGGCGGACTGACATGGAGGTGGGCATCCATTTATACGGCTCATGAGAAAACCTGACCTGGGTTGTGCCAATAATACTGATCAAAATAATGATGCTGCTGAGCACCAGTACCAGTTTATGGCGTGAGGTTGCAAAATCAGCAATACCGATGACGATGCTGTCCATTTTGGCATGGCGCTTCTCTGCACGGCTGCCGCTTTTTGCTTTCAATGGAATGACAGAGAGCAGTGCAGGCAGTAACAGAATGGTGAAGATCAAGGAGAGCATGACACCGCTGCTGGCCAGTATGCCAAGATCCGAGATCGGCGCAACCTCGGCACCCGCAAATGAGAGCAGCCCCGCAGCGGTGGTGAGACTGGTCATCACAATCGCCAGGCCGGAGTGGCGCATGGCATAGGCAATGCTCTCTTCTTTATCATTGCCCTGCTGTAGATGCCTGTAGAAGATAGCCAGTACATGCACCGATGCCCCCACTCCCACGGCCATAAGAAAGGAGGGGAGGATCTGTGTCGGCAGTTTAAATGCAATGCCTGCAATGGCCATGACGCTCAGGGTGGAGAGCAGCGAAAGAAAGACAACCAACAGCGGCAGCAGTACACCGGATATACGGCGAAACATGATAAACAGGGCAATGGCTATGGCACCAAATGCAAGCCGGATAAAACGCTCCATATTGGTCTGCATGACCTGCTTCAGCTTAAACATCACTTCAGGCCCGCCACCAATACGGATCTGAAAATCAGGCGCGTTGTACTGTTCCGCAATCCGGTGTGCTGCCATCACCAGCTCACTGTTCTCTTCATCTGTTATAAACTGACGTGCTATCGAAGCAGTCTCTTCCTCAAATGCATCATCAAACCCATCCAGCGCATCGCCCTCGATTCCCAAACTGCTGTAGGCATCTGTTTTGATGACAATGACCGTGGTCGTGGCATCTTCTGACAGCAGCAGATTGCGGTAGAAGGCATTGCCCATGGCGCGTTTTTTTACTGCGGCCAGGGCAGCAGCATCCTCCGGCCACTGCTCCAGCAGATCCTCGACAATCAGGGTCGAGGCCTCACCGCGCGTATTGCGGGCGTTGATCAGGCTGGTAATGTCATCCAGATAGGGCAGATTGTCACGCAGCTCTTCATGCAGCTGTTTGAGTTTGTTCAGAAACTTGAGGTCAAACAGATCCGGAGCGGTTACCGCAATGGCCAATATCTCGTCACGCCCAAACTGATCACGAAACTGGGCATAGGCCGTTAATACCGGGTCATCGGCATGCAGAAAACCTTCGGTGGAGGTATCCATCGTCAGCTTCGGCAGCTGGGTTGCCAGCCCCGCAACAAATGCCAGCACCAGCAACAGCACCTTCCAGTGGTTACGGTAGATCAGGTGTGCAAGATGGCCAAAGCCATCCTCTATTTTTTGTCGCAACTGGGTATGCATGGAGTGGTTATCTGAGGTGGGTTGTTTCAGGTACAGCCGGGATCAATCCATAGCTGCATTGAGCGGTACTTTGCAGCGATCAGGCAAAGAGATCAATCCCTAACAGCTCGCTGACACGATCACGCTCTTCATTCGCCGCCAGACCCTCATAGGCCGTGACCGCACGCTGGGAGTGCGCGGTATAGCTCTGCTGCGCAAGGTTCTGTGCCGAGAGGCGGGGCAGACGCTGCTCCATTAGCCGGGAGGCCTCCAGATCCAGGATCTGCGGCACCTTATCCGCTGGCAGGCGGCGGTTATCCTCTGGCT
>Ga0256839_1005645_pt1 | contig 11419 bp, 9 predicted proteins | sample 354166metaG_FD_185968 | JGI IMG/M metagenome (GOLD analysis project Ga0256839, IMG submission 185968) | Hydrothermal vent microbial communities from Mid Atlantic Ridge, Atlantic Ocean - 354-166 | ecosystem: Environmental > Aquatic > Marine > Hydrothermal vents | place: Atlantic Ocean: Mid...
AGGCGTCCGTCATCGCCACCTCGTTCTGGACGGCGACGACGCTGTTCGGGCGGCCCGTCTACGGGGCGCGGCGTCCCGAATGGGCCGCCTTGGAGGACAAGACCCTGGTCGACGGACTCTGGGATGCTGCCGGGGTGCCCAGGGTGACGTCCCGGGTGGTGCCGGTGGCCGAGGCCGCCGACGTCGCCGACGATGTCGCCGGTCCCCTCGGCACCGTCTGGTCGGCGGACAACAGCGAAGGGTGGCATGGAGGCGGTACCTACACGCGGTGGGTCTCCGACTCGGAGACAGCCCGCCAGGCGACGGACTGGTTCTCCCGCCGCGCCCGGCGGGTGCGGGTGATGCCCTTCCTCGACGGGATCCCCTGCTCCATCCACGGTTTCGTCACCGAGCGGGGGGTGGCGGTGTTCCGGCCCGTCGAGCTCGTCATCCTCCGCCGGACCGACCGGCGGGGGTTCGTCTACGGGGGCGTCGCCACCTTCTGGGATCCGCCCGGCGGATACCGAGAGGAGATGCGTGCCGTCGCCCGGAGGGTGGCGCCGATCCTGGTCGAGAGGGTCGGGTACCTGGGGCCCTTCGGGATCGACGGGGTCGCCACCGCCGACGGGTTCCGCCCGACCGAACTCAACCCGCGGATGACGGTCGGTCTCGGCGTCCAGGCGGCAGGTGCCGGCCTGGCCCTGGGTTCGGTGGCCCGGGCCACCGTCGAAGGCGACCTCGACCCCGACCCCGAGGAGCTTGAGGAGTTGGTCGTGCGCGGTGCCGACGGGGCACGGGTCGGCGGCATGGGGGTTCCCCTCGACCATGAGGTCGACCCGGCCGGGGTCTCCCTCGCGTTCCGAGGGGACGGCGTCGAGGTGGTCGACGGCGACGACGAGGCGGAGGCGACGATGGACGTCGGCCCAGCCGGGGCCGGGGGCTCGTATCTGCGGATGCGTCTCGACCCCGAACGGGTCGACGCCGGCCCGTCGGTCGCACCGAAGGCGGTGGCCGCCTGCCGTCTCGCCCGGGACCTGTGGGGAGCGAAGCTCCCCGACCTCGAACCCGCCCCCGACCTCGGCCGGTCACCTCACCGAGAGCACGACCCGACCGGGAACCACGCCGTCTCGGACCGCCCGTAGAGCCCGGGAGGCGTCGCGGAGGGGAAACACCGCCCCCACCTGCGGCCGGATCACCCCGGCGGCGGCCATCCGGGAGAGACGGTCGACGATCCGGCGGTTCTCGATCGGGAACCGGTCGGCGACCAACCCTGCGTACACGCCGACCAGCTCCCCCTCGACCCGCCGTACCGCATCCAAGGGGACTCGGGGGATCTCGCCGGCGGCGAACCCGACCACCGCCAGCCGACCCCCGGGGGCCAGCAGGTCGACCCACCGCCTCGTCCCGTCTCCGCCCACCGGGTCCACGACGACGTCCACCCCCCGACCGTCGCAGACCGAGGCGACCACGTCGGCGGCGTCGGCGACCAGGTCCCGGCGGACGACCTCGGCGGCGCCGAGACGACGGGCCAGGGCTTCACCGGCGTCGGAACCGGTGACGGCCACCACCCGAGCGCCGACGGCGGCACCGACCTGGACGGCAGCCGACCCGACCGACCCCGACGCTCCAAGCACGACGAGGGTCTCCCCTGGTCGCAACCGCGCCCGGTCGAGGAGGGCGTGACCCGCGGTCATGTACCCGGTGAGGAAGGCGGCGGCCTCCCGAGGGTCGAGGCCGTCGGGCCAGGGGAAGACCTGGGTGGCGGGAGCCACCACCTTCTCGGCGTATCCACCGTGCCAGACGAAGGCGACCACCGCGTCACCCACGGCGAGGTCGCCGACCCCGGGGCCGAGAGCTGCCACCCTGCCGGACACCTCGAACCCGGGGACGAAGGGGGCGTCCGGTCGTACCTGATAACGGCCCGACACCATCAGCAGGTCGGCGAAGTTCACCCCGGCCGCGGCCACGTCGACGAGCACCGTGCCCGGGCCGGGTTCGGGGTCGGGGAGGTCGGTCCAGACGAGATCGTCGACGCCTCCGTAGTGGCTGCACACCATCGCCCGCATCGCCGGGCGAGGCTACCGGCTCACGTCGTCCGGGCGGCCTCCACGAGGGGGTCGAGGTCGAGATGGGGCGGGAGCGTGCCGAACATGGCGCCCCAGTCGCCCGCCACCCGGGTGGCCGGGGAGGCGTCGGCCAGGGCGGAGGAGCCGTGGCGGACGGGCGTCAACCGAGCTCCCCGAGTTCCCGCCGCACCTCGGCGTGGGATTCGCGGGTGATCGGGTAGGAGAGCAGCAGAGGGACGGCGGCGAGGAGGAACAGTGCCGGGATGGGTCCGCTGACGAGGCGGATCCCCAACACCGCCGTCGACGTGACGTTCGTCGGCTCGTAGCCGAAGAGCGCCAGGAGCCATCCGACGACCACGAGTCCGAGGGTTCGGAAGATCTTGTCGACCAGTCCGTACACCCCGAAGTACATCCCTTCCCGGCGTTCGCCGGTTGTGAGCTGGTCGTACTCGACGACGTCGGGGAGCATCGCCCAAGGAACCACCCAGTGAGCCGAGATGCCGAAGCCGATGAAGGCGGCCAGGAGGAGCATCGCGCCGAACTGTCCCGATCCGATCAGGAAGGTTGCGGCCATCCCCAGGGAGGTTGCCGCCAACCCGACGGCGTAGGCGAAGCCCTTCGACGATCTGACCGCCACCCTCCTCCAGAACGGGATGAAGAGAGCGACGACGACCAGGAGGACCCCGAGGATCGCTCCGACCTTCTGCTGGTCCTCCGACAGTCGCCTGACGACGAAGAACGGCAACGCCGTCGAGATCATCGTGAAGCCGAACCGGGCGAGACCGAAGGCGAGGATGAGGCGCATGAAAGGCCGGTTACGAACAGCCATGGCGGTTGCCTGCCAGACGTTGAACGTGGTGGGTCGAGTCTCCTGCTCGCCGGGGGACCGTACCCGCCAGGCGACGAACCCCACTGCCAGGCCGGCAAGCACACCGAAGACCGCGCCGGTCGTGCGGAACCCGCCGGCGAGTGCTGCCGGGTCGTCCCCTCCGGCTCCGAAGAGCGAGGGCGCGAGGGCGCCACCCAGCAGGAATCCGATGACCGCCCCCACCGAAGAAAACGAGACGAGGCTGGTCCGTTCGTCGTAGTCGTGGGTGAGTTCGGCGCTCATGGCGCTGTACGGCATGGACACGGCGGTGAGGAGGGTGTCGAAGACGACGAAGGAGACGAGCACCGCCAGGAACGCCGCTGGCCCCTCCATCCCGGTGGGCAACGCAAACAGGGCATAGGTGACGGCGGCGAGGGGCGCCGCTCCGAAGATCAGGTACACACGTCGTCGACCCCAGCGGGACCGCGTCCGGTCCGACAGCCATCCAAACAGCGGGTCGTTGACGATGTCCCAGATCTTCGCGACGAACAGAGCCGTCGCCGCCACGCCGGCGGGAACCAACAACGCGTCCGTGTAATAGACGAGGAGGTAGAAGCTGACCAAGGCGACCACACCCTGGATCCCGATGTTGCCCACCCCATAGGCCAGTTTCGTACCGCGGTCCAGGGTCCGTTCGGTCGTCTTCACCGTCTCCACCTTCCGCTCGGGGAACCGACCCCGGAGCATAGGGGGCGGCAGCCGACGTCCGCCGGTGATCGCGGCGGCTTGGTGGCGGCGTTGGTCGGCGGCCCGTGGCTCGCCTAGCCTGGTGTTCCGATGTCCGGCTCCGTCGAGCTCTCTTCCGTGGAAGGTCACGGCCCGTGGGTCGACCTTCACGCCCACCCCGGGCGTGCCTTCTTGGGGGGCCTACCCCGGTCGGCCCCCGCGGTCATGCTCCTCGGCGAGGAGGATTCCGGTGAGCGGTTGCGGTCGGCCCGTGCCGGCGGGTTGGCGGCCGTGAACGCCTCCGCCGTCGCCGACCTCGCGGTGCTGGGAGTTCTCCCCCAGGGCGGCCTTCGTGCCGTTCGGCCGTTCGAACCCGGGGAGGCGGCGGCCGATTTCCGTCGCCAGATCGACGCCCTCGAGGCAGCTCTGGCCGCCTCCGGAGCTCGGCCGGTCCTCACCCCAGCAGACTTGAACGGCTCGAGTGGGACCGTGGGTGTGCTCCTCGGCTGCGAGGGTGGGGACTTCTTGGAGGGCGATCCCGACGGGCTGGCGGACGCCTACGAGCGCGGGCTCCGGATCGTGACCCTCGTGCATTACCGACCCAACGAGCTTGGAGACGTCCAAACCGATGACGCGGTTCATGGGGGACTGAGCTCCGTCGGGCGCGCAGTCGTGCGGGAGATGAACCGATTGGGGATGGTCGTCGACCTCGCCCACGCCAGCTTCGCGACGACGGTGGATGCATTGGAGGAATCGACCCGTCCGATGATGATCTCCCACAGCCATCTGGCTCGACCCGGTGCCGCCCATCCCCGGCTGCTGACGGAGGAGCACGCGACGGTCGTGGCCGAAGCCGGAGGGCTGATCGGTGCGTGGCCCGCGGGCATCGTGGCCGAGGACCTGGACGGCTTCTGTGACGAGATCTGTCGTCTGGTGGACCTCGTCGGCGTCGACCATGTCGGGGTGGGGACCGACATGGACGCCAACGTTCGCCCGGTACTCACCGGCTACGCGCAGTTCGGCGACGTCGCCGAGCGCCTCCGGATGCGAGGCATGGTCCCCGCCGAGATCGACCGGATCCTGGGCGGAAACTTCGTCGAGCTGTTCGAAGCGGTGACCTCCCCCTGAGGGTCCCCGGCCCAGGGCTGGTGGCCACACCACCGGTGGTCTCCAACCCTGGGTTCGCCGGACCCGGGCGCCTCCCGCCCCCCGGCGTCTCGGCTCCCACGACGTCGACCACCGCCTCGGGGTCGGACGGACCCCCGTCGAACGGGACGCTCCGACCCCTCCGGACCGGGCGTGCACCGGGCGAGGCTACCGGCTCACGTCGTCCGGGCGGCCTCCACGAGGGGGTCGAGGTCGAGATGGGGCGGGAGCGTGCCGAACATGGCGCCCCAGTCGCCCGCCACCCGGGTGGCCAGGTAGGCGTCGGCCAGGGCGGAGGATCCGTGGCGGACCACCAGGGAAGCCGCCAAGGCGATCGCCATCGTCTCGGCGAGGCGGCGAGCCTCCCGTTCGGGGTCGGAGAGGGCCGTCAGCTCCCGGTCGAGTCGGTCCAGGTGGGCGTCGAGACGCGGATCCGTCCCCCGGGCCTCTCCCACCTCGGCACGGAACACCTCCACCGACTCGGGCTCCTTCGCCATCGCCCGCAGCAGGTCGAGGGCGATCACGTTCCCCGAACCCTCCCAGACGGCGTTGAGGGGGGACTCGCGGAACAGTCTCGGCATCATCGACTCCTCCACGTACCCGTTGCCGCCGAGGCATTCGAGGGCTTCCCGCACCACCGGCGTACACCGCTTCGCCACCCAGTATTTGGCGACCGGGGTGATGATCCGTTTCAGGTGGGCTTCGGCGTCGTCACGGTCGGCCCGGTCGAAGGCGGCGGCGACCCGCATCGTCATCAGCGTCGCCGCCTCGGTCTCGACCTCCAGGTCGGCGATCACCGCCCGCATGAGCGGTTTGTCGATGAGCGTCGCGCCGAAGGCACTCCGGTAGGCGACGTGGTGGGTCGCCTGGGTGACCGCCTGGCGCATGATGGCCGCCGAGCCGATGGTGCAGTCGAGACGGGTGCCGTTCACCATCTCGATGATCGTCTTCACGCCGCGGCCTTCCTCGCCGACCCGTCGGACCCAGGCTCCGTCGAACTCCAGCTCGGCGGAGGCGTTCGACCGGTTCCCCAGCTTGTCTTTGAGCCGCTCGATCCGGATGGCGTTCACCGAGCCGTCGGGCCGATGACGGGGGAGGAAGAAGCAGGTGAGGCCGCCGGGGGCCTGGGCGAGGATCAGGAAGGCGTCGCACATCGGTGCCGACGTGAACCACTTGTGGCCGGTCACCTCGTATTCGTCGCCGCCCAGCGGGGTGGCGACGGTCGTGTTGGTCCGCACGTCGGAGCCGCCCTGCTTCTCCGTCATCCCCATCCCCATGAGGATCCCCGGTTTCTCCCACCACGGTCGGAACGTCGGGTCGTAGGTTCGGGAGGTGATGAGGGGTTCCACCGTCTCGGAGAGCTCGGGGTTGGCTCGGAGGGCGGGCAGCACCGACGACGTCATCGAGATCGGACAGGAATGGCCCTGCTCCATCTGCCCGTCCAGGTACATGAGGGCGGCCCGGGCGACGTGGCCGCCGTCCCGACCGTCCTCTCGGTGGAAGCAGTGGACTCCCTCGGAGACGGCCAGGTCCATGAGCCGGTGCCATGCCGGGTGGAACTCCACCTGGTCGATGCGGTGCCCGAACCGGTCGTGGGTGCGGAGCACCGGTTCGTAGACGTTGGCGGCCACCCCCCAGGCCCGAACGTCGTTGCGGCCGACCCGCTTCCCGAACCGGGACAGGTGTTCGGTCGTCCACCCGGCTCCGTGCCGGGCGACGGCGTCGGGGAGCACCGGGTCCGTCGACCACAGGTCGTATTCGGGGAGTTCGGGAGGCTGGTTGAGGACCTCGTGTGTCGCCATGGCTGAAACCTCCTCGTCACCTCCAGCCTATTCGCCCGGCGGGAGTCCATAATCATCCGATGCCGTGCCATTCCGACGATGCGACGCCCCGGGGTCGGGGCCCGGCGGGGGCGACGGGCTGATGCCGGTCGAGCCGCCTCCCAGCCGTTGGATGTTCCCCCCTGCGTCGGAGGCGGGTGACGACGACGTGGTCGCGGTGGGCGCCGACCTGGAGCCGGGGACGATCCTCACGGCGTACCGGCTGGGAATGTTTCCCATGCATCTTCCCGACGGACAGCTCGCCTGGTGGTCGCCGGTGCACCGAGGGATCCTCCCTCTCGACGGTCTGCGGATCTCCCGGTCGCTTCGGAAGTCGGTGCGGAGGCTCATCACCACCGTCGACTGCGACTTCCAGGCCGTGATCGACGGGTGCGCCGACCCTTCCCGGGCGGACGGGTGGATCACCCCCGACATCCGCTCCGCCTACATCGAGCTGCATCGGATGGGCTGGGCCCATTCGGTGGAGACGTGGGACCGCGAAGGCAGGTTGGTGGGGGGACTGTACGGGGTCGCCATCGGCGGGGCCTTCTTCGGCGAGTCGATGTTCCACCGGGTCTCCGACGCGTCGAAGGTGGCGTTGGTGCGGCTCGTCGAGGAGCTGCGGCTGGGCGGGGCGGTCCTCCTCGACGTGCAGTGGGTGACCCGGCATCTCGCGTCGTTGGGGGCGGTGGAGGTCGGTCGGGACGAGTACCTGCGGCGCCTCTCCGACGCGCTGATGGTGCCGTTGCCGCCACGCTGGCGCTGACCCTCGGGGTTTTGGCACCTGGATCGCGCGGAATACGCGACATCTGGGTGCCAAAACGGGGAGGGGGGTGCGCTACCGTGCCGGGGGTGCGGCGGTGGCGCAAGATCCTGGCCGGGGTGGGCGTCGTCGCGTTGGCGGCGACGGCGTGGGTGTTCTGGCCCGAGTCCGCCGTCGACGAGGTGGTGGGGATCGCGCCCGAGGACGGCACCTACGACGTGACGATCCTCCGGGACGACTACGGCGTCCCCCACGTCTTCGGGGCCACCGATCCCGACGTCGCCTACGGTCTGGCGTGGGCGCACGCCGAGGACGACTTCCTCACCATCCAACAGACCCTCCTGGCGGGCCGGGGCCGACTCGCCTCGGTGATGGGGCCCGACGCCGCGCCGGTCGACTACTTCGTGTTCCTTCTGCGGATCCCCGACACGGTCGAGGCGGGATGGCCCACCATCCCCGAAGATGTCCGCCGGGTCCTCGACGCCTACGCCGACGGCCTCAACCACTACGCCGCCACCCATCCCGACCAGGTTCTCCCCGGCCTGTTCCCGGTCACCGGGAAGGACGTCGTCGCCGCCTTCGTCCAGAAGGTCCCCCTCTTCTTCGGGCTCGAGGAGGTGGTCGGCGGGCTGTTCGGGGAGGAACGTCCCGACCTCACCGCCTCCACGGGGCCGGCGGCCCGGTACGGGTCGAACGTCTTCGCGGTCTCTCCCGTCAGGTCGGAGGCCGGGGAGACGATGCTCGTCTCCAACTCCCACCAACCCTGGACCGGGCCGGTCGCCTGGTACGAGGCGCATGTCCGCTCCGAGGAAGGTTGGGACATGACCGGCGCCCTCTTCCCGGGGATGCCGTTCCTCGCCCTCGGGCACAACCGCGACCTCGCCTGGTCGTTCACCGTCAACCGTCCCGACCTCATCGACGTCTACCTGCTCGACGTCGACCCGGACGACCCGACCCGATACCGGGTCGACGGGGAATGGAAGACCTTCGAGGTCCGGACGGCGGAGATCGAGGTCCGTCTGGTGGGGAGGCTCCGGTGGACGTTCGAGCGGGAGACGCTGTGGTCGATCTTCGGTCCGGTGATCCGCCGCCCCCACGGGACCTACGCGATCCGGTATGCGGGGATGGGCACCGTCGGCCTCGCCGAGCAGCTCTACCGGATGAACAAGGCGACCAGCTTCGAGGAATGGCGAGACGCCCTCGCCTCCCGGGACGGTCTCCCGTCGTTCAACATCGGCTACGCCGACCGGACGGGCCGCATCGCCTACGTCTACCACGGGCTCTTCCCGGTACGGGATCCCCGGTTCGACTGGGAGGGGTATCTGCCCGGCGACACCACCGACACCCTGTGGACCTCCTATCTGCCCCTCGAGGAGCTGCCCTGGGTGGTCGATCCGGCGTCGGGGTTCATCCAGAACTCCAACTCGACTCCCTTCACCGCCGCCGGGTCGGATTCGCCGCGACCCGACGGGTTCCCGGCGTCGATGGGGATCGAGACCCAGGAGACGAACCGGTCGCTGCGGTCGGCGGCCCTGCTGGCGGCGGACCCGTCGATCGGCTTCGAGGAGCTCGTGGCGATCAAATTCGACGTCGTCTACGACGAGGCGTCGGCTCCGGTGCGGCTGGTGGAGCGGATCCTCGGGCTCGGGCTGGAGGGGACGTCGGACGAGCTGGACCGGGCGTTGGGGACGATCGCCCGTTGGGACCGCTCCGCCGACCGGTCCGACCGTTCCACCGCCCTGGTGGTGGTGACGATGGCGAAACTGCTGGATGCGGGCGTCGACTTCAACCCCTCCCAGCTCGGGGAACCGATCGACGTCTCCGACGTCGAGCTGTCCGAGGCGTTCGCCGCCGCCGTCGAGGAGCTGGTGGGACGGTTCGGGCGGGTGGATCCGACCTGGGGCGAGGTGAACCGCCTCGTCCGTGGGGACGTCGACCTGGCGCTCGACGGCGGCCCGGACCTGCTGCGGGCCGTGTACGGACGCCTCGAGGACGGCCGGTTCGAGGGGATCGCCGGTGACGCCTACGTGCTCGTCGTCTCCTTCCGTCCCGACGGGTCGGTGACGTCCCGGTCGGTCCACCAGTTCGGCTCCGCCACGCTGCGGACCGACTCGCCCCACTACGCCGACCAGGCGGAGCTGTTCGCCCGGAACGAGCTCAAGCCGGTCTGGTTCGACGAGGAGGAGGTCCGCGCCCATCTCGAAGCCGAGTACCGGCCGGGCTCCTGACTGGGCGGGCAAGGGTCGATGTCGTGCGAGTAGAGTGCAGGCCGTCGTGGAGGAGGGACCCCAAACGCGGGTGGTTGCGGCCGTAGACGTCACCCCCCTGGGTCGGCGCGTCGCCGAGCGTGCCCGCCTGGTGGCCGAACAACTCGGGGCCGAGATGGAGATCCTCCACGTGCTCGAGCCCCTCTCCGACGCCTACCTCCACGACGGCGTCATCAAGCTGGTGCGGGACCACCGGACCGGTGAGGCGGAGGAGATGGCCCGCTGGTTGGGAGGTCGGGCCGAGATCCCGGTTCGCCTCACGGTGGCCAGAGGGTCGCCGGTGTGGGAGATCGTGAAGGCCGGGAAGGGTGCCCGACTGGTGGTGGTGGGGGCGTCACCGGTGGACCATCCACGGCTCGGCCCGGTCTCCGCCCGGGTGGCGGAGACCTCGTGGACCGACGTGCTGGTGGTGCGCCGTCAGCCCCGGGTGCCCTATCGTCGGGTCGTCGCCGCCGTCGACCTGTCGGAGCTGTCGGCGGCGGCGGTGGATTTGGCGTTGGAGCTGGCACCGGACGCCGACCTCTCCCTCGTCTACGCGCTGCCGAGCCGCCACGACGGGCTGATGGCCCGGGCGGGCATGTTCCCCGAGGAGATCGACTCTTCGAGCCGCCGGCGTCTCGCCCAGGCGAAGGAGGCGATGGCGAAGTTCGTGGCCCGCTGGCCGGAGGGGCGGGTCAGGACCGTGGTGGAGCACGGCCCTCCCGCCCAGGTGGTGGAGGAGGTGGTTCGTCGCCGCTCCGCCGACCTGGTCACCGTCACCAACCGGGGGGCCGGAGCCACCAAACTGGTGCTGATGGGCACGGTGGCCGGTCGGATCCTGCAGGCGGTGCCCTGCGACGTGGCGGTGCATCGGGTGCCGGGCGAGTTCCGCCGTCCCTGACTTCTCACCGTCGGCTCATCCCCCTCCCATCGTCACCTCATCCGACATCCCGAAGCTGGGGTTCATGCGGACCCGTCGGGAAGATCTGGCCGAGGTGGCGTCGCTCCTGCTGTTCCTGCAGGGTGCGGTCGCCGTGTCGTTGGCGGCGGAGACGGTGGGCGGCGGGTTGCTGGCGGGCGGGGGATGGCCGGGGGCGCTGCTCTCCGTCGCCGGGGCGGCGGCCACCTTCGCCCTGGCCCGGGGGGCGCGGCGGGGGCGGCTTCGTTCGCTCCGCTGGGCCCGTCGGTTCCAGTACGGGTGGATCCTGACGGGGGCGTTCGACATGGGCCTGTCGGTGGTGCTGGCCGGGATCGGACCGGCCCCGGTGCCGGTCCTCACCCGCATCGTCCTGCCGGTCTCGATCATCGTGGTGCTGCGTCGTCTCCGTGCCGCCTCCGTGCCGGAGGCGGCATCGGAGCTGGAGGTGGCGGCGTGAGCCCGTTCGAACGCTACGTGTCCAGTCCGATCTACCGCGTCGCTCCCGAGCATCGCCTGGCCCTCCTGCTGGTGTTCGCCGTCGTCGGCTGGGCGGTGTGGCGCCGAGCCAGGGCGGGGCGTCCGGTCGTCCCGATCGAGGGTCTGGCGGTCCTCGAGCGTATCGCCGTCGGTGCGCTGGCGGTGGCTGCCGTCGCCAACGTGGGGATGGCCGTGGGTCGGGGAGGGGCAGTCGGACTGTGGCTGGCGGCGGTGGGGGTCGCCGAGCTGTGGCTGGTCCGTCGGGCGGCCCGGGCGGGACGGTGGCGGGGATGGGCGATGGCGGTGCTGGTGACGGCCCTCGCCGTGAACCTGGCTCTGGCGGTGGCGGGGGTCACCGTCGACCAGGTCGGGTTCGCCACCGCGCTGGTGCAGGCGTTGGCGTTGGCGGCGCTGATCCGCAGGGGGGAGGGACCCCGGTTGCGGCGTGTGGCGGCCTCGGTCTCGGTGG
>Ga0256839_1005646_pt1 | contig 11418 bp, 9 predicted proteins | sample 354166metaG_FD_185968 | JGI IMG/M metagenome (GOLD analysis project Ga0256839, IMG submission 185968) | Hydrothermal vent microbial communities from Mid Atlantic Ridge, Atlantic Ocean - 354-166 | ecosystem: Environmental > Aquatic > Marine > Hydrothermal vents | place: Atlantic Ocean: Mid...
ATCTCGCACCATCAATGCTAGTGGCTTACCATGTCGAAATTTACGAGCTCGAAGGCGAGCAACTGCGGCCTCATTGCTTGCATCTAGCGCTAATTGAAAACCGCCTAAGCCCTTGATCGCTACAATCTTACCAGCAAGAATTGCATGTGCTGCAAGCTCTATAGGATCGCCCTTTATTTCACCCTTTTCATCGCACAAGCTCAGCTTAGGCCCACAATCTGGGCAAGCATTGGGCTGGGCATGATAGCGTCTGTCCGCTTGATCATCATATTCTCGCTGACAGGCAACACACATTTTGAATTCAGCCATCGAACTATTCGCCCTATCATAGGGAATGGCACGGGTGATGGTTATGCGGGGGCCACAATGAGTGCAATTAGTAAAAGCATAGCCAAAACGGCGATTTTTTGGATCAATTATTTCGGCTAAACATGCAGAACAGGTTGCGGCATCAGGAGTAATTCCAGTTTTCACTTCCCCTGCCTCGCTGGCAACAATATGAAAGCCGCTTTTTGGCAAAACCTGCGAGCTAGGTTGCAATGTCATTTCATCAATTCTTGCTAGAGGTGGTAAATTTTGACGCAACTCTTTTATCAATTCCTCACCGCCAGACAACAGCCGAATGACCACCCCACCGCCATCATTATATACCTCACCGACCAGCCCTATCTCATGAGCCAAGCGCCAAACATGAGGGCGAAACCCTACCCCCTGCACTAGCCCACGAACTTGTATTTTCTGACCCTTCATCAATGAACCGTGCAAACCATACAGGGATCAAACGAGCGCACAATATGCTGAACTGTGACAGGGTCAGCTTCACCAGACTGGACTAAAGCCCCTTGCAAAGCCTGCTCCAATGGCCCTGCAACACCATTTGCATCACGAGGCGAAAAATTCCATGTTGTTGGGGCGATAATTTGATAATTTTTTATTTTTCTATCATCAACCTGCAGCCAATGACCCAGCGCCCCACGTGCAGCCTCAACCAACCCCGCCCCCTCAGCTTGCCTAGGAATTTCTCCATGAGTGATAAATGCTTCCTCAGGACGAATGGCAACAAGCCAGCCCTCCATTGCGGGGATTAGTAATGCAATTTCAATAAACCTAGCCACAATTCTTGCCTCAACATTACCCCCATTTTGCGCCACCATATCAAGTGCTAGCGGGTTATTCGCTACAACTTGACGTGCCAATGCGCCCACTTCGGCGGGTTTCCCCTCTAACCTTGGAGCTTTACACCAAGTATAGCCGTTTTGCATTTCACCATCGGGGATAGTTTCGCCCTCAAATGGGTGACGTGGATTACTATCACCCTGCATCCATGCGCTTGAAATATCTTCTGAAATCAATCCAGTATTAAGCAAGGCGACTTGTCCATTTTCACTCAATCCACGGGCAAATAAATGCCCTTTTTCAAAAACATTAACATAAGCACCAAAGCTTAAAAACCGATCCCCAGCACGACCAATATTTTCTAAGCCTAAATTGCGACTAATTTGCAAAAAATCTGCAAAATCTGAGCGAGTTTCCATAGCCCATTGATGAAGCTCACTTAGTGTTGAAAGTGCAGAAAAATCCTCCAGCAATCCGCCAAATACATGCTTTTGCAAATAGCGGCGAAAGCCCGCCAGCAATGCTAGCAGATGTTGCACTTCATGACTCTCAACCACCCGAGTTACACCACCTGGCTGTAATGCCAAAGAATGCGGCCACTTGCCTGCCAACAAGCCGATAATATGCAAAAATTCTGCACGCTGGGGTAGCATTTCAGCAACTGCTGTGCCCTTAGTAGCGGCGAAGCGTGTTTTTATAGCAGTAAACCAAGGCTTATCTGCATATATTTCACGAGTAAAATCAGGCATGAAGAACATATAGAAATGCGTTAGATGATCTGCCAAATTTTCAGTGGCATGAACAAGATTGCTCACCAACTTCCCATTAGGCAATGGAGTAATTCCCTGCACTGCCGACAGCGCCTGTGCCGCCGCAATAGATTGGCTAATTGAACATATTCCGCATATACGTGGCGCAATCACCAGCGCATCATGTGGATCTTTGCCCTGCAACATGGTTTCAAAACCACGATAAAGGGGCGAAACTACTTGAGCTGATTTCACACGTCCTTCAACCACATCAAGGCGCACCTCAAGATCACCCTCTACCCGATTAAATGGGCCAACAATAAGACGGCTCATCAATGCCCCTCTTTCTTTTTACGCTCAGGAAAAGACACTATTCTATCTGCAGTTGCATTTTGCTGCAAACGTTTAGGAGTAGCAGCTTTTGATAGCGATGCCAGCGCCACAAACCAAGCTTTTGGCATATCTGTTGGCAATCCAATTGGAATTCCAGCGACTTTAGGTGTTTGCATAAACGGATGGCCGGGTTCTTCAAATCCTGGTTCTGTGCAAGCAATACAAGGATAGCCCCCTGAAATACACGAGCCAGAGCCATTCCAAGGCCGAATATTGCAATCCCCTGCTGCTTGTGTGCCTTTGCAGCCTAAATTTTCCATCATGCAGCCAATCTGGCTTAGTTTTTTTGCGCTGGCTTTATATTCATAAAATTCATTACGTGCGCAACCATGATGCACAAGCGTGCCTGAAATTGCATGTGGACGACCAAAATCATCTAAATCATCAGCGCTAATATCCCCTGCACTTAACTGCGCAAGCGTTTGCGTCACCCAATCTGGATGCACGGGGCAACCCGGAATATTTATTGCGGGCAGGTTAGATTTATCTTTGAAATCACTACCTAAAAGCCCTCCCCTTATATCACCCTCAAAACCTAAACCACAAGCTTCAACCGCATTATCACCACTGCTAGTAATACCGCCAAATGCTGCGCAACTGCCAACTCCCACCACATGATGCGCCTTGTTTGCTAACTTAGCGATAATGTCTTTCATAGGTTCACCACTACCCGCCATCATATGAAACCGCCCAGTGCCATTTGGTCCCATCATTACCGAACCCTCTAAGCACAAAATATCTAGCTGGGTGCGCCCTGCCAAAATATCATCAAAAACTAGCATGGCCTCACGCCCAGTTTCTAAACTAAATGTTGGGTGCCAAAGCAAGTTAATTCCTGCTACTTCAAAGGCAGTTAAAAAATCAGGGGATTGCGCACAAACCAACGAAAGAGTGCAACCGCCGCACCCTCCTGATTGTAGCCAAAGCAGGTTTTTTATATTGCTGTCCATCAATCTGCCCTTGGTGAAGTGTTAGGCAAAGACAAGGTGAAGCATGCGCCTTTAGCGAAATTTTCAACGCTCAATTTCCCACCAGCCTCATCAGCTAATCTATAACTGACATAAAGCCCAAGGCCAGTTCCTTGCCCAATGGGTTTGGTGGTATAAAATGGTTCAAACACTTGATGAATGTCTGCTGCATCTATGCCAAAACCATTATCTTCTACCACTATCTGCACTCCATTTTCCTCTTGAGTGGCGGACAAAGTGATTTGGGGATTGGGGGTATTAACCAGAGCATCTAGCGAGTTTTGAATAAGGTTGACCAATATTTGATGTAAATGCCCTTTTTTCGATATTAAAGACAGATTATCAGAGCAAGCAATTATAATTTTCGGCTGAAGTCTTGCGCCACGCAACACCCAAGTAAGGGCTGTGCGCAATACTGGCTGCAATCTAAATTCCTCAATCGGCTCGCTTTGATTGCCAGAAAAGCGGCGCAAATCCTGAACGATTGCACTAACACGTTCTGCTCCCTCCAATGTTCCCTCAACCAGCGGAATAATATCTTTAGCGATTTTATCCATACCCAATTCTTGACGTAAATCATGCAACTCCTTTGAGGTTTGAGAGCTATCTAATGCTGTTAAAAAACTGTTGATTTTTTTACTATATGTTTTCATCGCATGCATATTACCAAAAACAAAGCTAATCGGATTATTCAACTCATGAGCAACCCCAGCCACCAATCGCCCCAGCGCTGCCATTTTTTCAGAAGCCACTAGGTGAGCCTGCGCTTGTTCAAAGTTCTTATGGGCATGGTCTAAATCACGATAGGCTTTTTGCAATTCACCAATCGGGCGACCAATCAATACCATTCCTAACGCTCTATTGCGGTTATCAAAACGAGGAGAACAATTTATTGAGATCGGCACAGCCTCACCTTTAGCATTATAAACCTGAACCTCACAATCAAATAGCTCTTTCCCAGCACTCATATTTTCAGTAAATTTCTTCTGCGTTTCATTATTTGGTGCTTGCACCAAATCCATTAAGGGCAGACCAATCAACTCCTGAGCTTCCAGCCCTCTTAATTGCGCCATAGCTTGATTAACCTGAATTACTCGCCCCTCATTATCACAAATTATCAATAAGTCGCTCATTGCACCAAGCACGCTTTCAATAAAGCCTTGTGCATTTTCTAGCTCTTCATTTTTTGCCTCTAGTGCCACCTGCGATTCTACTAGCTCAGCATAAACCCGCTCCATCTGTTGGATTACCTCAATCCATGCTTCCTCACCATTTTTAAGCAATGAAAAATCGCTCGAAAATAAAGAAGATTGCATGTTAAGAAGATTCGGCTTTTCCATCATTAGCGTCTTTAATTTAGGGTTGCGAGCGGAGCATTATTTTCTGGCTCTATAGGCTTTTCAAGTCCGTATCGCTCAAGCTTACCACGCAATCCAACACGTGACAGCCCTAACTCTTGCGCTGCCTTAGTTTTATTCCAACGATGGCGGATTAGGCTTTCACGCAAAATCTTAATTTCAATCGCTTCCACGCGCTTCTTCAACGTGCCAGAAGTGCCATTCAAGATTGCTAAATCATCTGGTATATCTGGCGAAGTAGCCATTAAAATCTTAGGCGAAAGTAGCTCAGCACCCAGCATTTTATCCTGCTCACCCATCACCAGCATACGCTCAATCTCGTTTTGCAACTCACGCACATTACCTGTCCATGAATATTGTTTCATACATGAAATAGCCTCAACAGTGAACCCATCAACCAGCTTGTTGATTTTCTCCATCGCCTGTTTAAGCAAAAAACTAGCCAAAATAGGGATATCTTCACGTCGCTCTCTAAGGGGCGGGATTTGAATTGTTACACCAGCAAGATGGAAATAAAGATCCTTGCGCAACCTTCCTTCTGCAACTTCTTGCTCTAGATCACATTGTGAACTGGCAATGATGCGCACATCAACCTTTCTGGTTTGGTTAGAGCCAACTGGTCGTAACTCGCCCTCCTGCAAAACCTTTAACAACTTCACCTGAAAGGCAGGCGGCATATCGCCTATCTCATCTAAAAAAACCGTCCCCCTAACCGCGCGCTCAAACAAGCCGGTATAATCTTGCACTGCGCTGGGGGTTGCGCCCTTTTTATAACCGAACAGTTCAGCCTCCAACAAATCAGGAGGCATAGAGCCGCAAGATTGCACCACAAATGGCATATTCCATCGCAATGAATTATAATGAATTGCACGAGCTACAAGTTCTTTACCAACCCCAGATTCACCAGTAATAAGCACCGATAGATCATAAGGAGCAATTTGGCTCATAGTGCTGCAAATCGCATTCATCGGGCTGACTTTACTGCGAATAATCCCATCATCAAAATTATATTGTTTGCGCAAACCTATACTCTTATCGTCCAGTTTTTTCTTTACTGCCTTGCCAGAAAGTCGCAACTCAATCGCCAGCAATTCATTTTGTCGCTGCAACTCAAACAGGTTGACAGCATTACGCAACACCATCACCAATTTTTCAGGATTCCATGGTTTGGTAATATAATGATATATCCCTGCTTTATTCAGTCCCGAAATAATATCTTCTGCCTCAGTATAGCCCGAAATAATAATGCGGATAACATCTGGCCATTTTTCGCGCACCTGACATAAATAATCCACCCCCGACATATCAGGCATACGTTGATCGCATAAAATAATCTGCACCCAATGATCGCTTAATATAGCTTCGGCCTCAGAAATATTTTGCGCTAAATGAATATCAAATTCATCAGCGAGGTTTCGCTCTAAAGCTTCTAAGGATCTTTGTTCATCATCAACAATTAGAATTGTCGGCTTACTCATGAGACTTTCCTTTTTATTATGCGCTTATCTCGGTGGCGAGCTAGGGTAATAGGAGTGCGAGATTTGCAGATTTTATGCACAAAATTATAGCGTGCTACATGATAACTGGGATCGAACCCAAAGAAATTCTGCCGCATTTTTGCTAACTCCTCTGCTCGATATTCAGCCAGTGGTTTTTGCGCCTCGTCGCTATCTCTACGTTGATTTTTCTGACTCAAAAGCTGGGTGAAACTCTGCACAAATTCCTGCGCATATATGGCTGTTTCTTTATCAAAATCCGCACGATTATCTGCAAAGACTTTATCTACCAACCCTAACCTATTTGCCTCAGGTGCGCCCATAGGCAAACGCTGGGCAGCAATACGTTTGGTATTCTCTTCACCGCAATAACGGGGTAATAAATATGTCCAAAATTCTGAACCATAAAGATTACCCATATCCTTATAATGAGGATTTAAAATGGCGGTTTTTATTAGCCAAACCTTATCACAAGCTCGAGCCAAGAACACGCCCCCTGCCCCAGCATTTGCTCCAATCGCTGCAACTGTTAGATGAGAATCTGTGCAAATAATCGCCTCTGAAAGATCATTCATCGCATTTATATTTGCCCAAGATTCATCTGCTGCACTAGAGGCCGCCTCAATAATATTAAGATGAATTCCATTAGACCAAAAATCATCGCCCCCCTCTAGCACAATCACTTTTGTTGGGCGTTTACAGGCTTTCTTATATGCTGCTAATAGTCGCTCACATTGCTTAGTTGACATAGCGCCATTATAAAAATTAAAGCGCAAATATCCCACATTTTCTTGCTCACGATATGAAATCTCACAATAACCTGCCTCACTATCAAGTGCTATTTCTGGCACATCAAGTTTCATCAACATGGTTGCTGGCAATTTAAACTTATGCTCCCCATCTTTAGCACGCATATGACCAATCCAAATTGCTCCATCTTTGGTTGCTCGGCAAATTGCAGAGCCTGAAGTGGCTAATATCTCACCTGCCTTTCCAGACATATCTGCCCTATGAGCATCATATAGATAAAAAGCCCCATCTCTTACACCTGGCACACCATCAGAAGCACGAATTTTACGCAATATGGTTTCGCTATTGTCCTTTTGCCAATCAATCATACGCTCTTGTTGTAAAACAGCAGGCAGCATCGGCTTGAGAGGCACGATATCTCCGCCTTTTTTAACCTTATCTAGCGCTTCAAACACCGCCTTTAACGCTGCATTTGCGACCTCAAGGCGATAAATACTGGATTTACTGGCAGAACGCATATCAAATTCACAACTTGCCCAAATAGGCCCAGCGTCCATTTCCTTCACTGCCTGCAACACGGTGACCCCCCAGCGTGCTTCATTGCGCAATATTGCTCTATCAAGAGCTGATGGACCACGATCTCCCACAATACCGGGGTGCACAATTAAACAAAAATGATTTTGCCAGATATCAGCAGGAATAGCCCGCTTCAAATATGGCGCAAGAATTACATCAGGGGCAAATAATGCAATCGCCTCACGAGTGAGATTATCATTGATATCAAATTCGATACTGACCTCATGTCCCGCCTCTTCTAAAGCTGCAAATATTTTTTGCGATAAAGAGTTAAAACCATGGATCAGCAGCAAAATCCGCATTAAGCAGCGCTCCATAAAATTGGCGCAGCCTCATGCATCACCAACACACCCACAGTTATTGCCAGCACACCAGTTCCCATCTGCACAGCTTTTAGCAATTTTGAGGCGGTTTTTTCTGCTAATCTAAGCGGCCAGCTTGCAGCATAGGTAAGCGCTGCCATGCCTAAAATTGATCCAATGCCAAATATTAAAATATATAGTAGAGCAGTCTTTGCACTTTGTGTCGCCGCCGCCGCCAATGCCACTAGACCAGCAGAGCCTGCCGCTCCATGCGCCAAGCCAATTAAATAGGCACGCCAAGAGAAAACTTTATGCTCGTGGTGATGCGGGTTTTTTTCATGTGGCACAATGTCATCTTTATGACTATGGGCATGAAAATGCCGCTTTCCATCACCGTGATCATGCGCGTGCAAATGCACCCGTGATTTTAACAACCTATAAAATACATGCGCTCCTAACCCTATCAGCATGATACCAATAGCAAATTCCATACCAGCAGCAAAGCGATCAGTTAATATAACACCAAATAAAATCACTGGTAGCGAAATCACAAACAGGGTGGTGGTATGCCCAACACCCCAACTTGCACCAAGAAACGCCAACCGCTTGGGCGTAGCCTTGCCGCTTGAGGCTAGCGTGCCAATCGCCGCCAAATGATCTGTTTCAAATGCGTGGCTCATGCCCACTAAGAACCCTAAAAGTAAAAAACTTTCCATTTAACAAATCCTTACTTTCCATTTAACAAATTCTTGGTAATTGTTCGCCAGCTAACCAATCAACAATTCTTGTGCCGCCAAAACCAGTTTCCATAGTGACAAATCCCATATCGTCCTTAACTACCTCACCGATGATTGCCGCATCACGACCCAACGAATGCGCACGCATAACTGATAATAGTTTTTTAGCTTTATCTGGGGGGCAGATTGCCACCAATTTACCCTCATTTGCAACATAAAGAGGGTCAAGCCCTAAAAATTCGCATGCTGCATCAACCTCACCACGAAGGGGGATATTTTCTTCAAATAATTTCATGCCCACCCTTGCCTGATATGCAATTTCATTAAGCGTTGCTGCCAAGCCGCCACGGGTTGGATCACGTAAAGTGTGAATATTTGGCACTGCCGCCACCATATCAGCCACCAGCCCATGTAAAGCAGCGCTATCGCTTATAATTTGCGTTTCAAAAGACAGATTTTCACGACTAGACATAATTGCCACCCCGTGATCACCAATATGCCCCGAAATCAAAATTACATCACCAGCCTGCGCATTACTACCAGAAATATCTAATCCCTCTGGCACTATTCCAATACCAGTTGTGGTGATAAAAACCCCATCGCCATTGCCTCGCTCAACCACTTTAGTATCACCTGTTACTATTGGCACTCCAGCTTCTTTTGCCGCTTTTGCCATGGAAATAACAATGCGTTCAAGATCAGCTAGCGCAAAGCCTTCTTCAAGGATAAATCCAGCTGAAAGATAAAGCGGTTTTGCACCTGACATTGCCACATCGTTAATTGTGCCATGCACGCTAAGTGAGCCAATATCGCCCCCTGGAAAGAATAAAGGTGAAACCACATGCCCATCAACACTCATCACCATACGCCCCTTGGGTGCGTTAAACACCGCCTGATCATTACCTTGCGCTAGTAATTCATTGTCAAAATGCTTAACAAAAAGCTCTTCAATTAATTGCGCCATGGCACGACCGCCCGATCCATGGGTCATATCAACCTTGCCAGTTCGCATGTTAATTTTTGTGGGAAAACGTTTTTCCATCTGGCTCATTGGGCAGCCTCCAGAGATTTATCCTTAGCCATATCTAGGCGAAAACGGCCATAAGACCAATAAGCAGCACATGACCCTTCAGAAGACACCATGCAAGAGCCCATCGGATTATCTGGCGTGCATATTGTGCCAAATAGCTTGCAATCGGTTGGCTTTTTTACTCCACGTAAAATTGCAGGACATTCGCACCCTTTTACGTCCTTGCCAGTGCTTTTTGATACAACAAAGCGCCTCTCAGCATCAAATTCAGAAAATTCGCTCTTTATTTTTAAAGCGCTATAGGGAACGTCGCCCAAGCCACGCCATTCAAAACTACGCCGCAATTCAAACACTTCAGACACAATAGCTTGCGCTTTTTCATTTCCATTAGGTGTTACAACTCTTGTATATTCATTTTCCACCTCAAAGCGCCCCTCGTTAATCTGACGGATTAACATAAGGGTAGATTGCATCACGTCTAAAGGCTCAAAACCTGCAATCACCACTGGCTTTTGGAACTCGTTTGCAAAATAATCATAAGGAGCTGAGCCAATGATTGATGAAACGTGCGAGGGGCCATAAAACCCATCAATATGCACTTCGCCTAACTCACGCACTTCGGGGGATTGCAATATATGTTGAATAGCTGCAGGGGTAAGCACATGATTACAAAACACGCTAAAATTCTTTAGCTCTTTTGCTGCCGCAATCTTAATTGCCACCGCAGTTGGCGGGGTTGTTGTTTCAAAGCCAATAGCAAAAAACACCACTTCACGATTTGGGTTATCTTGAGCAATTTTTAGGACATCTTGCGTGGAGTAAACCATGCGAATATCAGAGCCTGCTGCCTTTGCCTTAATCAGCGAATTCTTCTTGCTCGCTGGCACACGCATCATGTCACCATAAGTGCAAACAATAGCGCCCTGCTCTGCTAATTCTATAGCATTATCGATACGAGGTATTGGCAACACACAAACGGGGCAACCCGGACCATGCACAAAATGCACATTGTCTGGCATTAAATCTTGCACGCCATAGCGAAAAATAGCATGGGTGTGACCACCGCAAAATTCCATTAAATTATATTGGCGGCTCGCATCGGCCTCATTGGCAATTTCTTTAGCTAATTTCTTGGCTATGTCTTTATTGCGAAACTCATCGACATATTTCATTTAGCTGCCTTTCAAATCATTGGGAAATGGCAAACTATTAAGGTCTGGCGATGACATTTCTGCCATAAGTGCCAGCGTTTTTTCTGCCTCTTCAGGGCTGATGGTGTTGAGCGCATATCCCACATGCACCAGCACATAATCCCCCACCTTAGCATCTGCAACCAGCGCCAATGATATTTCCTTTTTCACCCCTTCAAGCGAGACAATCGCATTATCAGTTTCTCTCAATTCTACAATTTTTGCGGGCAATGCCAAACACATATTATACGCTCCCTATTTTATTCATCATCTGGCTTGCCTTAATCCAATCATACCAATTAGAAAGCCCCTCACCCGATTTAGCTGAAACCTGTAATATCTTAATTTTCGGGTTCACACGAAGTGCATATTGAATGCATTTTTCAACATCAAAATCTAGATATGGCAGCAAGTCTGTTTTGGTCAATAACATTAAATCAGAGGCATGAAACATATCGGGATATTTTATTGGTTTGTCCTCACCCTCAGTAACAGATAGGATCACCACCTTGTGCGCTTCTCCTAAATCAAACGCTGCTGGACAGACTAAATTGCCAACATTTTCAATGAATAATATTCCATCTTTAATCTTTATATTTTCCAAAGCATGACCGACCATATGCCCATCAAGATGGCAGCCCTTGCCTGTATTGACCTGAATTGCTGGCACACCAGTTTCACGAATGCGCTCGGCATCATTACTGGTTTGCTGATCTCCTTCAATTACAGCAATATTACTATCATTTTTCATAT
>Ga0256839_1005647_pt1 | contig 11412 bp, 11 predicted proteins | sample 354166metaG_FD_185968 | JGI IMG/M metagenome (GOLD analysis project Ga0256839, IMG submission 185968) | Hydrothermal vent microbial communities from Mid Atlantic Ridge, Atlantic Ocean - 354-166 | ecosystem: Environmental > Aquatic > Marine > Hydrothermal vents | place: Atlantic Ocean: Mid...
TGGCCACCATCATTTTCAGGATGGCGACGGTACCGATGCGGATCGGGATCATGATGCCCAGCGCCAGAAAAAGCCCCAGCAACGCATTCCCCTTGAACCGGTATTCCGCCAGTGCAAAGGCGGCCATTGCCCCGAACAGCAACACAAAGAACAGCGACACCACGGTAACAATCAGCGAATTCTGGAAATAGAGAAAGAAATCCCCCTGTTTCAGCACAGTGTCATAGCCGATGGTCGAAAACGTATCGGGACCTGGCAGTTGTAGCGGGTTGCGAAAGATGGCCTTGCGGGTTTTGAAACTGTTGATCAGGATCACGAATACCGGAAACAGGGCCAGCACGGTGTAGCTTAGCAAAATCCCGTGGGCGGCGATGGAATGCCAGATATTGCGGCGTGCTTTGTTCATCCTTCCCCCCCCCTAGAACTGATACCGGCGCAAGCGGCGCTGGATGGCGAAAAGATACAGGCAAACGCCGACCAGAATGATCGCGAACATGGCGCTGGCGATGGTCGCGCCCATGTTGATATCACCCAGTTGCAACTGGTTGCCAAAGAAGGTGCGATACATGAATGTGCCCAGAATATCGGTGGCATAATGCGGCCCCGCCAGCGCCCCTTGCGCGGCATAGATCAGGTCGAACGCATTGAAATTGCCAACGAATGTCAGGATTGAAATGATGCCGATGCTGGGCAAAATCAGCGGCAGTTTGATTTTCCAGAAGGCGGAAAAACCCGTCAGCCCGTCACATTCGCCCGCTTCCAGCACCTCTTCGGGGACCGACAGCAGAGCAGCGTAAATCAGCAGCATCGGGATGCCGATAAACTGCCAGACGGAAATCAGCGACAGGGTGGTCAGGGCGTATTCCTCAAGGCCGAGCCACGGGGCGAAAAGCGATTTCAACCCGACACTGTCCAGCAGCCAAGGTGCGATGCCCCAAAGCGGCGACAGGATTAGTTTCCAGGCGAAACCGACAATCACAAAGGACAGGATCGCCGGAATAATCACCACCGTGCGATAAGCCGCCGCAAAGCGCAATTTGGGCGAGGACAGGATCGCCGCCAGCAAAATGCCGACCGGATTTTGCACCAGCATATGGATCATGAAAAACCAAGTATTATTCTTTAACGCGTTCCAGAAATGCCAAGCCCAGCGTTCATCCCCGAACAGGGTGTTGAAATTCTGCCAGCCGACAAAAACCTGCCGGTTGTCCACATCGGTAAAGAACGACATGCCGAGAGTGTTGAAAATGGGGATGATCATGATGGTGGTGTAGATCAGCACGGCGGGTGCCAGAAATACAACGATATGCCACTTGAAACGTGGCTTGGTTTTTACGTCTTGCATGATGTTCCCCTGTGGATGCTCCGGCCGATCTGCGCCGGCCGGAGCCTTGGTCGGTTAAACCGGCTTATTGCTGTGGTGCATACCAGCTGGCCAGACCTTTTTGCAGACGTTCTGCAGCGGCCTCGGGTGTTTCGGTGCCTTTGATCACATTGGCCGAAGCATTGCCCATTTCCGTTTCCAGATTAGGCGTGCCGCGCGACAGGATCTGGTAGGTCGGGCGGATGGTCGAATGACAATCCTTGCGCCAGCTTACAAATTCCTGTGCCAGCGGGTCTTCCAGTGTGACCGGCTCGTTTGACAGCGAGAAGAAGCCCGGCAGCGCGTTGGAATAGAGCGATGCGAATTCGGGCGAGCCGACCCAGTTCAGGAAGGCTTTGGTTTCTTCCGGATGCTTGGAGGCGGCGTTCATGCCCATGCCGATGTCGGTGTGATCCGAGATATAACAATCGTTGCCCGCGACCGGCACTGGCGGCTTGAAGGCGCCCATTTCGAAATCGGCCTGCGTGTTAAAGCCGCTGATTTCCCAGGACCCGGCAGGATAGATCGCCGCGCGGCCAAGGGTGAACAGGTTCTGGCTGTCGGGATATGTCTGGGCCTCGTAACCGTCGCCCAGATAAGCACCCCATTTGGCCAGCGATTTGAACGCGTCGACCCAGGGTTTGTCGGTCAGCTTTTGCGTGCCGTTGATGATGGCCAGACGGCCCTCTTCGCCTTTCCAGTAGTTGGAACCGATGTTGTAATAGCCCATGGTGTTGGCTTCCCATTCGTCATGGGTGCCCATCGCCATCGGGATATAGGTGCCATCTGCCTTGATCTTGTCCAGCACGGCAAAGAATTCATCTTCGGTTTGCGGCACTTCCAGCCCCAGTTCCTTGAAGGCGTCCTTGTTATAGATGAACCCGTGGATCACCGAGGCCATCGGCACACAGAATGTTTGCGAGCCGTCATCCGTGCTCCAGGCCGATTTGGCCACGGCAGCAAAATTTTTCATCGCATCCAGATCGGTCAGGTCGGCAAGTTGACCTTTTTCAAAGATCAGCAAGGACTGGTCAAACGGGCGGCATGTGATCATGTCACCGGCAACGCCACCTTCCAGTTTGCTATTCAGCGCGGCGTTGTATTCGGCCGGGGCGGTGGGGGTGAATTTCACCTTGATGCCGGGGTGCGAGGCCTCGAATGCCGGAATGATCTTGTCCTGCCAGATCGACAGGTCTTCGGAACGCCAGCTTTCGATCGTGATCGTCACATCCTCGGCTGTGGCGGCAAATGCCGAGCCAAGAATAGTGGTCGCCATCAGCGCCATACCTAGTTTCAGTTTCATATTTTTTCTCCCTTGGTTAATAGTATTTCGCGTCGTTATTCGTAAAATCCGTGGGCCGTCAGGGCCGCCCGCAGGTTGCCCTGTGCGCTGTCCAGCATGGCCTCGGCATTCTCTGCCCCCTCCACGCCCACTGCCAACAGCACGGCCGTTTTCACCGACCCGCCGCTGGCTTGCAAACAGGCCTGGGCCTGCGCCTTGTCCACACCGGCGATGGCCGCAACCATCCCCGCCGCACGTTTGCGCAGCTTGGCATTGTCTGCCAGCAGATTCACCATCATGCCGTCATGCACATGGCCCAGTTTGATCCCCATCAGGGTGGACATCATGTTCAGCGCCACCTTTTGCGCCGTGGCCGCGCCCAGTCGGGTCGAGCCGCCGATCACCTCGGGCGGGGTGGGCAGATGGATGGCAATATCCGATGTGGCAAACAGCGGTGCCTCTGCGTTATTGGCAATACCGATGGTGCGCGCGCCGGCCTTTTTGGCCAGATCGGAAATGGTGCAGGGGTATGGCGTGCTGCCGCTGGCCGTGACCGCGATCACCACATCGCCGCGCCGGATGTGTTTTGCCGCCTGTTCGGCCTCGGAAACGTCGTCTTCGGTGTTGCCGGGCATCGCGGCATCCACCGGCAATCCGCCCGCCATCAACAGGCGGATACGGTCGGGCGCGATGCCGAATGTTCCGCCCAGTTCCAGCCCGTCGGCAATTGCCATCAGCGCCGAGGAACCGGCGGCAGCATAGATCAGCCGCCCCTGCCCGCGCATGGCATCGGCCATCATTTCAGCCGCCGCGGCAACCGGAACCATTGCCGTTTCAACCGCCGCAACCGCCGCCTTCTGCCCCGCCAGAACCTGCGCCAGAACAGCCGCCTCCGGCATTGTATCAATGCCGGAACACTCCGTCGGAACAGCTTCGGTTTGCGGCAATGCCATATGATTCCCCCAAGGACTCTTTTACAAAGAATACCTTTTTAATACCTTTTGTCTATCCCCATTGATTTAGCGCTAAATCCCGCTGTTTTTCTAATAATCCCTGTAAATGTCATATTTTCCAGCCTTCCAATTTCGCAAGAGGTATTATAAAGGTATTATCATGTCTGACCAAAACAGCACCATTATTGCGGGAATCGATGGCGGCGGTACGGGGTGCCGCGTGGCCATTGCCGATGCGGATCACAATATCCTAGGAACGGCCAAGGGTGGCCCCGCCAATCCGACCTATACCCCGCAACAGGCCCGCGACAATATTCTGGCGGCAATCGATGCCGCCCGCCTTGACGCAGGGCTGGAGCAGGCAGCCATAAATTCCGCCCGCGCCTATGTCGGCCTTGCGGGTATCCGCAATGATGCCGACGCCGAATTCATTGCAAAAATCCTGCCCTTCGCACAGGCCAAAGTGGTCGAGGATCGCGCAACCACCGTCACCGGCGCATTGGCTGGCGGGGACGGGGCCGTTGCCGCCATCGGCACCGGTTCCTTTGTCGCCCGCAGCAAGGGGGGCAAAACCGGCTATCTGGGCGGATGGGGGTTCCGGCTGGGCGATCAGGCCTCGGGTGCGTGGCTGGGCCATAATCTGCTGGAACGGGTGATCCTGTGCGCTGAAGGGATCGAAGCCCACAGCGCCCTGACCCGCGAAACGCTGGCGCGGTATGATGATGACCCCTACGCAATTTACGAATTCAGCAATGCGGCCACACCGGCAGAATTCGGCGAACTGGCCCCGCTGGTGGTAGACGCCGCCAACAAGGGCGACCCGACCGCCACAGCCATGATGCGCGAGGGGGCGGATTACATCATCAAGGCGCTGGATACGTTGGGTTACAGGCCGGACGAACCCCTGTGCCTGACCGGCGGGCTGGGGCCGCATTATACAAATTTCCTGCCGGCCTCCTTTGCCAGACAGGTGGTGATGCCCAAGGGCAGCGCCCTTGATGGCGCCTTGTTGCTGGCATCAAGGATGGGGGATGCGCCATGAAGATGGACGAATTCCTGAAACCTGAAAACTGGCTGGCCCCTGCCTCCGGCCCGCGATACCTGCAATTACGCCGCCGTCTGGATCAGGCGATCGATAGTGGCTTGCTGCAACCCGAAACCCCCCTGCCCTCTGAACGCGAAATCGCAGCCCTGACCGACCTTTCGCGCGTCACCGTGCGCAAGGCCATTCAGGCGCTAGCCGATGACGGCGCGGTGGTGCAGCGGCACGGGTCAGGTTCCTTCGTCGCCTCGCGCCCGCCACGGGTGGAACAATCACTGTCGCAACTGACATCCTTTACCGAAGACATGTCGCGCCGCGGGATGGAGACCAAAGCCCTGTGGCTGGAACGCGGGCTGTTCCTGCCCTCGCCCCAAGAGGTGGTCGCACTGGGGCTGAGCGCGGGCGATTCCGTTTCCCGCCTTGCCCGCCTGCGCATGGCCAATGAACGGCCGATGGCGATTGAACGGGCCTCGTTGCCCGTCGATGTGTTGCCCAATCCGACATTGGTGCAGGAGTCCCTTTACGCCGCGCTGGAGGCCAGCGGCCACCGCCCCGTGCGCGCGATCCAGAAAATCACCGCGATCAATCTGGATGACCGCGATGCCGATCTGCTGGATGTCGAACCCCACACCGCCGGATTGAAGATCGAGCGCACCTCGTATCTGCCGGAAGGACGCGTTGTCGAATTTACCCGATCCATTTATCGCAGCGATGCCTATGATTTCGTGGCCGAACTGCGCCTGTCAAACAGCAAGGGTACCTGATGCAGGATATAATGAGTAAAATGCGCCGCGAGGTGCTGGAAATCCCCGATGCGGTGGACCGCCTTCTGACCCGCGATCTGGGCACGATTGATGCGGCCGCAGACACCCTGCGCCAGAATAACCCCGCCTTTCTGGCCACGGTCGCGCGCGGATCGTCCGACCATGTGGCGACCTATCTGAAATATGCCAGCGAATTGCTGTTGGGGGTGCCGGTGGCCTCGTTAGGGCCGTCCATCGCCTCGATCTATGACACGCCGCTGAAACTGGAACACGCCGCCTGCATCTCGATCTCGCAATCGGGCAAAAGCCCCGATATCGTCGCCATGGCCCAATCGGCCACGGATCAAGGGGCGCTGACACTGGCGATCACCAATGACCCTGTGTCGCCTTTGGCCGAGGCCAGCCAGCACACCATCGACATCCACGCCGGACCGGAATTAAGCGTGGCAGCGACGAAAACTTTCGTCAATTCCGCCGTTGCCGCCCTGTTATTGTTGGCCCGCTGGAAGGGGGATGTCGAACTGATGGCCGCCATCCATACCCTGCCCGACCAACTGGCGCAGGCCTGTCAAACCCATTGGCCCAACCTGCGCGATGCCTTGGATGGTCATTCCTCGATCTTTACCCTTGGGCGCGGGCCGTCATGGGCCATGTCGAACGAAGCGGCGCTGAAATTCAAGGAAACCTGCCAGATCCACGCCGAATCCTATTCCTCGGCCGAGGTGCTGCATGGCCCCGTTTCCATCGTTGGCGCGGATTTCCCCGTGCTGGGCCTGACCGCTGCGGATGCCGCCGAGGAGGCGCTGGTTGAAGTCGCCGATGCCATCGCCGCCAAGGGGGCAAAAGTGTTCGTGACCTCGGACAAATGCAAAACCGCCGAGCGGCTGGAGCATATCCGCACGGACCATCCGCTGACCGACCCGATTTCTCTGATCACCTCGTTTTATGCGATGGTGGAACGCCTTGCCACCGCGCGCGGGATCAATCCCGACACCCCGCGCCATTTGAAAAAAGTGACGAAAACCCGATGACCCTGACCGCCTATACCGGTGCCGATGTTTTCGACGGCCATATCCGCCACAGGAATTCCGCCCTTTTGGTAGATGGTGATCGTATTGGCGGCATTGTTCTGGAAGGGGACATTCCGGCAAATGCCGATATCCACCCGATGCCCGGCGGCACCATCGCCCCCGGGTTTGTCGATCTGCAAGTCAACGGCGGCGGCGGGGTGTTGTTCAACGATGCCCAATGGGTCGGTACCCTGCGCACCATCGCACAGGCCCATGCCCGTTGCGGCACCACATCCCTGTTGCCCACCCTGATCACCGACACGCCCGAACATGTCCGCGCCGCGATTGACGCTGTAGAGCAGGCGATTGCCGCCCATGTCCCCGGGATTATCGGATTGCACATCGAAGGCCCGCATCTGTCCGTTGCCCGCAAAGGCGCGCACAACCCCGCCCTGATCCGCAAGATGGAGCCGGCAGACATGGCTCTGCTGCTGGATGCTGTGAAACGCCTGCCCGCCCTGCTGGTGACCGTTGCGCCCGAAAACGTGACACCCCAGCAGATTAAAACCCTGACGGATGCAGGTGTGCTCATCTCACTTGGCCATACAGATGCACCCTATGACGATTGCAAAACCGCCGCCGCCCACGGGGCCACCTGCGCCACCCATTTGTTCAACGCGATGAGCCAGTTCACCGGTCGCGAACCCGGCCTTGTCGGGGCCGCGCTGGACACCCCCACATTGCACGCCGGTCTGATTGCCGACGGAATCCATGTTTGCGCCGCCAGTATCCGCACCGCATTGGCCGCAAAACAGGGACCGGCGGCGGTGTTTCTGGTGACAGATGCCATGTCCACAGTTGGCTCGGACATCACGGAATTCACTTTGGACGGTCGCACAATATACCGGCGCGACGGGCGGTTGACGCTGGCGGATGGCACTTTGGCGGGGGCTGATCTGGATATGCCCACAGCCTTGCGGTTTATCACGTCAAAAGTTGGCCTGTCACCGGACGAGGCCTTGAGAATGGCCACTTCCAAACCGGCGGAAATGCTGCAAAACGCGCAGGTTGGCCAACTGGTTGCGGATAGCCCTGCCAATTTCATTCATCTGGATGATGACCTACACCTGACTGCTGTCTGGCAAAATGGCGCGCCGGTTTCCGACGTTATTTCAAAACCTTAAGGTCACGCGCGATCCACGGCAGCGCCTTGATCGCCGGGTCGACGATCATTTCCTGCAACAGCAACCGAAGGCGCGCGGCCACGTCCTGCGGCATATCCTGCAACACATCCCGACGCGCGGTCAATGATATGCTGCGGGTCAGCGGATCAAACGGCAGTTCGATCATTTCCACCGCGTCATGGAAGCGCCGAGCGCGCAAATATCCCAGCGGCGTCAGGATGGTCCAGCCCGCCTGCGCCGCCACCATCGCCATGATCGCGTGATAGCTGTCCAGCTCGAACCGCTGGGCCAGTTTCAGGTTCTGCCGCACCAGATGCGCCGCGATCTGGCGGCCCATGTGGTGGCGCTGGGTATACTGGATCAGGGGCAGCGATTTCAACTGCGCCAGCACATCCCCGCCCATGTCGATCATCCCCTTGGGCACTGCGGCGACAAACGGCTCCACCAGCAGCGGATGCACCTCCATCCCGTCCGCCGTGGCCCCCATATCCGCCGCCACCACCACATCCAGTGCGCGGCTGTCCAGCAGATCGAACAACCGGTGGCTGGCGCCGGTTTCCAGCAAAAACTGGCAGCCCTGCAATTCCACCGCCATATCCGACAACAGGCGCGGGGTCACATCGGCGTCAAAATCCTCGATCATCCCCAGCCGGAAACGCGTCAGGGCCGACATATCCGGCATCAAAAGTTCGGCCTGCGCCTGCAAGGCCTCGTCCATGATCACCTGCGCCCGTTTGCGAAAAATCTCGCCCGAGGGGGTTAATGTAACCGGGCGCGCATTGCGGTTCAGCAATATGGCACCCAGCGCGGTTTCAAGATTGGTCAATTGCTGGCTGACAGCTGACGGGCTTGCCTCGAGCCGCCGTGCCGCCGCCGAGATTGATCCCTCATCCGCCGTGGCGATGAAAACCTCTATTCCCCAAAGGGTTATCCGGCCTGTGGTGGCAACCATAATTGGTTATTATCCCCTGTTAATGTTGCCAGCCTAGGCGCTCGTCGCCCTCAGCGCAACACCAGCGGCGCATCCAGCCATTCATGCAGCGCCGCATTGGTGGCCTCGGGCGCTTCCAGTGTCGGGATATGGCCTGCCCCCTCGATCAGCCGCAACGTGCCATAGGGGATCAGTTCCGACATGAATTCGTGGCGGCGCGGCAGGGTCAGCGTATCTGAGGCCCCGCACAGCACCAGCGCCGGCATCCGTATCTTGCGCAGGGTTTTCTGCTGGTCGGGGCGGCGCTGCAAGGCGCGTGACTGGCGCACAAATTCGCCTTCGCCTACCGCCAGCGCCATGTTGCGAACCAGCGTCAGAATATCGCCCCGCCGCGGCCCTTCGGCCAGATATTCGGGACGCATCACATCCTGCATCACCTCGTCCAGACGTCCGGCCATCACACCGACAATCTGCGGTTCGCGCTCGGCTGCAATCGAGGGCGGCTCGGCCTGTGAATTGGTGCTCATCAAAGCCACCCGCGTTACCCGTTCGGGCGCGCGGCGCACGACCTCCATCGCCACCATGCCGCCCATCGAATGGCCTGCAAGTGCAAAATGCTCCGGCGCGGTCGCCAACACGGCCTGCGCCATTTCCTCGATCGATTCACATTTTTGCAAACAGGCAACATGCACCGGCCGTTCACGCGAAAATTCGGTCAGCTGGGGCGCATATATCCGCGCGTCACACATCATTCCGGGGATCAAAAGCAGGGGTTCGGCCATGGTCTCTCGCTCGATTTATTGTTTTTTGGCACGATAGGCGATTGTCGCGCGTTTGCCTATAGGGGAACCAAAGCCCAAAGCGCGGTTTTCTGCCTAGCGCGCCGCCGCAATCACCTGTTCAACACTTTCCCCGATCAGGGTCAGACATTCAGGCGTTGAAAACCGGTGATCCGCCCCTTTGACCAACGTCAGACGAATGTCATCACCCGTGGCATGATCCAGCAAGCGCAGCGCCACCGACAGATCCACATCCGCATCCGCCGTCCCTTGCAACAGGCGCACCGGAAACGGGAATTCCAGCGGGTCGCGCAACACCAGATGCTCGCGCCCGTCCTCGATCAGCTTTCGGGTGATGATATAGGGTTCGCCATACTCCGAGGGCAGCGCCACCCGCCCCTCGCCAATCAATTCCGCCCGCTGCGCGGTGCTGAAATTGCCCCACATGCTGTCCTCGGTGAAATCCGGCGCTGCTGCTATTCCAACAATTCCGGCGATTTTTTGCGGTATTTCCCGCGCCAGAATTGCACTTATCCAACCTCCCATGCTGGAACCGACCAAAACCTGCGGCCCCTCGCAACGCGCCTCTATTACAGCGCGCGCATCCTCGGCCCATTCGCTAATGCACCCTTCTTCGAACACACCTGACGATTGCCCGTGGCCGGAATAGTCCAGCCGCAGAAACGCCCGGCCCTGTGCCTTGGCCCAATCCTGCAGCCAGATCGCCTTGGTGCCCTCCATGTCGGATTTGAACCCGCCCAGAAACACCACGCCGGGGGTTTTACCTGCCGATTGGCGATAGGCAATCCGCCGCCCGTTTTCACAGTCCAGATAGCTTGGCTCGATCATATCTATGCCCCCCGTTACCAGTCACAAGGAGCATAGCGCGCGCCGGTTAGCCCTGCAATCGGGCAATCACCTGATCCGTCGGCAATAACGCGCCATAACCGGCGGCCAACGCGGCCATAAATCCGGCATGAACCTGCGCGGCAGGCACCGCGACCCCGTCAAATTCCAGATCGCGGGTGGCACAGGCATCATGGGCCACGGTGCAGCGATACCCCAGATCCGCCGCCGCGCGCGTGGTGGCATCAATGCAGAAATGGCTCATCGCGCCGATGATCACCAGATCGCTTACGCCCAACGCCTGCAACCGGTCCTGCAAATCCGTCTCGCGAAAACTGTTGGGGAAATTTTTGGTGACCACCGGCTCATCCCCTTCGGGCAAAACTGTTTCATTGATTGCGGCCCCCTCGCTGCCCGGGGCAAAAAACGGCGCCGGTTCGCGCAAAATCTCGTGGCGGATGTGGATCACCGGCAATCCCTGCGCCCGAAACGCCGCCAAAACCCGCGCCGCATTTTCTGCTGCTGCATCTATCCCGACCAACGGAAACTTCCCGCCGTCAAAATAGTCATTCTGCAAATCCACAATCAACAAGGCCTGCATCTTTCCGCTCCTTTTCCATATCAACACGGCCCCATGCTTGCCCTGCCGGATGATTCCCCGTTAGTGTCAAATCCGACATAAACCGCGCCATTTAGGACAATCCATGCCCAAGCTTGCCCTGATCGACTATCCCGGCGCATCAATCGCCGCTGTTGCGGGCCTGCAGGAAATGTTCGACCACACCGCACGGCTGCATCAACGTGACGGCCTGCCGGACATCACCCTGACCACCGGCCAGACGCCGAAAACTACCCCCGACGCGGTGATCCTGCCACCTGCCTTTGGCAATGACGCCTACCTGACCCCTCCACAGCCGATTATCGACTGGCTACGCAGCCTGCCCGACACCTGCCTGATGGCCTCGGCTTGTGCTGGTGCTTTTTACCTTGGCGCGGCGGGCCTGCTGGACGGGCGCACAACCACCACCCACTGGGCGCTGGAGCATGACCTGCAATCGCGCTATCCCAAAGCCAAGGTCGACACCGGCGAGATCCTGATCCGCGACGGCCGTATCATTACGGCTGGCGGGCTGCTCTCCTGGATCGACCTCGCAATGGAACTGACCGAACATTTCTCAGGCCCCGCCATCATGCGCGAGGTCGGGCGCCACTTTGTCACCGACACAGGACGCCGCGACCAGCGCCCCTACCGCGCCTT
>Ga0256839_1005648_pt1 | contig 11410 bp, 7 predicted proteins | sample 354166metaG_FD_185968 | JGI IMG/M metagenome (GOLD analysis project Ga0256839, IMG submission 185968) | Hydrothermal vent microbial communities from Mid Atlantic Ridge, Atlantic Ocean - 354-166 | ecosystem: Environmental > Aquatic > Marine > Hydrothermal vents | place: Atlantic Ocean: Mid...
GCGCATCGGCATCCTTACGTCGGGCGGTGATTGCCCGGGACTCAATGCCGTCATTCGCGGTGCCGTCAAGTCGGCGACGCGACTCGGTTACGACACCATCGGGTTTCTCAAGGGGTTTGAAGGTCTCGTCGATCCGGTGACCTTCATGCCGCTCTCTTACAAGAACACTTCCGGAATCCTGACACAGGGCGGGACGATTCTGGGGTCGACCAACAAAGGCCGGTTTGCGGCAACCGTGGGCGTCGACCAGCGAATGTCGCTGGACCCGGAGCTGGTCGCCGAAGTGCAGGTCACCTGCGAACAGTTGGCACTCTCCGGGTTGATCTGTGTCGGTGGAGACGGATCGCTGACGATCGCCGAACAACTCTATCAAAACGGTATACCCGTGGTCGGCGTCCCCAAGACGATTGACAATGACCTGTCAGCCACCGCCTTCACATTCGGATTCGATAGCGCTGTGACAGCGGCTACCGACGCGCTCGACCGTCTGCACACGACGGCGGCCAGCCACGAGCGGGTGATGGTCCTGGAGGTGATGGGACGCCACGCCGGCTGGATCGCCCTCTACGCGGGGATCGCCGGCGGTGGAGACGTCATTTTGATTCCCGAGATTCCGTGGACCTTCGACGCGGTCTGCCAGAAGATTCTCGACCGAGAGAAGAACGGGAAGCGGTTCACGCTGATCGTGGTGGCCGAAGGGGCCGAATTGCCCGACGGCGGACTGGTGACGCAGGAAGAGCAGCAGGGGACGCGGCAAACCCGTCTCGGCGGCATCGGCAACCATGTCGCGTCGGAAGTCGAACGGCGACTGGGACGAGAAACCCGCGTGGTCGTGCTCGGGCACCTGCAGCGAGGAGGACCGCCGACGACGTTCGACCGTGTGCTGGCGACCCAGTTCGGTGCCCACGCGGTCCGGTTGGTGGAGGAAGGGCGGTTCGGAGAAATGGTCTGTTACCGTCCACCCGCGATCGTCGGCGTGTCGTTGCGAGAAGCCGTGAAGGAACTTTCACGCGTTTCTCCCGAAAGCTCGACGGTGCAGGCGGCTCGAGCTCTGGGGATCAGCTTCGGCGATCAGCCGACCGACGCCCACCCTTTCCGCACAACAAAAGCGGTTGACGCGGCTGCAGCCACCGCATGCGAACCAAGTGCAGAACTGGCTACTGCGTGATCTCAGCCGACTCGATGGTCGCTTCCATGCCCGACGGAACGGCCTGCCAGCCACCTCCCGCCGTCACTTGCTGTTTGCCTCGAGGCGTCGGCAACTTCCTCAATGTGCGATGTAGGTTGTGAGCCACTCCAGCGACCGCGACAGAGCCTTCGGCGGAACAGCGTGGCCTTTCCCGTGGCGATAGAGCCCCAGACGCACCGGCTGGCCGAACAGTCGGTACACCTGCTGTGCTGACGTGACATAGGGAATGCTCTTGCTGCCATCGGCGCTGTCTCCACCGATCAGCAGAAACGGTCGCGGTGCCGCCAGCGCCAGCAGTTCATGATGATCGTGCACGAACTGTGCGTCTTCGATTTGTTTTCCCAGATACCAGGGCGCGTTCCAGTTGGAAAACGTCAAGCCGATTCCTCCTTCGCTGCTGACCGTAGCGCGGATCCGATCGTCGAATGCGGCCAGATAGAGCACCTCTTTGGCGCCGAGCGAATGACCGACGGCGCCGATGCGGCGCGAATCGACATCGGCACGAGTCGTTAGCAGGTCGACGGCCAACCGCGCTTCCCACAACATTCTGGCCATGCCTGTCGTCTGCGGGTATTTCTCATGAAAGCGATCCGCCATGGCCTTCGCTTCAATGTGCTCGTTGTCGGGCCAGAGGTAGTTGCGGGGGCAGAGCGCCACGAAACCACGCCGAGCCAGATGCCAGCCAAACGCTTTTTCCTTCGCGCCTATCACGCCCGCGGGCTGGTGAATGGAATGCGGTACTGTGGAATGGAAGACCACGACGGCAGGCAGTTTCCCGCGAGCGTTTCCAGGTCGCAGCAAGTAGGCTTCCGTTGTCTCCCCAGGCAGCGTTTCATAGCGGATGCGCCGCCGCTCGATGCCGTCGACCGTTTCGTTGGAAATGGTCTCATACGCCGGGCCAGATCGAGGGCGCGGCGGCAGTCTGCCGAGCACGTTGCGCCACTCCAGCATGAGTTGGCGGCGGCGTTGTTGCCAGGTGGGGAGGTCGCCGATCGGCCGACCGCTCTCGGCAACCAGCAGCGGCCTGAGCTTGATTTTCTCGGCGACTGCAGGAAGGCGGATCACTTCGTCGAGCCAGGACACGTCGTCTGCTGAGAGTGCGGCGCTGATGGTGCACCGTCCCATGGTAGTGCCGATGCCGATGGCACCGACCGCCAGAGCTTCACGTCGCGAAAGAACCAGGGTGTGTCCGTCTTCCATTGCAACTTCCCGTGAAAGTCTTAGAGCCTGTAACCAAACCCGCCGCGCCGCTTTCGAGCCTCGGGCGTGTTGCTTGCGGCGTGGAGTTTTGTGACAGCCTCGTAGAGCCTGTAACCAAACCTGCCGCGCCGCTTTCCGACCTCGGGCATGTTGCTTGCGGCATGGAGTTTTGTGACAGTCTCTTATTTGGTAACATCTGCGCGTGGTGTGCGAACGCGGCCGGCGCCGCCCTCTCCAGTCCCCACCGAGTCCCCTCACCCCTCACACTTCACCCCTCACACTTCACACCTCACACCTCACACTTCACACCTCACACCTCCATGGCGGGCATCGTCTCGGTCGGAACGACTCGCAGGCTGCGAGCATTATACCACCGTCCCCTTGTTTTTTCGGAACGCGGCGGCTTATTCTGGTGGGAGTCGCCATTTTCCGAAAACGCACCGACGGTTCGGCGGCACGCAGGACGTGCCATGCAACTTGTTCCGTCGGGTCCCCCACGACACCTCATCCGGAGGCTCTCTCCCATGCGTCGAGTCCTGCTATTGCTGTGCGGCGTCCTGTGGCTCCTGGTCGCGACTCCGATGCTCGTCGTTGGCAACGAGTACGACATAATCCTCCGCGGCGGTTGGGTGGTCGACGGCACGGGGGCTCCCAAGCGCCAAGCCGATATCGGAATCCGTGGCGACACCATCGCTGCGATCGGGGACCTTTCGCGGGCGACCGCCAAGCAGATGATCGACGCGAGGTCGAAGGTCGTTGCTCCCGGTTTTATCAACATGCTGAGTTGGGCCTGCGAGAGTCTGATTGCCGATGGTCGGGGCCAGAGCGACATCCGTCAAGGCGTGACACTCGAGGTATTCGGCGAGGGCTGGTCGTATGGCCCGCTCAATCGGAGGATGAAGAAGGAGGTAGTCCAGGATCAGGGAGATATTCGCTATCCCGTGACCTGGACCACGCTGTCGGAATACCTGGACCATCTCGTCGACCGCGGCGTTTCACCGAACGTGGCGTCCTTTGTCGGGGCCACGACAGTTCGCATTCATGAACTGGGTTACGCCGACCGCAAGGCGACTCCGGAGGAGCTGGCTCGAATGCAGGAGCTCGTTCGCCGCGAAATGGAGGCGGGAGCGCTCGGTGTCGCCTCATCGCTGATCTACGCTCCCGCTTTCTATGCCGACACAGAAGAGCTGATCGCATTGGCGAAGGTCGCGGCCGAGTATGACGGTCTGTATGTTTCGCATTTGCGCAGTGAAGGCGACCGTCTGGAAGAGGCATTAGAGGAGCTGTTGCGCATCGCCCGGGAAGCCGACATCGAATCCGAGGTCTATCACCTCAAGGCGGCCGGGCGCGACAACTGGAAGAAGCTGGATGCCGTGATCGCGCGGATCGAACAGGCTCGAGCCTCCGGGATCGGCGTCGCGGCCAACATCTACAACTACACGGCCGGTGCCACCGGACTCTCGGCCGCCATGCCACCGTGGGTGCAGGAAGGGGGCTATGCGGCCTGGCGGCGACGATTGCAAGACCCGGCTGTTCGGGCTCGAGTGGTTCAGGAGATGCAACGTCCGGCGGATGGCTGGGAAAATCTGCTGCGCATGGCAGGCTCCGCCGACCGGGTGCTGTTGGTGGGATTCAAGTCGCCCAAACTGAAGCCGCTCACAGGAAAGACGCTGGAACAGGTTGCCCAGATGCGGGGCCAGAGTCCCGAGGAGACGGCGATCGATCTGGTGATCGAAGACGGCAGTCGCGTCGAATGCGTCTATTTCCTCATGAGCGAACAAAACGTGCGAAAGAAGATCCGCACTCCGTGGATCACCTTTTGCAGCGATGCCGCCGCCCTGGCGCCCGAAGGCGTGTTTCTCAAGTCGAGTGCTCATCCTCGAGCGTACGGCTCGTTCGCTCGCCTGCTGGGGAGATACGTCCGCGATGAACAACTGATTCCGCTCGAAGCCGCCATTCATCGCCTCACAGGTTTCGCGGCTCAACGCCTGGGGATCCGCCGGCGCGGCCGCTTGCGCCCCGGCTACTACGCCGACATCGTCGTGTTCGATCCGGCTCGTGTCGGTGACAAGGCCACGTACCAGAAGCCGCACCAATACGCGACCGGAGTGGAACACGTGCTGGTCAACGGCGTGGTGGTGCTGAAGGACGGTGAGCATACGGGGGCGCGTCCGGGGCGAGTCGTTCGCGGGCAGGGGATCTATCGAACGGCCGCTCATCGCAGCCGGCCTCTTGAGCTGACACCGCGGGCCCTGGCCATCCACCGCCGCGGTTACGTGTTCGATGGCCATAATGACTTGCCGTGGACGCTGCGTTCGCAGGCTTCGAGTTCCTTTGCGAAGAAGGACATCTCCAAGCCGCAGCCCGACATTCACACGGACATTCCGCGACTCAAGCAAGGCAATGTGGGCGCTCAGTTCTGGTCCGTGTTCGTGCCTGCCAGCTCGCTGAAGACTGGGAACTCGTTGGTACTGACCATCGAGCAGATCGAGCTGGTCAAGGCGATGGTGGAGCGTTACCCCGAGACGTTCATGCTGGCTTTGACCTCGGCCGATGTCGAACGCGCTCGCAAGGAGGGCAAGATCGCTTCGCTGATGGGCATGGAGGGGGGACATTCCATCGAAAACTCGCTGGGCAATCTCCGCCGGCTCTACGATCTGGGCGCCCGCTACATGACGCTCACCCACTCCGTGACGCTGGACTGGGCCGATTCGGCGACCGACGAACATCGTCATGGGGGACTCAGCCCATTCGGCGAAGACGTGGTGAGGGAGATGAACCGTTTGGGCATGCTGGTGGACCTGTCGCACGTTTCCGTGGAGACGATGAAAGACGCCTTGAGAATCAGCCGGGCTCCGGTGATTTTCTCGCACTCGTCGGCTCGAGCGATCGCCGGACACGTCCGCAACGTACCCGACGACGTGCTGCGTCTCACGGCTCGTAATGGCGGCGTGGTGATGGTCAACTTTTTCTCCGGGTTCGTCCATCCCGAGTCGGCCAAACGGATGCGGACGATGTTCCACGACATGCGGAAACTCAAAGAACAATACCCCGACGAAGACGAGTACAAGCGGCAACTGGCGCGTTGGCAGAAGTCGCATCCGATGGAACGGGGGAGTGTCCATCATCTGGTCGATCACATCGATCATATCGTCCGCATTGCCGGAATCGACCACGTCGGCTTGGGATCCGACTACGACGGAGTGTCGCTCCTGCCGAGGTATCTCGAGGACGTCTCCAAGTATCCTTACATCACTCAGGAGTTGCTCAACCGGGGCTACACGGAGGAAGAGATCCACAAGATTCTCTACGGCAACATCTTGCGGGTGCTGAAGGAGGCGGAGCGAGTCGCTCAGCGCTGAATGTAACGATACGATCCGCCCGTTCGGCGCGCCAATTCCAGCATGAACGACCGATCGGGCGCCGTACTGAATCCGAACTGGATGCAGTGGATGGTGGTGTGCATTCTCTTGGCAATCGTGATGATTTGTTCGAGTTGCCCGCGGTTGAGGCCTGGCGAGCCGCCGTCGGTCAACAGGAACACGACGTCCGGTTTCATGCCCAATGCCGCGAACACGGCCAATTCATGGTTGGTTCCGCCGAACGCTGCCAATCCTTCGAAGAACTCGGAAACGCGAGCCTTATTCTGGTCGGTGGCCGGCAGCAGTCCGGCCGCCCGGTCGAGATAGACCCGGTCGTGATGGTAGGCGACGATCTGAAACTTGTGGCGCCGGTCAAGTGCGCTTAAGGCTTCGGTGAGTTCCAGCTTGGCCTGCGCCAGAACTCCGAGGCCGTCGTTGCCCATGCTCTTGGAACGGTCGATCACGAATACGAAGGAATTGCCTTCGGCAAAGCCGCTGCCGAACAGTTTCAAGCGGGCAACCGGCCCCGAAAACCGCGGTGTCTGTCGAATCGATGCTCCCGCCTGCTTTCCGCTCGAGTTCGAAAAATCACCGAGCGTCGGTCGGCCGACTCCCGATGCATCGGCCTGGCCGACCTGGATTCCCGAGGGAGCGGCCAGTGTGGCCAACGGCGCCGGCATGTCGATGCCGCTGGTCGCCTCCGGGGGAACATCATCGGCACTGGGAGCGGCCGCGGCGGCTGCCGCCGCATCGGGAGCCGCTTCGGGGGAGACATACTCGGTCTGCTCGGCCTTCACCTGAGCCAGTACGATGCCGCCGGGACGGTCCCCTGACGGCAGCCCCTTGGGAACACCCGGGCGGATCAAGACTCCCAGGAGGACGAGCAACGCGATGTGGACGGCCAGCGAGACGCTCCACGCCGGAATTTTGCGGGCACGAACGAACCGCCCCGCTTCGCTCGGATCTGTCCACTCCATGTCGGTTGCCATCGGCTCTTCGCGGTATCACTCACAAATCATCGCCGGGGAATCGCCTCGTCTGGGAACCCGTTCCCATCGCGTTCACCGAGAGGCGGATTTGCTTCCATTGTATTGAAGAGCGGCCGGTTCGACCATGGAAAAAATGGATGGCCCCAACGAGGCGGCCCGGTTTCGGGGACCGGATCGGGGTCCTCGGAACCGGGCCTGTCGTCGCGGTGGTCGTCGCTATTCCCGGGCGGGCTCCGCCGCCGGCTTGGGCTTCTGCTGCCACTTGTGCTCGGGCCGAGCCAAGATCTCGTCGATGAGTTTTTCGACCTTGTCGGCCGCCTCGGTCTTACCCTCCTTGCGCCCCTGTTCGATGTGTTCGCGAGCCTGCGGAATGAGTTCCTGATAGAAGCGTTCGGCCACCTCGTACATCCCGTGCCAGTGGGCGTAGTCGGGAGCCATCATCGAGGCGCCGTGGCGGGCTCGACGCCCCTCGTGGTGCCACAGATAGAACCAGGTCCATTCGATCTCTTCGTCGAAGTTGGTCTTGGTGATCAGGCCGTTCTCCTTGAGTGCCTTCATGATCATCGAGCCTGGTTTGGCGAATTTCTCGTTGTAGTTGATGATGAAATCGTCGTATTGCTTGTAGAAGGAATTGACATAGTCGGGCGTATGGCAGTGGTGGCAGACCGCTTTCATCTCCTCCCGCTTTTGTTGCCAGGTGTGAACCACCAGCTCGCGCCGCTTGGCCGGGTCGGTCTCTTTGACTACGGCTCCGTCTTTGCCCGTGTCCATCACCAGGCTGACGGGTGGCCGATTGGTCCACGAGATCCGCTCGCCCGGATCGTGGGTGGTGCGTTTTTCCGCCTGCTTGGAATGGGCGGACATGTGGCAGGTGGCACAGGTGGGAGCTGCCGAGTAGTCCTGGCCGAGGACCCACTTGGTGGAGTTCAGGTTCATCTTGTCTTTCAAGTCGCGGTAGGCGACACCATGCTTCGACTCCTCATAGATTTCCTTCTGCGGGTGATCCGGTCCCAGGTGACACTTGCCGCAGTTTTCCGGTTGGCGGGCGCGGCGCGGTGAAAAGTCGTGCCGCGAATGGCAGGCGGAGCAGGATCCCCGCGAACCGTCGAGATTGATGCGGCCGATTCCCGTGTTGGGCCAGGTGCTGCCGTGGAACAGCGGCCGGCCATCTTTGTTCTTCTTGATTTTCGCCAGCACTGCCTTGTTGGTCGGCTGACCTTTGGCATCGGGTTGGAGTTGGTCGACGGTGATCATCCCGCCGTCGGTGCTCTCCAGTGCCACCTTACTGCCATGGCATTGCTGGCATCCGGTGAAGGCGCTGGCCAGCCCGTTGACCTCGACCACATCGGGGCGTCCCGGCGTGGGCGTGTGAGGATTGAACGGCTCACGTGCCCCTTCCACGACCTCCGCGAGGAAGTTATCGAGCGAGTGCAGGATCCGACCGGCCTTGGAATGGTGGCTGTGAGTGAATTCCTGGAATTCACGATCGTGGCACCGCGAGCAATCGAGCGGCGTGACCACCGTTGCGATCAAATAACCCTCATGCTTGAATGCGTCGGCATCTCCTTCGTTGGCCTTGTGGCAGTCGACGCAGCCGATTCCCTTGTGTGCGTGGGTACTGGATTCCCAGTGTTCGATGATGGCCGGTGTCTGGTTGCGATGGCACTGGACGCATCCTTTGGAGTGGTCGGGGACGGCGACCGGATGGATGACCTCTCCGTTCTCCATACGGCGCCGCTGGATTTCCATCCATTGGACCAGTACCAGCGACGCGAGAAACAGCAGGCCCAAGACGGCGATCAAGATTTGTTTGGCTTTGAGTGTCATGGCTTCGTGCAATTCAAAGGAGTTCCAATGGGTACGGTCCTGTTAGAGTCTTGCTTCGTAACATCTACGCGCCGTGCGCGCATCCTGCATTGGCTTTCGGTTGTCACCACCACCCCTACAGTCTCCGGTCTCCCGCCTCCAGCCGTGCGGGCGAAGCCCGCGCGGGCATGCGCCGGTCAGTGTGCGACGAGCGCTTCGTAAACCGTGAAGCCGATCAGGGTCAACGTGGCGACGATGCCGATATAGACGCTGATGTCTTCCCAACGAGTCCATTTGCGTAACCAGGCGTCAATCCACGGCCAGATGATCATTGCAAAGACGATGAATCCGGTACTGATCACGGCGGCTGTCAACGTGAACAGCTTCAGCCAGCGGAATGCCACGTAGAAATACCATTCGGGTTTGATTTCCTCGGGAGTCACCAGCGGATTCGCCTTGGGGCCCATCATCGCTGGGAAGATGCAGGCGAGTGCCGAGAGGACGACCATCAGCACCAGGCCGATGGCGACTTCGGTGAGAAAATGATCGGGGAAGAAGTTGAAGTATTCCTTGTCGCTCTCCGGTTCATCTTCGAATTTCAGAGGTGTGATGCCGTGCAGCCGGATCAGCAACACATGCATGGCCAACAGCAGCATGATGGTGGCCGGCAGGACGGCCGCGTGAAGGACATAGAACCGCGGCAGCGTGAATTCGTTGTACTGGGTTCCGCCCAACAGCAAGGTGGCAAGCGGTTTTCCCAAAACCGGCACGGCGTTCGTGATGTTGCCCGCAACGGTGGCTCCCCAGTAGCTGAGCTGTTCGAAGGCCAGGCTGTATCCAGTGAATCCGATGAACAGCGTGCACAGCAGCAGTCCCATCCCGATCACCCAGTTCAGTTCGCGGGGCCGCCGGTATGCGCCGGTGAAATAGACTCGCATCTGGTGGAGAATGACGGCGGCGATCATCAGGGTGGCGCCCCACTTGTGGATGCTGCGGAAAAACCATCCGAACGCCGCCTCCTCCGTGATGTATCGGACCGACTCGTACGCTCGCGAAGGGCTGGCTTCATAGTAGAACGCCAGCAGGATGCCACTGACGATTTGCACCACGAACAGATAGAAGGGCGTGCCTCCCAGACAGAACCACCACCGTTTGAGATGATTGGGGACCGGTTCGTTGGTCAGCTCTCTCAATTGGTCGCCGCTCAGCGGCAACCGCTCTGCAAACCAGGTGCTGATTCCACCCACGGCCAAGTTCCTTCCGCGTTGGGCCTCTGACCGGTGACCGGCACCGGCAACGAATTCCCCTACAGGACTCAACTCTCCAAACCAGTCATGCGGACCTTGATGAACAGCATGCCTCGGACTACCTGCGTTTCGTACGATTTGAGCCGCTGTCCGGCCTTGCCCGGAGGGCCGGCGACGGCGATGCCGTTGCGGTCGAAAACTCCGTTGTGGCACGGGCAGAAGAACCGATGATTGGCCGATTCCCAGTGGACCCGGCATCCCAAGTGGGGACAGACACTCGAGAGGGCCTGCACGCGGTCCTTGCCGCTGTCGTCCACCTGTCTGGCGATCACCACCGGTTCCCCCGACGGTGCCACATATTCGACCGATTGCCCCACCGGCAACTCTTCCAGGGACGCTACGAACTGCCAAGCGAATCCCGCTTCGGGATCCGGTGGCAGCAGATAGCGCACGGCATAGGCGGCCAGCGTTCCGTAACTGGCTACCAGACCTCCTCCCATTGCCAGCCCGGCCGACCGAGTCAAAAAGGTTCGCCGATCGGCCCCGGGGGAAGCCTCGCTCGAAGAAGTCGATGCTCGATCGTCCGACGACATTGGCATCCCTGTCGATTCCAGAGGTCGATTCAGTGCCAGCCCTGTCACACCCGTGCTGGACTCAAACTTGGCACTCCAGTGATGCAACTGCCATGCCAGTCCTTGCCAATGGTGGCCAGCATACGGTTTGCACGGGATTTGCACATAATCCACACCGTTCGCATCAGCGACTCCACCAGGTCCCGTGCGTTAGTGCGCGCGGCCTGCACCGCAACCGCAACAAAACGCGCGCATGCGCGACCCGGCTAGGAATCGGTCTCCTCTCGAGACATAATCGACCGAGAGGAGGACAAGTCACCATGTGCGGCCGATTCACGCTGCGGGCGACGCTGGCCGATGTTGCCGACTATTTTCGAATTGACCACCTGCCCGATTGGGACTGGCCGGCGCGGTTCAATCTGGCGCCCACTCAGGCCGTGCTGGCGGTTCGGCTGACCGGTGATGGGCGGCGCGAAATGGTTCGTCTGCGTTGGGGCCTGATCCCCTCCTGGGCCAAGGATCTCAACATCGGCTCGCGACTGATCAACGCTCGAGCCGAAACAGCGCACGAGAAGCCTTCCTTCCGGACCGCCTTTGCCCGTCGTCGCTGCCTGGTTGCAGCCGACGGCTACTATGAGTGGAAGAAGACCGAGGCCGGCAAGCAGCCCTATTTGTTTGAAATGAGCGATCGCAGTCTGTTCGCCATTGCGGGACTTTGGGAGAGATGGCTGGGAGACGAAGGTGACGCCATCGAGTCGGTAACGTTGCTTACCGTGCCGGCGTCGCCCGACACGGAGGCCGTTCATCACCGGATGCCGGCCATCTTGCCCCGTGAGCAATTCGGGACGTGGTTGGGGGAGTCCCCGACGGCCGACTCGCGGTGCCGAGCTTTGCTCCGCCCGCCTAGCGAAGGCACGCTTCGGATGCGGCCGGTGTCTTCGTTCGTCAACCGTCCGATGCACGAAGGACCTCAGTGCGTGGCACCGCCTCGCTGACGGCCCTCTCACCTTTTTCCGATCGTGATACAATAGCAGCAGGCCGGCCC
>Ga0256839_1005649_pt1 | contig 11407 bp, 11 predicted proteins | sample 354166metaG_FD_185968 | JGI IMG/M metagenome (GOLD analysis project Ga0256839, IMG submission 185968) | Hydrothermal vent microbial communities from Mid Atlantic Ridge, Atlantic Ocean - 354-166 | ecosystem: Environmental > Aquatic > Marine > Hydrothermal vents | place: Atlantic Ocean: Mid...
ACCCCCTGTGTGATGTGTGGTTTATTTATGGCAAAATCCCGCGCGCAGGGCAAGCGGCGCGCGGGGTGGTTTAGCGTTAAACTATAGCAATGCCTCGGCTTGTGCCGCTACGTTTGAAGCGGTGATGCCAAACATTTCATAAAGCTCGGCAATCGGGGCCGAGGCGCCAAAGCCTTCCATGCCCACAAACGCCGCTTTGTTATGCTTGCCACGCTCGCCGCTCAGCCAACGGTCCCAGCCAAGGCGGCCAGCGGCCTCTACGCCTACGCGCACGGGGCCAGCGGGCAGCACACGACGGCGGTATTTCTCGTCTTGTGCCGCGAACAGCTCCCAGCATGGCATGGAAACAACGCGGGTGCCTATGCCTTTGGCTTGCAAGATATCCCGTGCGGCCAGTGCAATTTCAACTTCCGAGCCGGAGGCCATAAGAATGACCTGCCGCTTGCCATCCGCATCGGCTAGCACATAAGCGCCCTGCGCCGTGAGGTTTTTGGTTTTGTGCAGGGTGCGCACCGTTGGCAGCCCTTGGCGGGTGAGCGCCAGCGCGGAGGGCGTGGTTTTGCTGGTCATGGCAATTTCCCACGCCTCGGCGGTTTCTACCGTGTCCGCAGGGCGGAACACATTGAGGTTGGGCGTGGCGCGCATCATGGCAAGGTGCTCGACCGGCTGGTGGGTCGGGCCATCTTCGCCAAGGCCGATGCTATCATGGGTGAGCACATAGGGCACCCGCAGGCCCATGAGCGAGCTAAGGCGCATGGCCCCGCGCATATAGTCAGTGAACACCATAAAGGTGCCGCCATAAGGGGCGCAGCCGCCATGCAGGGCGAGGCCGTTCATTGCGGCGGCCATGCCGTGCTCGCGAATGCCGTATTCAATGTAGCGGCCTTTGCGGTTGCCTTCGTTAAACAGGTCCATCCCCTCGGTGCGGGTGTTGTTGGATCCGGTCAGATCAGCCGATCCGCCGATGGTTTCGGGCATCACTTTGTTAATGACCTCCAGCACCTTTTGCGAAGATTGGCGGGTGGCCATTTTCGGGGCATCTTCGGAAATATGCTTTTTGAAGGCCTTGATTGCGGCCGATAGCTTTTTGGGCGCATCGCCTGCGATAATCCGGTCAAACTCCGTTTGCCTGGCACCCGAGAGCGCGGCCCTGCGCTCGGCCCATGCTGAGGCCTCTGTCTGGCCGCGCGCCCCGACGCTGCGCCAGGCTGCCTGTATATCAGCGGGGATTTCAAAGGCCGCATGGGGCCAGCTAAATGCCGCGCGGATCTTTTTGATTTCTTCTTCGCCCATCGGCGCGCCGTGGGCGGCGGCGGTGTCTTGCTTGCTCGGGGAGCCAAAGCCAATATGGGTTTTGCAGTCAATCAGCGAGGGCAGGGGGGATTGCTTGGCTTGGGTGATGGCACGGTCAATCGCGTCGGGGTCGTGGCCATCGCACGAGAAGACGCTCCAGCCGGAAGCCTCGAAGCGGGAAAGCTGGTCGGTGGTATCAGAGAGGGCGACGTCGCCGTCAATGGTGATGCCGTTATCATCCCACAGCACAATCAGCTTGCCGAGGCGCTGCATGCCCGCCAGCCCGATGGCCTCTTGGGAAATGCCCTCCATCAGGCAGCCGTCACCCGCGATCACATAGGTGTAATGGTCAACGATCTTTTTGCCATAGCGCGCCTGCATAGAGGCCTCGCCCATGGCCATACCAACAGCAGTGGCCAGCCCCGCACCCAAGGGGCCGGTGGTGGTTTCAATGCCTTCGGCATGACCATATTCCGGGTGTCCCGCCGTGCGCGCGCCCTTTTGGCGAAAATTCCTGATTTCCTCGATGGTCATCTGCTTATAGCCGGTGAGGTGGAGCAACCCGTAAAGCAGCATGGAGCCATGGCCCGCCGAGAGGATGAAACGGTCGCGGTCTGGCCAATGGGGCTGGCTGGCGTCAAATTTGAGGTGGTTGGAAAACAGCACCGTGGCGACATCGGCCATGCCCATCGGCATGCCCGGATGGCCGGAATTAGCGGCCTGCACCGCATCGACCGCCAACATCCGCAGGGCCGTGGCTTTGGCAAAATGGTCAGGGTGGCGGGTTTTTATATCTGCAATTTCCACAGGGTTCTCCGAGTTTGGTTGAGGCTCGGGCCTTGTTAGCAGGCCCTTGGGGGGCGTCAAACGCTTATTCGCAATTAGGGGCGGCAAAAGCTGAAATTAACGCTATTATAGCGTCATCACACGATTCGGGTGGAGGGAGACGCGCATGGATGATCTGGAAACACTGGCCAAAAGGCTGGCGGCGGCTGTGGATGCTTTGGGTGTGCAAAGCAAGGCCGACGCGCGCGAGATTCTTAATCTGCGCGCGGAACTGGAAATGCTCAAGGAAAAGCGAAAGGCCGATATGGCCGAGCTGGATACCCTTTTGGCGCACCTGAAACCCTTGATGGAGGCCGAAGAAAATGCCTGAGATCGTGCTTGAAATCGGTGGTCGGAATTTTGAGGTCGCTTGTGATCCTGGTGAGGAATCCAGCCTGAAAATGGCCGCTGAAATGCTGGCCGTGGAGGCGCGGCGGCTGGAAGATGCTATCGGGCGGGTGCCCGAATCCCGCATGTTATTGATGGCGGGGCTGATGCTGGCCGACCGCACCAAAGAAATGGAAACTGCGTGCCAGATGAGTGACACGCGCTTGAAAACGCTGGAAGACCGGTTGCTTGAAAGCGAGGCCAAGCTGGCAACGTTGACGGTCGAGATGAACAAACCGCCCGAGCCGGTGGAGGAAGATTTGTTCAGCAATGTCGAGGCGGTGACCGAAAGCTTTGCCAAAAGTGTGGCGAAACTGGAAGCTATGATTGACACATCTGTTGGATAGCTCCCTGGCTGCTATTCCCACCGAGCGCAGCGAGGCAACGGCCCGTTAGGGTCATCCGTTTTTGCTTGCAAAAACCCGGCTTTGCTGAGCGGGGGGGCTGGGCACAACGTCCTCTTTCGTCCGGCGGTTTCGCCCTCCCCGAAGCAAAGGCGCGTCTGGCTTGAGGCTATGTGCTTGAACTCGACCATGTGGCCCTCCGCCAACGCTCTGTTGCTGCGCAACATAGCATAGGCGTTTGGGCGGTGGCGGCGCGTTAACGGTGGCGCATGTGGCAAATGGCGCGCCCGCGCCGTGCTGCACCCGTGGCGCTTGACACAACCTTCCCCCTGCCGTAACCCTTATGCATTCACTTGGTGCCTGTTCGGGATACCCGCTCAGGTGAAACGGGAAGATCGGTGCGCTTTTTAAGCAATTCCGACGCTGCCCCCGCAACGGTAGATGCGTGAAAACCGGCCATATGCCACTGTGCTTGTAAGCACGGGAAGGCGGCCAGCAAGGCGAAAGCCAGCGCATAAGCCCGGAGACCGGCCAGATGGAAAACGGCACTGCGGCGGGCGGTTCCTATGGCGTTGCCATCTGCTCCCGCTGCATATCTCAAATGCGCACGGGGTCGTGCGCCTACGCAAAGGATACATCATGCATATCGAACCGGGCGTCGTAGACGGCGCAAAAATGGCTCTTGGGGCCGCTACGGCGGCTGGAGCTTTGGGGCTAACCGCCAAGATGTCGGTTGACACCATCAAGGAAGGCGGCATCGTTTCGCTAACCACCCGTAGTGTTATCAGCACAGCCGCAGTGTTTAGCTTTTTTCAGGTCTTGCCGCACCATCCGGTGGGCGTTTCGGAGGTGCACCTGATCCTTGGTTCGACCTTGTTCCTGCTGTTTGGCCGCGCGCCTGCCATGATCGGCCTTGCCGCTGGCCTGCTGCTGCAAGGGCTGTTTTTTGCGCCCACCGACCTGCCGCAATACGGCATTAACGTGACCACTTTGTTGGTGCCGCTCTATGCCATGAGCCTGCTGGCCGCGCGCATTATTCCGAAAGGCACGGCTTATACGGATATTACTTATATGCAAGCGCTTAAGCTCTCGACCAGTTTTCAGGCGGGTATTGTCAGCTGGGTGGCCTTTTGGGCGCTTTATGGCCAAGGCTTCGGGGCGGAAAACCTGGCCTCTGTCGCCTCTTTCGGCGCGGCTTATATGATGGTGATTTTGCTGGAACCACTGGCAGACCTTGCCATTCTGGCAGGTGCCAAAACCCTGAGCCGTTATAAAGACAGCGGGCTGTTTACGCCGCGCTTGTTTGCCACGGCTTAAAACGAAAAAAGGCCGCGCTTGAAAAGCGCGGCCTCAGGCCACTGACAAACCCCGTCATATTTTGGCGGGGTTTTTTATTGTTGATGTTTTTGGCCGTTGTATTGAGGTCAAGGGGGGGCTTTCCCCTCATATGTGGGGGATTTGGCTTGGGTTTGTCATCGTCATCGCGATTTTCTTGATGTTTTGGGCGGTTGCGGCGAGCAAAGCCTGCCATCTGACCCCGGTCAGGCCTCGGTAGCGGGCGTATCGGTGGCCGAAGAGCTGTTTGGCGTCGGCAAAGGATCGTTCTACGGTTTCCTTTCGTCGTTTGTAGATGCGTTTGCCCCAATCGGTCAGGCGATGGGCATCGACCCGTTCACGCGCATCGGCCCAGACATGGCGGGTGACGGTTTTTTGCGCTTTGGCGTTTGAGGTGCAGGAGGCCAGCACCGGGCAAGCGCGGCACTTTTCGGGATCGGATTTATAGTGCCGATAGCCGTTCCGGTCGGTGGTGGCATAGGGGAGTTCCTGACCTTCGGGACAGCGATAGACATCGCGTTCGGCGTCATATTCATACTGACGTTTATACAGATAACCCTTGCGGTGGTTCGGCCGGCGGTAGCCGGTGACACCCAGAATATCGCGATCCTCCAGTCCTTTGGCGATCGGAGCGCTGGCATATCCGGCATCCAGCCCCACCGCTTTGACATCCAGATCAAACCGCGCACGCTGGCGATCAAGGCGCGCCAGATAAGGGATGCTGTCATGTACATTCGCGGGCGTTACATGGCTGTCGGTGATAATGTTGTGCGTGGCGTCAACCGTGCGGTGATCCAGATAAAAGAACCCCTTTGGCTTGCCGTCTCGCACCATATATCCGGCGTCTTTGTCGGTGCGGCTGACCTTGGTTTCCTTGATGACAGGCACCCTGTCCTTTGCTTTTAACGGCTTTTTGCCATGGGCGGCGCGATCCTCTTTAATGGCTGCATCCAGATCATCCCAGTAGGCCGCGCGGGATTTGGCCACCAGTTCCTTGTCGAACCGCCCCTTGTTTGCACTGGCCTTGAGGTGGGTGCTGTCGGTGTAAAGCACCGCGCCACCAACCAACCCGTACCCGATGGCCTGCTCGACAATCCGGTCAAATATCTGTTGCGCAATCTCTGTCCCGTCAAAGCGGCGGCGGCGGTTTTGGCTAAAGGTGCTGGCATCAAACACCTTGTCGGTTAGTCGCAGACCCAAAAACCAGCGATAGGCCACGTTCACCTCAATCTCGCGCATCAGCTGGCGCTCGGAGCGGATCCCAAACAGATAGCCGATGAAAAGGGCTTTGAACAAAATCTCAGGTGCAATCGCAGGCCGGCCATTGTCGGAACAATAAAGCCCTTCGGCAAGGTCTCGGATAAAACCAAAATCAATCACCGCATCAATCTTGCGCAGCAAATGATCGGCGGGAACCAGACTTTCAAGCGTGACCATCTCAAGCTCGGTCTGAACGGCGGAAACTTTCTTTAACATACCACATTGAATCAAAAATCCCCGCATAAAGCGAGGACTTTGTCAGCAGTCTGAGGCCGCTCAGCAGAGAGCGGCCCTTTTTGCATTTATTCAGCCACAAACCCGTCTGGAAACAGCTCATTAATTTCCGCGATCATCTCATAATCTTCTGCATAAACCGTTTCCAGCTCCGCGCGGGTTTCCGCGTCGATAAGCGTGTAAAGCTTGCGACCTTCCGGATCAATGTTCAGGTCGGTTATGGGGTCGAATAGTGGCGTTTCGCAGCCAAAAATCTCCATCGAGACCCGAGGAAAATCCTCGATCCAGTGTTCGTGATGACCAATAAAATTGTAATCCACCAGATCAAAAGCAATCATATTTCGCTGCGAATTAAGGTGCGGCGTTAGGTTTTTAAGCTCGTCTTCCTCGTTTAACAGCTCGGCCAAATCGAGCATCGACAGGTTTTCTTCCAGGGGCACGCCGAGAAACTCGAACAGCTTTACCCGCTGGGGGCTGTTTTTCATTTCGAGTGAGAACTGGTTGCGATAAACAGCGGCAAACCGCTCTACCGGGTCGCGCACAAAGGCAAGTTTGATCACGCTTTCATCTTCCAACATGTGGTTAAACACATCAAATCCGACCTGCTTGGGGTTGGCGATCAGCCCATTCTCCCGAGCGTATACTTTTTTAAGGTTTGGAATTTGGAACACCTCGCCGCGCACCTGCGCCACCCCTTTTTGCAGGCTTCCGATGGTGCGCACATTGGCAGCCGCCGGTGCTGAAAAATAGATGAAGCCGATATCCTCATCGAGAAAGGTGAAATAATTTAGCCGCCAGCGCGTGCCGACCAGCCTTAACACAGCATCGGCCAATGAATTCTCCGGGTCCAGCATCGGATCTATTCCCTCTTCTTTAGCTAAGTTGATTCTTTCAATATAACCGCCCCTTTCCAATCACGCCAGAATGAGCAATGATCAAGGCAAAACTTTAGGGAGCCTAAGCCATGATGCAAAATTTTCCGTTAAGGGTCGGCGGTATTCTAGACCATGCCGCCCGCTACCACCCCAACCGCCCCGTTATTGGTCGCTCTGTGGAAGGCCCGATTGTGGAAAGCACATGGGCAAGCGTACACCGCGAAGCCAAGCAGGTGGCGGCGGGGCTTAAAAGCCTCGGTATCAAAAAGGGAGACGTGATCGGGGTGATGGCATGGAACACCGTGCGCCATCTTTCTGTATGGTATGGCGTCCCCGGGGCGGGGGCCGTGAACCACACGCTTAATCCGCGCCTGTTTGCGGATCAGCTTGTTTACATCATCAACCACGCTGAAAACCGGTTTATTATGGTGGACCCTGACCTGCTGCCGATTTTTGAGGCGATCATGCCCAAGCTGCCCAACATCGAGAAAATAATTGTTCTCACCGAGCGCGCCAACATGCCCGAAAGCAAGCTGGACCTGATCAGCTATGACGAGCTGATTGCAGGCCAGCCCGACAACCAGCCCTGGGAAGACGGCGACGAAAACGAGCCTTGCGGCATTTGCTATACCTCCGGCACCACCGGCAACCCCAAAGGCGTGGTCTATTCCCACCGCTCCAACGTGCTGCACGCGCTGGCCGCCGCTGCGCCTGATATGGTGAACCTTTCATCCAATGATCGCATCATGCCCGTGGTGCCGCTGTTTCATGCCAATGGCTGGTCCATCGCCTATTGCGCGCCGATGGCTGGGGCCTCAATGGTGATGCCGGGCCGCGATATGACCGCCCCCGGCCTTTATGAAATGCTGGAAATGGGGGTGACCTATACGGCGGCTGTACCCACCATCTGGCTTGGCATGCTCCAGCATCTGGAGGCCAACAAGCTGGGCCTGAGCACCCTGAAGCGGGTGCTGATCGGCGGGGCAAGCTGCCCGCGCGCGGTGATAGAGGCCTTTCAAAACAATTACGGGGTGCAGGTGCTGCACGCCTGGGGTATGACCGAAATGTCCCCCCTTGGCACTATTTGCTCGTTTAAACCCGAGGTCAACGCCCTGCCCGATGCCGAACGCCTGACGGTGCAGGAAACCGTCGGCCACCCGCCCTATTCGGTGGATCTGAAAATTGTGAACGATATGGGCGAAAGCCTGCCATGGGATGGCGTGACCCAGGGCCGCCTGATGGCCAAAGGCGCGGCGGTGGTGCAACGCTACCTCAAGGCCGAAGAGGACACCGTTGATGCCGATGGCTGGTTTGACACCGGTGACGTGGCGGTGATGGATGAAAACGGCTATGTGCGCATCACCGACCGCTCCAAAGACGTGATCAAATCCGGTGGCGAGTGGATTTCTTCCATCGAGATGGAAAACACCGCCGTGGCCCACCCCGAGGTAATGGAGGCCGCCGCCGTGGCCGTGCCGCACCCGAAATGGGACGAGCGCCCCGTGCTGGCGGTTGTGCCGGTAGATGGCAAAGCGCCTGACCCTGCGGAAATTATGTCTTTGCTTGAAAAGCGCTTCGCAAAGTGGCAACTACCGGATGATATTTTTATGGTAGATGATCTGCCGCACACGGCCACCGGCAAAGTTTCCAAGCTGGAACTGCGCCAGCGGCTGAAAGACCAGGGCTATACGCTGCCGGAATAAAGGGGCTTTATGACCGCGATTGACAAGTTTATCCGGCTGGAAGCGGTTGGCTGGTGGTTCGAGGCCGGGCGGCAGGAAGCGCGCGAGGTGATCGTGTCCTTTGGGGACGCCACTTTGCAGATTTCCTCACTAAAGGATGTGCCGCTCACCCATTGGGCGCTGCTGGCCACCAAGCGCATCGGCACCCGCGGCGAGGCGGTGATCTATTCTGCCGACCCCGAGCAGCACGAGGTGCTGGAAATTGAAGATACCGATATGATCCGTGCTATCAGCGCGATCACATCCGCACTCGCGCCACCACCGGAAAAGCCCAAAACCCGCTGGATCTGGCGCGGGCTGGGGCTGGCGCTGGTGGTGGGCGCGCTCAGCCAGTCACCGCCGTTAATCTATGGCATGGCCGGCCTCACCACCTCGCCCGCGCGCTTGGCCGGGGTTTCGGAGCGCATCCGTGACGAGGCCGGCCCTGCCTGCGCGGGCTGGCTGGGCAAGCGCGCGCTCGAGGATTTTGGCGCGGCGCTGTTTCCAGATCAGATTCCCCCCGTGATAACCGTATTCGAGGCCCTTGATACCTCTGTGCAGGCCTTGCCTAATGGCGATATTTTGATCTCGAAACAAGCGCTTGCAACCCTGCCTGCCGATGCGCTGGCCACAGAGGTGCTGGCCGCATGGGCGCACGCGCAAAATGGCAGCGCAAAATCCGCACTCATCCGGTCTCTCGGGCCGGTTGGCGCCTTGCGGTATCTGGTCTCGGGCCGGTTTCCCGCGCCGTTGCCGCCCGTGGCCAATATCGCTTTGAGCGCTGATGATTATATTCTGGCGCGCGATCATTTGCTGGGGCTCGGGCTTTCGCCTGACGGGCTGCAACGGCTGGCTAGCGCCAATGGATACGGGCTGCCGTTGCCGCAGACCACACTCCCCGAATTTTCATTTTCGGACTATGAAGCCATGCAGGGCATCTGCGCGGAATAGGCCTATTGACCGCGCAAACACATTCTCTATGCTGTAAGTCTCCAATAATAAAAGGGAAGTAACCATGACCGCACAGCGCCTAACCATGACCATCGCCGGTGCTTTTATTCTTGTCAGCCTTGCGCTTGGACATCTGAATGGCCAGTTTGACCTGACCAAATTTGGTTGGACATGGATGCTGATCTTTGTCGGAGCCAACTTATTTCAATCCGGCCTGACCAGATTTTGCCTGATGACGATTATTTTGAAAAAACTCGGTGCCAAGTAAACGCTGAAGAAAATTACGCATCCGCGCCGTGGCCTCGGTTTCGCCCCGGTGGCGGCGCGCAAAGGGTGGTCTGCTTTGCAATGTTGCACCCGCGCCGCACGGCACCGTTGGTGCCTGTGGCTGGCGTGTCAGGTTTGCCATCCTCGGTTCTTTGGGCTAAAGCATCGGCAACCCGCAACCGGAGTGCCCGATATGACCATCCCCCCCGCCCCCCACGGCGCGCCTTGGCGCAATTTTTATGGCCGCACCAGCGGTAAATCCTTGCGTAAAGGGCAAGTGGAACATCTGGAAACCACGTTAAAGGCGCTAACCCCGCCGAATGTGAGCTGGGAGGAGAACCCGGAGCGCCAACCAATTGACCTTACCGCACTTTTTGGCGATGATCGCCCCGTGTGGCTGGAGATCGGCTTTGGCGGCGGCGAGCACCTGTTGCACATGGCACAAACCTACCCCGAGGTTGGTATCATCGGCTGCGAACCTTACATTAACGGCGTGGCCATGCTGGTGCCACGCATCGCCGAACACCATGTTAAAAATGCCCGCATTTTGCATGGCGATGCCCGCGATATGCTAGATGTCCTGCCTGAGGCCTCCCTCGACAAAGCCTTTCTGCTTTACCCTGATCCGTGGCCAAAAAAACGCCACCATAAGCGCCGTTTTGTGAACACAGAAAACATCGGCCCGCTGGCCCGCGCCCTAAAACCCGGTGCCGAGTTTCGTGTGGCGACCGACATCGAAGATTACGTCCGCCACACGCTGGAGCACATGACCGCGCGGGATGATTTTGAATGGCTGGCCGAGGGGCCGGACGACTGGCGGCTACCGTGGAATGACTGGCACCGCACGCGCTATGAGGCCAAGGCGGTTCGCGAGGGCCGCACCCCGCATTACTTAACCTTCAAGAAGCGCTAAGGGTTGCGGGCGGCGCGGGCGCAATGTTGCCAATAGAGCAATGCCTGCCGCGCCGCCACCGAAAACCTAATTTCAACTTCCAGTGCTTCCCCTTATTCTACTAAACTAGTTTAGTAGAATAAGGGGAAGCAAGATTATATCGTTATAATTCATCAACTTATCACATCAACGTAGCCGCGGAACAGCCCCCTCGGGCTGCCGGTTTGCCTCCACTCCCATTCGCAATCCCGCCCCAATCCGGTGCGCCAGCGCGCTCCAGCTTTTGGCCAAATCTGTAGGCAGAACCTCGGACAGCACCTCATCAAACACCCCGAGCCAAAGCGCAAAATGCTCGGGTTTTATCATCGGGCGCATCGAGTGCATGTGCTGCGGATTGCCGCTATAGCTGCGCTCGTGTAAAATGGCATTGCGCCAGAAACGGGCAATTTTTTCCTCGTGGTGCTCCCACCGCGCAGCCTCATTCGGAATGCTGGCAAAAAACACAGGCGATAGCACGTCATGCTGGCGCACCCGCGCATAAAAGCGGGCAACCACGGTATCAATCTGTTCGGCTGATATCGGAAAGCGGGGAGGTAATGCCATAGGAAATCCTTTCGTTTCTCCATAGCTATGCCCTCGCCAGCAAAATGCAAAAGGCCAAATTGGCGCAGGGTGCCCTTAGGGCAGATTGTAACAAGCAATATTTGTGTTAAGCTTGTATAACGAGCGGGGACAGGCATGGAAGAAATCTTTGTATTTGGAATACTGATATTGCTGATCGTGGTCGGCGTGCCGCTGTATCTGCTCATCGCCTTAAACCGCTTAAAATCCCGTGTAAGCGCCCTCGAAGCCGCCCTGACCAAGCCCGAATCCAAAGAGCCGCTGCCTGTCCAAGCCACAAAAAAAGCCGCTAAGCAACCACCCGCCTCCAAACCCGCATCCGCATGGCAGCCCGCGCCAAAGGTTAAACCCAAACGCAAATCCTTTGTGTTTAACAGCGGAAAACTCGCGCAGTTCAACGCA
>Ga0256839_1005650_pt1 | contig 11406 bp, 9 predicted proteins | sample 354166metaG_FD_185968 | JGI IMG/M metagenome (GOLD analysis project Ga0256839, IMG submission 185968) | Hydrothermal vent microbial communities from Mid Atlantic Ridge, Atlantic Ocean - 354-166 | ecosystem: Environmental > Aquatic > Marine > Hydrothermal vents | place: Atlantic Ocean: Mid...
CTGCAGTACAAGCTTTATTACTCACTTTACAGGATAAGCAACTGAGAAATCATCATCCTGGGCGATTTATTCTTGCTCTACCGCCATTGCAAGCAATGGAGTCTTTGCTTTTTCAAATTATTGCTATGGGGTTATTCTTTTTAAGCGTTTCTTTATTAAGTGGTTTTATTTTTATAGATGATTTGTTTGCTCAACATTTGGCACATAAAACCTTATTCTCTATTCTTGCTTGGCTGATGTTTTCAGGACTTTTAATAGGCAGAAGTCGTTATGGTTGGCGTGGCAAAATTGCAGTGCGCTGGACATTATATGGTTTTGCATCACTCTTATTAGCCTACTTTGGTAGCCGCCTTGTATTGGAATTAATTTTAAATAAAGTTTAGCTAGTCAATGATATAACCTTGTCTCTTAGTATTGTCTCAATCTCTTCAGTTGAAAACTATGTAACCGTTTTGCGTAAAATGTGGTTACATAACTTTGCAATCCCTCTTGCTCTAATGTTTTTTTTGCCTATAACTTGCTGAAAATAAAATTGTTTTTTTATTGGCATGTAATCTGCATATTTCTGTGCTGTGCAATATGAATCCTAATAATAAAAACTTTAAGAGGACGACAATGATAGAAACTTTTTACGATGTCATGCGCAGACAGGGCATTACCCGCAGAAGCTTTTTAAAATACTGTAGTTTAACGGCGGCGGCAATGGGCTTAGGGCCTGAATTTGTTGGTAAGATTGCGTATGCGATGGAAAATAAACCGCGTATCCCTGTTCTTTGGCTACATGGACTGGAATGTACTTGCTGTTCAGAGTCTTTTATTCGCTCGGCACATCCACTGGCCAAAGATGTTATTTTATCCATGATTTCATTGGATTATGACGATACCATTATGGCGGCGGCAGGGCACCAGGCAGAAGCCATTATTGAAGAAACCATCGAAAAACATAAAGGGAATTTTATTCTTGCCTGTGAAGGGAACCCAGGACTTGATGAAGGTGCAACGGGCGGCATGTCTTGTATTATTGGAGGGAAACCTTATACCGAGCAACTGCGACATGCGGCGAAAAACGCGAAAGCCATTATTTCTTGGGGCTCTTGTGCTTCTTGGGGGTGTGTGCAAGCGGCTCACCCTAACCCAACGGGAGCTACGCCTATTCATAAAGTGCCTGATATTGGTAATGCGCCTATTATTAAAGTACCTGGCTGCCCACCTATTGCGGAGGTTATGACTGCGGTCATCACTTATATGCTGACATTTGAGAAATTACCCTCTTTGGATCGTCAAGGTCGACCTAAGATGTTTTATAGTCAGCGTATTCATGATAAATGTTATCGTCGCGGTCATTTTGATGCAGGACAATTTGTGGAAAAATGGGATGATGATGCGGCTCGGCAAGGACATTGCTTGTATAAAATGGGGTGTAAAGGGCCGACAACTTATAATGCTTGTTCAACGATTCGTTGGAATGGTGGGCTTTCCTTTCCTATTCAGGCAGGGCATCCCTGTATTGGTTGTTCTGAAGATGGATTTTGGGATAAAGGAGGATTCTATAACCGTTTGAGTAATATCAATCAATTTGGTATTGAGTCTAATGCGGATACGGTCGGCATTGGTTCAGCCGCCGTTGTTGGTGGTGCGGTGGCAGCTCATGCGGCTGTTTCAGCATTGAAAAGATCACAGCAAAAAGGAGGGCAGGAATAATGGCGAATGAAACAAGAAACTTTACAGTCAAGCCGTATAAGGCAAAGGTAAAAGCAGCAACAGCCGGTGCGGCAGTAAATAGAGGCACTGCAAGAGGCCAGCGGGTTGTGGTGGATCCTGTTACCCGTATTGAAGGACATATGCGGGCGGAAGTGAATATTGATGAAAATAATATTATTACCAACGCAGTTTCCAGTGGAACTATTTGGCGTGGTCTTGAGGTCATTCTTAAAGGGCGTGATCCACGTGATGCGTGGGCTTTTGTACAACGAATTTGTGGTGTCTGTACAGGGACGCATGCACTGACCTCCGTACGGGCAGTTGAAGATGCATTGAAGATTAATATTCCTGAAAATGCTAACTCCATTCGTAATATTATGCAGTTATCTCTACAGGTACATGATCACTTGGTGCACTTTTATCATTTACATGCTTTGGATTGGGTGAATCCTGTTAATGCGTTAAAGGCAGATCCTAAAGCCACTTCCTTGTTACAGCAACAAGTTTCCCCGCATCATCCGCATTCATCGCCCGGATATTTTCGTGATGTACAGAATCGTTTAAAAAAGTTTATTGAATCAGGACAGTTAGGGCCATTCAAAAATGGCTATTGGACCAATCCTGCGTATTTATTGCCGCCTGAAGCAGACTTGATGGCGGTTACGCATTATTTAGAAGCCTTGGATTTCCAGAAGGAAATCATGAAAACTCGAACCATATTTGGTGGAAAAGATACGCATCCGAACTGGACGGTTGGGGGTGTGCCATGTCCTATTAATGTCGATGATACGGGGGCAGTTGGTGGCCTGAATATGGTTAATCTGAATCAGATACACCAGATTCTCAAAGATACCAAAACTTTTGTTGATCAAGTGTATGTACCTGACATATTGGCGATTGGTCAGTTTTATAAGGGCTGGTTGTATGGTGGTGGCTTATCTAGCCAAAATGTCTTGGCATACGGTGATATTCCGGATAATGCCAATGATTATTCGGCTTCCAATTTAATGATGCCGCAAGGGGCAATTATTAATGGTGATTTAAGTACTATTCATGAAATTGATCATCGTGATCCTGAGCAAATCCAGGAATTTGTACCGCACTCTTGGTATAAATACCCTAAAGGCGTTAAAGGTTTGCACCCCTGGGATGGCATTACAGACCCTGATTTTGATGTGAGTAGTGCGAAAGGGACGAGCCATAATATTGAAGAGCTGGATGAGTCTGCGAGCTATTCGTGGATTAAAGCACCCCGCTGGCGTGGTCATGCCATGGAAGTTGGGCCTTTGGCGCGTTATATTGTGGGGTATGCACAAGGCCATGAATACTGGACAGAGCAAATTGATCGTACATTGAAAACGCTGGATATTCCGTTACCTGCTCTGTTTTCAACCTTAGGGCGTACGGCAGCGCGTGCACTAGAAGCGCAGTGGGCGGCTGACCAACAGTTGTATTTCTTTGATAAGTTAATCGAGAATATTAAAAAAGGTGATACCAGTACACATGGCGGTGAAATGTGGGATCCTGCTGATTGGCCTGCAGAAGCAAAAGGCGTGGGTTTTACTGAAGCACCGCGTGGTGCTTTAGGGCATTGGATAAAAATTAAAGAGACTAAAATTGAAAATTATCAGTGTGTTGTGCCGACGACTTGGAACGGCTCGCCACGAGATGAACAGGGAAATATTGGGGCATTTGAAGCATCCATGATGCATACTAAAGTTGAAGTACCTGAAGAGCCGGTTGAAATTTTGCGCAATTTACACAGTTTTGATCCTTGTTTGGCATGTTCTACCCATGTTATGACTGAAGAGGGTGAAGAGCTGGCTAAGGTAACAACCGCGCCAATTGGCTCATAAGAGGAGGTTCGTGTTATGGCAATAAGATTAACAAAACCTGATGATGATTCTGCCATTTATGTTTATGAGATTCCTGTTCGTCTGTGGCACTGGATTAATGCATTGGCTATTATCGTTCTGGCGGTGACCGGTTATTTAATTGGTTCGCCTTTAGCAACGGTATCAGGCGAGGCGAGTGATCATTTTTTTATGGGCTATGTCCGTTTTGCACATTTTGCAGCGGCTTATATTTTCTTGTTTGGGTTTCTGGGGAGAATTTACTGGGCTTTTGCTGGTAATGAGCATGCAAAAGAGCTTTTTTTACCCCCTATTTGGAAGTTGTCTTTTTGGCAAGGCGTGTGGCATGAAATTCTTTGGTATGCATTTATTGCCAAAGAGCCCCGTACCTATGTAGGGCATAATCCGATGGCGGTATTGGCAATGAATGCTTTATTTGTATGGCCTTCGTTGTTTATGATTATTACCGGTGTGGCTTTGTATGGTGAAGGTGCCGGTTATGATAGCTGGCAATATACTTTATTTAGTTCGTGGGTTATTCCGCTTTTTGGGCAAAGTCAGGATGTGCATACATGGCATCATTTAATGATGTGGGTGATAATTTGCTTTATCATTATGCATATTTATACTGCTGTACGTGAGAATATTATGTCGCGGCAAAGTATTATCAGTGCAATGGTAAGCGGTTGGCGTACTTTTAAAGAGCCTCTTAAAAAATAAAGAGGGAGACATTGTAAGAGGGTAAGGCATTGCATAGGCTTTACCCTCTTTTAAGTGGTTTTATGTGATTAACAGTGTTGGGCTTAGTCCTCTGTTTTGTCCGTCACAACGGTTTCTTTAGGAGCGGCTGTTTTCGATTCATCCGCTTTCATTGAGGCAATAGTTTTTTGATAGTTTGCGGCATAAGATTGTGATGCCGTATGATGGCCGGCATCGGTCACTGCATTATCTGGTTTATTGCTATTTTGTTCAGCGGAATTAGCGTGCTGATTTTCATTTTTTTTCTTTGCTTGTACGCTGCCATTAATAGTTCTGGAATTTCTATTATTGCCTCTTCGGTTTTGCCGTTTTGCTTGATTTGGCGTTTTGCTTTCGGTTTCTGACTGATTAGTGTTTTTTTCGACAGGTTGTGCTGTTTTTTCTTGTGGCTCCCTCGATACATTTTCTGCATGTTGAGGTTTATGATGATTTTGCGGCTTGTTATTTTGCGTATTTGAGCGATCGCGGTTGTTATTTCTATTGCGATTACGTCGGTTATTGTTGTTCTTGCGGTGGTTGTTATTTTTTTCAGGCCGCGTTTTCTCGTTTGTTTTACCGGTTTTTTCTTGAGTAGACTCAGTTGTTGCTGTTGCAATATGGCTACTGCCAACCAGTTTATCCCAGAAACGGCTAATTAAACTGGCCGAGTTCTTTTTGTTTTGTATGGGAGCCGGTGCATCAGGTAAGAATTCTTTGATGGCGGCTTGTTCTGCCCTAGGGGCGGCTACTTTTGCAAAATCGGGCGCATCGGTTGCTTCTGCTTTGATTTGAGTGTAGCTGGCCGTTTCTGCATTGCCATCATCATCTTTTGTTTTGATGCGCTCAATATCATATGCCGGTGTTTCTAAATGCCTGCTAGGCAACACAATAATGCGTACTTTTAAGCGTGATTCAATTTGATCAATAGAAGGACGCTTTTCATTGAGTAAAAATGTAGCACATTCAATGGGTAAGTGTGCAATGACTTTTTCAGTGCCATTTTTCATGGCTTCTTCTTCAAGAATGCGCAATACCGATAAGGCAACCGATTCGACATTGCGAATTTCACCTTGGCCATTACAGCGTGGGCAGGTGAGTTGCGTGGTATCGCCTAGTGAAGGACGCAGGCGTTGGCGTGACATTTCTAATAAACCAAAGCGTGAAATACGGCTGGTTTGTACGCGTGCCCGGTCAATTTTTAAGGCATCACGTAACCTATTTTCAACGGCACGTTGGTTTTTATTAGCCAACATATCAATAAAGTCAATCACAAACAGCCCGCCAAGGTCGCGCAATCTTAATTGGCGTGCGACTTCATCAGCGGCTTCAAGGTTGGTATTAAGCGCAGTTTCTTCAATATCACAGCCTTTGGTTGCACGTGCTGAGTTAATATCAATTGAAGTCAGTGCTTCGGTATGGTCTATGACCAATTCGCCACCTGATGGTAAAGCGACTTCGCGACTATAGGCCGTTTCGATTTGTGATTCAATTTGGTAGCGGTTAAAAAGCGGTACATCATCGTTGTAAAGTTTGGCTTTATTCAGATAATGCGGCATCACTTGTTTTAAGAAGGTATGCACTAATTTAAATGAGGATTCTTTATCGATGAGAATCTCGTCAATATCGGCACGTAAATGGTCACGTAAAGCACGAATGATGACATTACTTTCTTGGAAGATAAGGAATGGTTCATTTTGTTCTTTGGAAGAACGGTCAATGGCTTCCCAAAGTTGCAGTAAGTAGTTTAAATCCCATTGCAGTTCTTCGGTACTTTTTCCACAACCTGCCGTTCGTACAATAAGCCCCATGTCTTCAGGGACTTCCAATCCTGCCATCGCATCGCGTAACTCGTTGCGTGTTTCACCTTCTATGCGTCGTGAAATACCGCCGGCTTTAGGGTTGTTCGGCATTAAGACCAAATAAGTGCCTGCTAAGCTGATATAGGTTGTTAGTGCCGCACCTTTATTGCCACGTTCTTCTTTTTCTATTTGTACGATAACTTCCTGGCCTTCTTTGAGTCGTTCTTTAATTTTGGCACGACTAAGATTAGGGTCATCAGAATGAACGGCTGTCGGTGAAACTTCTTTGAGGGGTAAAAAACCGTGTTTATCAACACCATAGTTAACAAAAGCGGCCTCTAAACTTGGCTCTATGCGAGTAATGATGCCTTTGTATATGTTTGATTTTTTTTGTTCTTGTGAAGGGTGTTCTATGTCAAAATCATATAGTTTTTGACCGTCTACCAATGCAACACGCAGTTCTTCAGGCTGCGTCGCGTTGATCAGCATTCTTTTCATTAATTTATTTCCTTGTTTAACCTAGTTGGTTCCGTGCTGAAGATACGTAATCAGGCTTTGTTGTCCATGACTTTCCGTTTGGTTAACGGCAAATGATGGGCAAGCAAAAATCATTCGATACTGTATGGGGTTGGAGGGCACATGTTCAGGAGCTAATGAACGCTCAACTGGTGCAATTTTTCCAACATGTTGATACAGTTTGGATTGAAAGGCTTTAGAGCAAGAATGTGATAGCATTCTTAGTCCTTATGTAAATTTGCCTTACCGTCGTATCATTCGGCCTTTGTTGCTAGGTCGAATATCGCTCATCATGGGTTGAGCAAAAAAACCCTAAAATTTTGTTAATAACGTTAAGATAGATTCACGTTACTTTGAGTGAGTGTGGCTGTTTTTTTATTGTCCGTTAAGCTAAATAAACAATATTGCGTTTATTGGTTTAATGCGTACGTTAATCGGAGACAAATGTGATGGCCACTGTTATAGGTAGTAAAATAAATTACTGCTATAACCCATGAATTATAACCCGTAACGGGGATTAAAGAAATTAACTTATAGAATGTGCTTATAAATTCTACTATTATGTGACGATGAAATCAGAAAATAAGCCAGTTATACCCCAAGTTCGTTTTATTGAAATTACTGATGCTGAAGCTGGGCAGCGGATTGATAATTTTTTACTTAAAATACTAAAAGGCGTGCCTAAAAGTCGTATTTATCGCATTATTCGCAAGGGTGAGGTGCGTATTAATAAAGGGCGTTGCGATGCCAAACGTAAATTAGTGCTGGGTGATAGGGTCAGGGTTCCGCCTGTGCGCGTGGCAGAAAAAGAAGTCGTCGCCTCGGCACCTGCCTATTTGAAGGCAAGTTTGCAAAAAGATATTTTGTTTGAAGATGATGTTATTTTGGTGGTTAATAAACCATCAGGTTTTGCCGTGCATGGCGGGTCGGGTGTGAATGCCGGCGTGATTGAAGCGTTGCGTGAACTGCGCCCTGAAAGCCGTTTTTTGGAATTGGTGCATCGTATTGACCGAGATACTTCCGGCTGTCTTATCATTGCCAAAAAACGGAGCGCATTACGTACTTTACATGCCTATTTTCGAGGAGATGGTGTTAAAAAAAGCTATTTAGCGTTGTTGGTAGGCCAGTGGCAACAAAAGAAACAATTGGTTGATCAACCGCTCTTAAAGAATGTCAGTCAAGGAGGGGAGCGGATGGTGAAAGTCAGTTCTGCCGGTAAACCCTCACAAACGCTTTTTAAGCGCGTCTCCTTATTTGACAATGCGACCTTAGTGACGGCTTCTCCTTTAACAGGGCGTACACACCAGATTAGAGTGCATGCGGCTTGGTTAGGGCATTCTATTGTGGGTGATGAGCGTTATACGGAAAATGCAGTAAATAAAGAATTTAGGCGACAGGGGTATAAACGATTGTTTTTGCATGCGGAAAAATTGCAATTTGCACACCCTGTCAGTGGTGAAATTTTAAATTTGCACGCGCCTTTACCTGCTGATTTGCAGATTTTATTAGAGAATGAAAACTAAATTTGAATTATTGCCGGTTAGCCCATATTTTCTTATGCTAAGAGTAGTATAAAATGAAATATTGTATTCTTACTGATGGTTGTTAGTCACTGCGGTGTTTTTGTGTGCTGAAAGTTATTGTCATATTTAAAGAAAAAGAGCACCCTTAACTGCCAGCGTAAAAATGCGGCTGTATTAATAGCGTTAACAGAAAAAATTATTACTAGGAGAATAAAAGTGAGTGAAAATCAGTGGGATGAACCACAGACTCAAGTAAAAAAGGATCAGGAAGGGTGGGAGCGAGTTGCCATTGAAAAGCTTGCATTTGCAGCACTTGATGAACAAAAAAAGACGCGACGCTGGGGAATTTTTTTTAAAAGCTTGATGTTTGTGTATTTGGCTGTTGTGTTAGGTATCGGCATGTATCCATCGCTAAAAAGTAGCATAAGTAGTGAAGATGAAGCAGGGCATACGGCGGTTATTAATATTTCCGGTGTCATTGCTGAAGATAAGGCGGCAAATGCTAATGCAATTGTTGCTGCATTAAGAGCGGCGATAAAGGATGAAAATACCAAAGGTATTATTTTGCATGTCAATAGTCCAGGAGGGAGCCCTGTTCAGTCATCTTATATTTTTGATGAGATTCGTAAAATAAAATCAGAACATCCTAATATGCCGATTTATGCAGTTGCTTCCGATATTTGTGCTTCCGGTTGTTATTTTATTGCCTCAGCTGCCGATAAGATTTTTGTAAATCCTTCCAGTTTAATCGGTTCGATTGGTGTGATTATGGATGGTTTTGGCTTTGTTGATACCATGAAAATGCTGGGAGTAGAACGTCGTTTAGTAACGGCTGGTGCGCATAAAGCATTGATGGATCCTTTTTCACCTGAAAATGCTGATGAGAAGAAATATATGCAACAAGTTTTGGCGCAAGTGCACCAACAGTTTATTAACGCAGTAAAAGAAGGGCGGGGTGATCGCTTGGCTGACGATGATGATCTTTTTTCTGGGCTGGTTTGGACTGGAGAGCAAGGTGTCAAGCTAGGATTAGCGGATGATTTTGGTAATGATGATAGTGTTGCCCATGATATTATTGGTGCTAAGAAACGTGTTGATTTTACTGTACAAGAGCGATTGCTGGATCGCTTGGTGGGCAAAATGGGGGCAAGTTTTGCGCATTCATTAAGTAGTATTGGCCGGAAGTTAATACTGCAATAAATTGTAGTGGAAAAAAGGCAGTTGTTTTTTTCCACTATAAATTACCGTAAAGTAGCACTAATGTGTGCGTCTTAATGTATAAAAAAGTGTTTAGTGAGGGTTATTTGTGGATATTGCTTCCTTAGTTGGGTTTTTACTCGGTGTTGGGATTATCATTGCTGCCATTGCCACAGGGGGCGATGTCATGCTGTTTGTCAATGTGCCTTCTTTGCTAATTGTTATTGGAGGAACTTTGGGGGTCAGCTTGATGCGTATCCCTTTGTCAGACTTTATCCGATCATTTGGTGTTTTGGGTAAAACTTTTTTTAATAAAAAAGAAGATCCGGTTGGCTTGATTGAAGATGCCGTACGCCTGGCTGATGTGGCGCGGAAAAATGGCTTGCTGGCATTAGAAGGCGAAGAAATTCCTAATGAGTTTATGAAAAAAGGCATCGGCTTATGTGTTGATGGTCATGAGCCTGCGTTTGTACGTAAAATGTTGCAACAAGAAATTGATCAGATGGTCAGTCGTAATGAGACAGGGCAAGATATGTGGAAAGGTGTGGGTGACTTGGCACCGGCAATGGGCATGATTGGTACCTTGGTTGGTTTGGTGCAAATGCTGGCAAATATGTCCGACCCTGCCAGTATCGGACCTGCTATGGCGGTGGCATTATTGACCACTTTATACGGTGCGATGGTAGCAAACTGTTTTGCTTTACCGATGGTCGATAAATTGGCCTACGTTTTATTATATGAACGTACCAATAAAGAGCTTATTTTAGAAACCATTTCCGGGATTCAAGAAGGTATGAATCCGAAAGTGTTGGAAACCTTACTGAATTCGTATATTTCCGAGAAAAAACGTAAAACGGATGGTGGAGACTAGCGATGGCTGATGATTGTCCCAAATGCCCCCCCGCAGGGGCTCCATTATGGTTGGCTACATTTGCCGACCTTATGTCACTATTAATGTGTTTCTTTGTTTTATTGCTTTCTTTTGCCACTATGGATGCAAAAAAATTTAAGAAAATGTCAGAATCAATGGAAAATGCTTTTGGGGTGCAACGCGATATTCCTGCTTATGAAACGCCCATGGGAACCAGTATTATTGCACAACATTTTTCACCAGCTTCTACCGAGGCGACAATGATTGAGGAGGTTAAGCAATCCACTACTCAAATGACCGATACTTTGGAAGTGACGGCTGAACAAAAGGAAGAGATGAAAAAAGAGTTGATGGAAGAGGCGCTGGAAGAGGTTAAAAAGGAAGCTGAAAAAATTATTGAAACCTTAAAGGATGATATTGCTAAAGGTTTGATCAGTGTTGAAACGGAAGATTTAAAAATTATTATTCGTATTAATGAAAAAGGCTCTTTTGATTCAGGTACGTCTATTTTAAAAAGGGGATTTGAGCCGGTGATGAAGCGAATTGTACAGTCTGTAGTGGATGCGAAAGGTAAAATTTTAGTGGCAGGACATACCGATAATATTCCCATTTCGACGGATTGGTATCGCTCAAATTGGGAGTTATCTTCAGCGCGTGCGGTAACTGTCGCAGAATTTATGTTTAAAAATAAAAAATTAGATCCTAAACGGGTTGTTGTAGAAGGGCATGCCGATACAGAACCCTTAGTACCGAATGACTCAAGTGCTAATCGAGCGAAAAACCGGCGTGTTGAAGTAGTATTGGTGCAAGATGACCCAACGCTTAATTTTGAACAGCGCTTACATGAATTACAAGAGTAATCCATTTAATGATTAAGGATAACAACATGAGTCAGAGTGTTTCACAAGTCGATGAGCGTAGGCGTTTTTTTAGGATTGATGATGAAATTAATCTATTTTATAAGAAAGTGGAGCCGGAGAGCATTCAAGGTAATGCAGAGCTTACAGCTGATTTATTAAATAACTGTTCTTTGGCCGCGGCTTTGGATATGTTGGCACAAGAATCACAATTGATTTTTAACCGAATTGAACGCAGTGACCCTGATATTGCCGAGTACTTAAAAATAATGGACAGTAAAATTAATTTACTGGCGCGTACTATATTAATGGAAGGCAATGAATTGGTTGAGCAGCGGCCGCATAATGTAA
>Ga0256839_1005651_pt1 | contig 11404 bp, 10 predicted proteins | sample 354166metaG_FD_185968 | JGI IMG/M metagenome (GOLD analysis project Ga0256839, IMG submission 185968) | Hydrothermal vent microbial communities from Mid Atlantic Ridge, Atlantic Ocean - 354-166 | ecosystem: Environmental > Aquatic > Marine > Hydrothermal vents | place: Atlantic Ocean: Mid...
GGGTTGTCGGGGTTGTCGCGTTCTCCTGAACGCGGCCGTTGCCGTTCGGCCCGGCCTGTCCGTCGCCCAGTGCGATCCGCGCTACCCGCTCGAGTATCTTCCCGTGCTCGTGCTCGTAATCGTAATCGTAATCGTGCTCGCAATCGTACCCGCGCCGCGTGGCGTGGGGCGTTGTCGGGGTAGCCGCGTTCTCCTGAACGCGGCCGTTGCCGTTCGGCCCGGCCTGTCCGTCGCCCAGTGCGATCCGTGCTGTCCGCCCGAACATTCTCCCGTGCTCGTGCTCGTAATCGTAACCCGCGTTGCGTGGCGTGGGAGTTGGGGGTTGAAGGAGGGTATGAGAAAGCGACCTGGGGCATGGTGCCGTGGACGCGTTCGACGCGATGTGGCGGTGCGTAACCGACCCGATTGGGGTTTAGTCGAGTGCCAAGCGATCGTTGGGATCGAGAAGCTGTGGCGGATCGTCGACTTCCGCCGGAGATCGCGGCGTGGAGGGGGCGGCCGGTGTCGTTTCCGGTGCAGCCGACCGTGTCTTGTCGGTTTCCGGGAAGCGAATCCGCGGAATGGGGACCGCACGACGCCGGCCGTGGTAGCCGGTCGATTGATTGGCGGGGCGACCGTTGGCGGGCTGGTCGAGCCGCATCTCGTCGCTCGAGGTCGGTTCCTTCGCGTTGCCCGTGGAACGTTTTTCTTCTGACGACGGTTTTTGAGTGCGGACCGGAGGCGGCGTCTGCGTTTCGAGCCGCTGTAGTTCGCTCGGGTCGAGCCGCGGTTTGATGTCGGCCGAATCGCGGGGCGTCGAGGAGGGGGCCGGTGGGGAGGAGCTGGTCGCAGAGGGCGGCGTAGCCGGAGTCGTGGTGGCTGGTGCGGCGACTACGGCGGGAGCTGACACGGGAGGCACTCCCCAGGTTGCCGTCCCGGTAGCCGGCATGGTGACACTTGGAACGGGGCGCCACGGCGTCGCCAAGGTCGGACTGGGTACCGGCGTGGCCGCGGGAACGGCCGGCAGGACGGGGGAGGCCGCGGTCACGGTCGGCACACCGGACTGGGCCGGCGGCGGCCCCGGGAAGACTCGAATCGGCCGGTACTGCACGACGGGAACGCGGCGCAACTGCCATGTATAGGTGGTACATGCGTTGTTGGTCGTTCGCACAGCACCGGTCAGAGGATCAACGACCGTGGTGGGGCGATAGACGGTCACGGGGACCTGTACCCATGTCGAACGATATCGCGTACGCGCCCGGTATTGGACGGTATAGCCGCGGGCGGGTGCTGGGGGCGCGGCAGTTGTGGGGGGGGCCGGAGCCGGCACGGTGGTGGCGGCCGGCGGATTGGCATAGGTGACGACCGGCGGATTGGCATACGTCGTGACGACGGGCCGGGAGACAACCACGGGACTGGTAGTTGGCGGAGCGGGCACGGTTCCTGTGGCAATCGGCGCAGGGGGGACATAGACGTTGACGATGCCCTGGTTGGAATCGCCTCGCAACCAGCCGAAAAGACCTTGGGCGCGCGCCGTGCCTGGCCTCCATCCCGCCGATACGGCCAGTACCACCATGATCCAACTTGTGCGACGTGACATGTACGCTTCCCGCTCCTGGAGGAATTCCAATTGGCCCGGTCAATGGTACGCCGCACACCGGCCGGAGTTAAGCAGAACCCGATGTTTTCGCTTCTATTTTCATTCCCAGCGCCTCCCAATCCCTTCAACCCAGACAATCCCAACCACCATGCCACACGATGCGGCGCGGGTTACGGTTGCGAGCACGATTACGATTAGGAGCACGAGCACGGGAAGACAGACGTTCGAGTGGGTAGCGCGGATCGCACTGGGCGACGGACAGGCCGGGCCGAACGGCAACGGCCGCGTTCTGGAGAACGCGGCTACCCCGACAGTCCCGAGTCTTTCCAGCTCCCAGCCCCCAGCTCCCAGCTCCCAGCCCCCAACCCCCACGCCACGCGGCGCGGGTTACGATTGCGAGCACGATTACGATTGCGAGCACGAGCACGGGAAGATACTCGAGCGGGTAGCGCGGATCGCACTGGGCGACGGACAGGCCGGGCCGAACGGCAACGGCCGCGTTCTGGAGAACGCGGCTACCCCGACAGTCCCGACAACCCCGACAACCCCGATAACCCCGACAGTCGCGAGTCTTCCCAGCCCCCAGCCTCCAGCCCCCATCTTCTCTTGCAGTCATCGGCGTCATCGGGTAAATCTAGCCGGCGCTTGAAAGGGCCTCCACGGGCGTCGTGTCGGGACGGACCGGCACGGCGGCGCTCCTCGTCCGGAACTACTCACTGACAAGACTCCGCTGATGGTCGCAGTTCGCCCGCCGTTGTGCCGCACGAAATCGCCGTGGATCGGGGTTGCCGCCATGTCGTGGTGGTACCTGGCTGCGACGGTCATGGTTGTTGGTCAGATCGGACCGCCCCTGCCGGCTGGAGGAGTGCGGCAACCGCTGGGTGCCGGCATGCCGGGTGCACCGCAGCCGGCGACGCCGCAAGCGGGCCCGTCGCCGACCGTGTTGGGGGTCCGCGTCATGGGCAACCGCCGCATCAAGTCGGCGGAGGTGATGCGTTTCATCAAGACGCAGGCGGGGCAACCCTACGATACGCGAACAGTGCGGGAGGACGTGCGGCGGTTGTATGGCACGAAGTGGTTCCACAATGTGCGGACGTCGACGGAACCGGGGCCGGGCGGTATCTATGTGATCTTTCGGGTCGCCGAACGTCCCATCATCGAAGAGGTCCGGTTCATCGGCAACCGATATGCCACCGATTACCGGCTGCGCAAGGAAGCGGGACTCAAACCGGGCGATTCCCTCAACGTTTACAACGTCCACGAAGCGAAGCGGAAGATCGAGGACTATTACCAGAAGGCCGGAATGCTCGATACGCAGGTGGAGGTCGTCGAAGGCGAACGTCCGCAAGATCGGCGGGTCGTCTTCATGATTCACGAAGGCAAGGTGATGCGCGTGTGGAACGTCGTCTTCGATGGGAACACGAAGGACAAGATTCCGGATGGGCGACTTCTCACACTGATCCGCACGCATGCCCGTTACAGCGGCGTGTTCTTCAAGAAGAAGGTCGACCTGAAGGTGATCGACGAGGACGTGGAGCGATTGACGGCCTACTACCGCAGCCTGGGATACTTTCGGGCGCGGGTCAGTCGCGAGTTGGAGTGGAATCGGTCCCGCACGTGGCTCACGGTTCGGTTCGTCATCGACGAGGGGCCGCGGTATCGGGTGCGCGACGTACGGATCGTGGGAGCGAATCGTTTCGACTCGAACGATCTGCTCCGCCGACTCGAGCTCAAGCCGGGCGATTACTTCAGTCTGGCTTCGCTGAAGCGCGACCAGCGCACGCTGGCCGACGTCTATGGGGCGGAGGGCTATATCTTCAACAACATCGATGCGAGCCCGCGGTTTCTGGAAACCCCCGGTGAACTCGAACTGGTCTATGAAGTCCAAGAGGGAGACCGGTTCCGGGTGGGCAGGATCAATGTGCATATCAGCGGCGAGACGCCGCACACGAAACGCACGGTTGTGCTGAACCGCCTCTCGATCCGCCCCGGCGATATTATCGACATTCGCAAGGTGCGGGCCAGCGAGAGCCGGTTGAAGGCATCGAGCATCTTCTTCGGCCAAGGGCAGAAGATCGAGCCGCCGCGGATCGAAATCCGTCCGCTCGACGGCGACACTCCGCATACCGCGCATTCGATGGGGAACGACTCGCACGGCCGTGGCGTACACCGGCACTAGACAACCAGCTCGACTCGACGGACGAACTACCCAATCCAACGACTAGATGGCAACGTGTTGAATTTGAGTCCAACTTCACGAACATCGCAAGCGTGGCCGAGTCCAGTCGCGCGCGCCGCGCACGGCCTGGCCGTCTTCGGCGTCGTGCTCGGCCCGGCGTTGCTGCTGCCGACCGGTTGCGCGTGGAACACGCCGCCCGGTGCTCCGCCGACCGTTCTCCTGCCGGCCGTGTCGTCGTCGCCGGCCGACGGCGCGGCTCCCGCGGTTCCTTCCGGTTCGGGCCACCCGGCGTCGGCCGACGGGAAGATGAGTCGCGCAGCCGCCGCCCCGTCCGTTCCGGCGCATCGAAAGCCGTCACCGACGGCTGGTCGCGCGGTGGTGCGCGGCCAAAGTCCGGGGCCTGCACCGCCGGCCGGTGTGGTTCCGCCGAACGGTACGGCAGGCACGCCGACCGCACCTCCCGGTCCTCCACCACCCGGTCCGCCGCCACCGGGGACGGTTCCCGGGACGACCTATCCGGCGACGCCGTTGGCACCGGTGCCCCCGTGGAACAACCCGCAGGCGCCGCTGACGCAATTCAATCCGTGGGAGCCGCCTCTGCGTTCGGCCCCCTTGGACGTTATGGTGAGCGAAGCACAAACGGGCCGCTTCCAGTTCGGCGTGGGCGTCAACTCCGACCTGGGCGTGACGGGGCAGATCGTCATCGACGAGCGAAACTTCGACTTGTTTCGTTTCCCGCGCAGTTGGGACGACCTGCTCAGCGGTCGTGCCTTTCGCGGCGCCGGCCAGGGATTCCGCATCGAGGCGATTCCGGGGACGGTCGTGCAGCGGTATCTGGTGAGTTTCACCGAGCCGTACTTGTTCAACACGTCGGTGAGCATGAGTACGAGCGGCTTCCTGTTCACTCGCCGGTACACCGATTGGGACGAACAGCGCATCGGCGGTCGACTGGCCTTCGGGTACCGGCTCACCCCCGACCTGTCGGTCGGCATGACCGTGCGGGGCGAGCGGGTCAAGATTCTTCGTCCCCGCATCCAGGGCGTCCCGGAACTCGATGCCGTGGTGGGGGACAACGACTTGTTCAGCGGCCGAGTCAACTTGACGCATGACACGCGCGACCTGCCCTTCGCCCCCACGGAAGGCCACCTGTTGGAGCTCAGTTTCGAACAGGTCTTCGGCGACTTCGACTTTCCGCGGTTCGAGGTCGACTATCGGCGGTATTTCTTGTTGCGTGAGCGGGCGGACGGTTCGGGCCGGCATGTCCTGGGGGCCTCGATCGGGGCCGGCATCACGGGGTCGCAGACGCCGGTCTTCGAGAACTACTTCGCCGGCGGTTTCACCACGCTGCGCGGCTTCTCCTTCCGCCGCGCCTCGCCCGTATCGGGTGGAGTGATCGTCGGTGGGGAGCTGCGCGTGCTCGGGTCGCTGGAGTACATCTTTCCGATCACGGCGGACGATATGCTGCGTGGCGTCCTGTTCTGCGATTTCGGGACGGTCGAACCCGATCTGACGATCCGCAGCGAGAACTTCCGCGTGTCGCCCGGCTTCGGCCTGCGGGTCAGCATCCCGTACATGGGACCAGCGCCGTTGGCCTTCGATTTCGCCTTCCCGGTCAACCACGCACCGACCGACGATCTGCAGGTCTTCAGTTTCTTCGTGGGCCTCAATCGGTAAACGAAAAAACGGTTCCCGCGAAGGTCGCGGGAACCGTTTCGATTGCCGGGCGTTGTTCGGGTCGTTCGACCCGCGCGGCCCATGCGGTCCCTACTTGCCGCAACCGCAGCTCGGCGGCACGCCGCAGGAAGGTTCGCAGACGGGCTTGCAGCAGCGACGCACTCGGTGGCATCGCGTGCGGCAACGCTTGGGCCGGCAGCAGCGGTCGCGGCACTTCCGTGGAGCACAGCAGGTCGGCTCCTTGCCGCAGCTCGGCTCCACCATGCATGTGACTTCGCAGGCGGGCTTGCAGCAGCGACGCACTCGGTGGCATCGCGTGCGGCAACGCTTGGGCCGGCAGCAGCGGTCGCGGCACTTCCGTGGAGCACAGCAGCTCGGTTCCACAGCGCAGCTCGGTGCCGCAGCACAGGTGACTTCACAGGACGGGGCAGCGTCACAACAGCCATTGCCCCCCAGCATGGTCCGGCTGAGCCGTCCGAAAGCCGAAGCGCTCGACGCGCTGCCGACGATGATCAGACCGGCCGCCAGGACCGCTGGAATGAGTACTCGATTCTTCATGGGAGAGCTCCTACTCCTCGAGTTGGAAAAACGCTCACAAACAAACCAACGGAGCATCACGCGATGGGCTTCGCCGTCTGGTGACGGAAAAGCGGCCCACGTACCACCACGCGACACCTGACGCCGACCAGCGTTCGATCAACGTCATGCTTGGTATCGTCTTCCCCACTTGCCAGCCTTAGCTGGAAGCCGCATTTCTCCTGGACTCCCCAGATTTGCCAACCTGTCGCTTCAACCTGCAACGAATACAACGGTTGCGCGGCGGTCGTCGGCGAGGCCGGCCCCTGGCCGAGGGCCGCGGCAGCGGAAGCTGGGGAAGTTTTGACGGTTGTAAGGCCCCTGGTGGGTGCGACTATTCGTCGTGACGTGGCGATTGTTTCAGTTTTGCCGATTGGTCCGCCGATGTTGGTGCTGTCGGCGCGAAGCCGCCGCTACGGCTCATTCGATCACGTTGCAGGAACAGCACCATGAAACGCCTGTTGACCTCGTTCGCCCTGCTCGGCGCGGCCACTGCCAGCGTCGGTTGCCATCACAACACTTGTGCTCACTGCGGTCATGCTCACGGGCATCGTGCGGCGCGCCAGGCCGACTATGTGCCGCGCGCCGGTCACGGGGTGCACCGCCAGCAATATGCGGGTCCGGCCGGCCCGCCCACGGCCGCCGTGGCCTATCCATACTACACCGTGAGGGCTCCACGCGACTTCCTGCTCGACAATCCGCCGAGCATCGGATATTGAAACGGACCTTCGCGCATCCGACAGGGAGGCTCGCGCGGCGGGCGCGGCCTACTCGTGAAGCAGCAGCGTGGCGGGCGATTCGAGCCGTTTCTTGACGGCCTGCGCCAGGACGGCCCCCACCGCACCGTCGACGATGCGGTGGTCGAACGAGAAGGACAGATAGACGACGCTGGCCCGCTGAATCTCACCTTGGGCGTCGAACCGCGGGCGGTCGACGATCCGTCCTACTCCCATGATGGCGACTTCCGGGGCGTTGATGATGGGGGTCGAGGCGAGCCCTCCCAGGTTACCGATCGACGTCACGGTGAAGGTGCTGCCGCGCAAGTCGTCCGGTTTGGCCCGTTGTTGGCGGGCGGCGGCGACGACGGACCGGATGGCGTCGGCCAATTCGAACAGGCTCATCCGCTGCGCGTCGCGGATGACGGGGACGACGAGTCCTTTCGGGGTCGCCGTAGCGATGCCGATATGGTAGCGGTCGTGCAGCGTGACCAGCTCGTTCGCCTGATCGTAGGTCGCGTTGGCCAGCGGCACTTCCTGGAGCGACTCCACGACGGCGCGGACCCAAAACGCCAGGTAAGTCAGTCTGACGCCTCGCTGACGGGCGATCGGTTCGAGTTCGCCCTGCAGGCGGACCAGTTCCGTCACGTCGCACTCGTCGATCAGCGAATAGTGGGGGATCGTCTGTTTGGCGGCCACCATGTGCTGAGCGATCTTGCGGCGGAGCCCACGGAGCGGCACCTGTTGGCCGGCCGTACCCAGATCGAGTTGGAGGGTGGACCGGGTGGGGCTGGTTGCGGAGGTCTCGTCGGCGGGGTGCGGGGAGCCGGCTTGCATGGCGGCGACCAGGTCTCGCATGAGGATCCGGCCGCCCCGTCCGGAACCGGCGAGCCGCGTCAGATCGACACCCGCCTCCCGAGCCAGGCGTCGCACGGCCGGGGAGGCGCGGACCGGGGATGAAGCGACCGTTCGGTGAGCGGTTCGAGCCGCTTCGCTGCGGGCCGGGCCGTTTCCGGACGAAGTGGGCGGCGCCGGCGCGTCGAGTGGGACGGCCGACTCGGCGGCCGCACTCGACGACCGTTCATCGGCGGCTTCGGCCGTGTTCGATCCCACCGGCTCGTATTCGATCAATCCCTGTCCCACTTCGATCGTCGATCCTTCTTCGGCCAGCCGCCGCACGACGGTCCCGTGGAAGGGGGAAGGGAGATCGGCCGACGCCTTGTCGGTGAGGACTTCGGCCAGGGCCTGCCCCGGTCGCACGACGTCCCCTTCGCGGACCTTCCAGGCAACCAGTTCGGCTTCGTAAAGTCCTTCTCCCAGTTCGGGGACATGGAAGACGGTGGTCATGGTTCCTCCCTTACGAGTTCCCGCAGCGCCGATTCGATATGTGGTTCCTGGGGGACCGTGTTGCGCTCGTAGACTTGATTGAGTCCGATGCCGGGGACGTGCAGGCCCTGAAGTACGCGGGGGCGTGCGAGCAGGTCATAGAAGTGATGCTCGATGACGCGCCGGAGAAGATGTTCGCCGAAGTTGGTCACCTCGGTGTCTTCGTTGACGATCAGGATACGCCCCGTCTTGAGCAGGCTCCGTTCGATGGCCGACCAGTCGTAGGGGAAGATGGTCCGCAGATCGATGACATCGCACGAGATGCCATCGGAGGCCAGCAGCCGGTCGGCGACGCGGACGCAAAGGGGCAACGTCCGCCCGTAGCTCACCACGGTGGCGTCCGTTCCCTCGCGGCGCAATCGGGCCCGGCCGAGCGGGATGAAGTGGGGTTGGAGTTCCGGCCATCGCGGCTTCCACGACTCACGGCCCTTGACCGGGGCATCGATCATGGCCTTGAGTTCTTCCGCGTCCTCGGGCTCCCCCGGGATCAGCTCCTCGCCGCGGACCCGCAGGAGTGCTTTGGGAAGGAGCATCATCACCGGGTTGGGATCGGCGATGGCGGAGAGCATCAGACCGTAGGCGTCGAGCGGAGTGCTCGGCATGGCGATCTTCCACCCGGCCAGCCGGCTGGCCCAGCTTTCGAAGGAGTGAGAATGGTAGAGGCTGCCGCGGATCCCCGATCCGCTGGGGGTCATCACGACGATCGGCATGGCATAGTTGCCGGCACCGGCCCAACGCTGGTTGCCGGCGACTTTGAGCAGATCGATCGTGTTGAAGCCGTAGTCGCAAAACTGGATCTCGGCGACCGGGCGGCCTCCCGCGAAGGCGATCCCCATGGCGGTCCCGATGATGCCGCGTTCATCCAGCGGCGAATTCCAGGCCGTTTCCAGGCCTTGCGTGGCAGTGAAGACGCCGCCCAGGGGCGGCCCCACATCTTCGCCGAAGATATCCGTCACCCCGAGATGGGTTTCGCCGTAATGCAGCGCCATGCGGACGGCCTGTACGAGTGTGGCCACGTTCGCTCAATCCTCCGTCGTTCCGATTTCCCGGCGTTCTCCCGGACTCTCCCGCAGCCCGCGGCGCACGGTACGGCTACGTGCCCCGCTCGGGCGTCTCTCGTGGTTCGTCCCCTACCGGCAGGTACTTGCGGGGCTGGCCGGGGAGTCCCGTATAGTCGTTCGGGTAGACCGCGTCGTATCGGCTGGGGGCGTAGGTGTCGAGCGGCACATCTTCGGGACGGGGTTTCGGTTCCTCCAGCACCCGTTGCAGGGCCTCTTCGATCTCCGCCTCGGCCTCGGCATGGATGGCATCCCGCCCGGCTTCGTCGAAGACGCCCTGGGCGATCAGCTTCTCTTCCAGCAAGGGGATGCAGTCGGGCTGGTCGTGCACACGGACCGCACCGCTGGACGACGAGTGTCCGTGCAGTCGCGACACGCACGCTTCGATGATGTACGGCCGCCGTTCCGCTCGGCAGTATCGCATGGCCCGGTCGATGGCGTGCCAACTGGCGATCGGGTCGTTGCCGTCGACCACTTCGCCGGGGATGCCGAAGGCCCGCCCCCGATCGATGATCTGTTTCTCGCCGTGCACCGTACAGGCGGGTGTCGAAATGCCGGCTCCGTTGTTCATCACGATCATGAGGACGGGGAGCTCTCCGCCGGGACGAGTGCTCCAAATCATGCACGACGCGAAATCGCCTTCGGCCGTCCCCGCGTCGCCACCCACCACCACCGTGATCCCGTCGCCGCCATACCGTTTTTGCACCATGGCCGTTCCGGGAGCCATGGCGTACTGGATTTCGATGACGGAGCTGACCGGAACCACATTCCACTCGCGGCGCGCGAAGTGCCCGACGAAATTGCGACCCCTCGAGTGTGGATCGGTCCGCGTCATGGCCATCTGGCGGATCGCGTCGATCGGCTCCATTCCCATGGCGACCATCGTCGCGCTGTTGCGGTAATGGAGGTGCAGGTAGTCGTAGGCCGGGCCCTCGCCCTTCTTGATCTGAAGCCCCAGACAGGTGTTGAACGCCTCTTCGCCCGGTCCACCGATCCAGAAGTACCCCTCCCCCGACTTGCTCATCTTGATCATCCGCTCTTCGAGCTTTCGGGAGCGGACCATGATCCGATGGATGCGGGTCACCCGATCGACCGGGAGCGACAGATCGCCGCTGTGGATTTCAGCGAGGAGCATATCTGCGGTGACTCCGTGGCAAAAGGAGGCCGGCGAAGGACCAGCGGTCTCGGGCGGTCCGATCGCTGGATGAATCGGCCGCCGCACCGTTTCCCCAATCATTGTAACTCAACATCGGGCTCGCGTCCGGGCAGGGCCGGGGCTCGGCAGCCCGCCTTCCGGCCGGAAAACCGGACCGCGGACTTGAGGGACCGGGTTGGTCCAAGCATAATGAATGTTCGGTTTTGGGAGAAGGTCGCGAATGTCCCGGTCACGCGGGCGGGAGTGCCATTCATGCTGCGCTTTGCTTTTTGTTTCGGCGTCACCGCCGTTTGGATCGCCGGTCCGGCCCTCGTTCAGGCTCAATGGTGGGGCTACCCCTATTACCATTCGTCGACGTACGGGGAAAGCGTCATGCGCGGCTCGGCCGACGTGATCCGCGCCGCCGGGACGTACAACGTGCGGAATTCGGAAGCGGCCAAGAACTGGCAGGACGCCCGTGCCAAGGCATACGACAACCGCGTCAAGGCGGCCAGTACGTTCGTGGAAATGAAGGAGATGAAACGGGCGTATCGGAAGAGCCTTTTCCGATCGGTGCCGACGTCGGAACAGATGTTCCGCATGGCCAAGATGGAAATCCCCAAACGACTCACCTCCCGACAGCTCGATCCCGTCACCGGCCGCATCGCCTGGCCGCTCGAGCTGACCGCCGAAGACTATGCGCCCTACCGCACCAAACTCGAATCGCTCTTCGCCGAACGGGCAACCAACAACGGACAAGTCACACTCGACCAATATCATGAAATCCACAACACACTGGATGAAATGAAGAAGGTCCTTTCGGCTCGCCTGGAAGCCAAGAAGGTCTTTCCTCAAGACTGGACCGTGGCCAACAAATTCCTCAAACAGTTGCGTTACGAACTGAAGTACACCGAGTAGACACCGGGCGGGAATCGATACGCGGCGGCGCCTCGTCCGAACCAGCCGGCGGGAAAGGCTGCGACGAGCAGGAGTTGCCGAGGAGGAGGCCGAACCGGAGAAGGCCTCCCGATACATGCGGGGCGAGGGAATGCAGTAGAGGCTGTCACAACACTCCGGGCCGCAAGCAACACGCCGAGGTTC
>Ga0256839_1005652_pt1 | contig 11400 bp, 7 predicted proteins | sample 354166metaG_FD_185968 | JGI IMG/M metagenome (GOLD analysis project Ga0256839, IMG submission 185968) | Hydrothermal vent microbial communities from Mid Atlantic Ridge, Atlantic Ocean - 354-166 | ecosystem: Environmental > Aquatic > Marine > Hydrothermal vents | place: Atlantic Ocean: Mid...
TTTTTGCATCTCAAGCGCTGGCGGGGCATTGCCACCCGCTATGCCAAGAATACCGCTTCATTCTTGGCCGCCGTTCATATCCGCTGTATCGCCATTTGGCTGAAAATCTTGTGACGACACTACCTAGAAACATAAGTGGAAAGTTATTCCCCACCCCCACCCTCGGCACCACCCCAGCGATCACGGTGCGTTCGTTGGTGGCATTGGTAATGTCCCGCCACCCCAGCAACCAGCCCCGCGCCCAGCCGCGGGCCTGGAGCCGCGATTCCACCTCGGCTTCCGCCACCCAATAGCGCGGCTGGACACAGCGATTGGGGTCCTGCTTGTCGGCGTCGCTCAGATCACGGGTGGTCTTGCCGTCGTCTTGGTATTCGGCCCAGCGGTGGTCGAACTGATGCACCAGCTTGGCCTCGTAGAGAGGAACATAGCGCTCGCCGTCCAGGTACCACATCACACCCTCGCGCCGGGCGCCGGCGGCCCGGAGTTGTTTTAAGGTGCGGAATAGGGCGCTGTCGCCTGACATGTGAAACATGGCCATGAAACGGGCACCCCAGGGGTTGCCGGCGGAGGGCATGACGGTCATTCTCGATCCTCACCACGGCGCTGCCGGGCTTCCGCCGCGATCTCGTCCCAGTCCAATAGCTGACCGCCAGATTCCAGATAGGCGCGCCGCAGCGCCAGGAGCGCCTCGCCGATAGGCGTGCGGGGATGGTAGGTGCGTAAAATGGGATCCGCAACGGTGGTCTCGGCCTGGTCCGATGATGAGAGCCTGAGGCAAAGCGGTTTTGAGATGATGTCACTCATAAAATTTGGATTTACGCATTGGCGATGATCGCAGAACCCGGAGATGCCGGATGCGCTGCGCTTATCCGGCCTACGCAGGCTCAATGGTCAAAAATAGCTTGGCAAACGTCAAGGCATTTCCCGAATCAGCACCGGCACCCGGCGGTAGATTTTCTTGGTCAGCTCGGCGTCGCGCCGGCTGCGGAAGATGGGACAGGTACGGGTGTTGGGGTTGATGAGGGCGATGTCGGCGGCGCTCAATTGGAAGTGGCGGCGCAGGTCTTTAAGGTGCTCGGGACGGGTGGCGAAGAAGAGGAAATCGGCGGCCTCCGTCCCACTGCCCAGGGTCAGCAGGCAGAATTTTTGTCGGCTGTCCACTTCGGGAAACAGTTTTCCCCGGTTCTCGAAGTCGTACAGGGACACCAGCCGCCGGCTTTGCATCAGATGATTGAAAAAGGCTTTGGTGGAATCGTCAGTGGCGATGCCGGTGGGCACCAGGATGCCGGCCCGGCCTTCGGGGTGGAGCAGAGCGAGGGCGGTTTCGGCAAACACGGCATAGGTGTTGACGTCGCCCACGCCGGTGCGGGGAAAACGGCCACCCTTGCGGATGAACTGGCTGGCGGCTTCGGCTTCGTGCTTGGCCTGCAGAAAGGCGTGGTACAGGGCGCGGTCCGCCGCTTCCCCTTCGGCCAAGGCGCGGATGAGGCGTTCGCGCGCCGCCCGGTTGGGGGCGTTGGCGATCTCGGAGCTGCGGCTGGCGAAGAACTCCTGCTCTTGGAGTTTGATCCGCTCCCACGGCGGATTGCCCAGCACACAATCGAACCCACCCCGGGCGAACACCTCGGGAAATTCCAGCGGCCAGTGGAAGAAGCGGTGCTTTTCCGCCAGTTCCCGGGCCAGGCGGGCGGCCTCGGGGCGCACCGGCTCGCCCCGCAGAGCATTGAAAACATCCTGGCTGTCGGGCACGCAGGTGACCGTCCCGGCGGTCTTGGGAGCGAAAAAGGCGGCGGTGTAGAGGTCGGCCGCCAGTTGACGGTGCCGGAAGTCCTGCTGCTGGCGCAGGGCTTCCCAGGCGCGGCGCTTGGCCTCGATCTGGGCCAGGTCGTCTTCGGGCATGGCTTCCAGCGATTGGCTGGCTGCGGGCAACACCGCCGGTACCACGGTTCCAGTGAACAAATCCTGGGGCAAGCCGCCGGCGCGGGCGGCGCGGTTGCGCTTTTTCAGTTGATTGGCGGCGCCTTTGTCGTCGCTGCTCAGGGGCTTGTAGGCATCGTCGGGGATGCCGGCTTCCAGGGTTTCCAGGTCCAGCACGCCGATGAGGGCATTGCCGCAGCGGATGCGGGCGTCGAGAAATCCCAACGGCTTGCCGGGTTCCACGGTCTCCAACCATAGGGCGGTGCGGCACAGTTCGATGGCCAGGGGATTGAGGTCTACGCCATACAGGCAATGGGCCGCCACTTCCCGCAAGGCATGACGGTAGTCGGCCAGGCTGGGCTGGCGGGCGCCGGCGCGGATTTGGGCCAACCGGGAAGCCAGACGCCGCGCTGCTCCCAGAAGGAAGTGGCCGCTGCCGCAGGCCGGATCGACGATCTTGAGATCCAGCAGGGCGGCAGCCGGGTCGTCGCGTTTCATCGCCTGGTCGATGAGCGGTTCCAGGGCGCTGTCGAGCAGGGCCTGCACCAGGCTGTCGGGGGTGTAGTAGCTGCCGGTGCGTCTGCGGGCACCGCCGCCAATGGCCAGTTCGAAGCGCAGGCCGCCGTCGGCGCCGAAGGCCGGATGCAGATCCAGCAGGCTTTCATAGACCGAACCCAGTTCCTCGGTGTCCATGTCGCGGAAGTTGACCCGCACCAGACCGGCATCGTCCTGAAAGTAGCTCAGGTGGCGCATCGCCTGGAGCAGGGTGCGGTTGTCCAGGGCGCAGCGATCCAGGCGGGGACACTGGCCGGCGGCGAACAGCCCGCCGAGGGCGGCCAGTCCCAGGCGTGGTTCTCCCTGGGCCAAGGCGCGGAAGGTGACCTGGAGTCCTTCCCAAAGATCGCCGTGACGGTCGTGCCAGCGCCGGTTGAGGGTCTTGGCGCGCAGTTGGGCGGCGCTGTAATGATCGCGGTAGAGTTGCCGGACGGCAAGCGGGGTGTCCGGGGGATGGATCAGGTCGCGGTCTTCAGCCACCAGCAGGAACAGCAGGCGGTAGATCAGGCGCAGCAGTTCCTGGTAGTAGGCGCCGGCATCCAGATCGCCGGTTTCGATGGCATGGCGCAAGGCGCGGTTTTCGGGGTGGACGAGGAAGCCTTGCCCCAGAACCTGGATGGCCTGCTCCACCCCCGCGCGCAGGTTTTGCAGGGCACGCTGGCCGGTTTCCCGCACCGTCTCCCGCCAGCGTTCCAGAAAGCTGCCGCCTTCGTCGCGGCTACGGAAGCGGCTGGCATGGGCCAGCAGCCACAGCAGGGCGAAGTCGGCGTAGCGTTCCCCGGCGAAAAGGGCCTCCAGATCGATCTCCAGATAGGCCGGCCGGGTCAGGCTGGGATTGTCGCGCAGGATGCGCAGGCGGTCGCGGCTGGCGACGATGCCCCACAGGCTGCGGTCGTCGGCGTTGAGGTATTCCTGCACCAGGGCGTGGGGCGAGCGGCGCCGTCCTCCGTCGCCGAAGCGGGGATCGCTGCGGTCCAGATCGAGGGATTCGGCCAGCAGAACGCAGGGGACCTGGCCATCCTGGGCCAGATGGGTCAAAGGAAAATGACGCTGGTCGATCTCTACGGGTGTGGAAAGCGGCGTCAGGTCGGCAAATCCCAGCACTTCGGTCAAGAGCGACCGGGGCCAGTCCGGGTCCTGCTCCCACAGGGCACGGGCGATGCGCCAGTAGCGGCCAATTTCGTCGCGCAGGCGCAAGCCTTTGGGAATGCCGTAATCGGCCTCGCTCTGACCGGGGGCCTGCAAATTGGCGACGGTGGCGAGGAATTCGGCCCCCAAGAGGCCGCCTTCCACCCGCACGGTTTCGAAGCTCAGGGCGGTCTCACGGCGGTGCCGGGCCCGCCGCCAGGGTTGGGTGGAGGAATCGATGGTCGGGGAGCGGGGACGGTCAGTCATGGAATTGCGGTGCTCGACTGAGGTGGGGATAGGCCATTCTGACTGAGCAGGCGAAATTCCTTGCTGGTCTTTGGGATGTTGACCCTGCCAGAGGCGACCCAGCGGTAGGGATTGTCCGCGTTCCTGGTCAGGTTCCAGAGGACGTTGTTTCGTTTCAAGAAGCCTTTGAGCCATTCGAGTTTATGGATGACCTCCCTCACCTTGGAAGTATCGGCGGGATGCACTTCAATCCAATAGGCCGCTTCCCGGCCGCCCAGGTCGTAACCGACGCCGTAATCCCAACGGGGGCCTTCCGGGTACGTCTCTTTGAGGGCTGCATCCAAGTCGATACTGCCCGTAAGCTTGCGGGTGTCTGCGGGCTGAATCTTGGAAGAATTGGAGCCCAAAGCCCGGAGTCCGCGGTGGCAATGATTCTGATCCAGCCCTTCAGCGTTTGCCACCGCTTTGCAGAACCGACTCATGCGGCACGCGCCTCCCAGCGCCGGGCGACGCGGGCGACGATTTCCCCGACATGGCCTGAGAAGCCGGTCAGGCCTCCCCAGCCGGAGATTTCCGGCTCGGTCGCACCGGGATCCAAACTGGAAATATCAACCACCGGCTCACGTTGCGGGAAAAAGTATGTCCGGTAATTCTTTTTCAGCGCTGCCTTGGCGATTGTCCCTGCACCCCGGCCTTTGAGCCCCAGCATATCTTGCACATCCTGAGTCTTACCGCCGTGGGATTGCAGGAAGCGCAACGCCCAGACCACGTCCAGGACGTGGGGAGAATGGGTGGAAATGCAAACCCGGTAATCCCGTGCCAACAGCTCCAGCACCACGGCCAGGGTGGCGGAAATGGCATTCGGATGCAGGCCCATTTCCGGCTCTTCAATGATGGCCCATTGCAAAGCCTGGCGGCGAGGCGTCTTGGAAGGCGGCAACAACCAGTAGAAACCCAACAGCAAAGGGGTGAACTCGCGTTGTCCCGCAGACCAGACCAGGTAAGGCAGGCGGGCTTTTTCCCCCGTTTCCAGGACAATGCGTTTCTGGTAGCCGGAAGTGTCCTTGATCAGGGAAAGCCCGCCATAGATTTGTTTTTCCATCAGATTGCGGAGGCATTCCTTGAGCCGGTTGGGCTGAGGGAAAAATTTCCCGCTGACGAACTCGCCTTGGACGAGAAAGTGCAATTTTTCGCTAAACTCCCGCAGGCAAAAGGGATCGCCCGCCCGGTAATCGGCAAAAGGGTGGGTCATGCCATCGCGCATGCTGAGAACCCGTTGGGCGGGAATGTAAAAGATGCGTTCCGACGCCGCTGTTCCCGTTCGCTTTTTGGCCAGATCCTCCAGCGCCAGCAGGACATCATCGACAAAAACCTGGCTTTTCCGGCTATGGATGCTGGACATGCCTTCCCCGAAGTAGATTTCAAACAGGCCGTCCAGTTTGTTGCGCCAATCGATTTCATGGCGGGCAAATTCCTGATGAATCGAAGCGGTATCCACGACCAACTTGAGAAGCTGCAGAAAGACGCTTTTCCCGGTTGCCTGAGGACCGACCAGCACCGTCAAATCGCCAAATTCGACCTCCGCCTCGACGATAGGTCCAAGGTTTTTCACCTTCAGGCGCTGGAGATCATCCGCAGCGGCAGTCATGGTCATTCCTCCAATTTGAGGATCTTCAAAGCATTGCCCACCCGATTGCCACCCGCGATTTCGAAGCCCAAAGCAATGCCTTGACAGCGCATGGTCACAGACGCCGGTCCGGCACCAGGACGAACACCCCCACCACGTCCACCGGCAGCAGGGGGGCGACTTCGTAGCGCCCTTTGGCCTGGGCGGCATCGCGGACCCGCTGATGGTCGGCCAGCGTTTGGCGGGCCCGTTCCTTCGCCAGAGTCTGGAAAAGGGGCTGCAGGGTTTCCAGGTGCTGGAGAGCAGCCTGGATTTGGCGTTTCTGCATGGCTAAGGGCATGTTGCGGCTGGGTGGAAGATCCAGCCGGCGCAACGCCTCGGGGCCGACCAGGAAATCGTCGCCGCTGACGGCGACCGCCAGAACCTCTTCGGCCAGCATGATCTGCTGGGTGTCCTTGCGGGTGAAGGTCAGGCGATGACGCAGGCGCAGCAGATAAATCCGGGTGAGCCGGTCCACCTGATCGGAAAACAGAGCGACGCTGCGGGCCACCGTTTTGCCGTCGGCTTCCAGTGCCTGTTCTACCAGAAAATCCGCCAGTTCGGTAACCAGGGGATGGGTGCGGTGGATGAACTGGGTGCCGGGGGCGTGCGGCTGGTGGAAGTCGATGGCCAGGCGGGCCTGATCCATTCCATACGGAGCGAGCCGTTCCCGCAATCCTTGGGGCAGATGCCGCAGCGGCAGGTCGAAGCCGCCACGGGGCCTGGGCGCCAGCGGGGCGCCCAGGCGTTCGGCGGCTTGGCGGACGAAGCGGGCGACATCGTCTTCACTGCCGAGCACTTCGAGCATCCGCCGCCATTCCGGCAGCACCGCCTCCGGCTTGAGCCGCCTTTGGGCGAACAGGGTGATGTTGCGTTTGGCTCGTTCCTTCAGTGACACCCACTCTTGCTCCAGATGGTGTTCCAGTTCCTCCAGCCCCAGATCCAGGGCCATCTGCTGCGGCTGGCTTTGCAGCACCGCTTCCAGTACCGCTTCGGTGACCTTTTCCGTGTCTTCCGGTACCGGCACCGAGATGCCCAGTTCCTGGCGGATACGCTCGGCCTTACGCAGGATAATCTTGAGCACGGCGCCGTCGATGGGGTTGTCAGCGCCATAGAGCATGACCGTACGCACCTCGCGGGCGGTCTGGCCGAAGCGGTCCACCCGGCCTTCGCGCTGTTCGTGGCGGGCCGGATTCCAGCACAGGTCGTAATGGACCACAGCGTTGAAAATCTCCTGCAGATTGATGCCTTCCGACAGGCAGTCGGTGGCGACCAGGATGCGTTGGGGACGGTCACCCAGGGCCAGCACCGCTTCCTCGCGCTCGGACGGAGTCAGTTCGCCGGTGACCGCGGCGACCGCCGCGTCAGAAAAAGCCCGGTGCAGATGATCGGCCAGGTAATGGGCGGTGGCGATGTAGCGGCAGAAGATCACCGGTTGAAAATCGTCCGCCAGCAATTGGCGGATTTCTTCGATCAAAACGGCCAGCTTGGGATCGTGGCGAGGGCCGGTCAGTTTTTCCACATCGGCCAGCAGCATTTCCAGATATTGGGCCTGTTCGGAAAGCTGGGCCGCGGGGGCGGTGTCGTCCAGGGGGCGGGGATCGTCCGGGGCGGTGTCCATGACGGTTTCCCAGCCCAGTTGCTCCAGTGCTTCGGGGCTTTCGGCCAGCAGGCGGGTGCGCAGGGCCACGGCAGCGGCAGCAGGCGATGAGGACACGCAGCGCATCAGCGCCAGGGCAGCCCACCAGTGCATGCGGCGGCGGTGATGTTCGGTTTCGGCGCAGCCGGTGCGCACCAGTTCCCGGGCCACTTCCAGAATGTCGTCGAACAGGCGCTTCCAGGCCCCGGTGAGCGTATAGGTCACCTCCCGGCTGAGGCGGTCGGGGAACAGGCCGGCGTCGCGCCACTCGTCAATGTCGGCGCGGCGGCGCTGGACGAAGTGCGATCCTAAGCGCTGGCGCAATTTTTCCCGTTCCCTGCCTTGCAGCTCCCTGAGGTGCAGAAAATCCCGGTCCAGCAGCCCCAAAAGGTTGTAGAACGCCTCTTCGTCACCGCTGTGGGGGGTGGCGGTCAGGAGCAGCAGGTGGCGGTCGGGATCGCCAGCCAGCCCCCGCAGCAGTTGAAAGCGCTGATGCCGGCCGCTGCCGCTACCCTGGACGCAGGCGTGAGCTTCGTCGACGATGACCAGTTCCGGGCAGGCGCGCTGGAATTCGTCACGGCGACGGTCGGACTTGATGTAATCGAGGCTGACCACGGTAAAGGGATGAACGTCGAACAGGGACTGACCCAGCGGCAGCCCGCGTTCCAGGCGCGGGGCGGTGCTGGTGCGGACAATCTCGGCCTGGAGGTGGAACTTGTCCTGCAGTTCCGCTTGCCACTGTTCGCACAGGTGGGGCGGACACAACACGGTCAGGCGGGCGATTTCCCCGCGGTCGAGCAGTTCGCGGGCGATGAGTCCGGCCTCGATGGTTTTGCCGATACCGACATCGTCGGCGATCAATAACCGTACCACCGGTAGTTTCAAGGCCATGAGCAATGGCACCAGTTGATAGGCCCGGGGTTCCACCGCCAGATGGCCGAAACTGCGGAATGGTCCGGCTCCAGCCCGAAGGCGCAGCATCAGGGCATCGCGCAACAGCCGCCCCGAGGCTCGGGTGCCGCAGCGATCCGGATCGGGCAGCGGGAAGATCGCCGGTTCCACCGGGCTGCGTTCCAACTGGGGGATCAGGCGGACGATGTCCTCACCGCCGCCCAGAGGGCGCAGAGCAAGACAATCGGCGGAGGAGTCCGGCATCACCACCCATTCGCGGCCACGGGCACGGACCAGGGCGCCAGGTTGGAAGTTAGGCGGGGTCATGGTCGAAATACATCGCGGTATCGGTCAAAAACGGCATCCCATTGATCCCGATCTTTGGGAAAGCGGATCACCAGATAGCCAGCCTCTTCCAGTTCTTGGGTGATTTTGACATCGATGACCTGTTGATGGACCGCGTCGTGGTGGGGGCCGTCGATGAAAATCAGGGCCTGATAATCACTGTAACCGAAGTCTGGGCGCACGGGGAAATCCTTGAGGGTGAACTGGGCCCGGTCCGGCTGGCGCAAACCGCGTTTGCGGATCTCATCCAGCCAGGCCCGTTCCAGGGAGCTGCCCGAAAGGGCCTCCAGCGTTCGGGTTTGCTGGCCGTCTGGGTCGGTATCGCCCTGGGCCCGGGTCAGGCGGCACAGCAGGTCGAGTACTTGGGGGTGTTTGCGGTCGATCAGGGGATGATCGGGTTGGTTGTAATAACTGAGCAGGCAGCGGTAGCAACCGCGTTCACATTGGCGGTTCTGGTCTTCGAGTTGTTCGGGATGCCAAACCTCCCCTTTGGGGGCAAAGTGCATCACCCTCAGGGCAACGGCGGCCACCTTCCCCAGGGCTTTGTCATCTTCCACCAGTCGGTTCAGGACGCCGGCGCCGCCTTCGGCCGATTCGAAAAACAAGATCGCGTTGCGGGTTTGCCGGGTTGGTAAAGGTTCGGCGGCCAGTTCGTTTTCCTCCAGTTGGAACTGAACCTCGATGCCGCGCTTCAGGGCGTATTGCAGGGTGGCCATGCCGGCCTCGTCCAGCGCCTGGCCAGGACGCAGCACCAGAATGTTGCGGCGGTCTTCGACGTAGGGGATGACGCGCTGTACCGTGCGGCCTTCCTGGGCGTCACCGGTATCGTCGGGGGCTTGTTCGTCCTTGGCCCAAAAGCCGGTATGGACGTCGAGATTGAAACCGAAGATGCTCTTCTCTTTGCGGCGGCGCCAACCCAGATTAACCCGCCAGACCGTCGCTGCCGGGCCGTATTGGAGTTCGAGCAGGTACTCATCCCCTTCGGAAAAAGCCATACGGCGGCGTTTGAGTTGGCCACCGTCTTCGGCGAATTGAAGTGTGGTCTGCATCTCGTAACCCTGGCGGATCCGTTCTTCCTCGTCGGAAGTGATCCGCATCACCCGGCGGGTGACCACATTTTCGACGCGGTACAGGGCATGCAGATACAGACCATCTTCCAATAGGGCGTTGCACCCCCGGCAACGCTCGGCGTTGGCGTCATCGCCAAAGTGGCCGTAGCCGCACTGGGGACACAACCGGGCCTGGGTAACCGGGAGACCTTCCCCCATCTGTTCTTCCCGGACACCCAGCAACACCTTGTAAACCCGGTACTGGCTCCCTTCGTGATAAATCAGGCTGCGGGGACCGAATTCAGAAATGGCCAAAAAGCGCGGACGAGACAAGTAGGTTTGCTTGGCTGCCTTTTCCCGTCGGCCGGGAATGAAGGCCATCAGCGGCAGACGGGGGAAGTTGTAACCGGGCAGAAACCCCTGGCTTGCCAGGTAACGGTAGGTGTAGAAATCCGAATACATCACCGCGCTACTGTCGAGCAGCAGCTCGTGCTGGCGTACTGCTTCCCGATAGCGGATCTCGGCTTCTTTGCGGTCTTTTTCCGCGATGCTGGGATTGCTCAGGATGGCATGGCTTTCATCCATCTGTTTGCGGGTGGCGCGGTACAATCCCCGCCAGCGGTCCAATGACCGATCGAAACGTTTGAGTGCGGTTTTCAGCATGTGGTCGGGCCACTGGTCGTGATACCAGCTGGCCTGTTCCAGTTCGGGAATCATGGCCAGTACCCGCCGTCCCCGGCGCAGGGCCCGGTCGAATACCCCGGACCGCCCCATCTGCGCCAGGAGATCGTCACGCAGTGGCATGCCGTCATCCAGACGTTCGGTTTGCAGCAGGTCCTTGACCGAGGGGCTGAGTTTCTGGCCGGTTTCCTTGAGCCAGATGGCGTCCAGGTGGCTAACGAGCAAATCCTCGTTGACCAGGTCCAGCATGGGGGGACTGACCTGGCCGTGAACCATGCGGGCCGGATCCTGAAAGAAATACTGGTCATGGGGGCTGCGGGCGGCGCAGTAGGTAATGACCAGGGCGGGCTGCCCCGAACGACCCGCCCGACCGCTGCGCTGGGCGTAATTGGCCGGCGTGGGGGGAACGTTACGCAGATAGACCGTGTTCAAGTCGGCGATATCCACTCCCAGCTCCATGGTGGGAGAGCAGAACAGTACCGGCAGATCACCCTGGCGGAAACGGGCCTCACGTTCCAAACGATCTTCCATGTCCACCTGGGCGGTGTGTTCCCGCGCTTCGATACGGAAAAAAGTCCGGTCGCGATTTTCCAGGGCTTGGGCGACGTTGCGGTACAGCGCCCGGAAAAAGGGGTTGCGAATCCGGCGGGAGGCCAGGCGGTCGTCTTTGGTCTGATCGGTTGCTTCCCTTTCTTTTCCGGGTCGCCAGCGCAAAATGTCGGCCATCAGTTGCCAGCCGCGCAGGTCCCGGTGCAAGGCGGACGGTTCCACCAGACCGTATTGGGCCGCAGCATCGAGCAGATCGTTCAATACGGTTTGGAAGGTGTCTTCGTTCTCCAAACGGAAACGGCCCCGGCCTTCCCAGGCGGAGGGCTGGCTCAGTTGCCGGCCCAGGCGGGAACGGCTGGACAGGGGAACCGTGGGCACCTTGAGTTTGTCCCGTTTGGGTCCCAGCACCAGGTAAGCCGAACTCATCGGAGTTTCGTCCTCATCGAACCCCCAGGGTGGCTTGAGGTGGGCGAAACTGGCCTGGCGGATGCGATCCAGTTCGGCATCGTCCAGGTAGCGGGCCTTGAGACAGAGATTCTGGCGCATCAAGTCCAGCACTTGCCGTAGAACTTCCCGCCGGGCGCCAGGTGAGGCTTCGGCCAGCAGGGGCAGGGCAATCGCATGAACCTATGCCCATCCGAGCAACTGAGCCCGATAGGCATCACTTGTAGCGGCAAGTAGGCGCCTGGCTTTGACCCCGCCCTTGCGTTTGGTGGGATCGAGACGAAAGAGGT
>Ga0256839_1005653_pt1 | contig 11399 bp, 11 predicted proteins | sample 354166metaG_FD_185968 | JGI IMG/M metagenome (GOLD analysis project Ga0256839, IMG submission 185968) | Hydrothermal vent microbial communities from Mid Atlantic Ridge, Atlantic Ocean - 354-166 | ecosystem: Environmental > Aquatic > Marine > Hydrothermal vents | place: Atlantic Ocean: Mid...
AGCATCATGTCCATCGCCGCCGTGTCGCCCATCTTCTGGCCCCAGCGCGCCGAGGGCAGGATATGCGGCGAGCGGCTCATGTTTTCGGCCCCGCCCGCCAGCGCGAAGGCGGCGTCGCCCAGCATCAGCGACTGCGCTGCCGAGACAATCGCCTGCGCACCCGAACCGCACAGCCGGTTGACGTTCATCGCCGGGGTCGTCTCGGGCACGCCTGCGCCCATGGCCGCCATCCGGCCAAGATACATGTCCCTGGGTTCGGTATTGATCACCGTGCCAAACACCACCTGCCCGATCTGCGCCGGCGCCACGCCCGAGCGCTCCAGCGCGGCGCGCGATACGATGGCGCCCAGCTCGCTTGGCGGCGTTCCGGCGAGCGCGCCGCCAAAGGTGCCAATGGCGGTGCGGGCCCCGCCCAGTATCACGATATCGGTCATGGCCGTTTCTCCTTTTTCGGGCAGGCTAGCACAGCGCAATGCGCGCGCACCCCTTACGTTGCGTCGGGCTCCGGCGCGATGTCAATCCGGGTGATTTCGGGGGGCTGGCCAATGCGCAACGGCACACCGGAAAAGCCCAGACCGGAAGAAATGACCAGCCTGCGCGGCCCGTCCTCGATCAGCCCATGCGCAAAGCGCGCATCGGATCGCAACGCGACCAGCGGGCGCCAGCCAAACAGGTTCAACTGCCCGCCGTGGGTATGCCCGCTGATCTGCAGGCCGGCCCGCGTGTCGCCGCGCCCGAAATAGGCCGGCTCATGCGCCAGCAGGATCGCCGCGGCGCCTTCGGGCACGGGGGCGAAGGCGGTATCAGGCCGATGCAGGCCGCGCCCCGGATCGGTCGGAACCGGGCGCTGGCTGTCCAGCCCGACCAGCCACAAGGGGTGCCCGCCAATTTCAATCGCGCGTGCCTGGTTCTGCAGCAAGGTGACCGGCGTGCCGGCAAGGGCATCCATCATTGCGCAGCTTTCATAGCCGTTGGCCTTTGCCTGCGCGCAGTCTTTCCAGTCATGGTTTCCCAGTATCGCGAAAACCCCCAGGCCGGCCCTCAGTTCGGCAAGAACCGCCGCAATTTCGGGGGCGCTGGCCAGCCGGCCCGGTATTTTCCGCTCGCCCAGGTAGTCACCGGCCAGAATGACCAGATCGGGCGACATCGCGTTGACGGTCTCGACGATCCGCGCCATGTGGCGCAGCGACGACCAGGGCGCGACCACATGCAGGTCGGAAAGCACCACGATATTGAAGCCGGGGCCGCGCCAGTTCTGCAAGCCGACCTGAAAACCGCGCAGCTCGGGCACGCTGCGCATGGTCGCCAGCCTGCGTGAATACTTCAGCAACCTGCGCGGCAATCTCAGACCTCTTGGTCAGACAAAAGCGTCTCTAACGCGGCGCGAAACGGCGTCGAGTCCTTGCCAAGCCTGGCCAGCACCTGCTGTTCGAACGCCAACGCCAGTGGCGTCAGCTCACGCACCATGTCACGCCCTTTTTCGCTCAGCGAAAGGGCAACCAGGCGCCGGTCATCGGGGCTCTGCTCCTTGATCACGAAGCCGCGTTCCTCCAGTCGCGTTGCCGCCCGGCTGACCTTGGACTTCTCCATGCCGACCTGGCGGTAGATCTCGCGGATGCTGATCGGCCCATCTGCCTGGCTCAGGTTGGCCACCACCCGCCATTCCGGCGTCGTGATGCCGAAACGTTCGCGATAGTGGGCCGAAAAGTCGCGGCTGACGCGTTCGGACAGAACCGCCAACTGGTAGGGCAGGAAATTGCTGAGAACGAATTCGGTCAACCATTGGCCTCCGCGGTCGATGCAAGTGCAACAAAGCCACGGATAGGGGCAAGACTCAAGCAATTTGGCCGTTGTCGGCGCGCGCCGGTGGCCTTACCATGCCGAAAGATCAGGGGCCCCGACAATCAGGGATGGCGCGCATGAGCGGATTGCTTGCACTACTCGACGATGTTGCCGCCATTACCAAGGTGGCCGCAGCTTCCGTTGATGATGTTGCGGGTCAGGCCGCCAAGGCCGGGGCCAAGGCCGCCGGTGCCGTGATCGATGACGCCGCCGTTACGCCACAGTATGTGTCGGGCTTCGACGCCTCGCGCGAACTGCCGATCGTCTGGCGCATCACCAAGGGCTCGATCCGCAACAAGTTGCTGATCCTGCTGCCCGCCGCGCTGCTGCTGTCGGCCTTTGCGCCCTGGGCCATCAGCCCGCTGCTGATGCTGGGCGGCGCTTACCTGAGTTTTGAGGGGGCCGAGAAGATCTGGCACCTGATCTTCCCGGCCAGACACAGCGCCGGGAAGCAGAAAACAGTGTCTGATCCTGCCCATCTGGAAGAAGAAAAGGTGTCGGGCGCCATCAAGACCGACTTTATCCTGTCGGCCGAGATCATGACCATCGCGCTCTCGTCCATCGACCTTGGGCCCCTCTGGCAACAGGCGCTGGTGCTGGCCGTGGTCGGGCTGGGCATTACCGCGCTGGTCTATGGCTCGGTTGCGCTGATCGTGAAGGCCGACGATTTCGGCCTGCTTCTTGCCCGCCGTGGGCGGCTGCGCATCACGCGCCGTTTCGGTTGCGCCGTGCTGCGGTTCATGCCGCGCTTCATGACGGCACTGATGACTGTGGGCACGGTTGCAATGCTCTGGGTGGGCGGCTCTATCCTTTTGCACGGGCTGGAGCAACTTGGCTATGGCGCGCCGGCCCACAGTGTCGAACAATGGGCCGAAACAGTCGGTCATACGGTCCCCGCCTCCATTGCCAAGGCCACGCAGTGGCTGACGCGCGCCGCGCTTGATGCCGTGTTTGGCCTTGCCGTGGGCCTTGTGCTGCTGCCGATTGCGTCAGTTGTGCTCAAACCCCTGGTGGGGCTGTTGCGCCGCCGGGACGCCTGATATGTTGGCCTTGACTTCGTTGCATCTGCAACGATATTGCGGGCCACAGGCTGCACGCACGGCCGGGGCCGAATTCCGGCATTGAAAACAGGGGAAACCACATGCCGTTGCTCGAAAGCTGGGTCGCCAGCGCCAACGAACCAACCACCGATTTTCCGCTGAACAACCTGCCGTATGGCGTGTTTTCGACAGCAGATGCAGAGCCGCGCTGCGGCGTTGCCATCGGTGACATGATCCTTGATGTGGCGGCTGCCGAAGAAGCAGGCGTTCTGACCCCGGCCGAAGAGCCGGTATTCGACGTGCCGTTCTGGAATGACTTCATGGAGTTGGGGGCCGACACCTGGGCCGAATTTCGCGCCGAGTTGACAGGTGCGCTGGCCGCAAACAGCCCGAAAAAGCCCGCGTTAGAGCCTTTTCTGGTGCCGCAGTCCGAGGCCACGCTGCACATGCCCTTCGCGGTCAGCGAATACACCGATTTCTACGCCGGCATGCAGCACGCCATGAACATGGGCGCGATCCTGCGCGGCTCGCCCGACCTTCCGGCCAACTGGCTGCACATTCCGATCGGATACAACGGCCGCGCGTCCTCCGTCGTGGTGTCGGGCACCGATATCCACCGCCCGCTTGGCCAGACCAGGGCCCCGGATGCCGACATGCCAGGCTTTGGCCCCAGCAAACGGCTGGACATCGAGCTGGAAATGGGCGCCATCGTCGGCACCGGCTCGACCCTCGGTCAGCCGATCAGCACGGCGCAGGCCGATGAAATGATCTTCGGCTACGTCCTGCTCAATGACTGGTCGGCACGCGACATCCAGGGCTGGGAATATCAGCCGCTCGGGCCGTTCCAGGGCAAGGCGTTCGGCACCTCGATCAGCCCGTGGATCGTGACCGCCGCCGCTCTCGAAGATTTCCGCACCCCGGTGCCGCCGCGCGAAAAGCCGCTTCTGCCCTACCTGCACGAGGAAAAACCCGGCCTCTACGACATCAACCTCGAAGTGCTGATGCAACCCGCCGGCGCCGAGCGTGCGACAGTCATCTCGCGCACCAACTACAACCGCATGTATTACTCGGCAGCGCAGCAACTGTGCCACCACGCCATCGGTGGCTGCGAGATGAGCCCCGGAGACCTGCTTGGTTCCGGCACGATCTCCGGTCCGACCCGGGACGAATTCGGCTCGCTCATGGAACTCAGCTGGGCCGGACGCGAACCCTTCACGCTTGATACCGGTGAACAGCGCAGCTTCATCGAAGACGGCGACACCCTGACCCTGCGCGGTCACGCCCAGGGCAACGGGTTTCGCATCGGCTTTGGCGACTGCACAGGCACCATCTTGCCTGCAATAGACACACCTGACTGGGCAAAATGACGATTGCGCTCGATCATATCCAACTGGCGATACCCGCCGGGGCCGAAGCCGATTGCCGCGCCTTCTGGGCCGGTATCCTGAATTTCGACGAGATCGATAAACCGGAGACGCTGAAGGCGCGCGGCGGCGCATGGTTTCGCGCCGGAACAGTTGACTTGCACCTCGGCGTCGAGTCCGATTTCCGGCCGGCCACCAAGGCGCACCCGGCCTTTCGCGTGAGCACGCTTGACGATCTTGCCGCAGCCCTTGCGCATGCTGGGCACGCGGTCCGATGGGATGATGCCATCGACGGCCGCCGCCGCTTTTTCACCGATGACCCGGTCGGCAATCGCCTCGAATTCATGGACGCCGCCACCTGACTTCATCTTGCCCCAAATACTCCCGCCGGAGGCTCCCACATCGCCGCCAGCGCAACGCAAAAAGGAAAGACCAATGGCCAAAGCCTTCGCATCCCAGGGTGACCTGAGCGAAAAGAAGACCTCATTCACCGAAATCGGCCCGGGCTTGTGGGCCTTCACCGCCGAGGGCGATCCGAACTCGGGCGTGATCATCGGCGACGACAGCGTGATGGTGATCGAGGCCCAGGCCACCCCGCGTCTTGCCCAGAAGGTGATCGACGAAATTCGCAAGGTCACCGACAAGCCGATCAGCCACCTGGCGCTCACCCATTACCACGCGGTGCGGGTGCTGGGGGCCTCGGCCTACGGGGCCGGACAGATCATCATGGGCGAAAAGGCCCGCGCCATGGTGGCCGAGCGCGGCCAGGAAGACTGGGACAGCGAATTCCAGCGCTTTCCGCGCCTGTTCGAAGGCCATGAAAGCATCCCCGGCCTGACTTGGCCGACAACCACCTTCAACGACCGGATGAGTGTCTATCTTGGCCAAAGACGCATCGACCTGATGCACCTCGGCCGCGCCCATACCGCCGGCGACATCGTGATCCACGTCCCCGATGCCAATGTGATGTTCACCGGCGATATCGTCGAATACAAATCCGCCTGCTACTGTGGCGACGGGCATTTTCACGACTGGCCCGCCACCCTGGGCCGGATCCGCGGCTTCAACTTGGACGCCATTGCCCCGGGGCGTGGCGACGCGCTGACGGGGCGCGAAAAGGTCAACGCGGCGCTGGACCTGACCGAAGACTTCATCCGCTCGACCTACCGGCCGGCGGCACGCGTCGCGCTGAAGGGGGGCAGCCTGAAGGACGCCTGGGACGCGGTGCGCGAAGAATGCGACCCCAAGTTCAAGGATTACGCGATCTACGAACACTGCCTGCCCTTCAACGTGGCGCGGGCCTATGACGAAGCTCGCGACATCGACACGCCGCGCATCTGGACGGCCCAGCGCGATATTGAAATGTGGGAAGCGCTGCAGGGCTGACCGGCCCTGTCCACCGGCCGGCGTGACTTTCACCATGACATGACGCAGTTTCTTTTCGCGCCACATGGAAAGCGTTGCCCGCCATGACCTTGGCGCGCGGCCCCTCCTGCTGATTGCCGCCAACATCGCGACTTTCACTTTCATGCGCCCGACATGAAAGCCCATCTGGTTCGTTGCACTTGCAACGATTATCCGATAGAGTGCCGTTACCCGAACCCCGAGCCGCAGGAGCCGTGGCATGACCAGGATATTCGAGACTCCGCTGTATCCCTATCAACGGTCGCCAGATCAGGATGCGCCCAAATGCGTGCGTCACCCGGTCGTGGTGGTCGGGGCCGGTCCGATCGGCCTGGCCATGGCGATCGATCTTGCCCAGCAAGACGTGCCGGTTGTGGTGCTCGATGACAATGACAAGGTATCATTCGGCAGCCGCGCCATCTGTTTCGCCAAGCGCCCGCTGGAAATCCTTGACCGGCTTGGTTGCGGCGAAACGATGGTCAAAAAGGGGGTGACCTGGAATGTCGGCAAGGTGTTCACCGACACACGCGAAACCTACAGTTTCGACCTGCTCCCGGAAGGCGGCCACAAGAACCCGGCCTTCATCAACCTTCAGCAATACTACCTGGAAGAATACCTGGTGAGGCGGGTGCGTGAGCTTGAAGCGGACGGCAAGCCGATTGAAATCCGCGGCCGGAACAAGGTCGCGGCGCTTTCGGACAATGGCGGGTTCGTGCGATTGGAAGTCGAAACGCCAGAGGGGCCCTACAACCTTGAAGCCGACTGGTTGGTTGCCTGCGACGGCGCCAACTCATCGGCGCGCCGCATGCTTGGCCATGATTTCGTCGGCAAGGTGTTTGAAGACAACTTTCTGATTGCCGATGTGGTGATGGATGCCGATTTTCCGACCGAACGCTGGTTCTGGTTCGACCCGCCCTTCAACCGCGGCCAGTCGGCGCTGTTGCACAAGCAGCCCGACAATGTCTGGCGCATCGACTTTCAGCTCGGCTGGGACATTGACCGCGAGGAAGAACTGAAGCCCGAAAACATCGACCGGCGGCTGCGCGCCATGCTGGGCGATGACGTGGAATATGAGCTTGAATGGTCGTCGATTTACACCTTCCAGTGCCGCCGGATGGAAAAGTTTCGCCACGGCCGCGTGCTGTTTGCCGGCGACGCGGCGCACCAGGTGTCGCCGTTTGGCGCGCGGGGGGCCAATTCCGGGTTGCAGGACACCGACAACCTTTTCTGGAAACTGAAACTGGTGCTTGATGGCACGGCGCCCGAAACCCTGCTCGATACCTATTCCGCCGAGCGCACCTATGGCGCCGACGAAAACATCGTCAACTCCACCCGCTCGACCGAGTTCATCACGCCGAAATCCGAAATCAGCCGACTGTTCCGCGACGCGGTGCTTGATCTGGCCGTGGATCACGAGTTTGCCCGCCCGCTGGTGAATTCGGGCCGCCTGTCGGTGCCGTGCACCTACGACGGCTCACCGCTGAATGGCCCGGATACCGACGCGTTGCCGCATGGCTTGCGACCCGGCGCGCCGGCAACCGATGCACCGCTTGATGGCGGTTGGTTGCTCGACAGGCTGGGCAACCGGTTTCAGCTGTTGCTGATCGGCTGCGAAGGCCCGGACAGCCTGGAGGAAAGCGGGGTGGACGTTGAAGTCCTGCACCTCGATCCGGCAAAAAACCCTGAAATAGGGTCTCGTTACTTGGGCGGGGCACCGAAAGCTGTCTACCTGTTGCGCCCCGACCAGCACGTCGCCGCTCGCTGGGTCGACCATGACGAAGCCGCGGTGCGTGCCGCGGTGCGACGCGCCATCGCAAAGGGATGAGGACGCCGATGAGCCGATTGAACACCAAACCGAACATGGCAGACGCCGATGAGTTCTATGCCCGGCTCATGGCCGCCCATGATGGGCTGACCAAGACACAAAGCGATGCGCTGAATGCCCGGTTGATCCTGATCCTTGCCAATCACGTCGGGGACGCGAAGGTTTTGAACGAGGCGTTGGAAGCCGCCACAAACTCCGCCCGCCAACAGGCGGGCATATCTGGAAAAGAAGGACGCAAACCATGAAGATCGACCAAATCCACCACGTCGCCTACCGCTGCAAGGATGCCAAGGAAACCGTCGAATGGTATGGCAAGATGCTGAACATGGATTTCGTTCTGGCCATCGCCGAAGACAAGGTGCCCTCGACCCATGAACCGGACCCCTACATGCACGTCTTTCTCGATGCCGGGAACGGCAACGTGCTGGCGTTTTTCGAACTGCCTACCAAGCCGGAAATGGGCCGCGACCCGAACACGCCGGTCTGGGTGCAGCACCTGGCCTTCAAGGTCAAGGATCGCGACACGCTGATCGCCTTCAAGGAGCATCTGGAAAAGAACGGGGTCGAGGTGCTGGGCGTGACCGATCACTCGATCTTCCATTCGATCTATTTCTTCGACCCGAACGGCCACCGCGTCGAACTGGCCTGCCCGGACCCGGAAGAAGAGGCGATGCTGGAAAAGCTGGATGCCGTGAAATGGGACATGCTGGAAGAGTGGTCACAGACCAAGCGGGCCCCGAAACACGCAGACTGGATGCACAAGAAAGAGCTGACAGACTGAGCCGCCTGCGGCGGCGCGCCTTGAGTGATGCGCCGGGCCCAGGGCCCGTCGCGGTGCCTCCGGCGGGGATATTTGAAAAAAGAAGAAACGAGCTTCTTTTTCGCCAAAGTATCCTCGGGGGTGAATTGTGCCCGACAGGGTCGGGCGCGAGAGGGGGCAGAAGGCCCCCTCAGCCCGGCTTCAGCCGGGACCGGTCGCCATCCGCCAGTTGCCAGATTTCGCGCCCTTCGACCACGATCGTCGAGAGCGGGCCGCCGTATCCCGCGCCGGTATCAATGTTCGCCCGGTTGCCGTAATGAGTCACCGCGTCAATCGGCGTGTGGCCATGGACAACCAACGGCCCGTGATCGCTCGTGTCGCTGAGGAACGGTTCGCGGATCCAGAGCAGGTCGGTTTCGCTCTGCTGGTCCAGCGGGACGCCGGGGCGGATGCCCGCGTGCACGAAAAGGGCATTTTTCGTGCGGAAAACAGTGTCTAATCCGAGCAGAAACGCTACATGTTCCGCCGGAACGGCCTGGCGTGCGAGCGCGTGAAATTCGGCATCGCTGCCGGCAGGCTCGCTGAGCACGTTTGACGCAAAGGTCTTTTTGCCATCACCGGGGGCATGAAGTCGGTCAAAGATCCGGGCTGCTGCTTCATCATCGCTTCCTTCCCGGAAAACACCGTAAGCAGCGAGCGTCGTTTGCCCTCCAACGCGGGGCGTGAGCCAGGTGTAGTCGGGGCGCAGCCCGGGGTCTGCCTTCGGTGGATCCTGCAGGTAATATGCCATCATCCGGTCGTGATTGCCCTTGAGCACCACCCAGGGCTTGCCGGCAGCCAGTCCTTCGATCAGGTAGTTCAGCACACCCGCGCTGTCCGGCCCGCGGTCAACCAGATCACCGATGTGCACGATGATGCTTTCGTCGGCATGGGCCTGCTGGTCGCGCTCGATCATTTCATGTGCGGCGCGCAGCTTTTCCAACTGCCCGTGGATATCGCCGATTGCATAGACCCTGTCAAAACCCATGAGTGGGTGTCCCGTATCAGCAAAAACAGCCAGGCCGCGCTCTGGCGCGGCCTGTCCATTGGATCAGAGCTCGCACCCTTACACCACCTCGAATTCCAGCGGACGGACCTGCTGGAACAGCCCGGTTTCCTTGAGGTCGCCAAGAACCGAATCGGGCACCGCGCCATCCACATAGAGCAGCGCAATCGCATCGCCGCCTTCGGACTTGCGCCCCAGGGTGAAGTTCGCGATGTTCACACCGCCCTTGCCAAGCACCCCGCCCAGCGTGCCGATGATCCCCGGCACGTCCTTGTTGGTGGTGTAGAGCATATGGCTGCCCACCTCGGCGTCGATGTTGATCCCCTTGATCTGGATGAAGCGCGGCTTGCCGTCGGAAAACACCGTGCCCCCGATGGAACGCTCGCGCTCCGCCGTCACCACCGTCAGCTTGATATAGGCGTCAAAGGCGCCCGACTTGTCCTGCTTGGTGGTCGAGATCTTCACCCCGCGCTCCTTGGCCATCACCGGCGCCGAGACCATGTTCACATCCGGGTTGGTCGCCTTCATGATCCCGGCAACCGCCGCCGCGTTCAGCGCCGCCGTGTTCATCTCGCCCACCGCGCCGTCATACAGGATGTTGATCGCCTTGATCGGCTCATCCGTCAGCTGCCCGACAAAGGCCCCGAGATGCCCGGCCAGCTTCAGCCACGGCCCCATCACCTTGGCCTCTTCTGCCGTGACAGACGGCATGTTCAGCGCGTTGGACACGGCTCCGGTCAGCAGATAGTCCGACATCTGCTCGGCCACCTGCACCGCCACGTTCTCCTGCGCCTCGCGGGTCGAGGCGCCCAGGTGCGGCGTCACCACCACGTTGGGCAGGCCGAACAGCGGGCTGTCGGTGGCCGGCTCCTGGGCGAAAACGTCAAACGCCGCCCCGGCCACCCGGCCCGATTTCAGCGCCTCCGCCAGCGCCTCTTCATCGACCAGCCCGCCACGGGCGCAATTGACGATCCGAACCCCCGGTTTCAGCTTGGCAATCGCCTCGGCCGACAGGATATTGCGGGTCTTGTCGGTCAGCGGCACGTGAAAGGTGATGAAATCGGCCTGCGCCAGCAACTCGTCCAGCTCTACCTTGGTCACGCCCAGCTTGTCGGCGCGCTCTTCGCTCAGGAACGGGTCATAGGCGATGACCTTCATCTTCAGCCCCAGCGCGCGCTCGGCCACGATCGACCCGATATTGCCGGCGCCGATGATCCCCAGCGTCTTGCCGGTCACCTCGACCCCCATGAAGCGCGATTTTTCCCATTTCCCGGCATGGGTCGATTCGTTGGCCAACGGGATCTGTCGCGCCACCGCCAGCATCAGCGCAATCGCATGTTCGGCGGTGGTGATCGAGTTGCCGAACGGTGTGTTCATCACGATCACACCCTTTTTCGAGGCCGCCGGAATATCGACATTGTCCACCCCGATCCCGGCGCGGCCGATCACCTTCAGGTTGGGCGCGTTGTTCAGCAGTTTTTCGGTGACCTTGGTGGCCGAGCGGATGGCCAGGCCGTCGAACTCACCGATCGCCTTGAGCAGGGCAAGTTTGTCCTTGCCAAGATCGGGCTCAAAGGTGACGTCGATGCCGCGGTCGCGAAAGATCTGCACGGCGGTTTCGGAAAGCTTGTCAGAGACGAGTACTTTGGGGGCCATGATGGGCTCCATTTCTGTTTTGTACGTTTTCAGGGGACAAATTGTACGAATTGTACGAAAGGCGTATGTCAGGCGGCTTTCGACTGTTCGGCGATCTCGGCCTCGAACGCCCAGGTCAACCAGGGCATCAGCGCCTCCAGATCGGCGGTCTCGACCGTGCCGCCGCACCAGATGCGCAGCCCCGGCGGGGCGTCGCGATAGGCGCCGATGTCATAGGCCACGCCTTCGGTTTCCAACCGTTTGGCCACGGCCTTGGCAAAGGCGGCACCGTCCCTGATCCGGGCATCGGTGAATTTCAGGCAGACGCTGGTGTTTGAGCGCGTGGCCGGGTCTTCCGCCAGGAAATCGATCCAGTCGTTTTCGGCCACAAACGTCTCTAACACGGCGGAATTCGCGTCTGCCCGGGCGATCATGCCCGGCAGGCCCCCCACAGATTTCGCCCAGTCGAGCGCTTGCAGATAGT
>Ga0256839_1005654_pt1 | contig 11398 bp, 6 predicted proteins | sample 354166metaG_FD_185968 | JGI IMG/M metagenome (GOLD analysis project Ga0256839, IMG submission 185968) | Hydrothermal vent microbial communities from Mid Atlantic Ridge, Atlantic Ocean - 354-166 | ecosystem: Environmental > Aquatic > Marine > Hydrothermal vents | place: Atlantic Ocean: Mid...
AAAAATCCACAAGGACCCCGCCAAGCAGGACCTCCACGATGCCCTGGACCTCTACCGTGTCCTAGAGTACTCCGTTGTCCCCCTCTACTACGAGCGGGACGAGGATGGACTGCCTCGCGGCTGGATCGAGCGGATGAAACGTGCGATCCGCACGCTTGGTTGGCGGTTCAACGCCGATCGGATGGTACGAGACTACGTGAAGGAATGCTACCTGGTGGCCGCAGGAGCGCTCTCCTGCGACATGCCGTCCTGATCGATCCGGCCGGCGTGCATGCCCACACGGCTCGTGGCGATGGCTGAGATCCGAACCACCGCGAGAACATGACTAAAGGAGAGATTTTGGGTAAACTAGGGTAAAGTGGTGGAGCCACATCGACAGGGACGCTCGATACGGCGGGACGGTTCACGGCATTTGTCTCTGTCCTACTACCCCGGAATCTGCGGAGATCGCCTATGCGTCTCGTGCCGTTCACCTGCACTGGTGTGGCACTCCTGGTCGCACTCTCGCTGACCGCTTTCGGTCACCAGCGAAACGGAGACCTGGATAAACTCGCCAAGCTGTTCGAGTGCGATTTTTCCAACGAGAAAGCGCTCACTCAGTGGACCTTCACCGACCCGAAGGCGTGGCGGATCGACAGCGCATCGGTGAACGGCACGACAAATCGCTTTCTTTCCCTGTTTCGTCAAAGCGAGTACAACCCCCCTGTGCGGAGCCCCATCAACATCGCTCTCATCAAAGATCTCGTCGTGTCCGACTTCCTCATCCAGCTCAAAGTTCGCTCGACCACTCGCGACTACCCCCACCGAGACATCTGTCTCTTCTTCGGTTACCAGGACCCGACCCACTTCTACTACGCACACATCGCCCGCTCCGCCGATCCCGCCGCCCACTCGATCTTCATCGTCAATGGAGAACCGCGCAAATCCATTGCCGCGCAGCGCACCGACGGCTTCACCTGGGACCAGGGTTGGCACACCATCCGCCTGGAACGAACGACGAAAGACGGCAGAATCGCCCTGTTCGTCGATCGAATGGACCAACCGATCATGACCGCCTTCGATCGGACTTTCACCTGGGGACAGGTCGGCGTCGGATCGTTCGACGACACCGGAGAATTCGACGACATCGTGGTCCGCGGCGTCCGCGTCGAACGGCCGACGAACCAATGACGCCCGTCCCCCCGCAGGAATCCGACCTCCGGCTCCATCGCTAACGGCACCGCAACCGAAGGCGGCGCAGGAAAGCCGCGTACCTGCGGATGCACATCGTTGTGCATTCCGAAGGCGCTATTTCACCATTGGTCGCCGTGGCAGTGACCAGAATCCTGTGCTTCAGACAGACCCCCAGAGCTCGCGCCAACCGAATGAACCGCAGGGGAACACAGGGGCGAGTCTTGGCTTCCACAAGAATCAGCGACCGACCGCCCCGTAGCATCGCCGCGCCATCGATCTCCGCGTCCACAATGCCCCGCTGCGACTCCAGTTTGATCCGAAACAGCGGAACCAGAGCGGGACGGCGCGGGTCCGCAAGAAAGCGCTGCATCAACGCAGCCATGCAAATCTCCAGCCATCCCCCGGTGAAGAAACTGATCGGCTCCGGCTGCGACAACGGCCGCACGACAACCACATCGGGTCGAAATACCACCGTCCTTTTGGACAGCAGACCCGCGGCCTTGGCCTGCCTGACGAAATCGATCGCCTCCTGTCGCTCCCGGTAAGCCACGCTGTTGACCGGGATGCACGCCTCCTTCTGCATGCCGTGCCCGCGCTTGAGCTCACGCACGATCTTCTCGATCAAGGAATTGCGCCCGAGCTTGCGAGCAAGGCGAACGGAAAGCTTGACGTGGGGGTGGCGTACGTCGTTGAGAACCGAACCGCTCACCGCGCGCGCCCCGCACCCACGAATCCGGCTAAGAAGCGGATGGTTGAAAACCTCGCGGAAAAAGTCGTTCTGCTCCACCATAGTGGGCATCTCCTCACTTGAGCCCCCATCGCCGTCGAGCCGACGCCTCCATGCCAACCACCCGGGATCCCTCCCAAAGCATGTACGCCGGCGAGCTGAACTCTCTGACAAAGTCCGCACGAACGACACAGGTACTCCAGAACGACCCGCGGAAGCTCCCTGTCCTTAAACAACCCCCCGGCAGCGCGCGATCAAGCACAGAGATGCCCGCGCACACGCAATTCCCGACGCAGCCAGCCACGAGATCGCAACAGTGCTGCAGGCCGGATCGCACGTTCGAACGGGTGCAGCGGCGAGGTGGCCAGAAGAACTCGCGTTTTCGCTCCGCCCCAGGCAGCTTAGAATTGTGCGTCCAGCATTCCCGAACACCGCCCGCGCCCGTAGCTCAACAGGACAGAGCAGCGGATTTCTAATCCGCCGGTTGGGGGTTCGAGTCCCTCCGGGCGCGCTCAGAACCCGCCACGAGGCTCCTGGCGGACAAACGGCGACGACTTGCCCTGGCAGCAACGAGAGTTGCCGAGCCGCCCGGCGATCCCATGGACGATCGCCTTCACAGTCACGCTAACCGTTTCACTAGGCAAGGCAACAAGGTGTGGCTTGTTCTGGTCTTGCCGGCCCGCGACGATCTGACGGCTCTCGACTGGCTTGCCCGCTCGCCCATCTTGCCCACGCACACGCCACCGCCTTCCTGCGAACGCAAGCGAGACCCCGAGCTACCCCTCGCGCAGCGCCTCGCTGCGGCCCGGATCCGCTGCGTCACGCCAGGCTGCGTCTGCGAACTCCTCGACGGGGCCCGACCGCGGCTAACACGATGCCGCTACGGATCCAGCCACCGGAGTCAACGAGAGCCGGCCGCACCGATTTCGATAAACGCGGCGGGGCGAATTATCGATGGGGAACTTCCACCGCCGAAGCGTAACGGTGGGCTTCGGCGGAAGCTCTTCCCCGCTAATTGCCCAATGCCCATCGGGCAAACCTCTCCGTAGCGCCCCCCGCCCGGTTACCCCCTGCGCCTCGGGCCGTCTGCACACTCCATTCCCCCTCTGGCCCACCTTGCCAAGACGGCTCTCAGAGACATCTTGGTGTCCCCGGGCCCCAGTTCTCCAGCGTCGCGACGGGGAAGTCACTTCCCGTAACGGCCTCACATGTCCGCGCCCGCCTGACCCGCGCCACGCGATGCCCCCCGGAAAACAGGACAGCTTGTGGTAATACGTAGCCACGACTTCTGACGGCCGCCATATTGGGAGAGGGGACCGGGGCTACCGGGCTCCCCTACCTCCACCAAAAACCTGGCACGGGAGTGCCGCACTCCAAAAGCAGGCTCCCCACGGCGAGAGCGCGAATCGAAGTCGCCGCCGCCGGACTACGCGATCACCTCCGGTTGCTTGCCACGTCTCCTCTCGGAAACGCGGTTACGCTCGTGCATGGGCTTCAGACCATACCCCGGCAGGGATTTTGAGCCCGCTGACTCGGTGCCCGCAGAGCCGCACGACCGCCCTCGCGCCGGGGACGGCGGCACCCGACGCTTCTCCCCGCCGCAGTCGCCCGGAAAAACCAGCAATGCTGCCCGCCGCCCGGCGCGGCCGGCCCTCCGCCGCGGCGTCGGCGGAGCATTGGTAGCGCGCCCCGGCCTCGGGTCCGCCCTAAGGCGCTGGCGCTAAGCAAGCGCCGGCAGAAATGACCCCCGCCGAGCGCAAAGCAGCCCGCCCGTCGCGGGGAGGGCAATGGGGGGCGCTCTTTCTGGCTGCTTCGGCCCGCCCGGGCCGAAGCGGCCCGCGAGCCTGCCGCCTGGCGGGATCCGCATCGCTGGCCTTTGCGAGCGGTCGCAGCCGCGGGAGGCGCCGAGCCCGCCGCCTGGCGGGACGAGGGGAGCGCCGGACCGCCGTCGCGCCGGCGACGGCGCATTGGTAGCGCGACCCGGCCCGGGTCCGCCCCAAGGCGCTGGCGCCCAGGAAGCGCGAGCAGAAATGATCCCCGCCGAGGGAGAAGCAGCCCGCCCGTCGCGGGATGGGCAACGGGGCGCGCTCTCTCTCGCCGCTTCGGCGGCCCGCCGAAGCGGCCCTGAGCCCGCCGCCGGGCGGGACCGGACCTCCGCCGCTGCGACGGCGGAGCATTGGTAGCGCGACCCGGCCCTGGGTCCGCCCCAAGGCGGTGGCGCCAAGGAAGCGCCGGCAGAAATGACCCCCGCCGAGCGCAAAAACGCCCCCCGTGGCAGGAAGGGCAAATGGGCCGTGCTCTCGCCTGCTGCTTCGGCCCGCCCGGGCCGAAGCGGCCCGTAGCCCGCCGCCCGACGGGAACCGCGTTGCTTGCCTTTGCGGTCGGTGGCGGCCGCGGGAGGCGCGGCGGCCTCGGCGAGCCTGCGGCTCGCCGCTCGGAGTAGCCCCGGCTGACGAGGAACGCGCGCCTCCGCACACGGCTGGGTCCGGGCGCGGGCCCCCGAGCCGTCCTCCCCGCCGCAGCGCGGCGCGGGTACCAATGCGCCGTCGCCGGCGCGACGGCGGTCCGCCCCTCCGCCCCGGCGGTTGCATTCAGGCCTCGGCTACTGGGCAAGCGCGGACGGCATGCCCCCCGGGCACATTAAGGCCGGCCAACACTCCGCCGAGGAAGTCGGTGAGCGCGTACGGCTACAGGAGCGCAGGCGCGCCCCTTCCATCTGTGGGGAGCCGTGGCTACCGATGCGATCCGGTGGCTCAAGATAGCGCCTTGCATGCTGCCCGGAGGTGTACCAGACACTTGCGGATATCGGGCAGCGGATTGCGCGGATTCTCCTCGTATTCGAGGGCCAGGCAGTCGGTGAAGCCGACGCCCTTGAGTGCTTTGAGCAGTTTAACCGTGTCCAGATCCCCCTCACCGAGCACCGTGAACCGTTTGCCGCCATTGGGCAGTGTCTTCACGTCCTTGAGATGGACGGCGTAGGTCCGCTTGCCAAACGCCTCGACCGCCTCGACGGGATCTTCATTGGAGCGGATGTAGTGTCCTGTGTCGACGCACGCGCCGATGAACTCGTGATGGTTCTTGAGTACGGCCAACGTGTCGCTGATGCGGTCGTATCGAGCCCCCGGGCCGTGATTGTGGATCGCGATCCGGATGCCGTATTCCTCCACCAGCTTGTCCAGGTGATCGAAGCTGGCCGGTTCGGGGTCAGCGGTGAGGACGCGTATTCCCATCGCTCGGGCGAACTCAAACCGGAGCCGACTCTGGTCGCGATCGGCTGTGAAGCGTTCTACTCCGTACGCATACAGGGTGATCCCGTACTGCGCCAGCTTACCCTTGTACTGCTTCACGACGGCGGGGTCACCGGTAAGCGGAAGGTGCGCACGGAACGATTCCCAGTACTTCAAGCCGAGCTGTGAGGTGTGCTCGAGGGCTTGATCTACCGAAAAGGCCCGGAGCGAGTAGCTCTGCAGGCCGACACGGAAGCCGGCGTAAGGATCTTCTCCGGCCGGCAGCACCGGAACCAGTAGTGAGGCCGTTGTGAGCCCGCCCACTGTGTGGAGGAACTGGCGACGCGTGCAGAGCCTACCGGTCATTGCTTTTTCTCCCCTGGCGTGGAAGCACCAACAGGGGGCACTTGCTCCCGGGACTGCCCCTTACCCTGTGCTCCTCCCTGCTCCTTTTCGCCCGTTTGCTGTGTGGCAGTCGGGTGTGGTTCGATCTCTTCTCCGGTTATCACCTTCAGATAATAGGCGATCAGCGGTCGGAATGGGTTGTCGTCGATGAGCTGCAGCGACTGGTGGAAGTGGCGGGCGGCTTCATCTGGCTCGCCCATCTCGAGGTTCACCAGTCCGAGGTAGTACTCTGTGGCCGCCTGTCGGCGCACGGCATCGGTCAATCTGAGGTACGCGTCGAGGCTGGGCTGGGGGTTGCCGAGCAAGAAGGACTGGACAGCGTTGATCTTGCGTTCGGCCAGTGCGTGGCGTTGTTTCGCGAGCGAGCTTTCCCAGTACCGCTTGGCCCGTCGATAGTCCCCCCGCATGAGATGCACGAAGCCCCATTTTTCCTCGAACAGTCCCGGAGTTGCCTGCTCCAGTGGCGAGCCTCTGCCCATCTGGAGCAACGTTTCGAATGCGTGGGCCACCTTACCGGCTCGGATGTAGTAATCGCTGAGCAAGCTGCTGTCCACGCCGCCGGTGCCGAAAGGCCCTCTCATTTCCGTGATCTGTTCGATAGCCAGCTTTAAGAACCCACGCGATGCCGCGACCTGGGCACGAAGCTCGGGGGAAGGTAGCATGCTTTGCGGGTCCTCGAGCATTTGCCGCATCTGCTCGGTCGCCGCGGTGAGCTGATCGTAGCGTGCTTCGATATCGGCGCGCCCAGGGTCGTTCGCTGCCATGTACTTCAGCGCCGCCTCGTACTGCTCGGCGGCCAGGTCCGGGTAGCCTTCCTGCTCGTACAGCTCACCCAGCACGAGGCGGTAGAGATAGTTGAACGGGTCCGCGGCGATCGCCTGGTCGAAGGCTGCCAACAGCTCCAGCCTGCGCATCCGGTGTACCTCAGGTCGCCCTCGGGCGATCGATTGCTCCAACTGCAAGAGCAGCCCACACGCCTGGGCGTAGGTGTACCAGGCGTCTGGAGAGGTAGGAGCTGCAGCGCTGGCCCGGTGGGCGGTTCGCATTGCCAGGAGGCACTCGGCCGGCGTTGGGGCCTCGGCCCCCATGCGCAGCCAGTGGCGTGCACGCATGGTCTCCACATGACCGGCGAGCCGGAAATGGGGCCAGATTCGATCGATAAGGGTGGGCGGATAAATGGGGGGAGGTGGTCCCGGTTCCAGTTCAGGGATGTCACGCACCCGTTCTCGGAATGCCAGTTTTTGGGGGTCGACCTCGCTCTCGACTCCGAGACGCCGATCTGCCGCGAAATCCGGCGGTACCCCCTCATCCACCCGGACGAAAATCGCCGCCGACGGAGCAACCCCCACCAGGGACCAATCCTCAGATTCGACAAGACGCAGGAACGTGTTCTCGAATGGGATGGGGTCCGGGGACCAGGCGCGGTTCGGCGTCACTGCGGTAACGGACCACCGATTTAGCTCCTCGGTCGCCACCTCATCGCGGCTCAACCGTCGATAGAAGCTGTAGATATCGTTCAACCGGTGGCGGTGGAGCAGCGTCCTGCCGTCGAAAAAAACCTGGAAGCCGTTATCGGCCGATCGGTTGTACCAGAGCAAAAGGTCTCCTTGGAGTGGCGTGGTGTTCAACACGTTCCCCTTCAGGCCGAGTTCGTGCACCATGCGGGCGAACGGCAGGTCAAAGATAGCCCACTCGATACCCCACCCGATCCGGCCCGCTCGCAGGCCGGTCACCCGCCCGGACAGAACGAGAAATGTGACAGCGAGAAAGATGAGTACCGTGGCGCCGCGGCCCAGGCGTGACCAGAGCACCCAGGGGCGACTGACACGGACCTCCGTACCAAACCGCGACACAAACCATTCCTGGCCGTTCAGGATCAACACAACCGCGCCGATCAGGGCGGTCACCGGCAGGTTGCGCACCGCGAACAGGCCGGGAAGCAGGCCCAACGTGAGTAGCAGCAGCCGCTCCGGTCGAAAGGGCAATCCCGGCAACCAGAACGAAGCCGCCGCTCCGAGCAGTAAACCTGCCGCCACAATCAGGTCGACGTCAAATCGAACCCCGCGCAGATAGACCGGTGAGTACATCGGCAGCAAGCCCGCGTTCAGGTTCAGATAGGCACTGACACCGGACAGGTAATCGACATCGGCAAGCAAGCTCAGCCAGGACAGGGGCACCAGCCAAACGAGGGGGCCGTATGGAGTTACGAAGGTTGCAACGGTAGCGGCGATGAGCGGGGGGAGAAACGAGCGGATGGAGAGCTGCTGCTCGGCTCCAGGTTGCCGCCCCAGGCGCCACACCCAAACAAGCCCGACGCTCCAGGCAACCGCCAACCCAAGGGCAAACATGCCGTGCACATTCGCCCAGACTAAGAAAAGAGGAACAAGCAGCCACAGCCAGTGGGGATTCTGGCTGAACCCACGGTGCATGACGGCAAGCGTTGCCAGCAGGAACAGGAGCGATACCCCGAAGGGGCCCGAGCTGGCGGCGGGAATCAAAGCCAAGAGCGCAACGCCCGCACATGCGGCCGTCCACCAAAGCGTCGGTCCAGGTACCCGCAGTGTGAGAAAGATCGCGATGAGGACGCCCCAGATGAGGGATCGCGCTACGGTAAAGGGTTTGAGTGTGATCAAGGCCGCCTTGTCTTCGACCGATGGCTTGAGTCTGATATCCCCCTCTGCAGCGATGCGCACCAGCTCATCGGCGGCCCAACGCACTTTCGTCGTGTCATCCCCCTGCGCAGCTTCGCGCAACTTGCGGATTGCCGCCTGGATATTCTCCCGGGCCTCGTCCGTGACCGGCGGAATCGTCACCCCTTCTTCTTCCGTGGGCTCCGACCGGCGATGCAGTTCGGTCTCGTAGTAAAGGGCGAGTTGCTCAGCGTTCCTCCGGGTTTCGAACCGCTCAATCTGGAACAGTGCCCAGTCGTACAGCCATGTATCACAGATCCAGCGACGGCCATGAGTGACGTAGCAGAATGGGTCGTGGCGAGGAACGCCCTGGGTTGCGACCAGCCATCCGGTCTTGAGGTGCCGCCACACCTCGAAGTCCGCCACGGTGAAGAAGCCGAAAGCCAGCCCCATCAAAACAACGAGCAACGCGATGGCGCGATCGCCCTGGCGGTTTTCGCGCTCCAGAGCCTCTGGAGTCAACTCCCTGGGCTTCTTCGGAGCTGCCTCGGCCTTCTGCTCAGGCGCACTCTGTTCAACCAGATCAACGCCCGCGTCAGTTCTCGCTGAATCACCCACGGCGCTATCCTCAGGTCTGCTCACTCAGCCTCAGCGGCCTTCGAAACCGCGCGGTCGCATCGCGTCCAGCTACGAATTGCGTTACGCCGTGCGCGTTACGGGTGTTCGGCGCGGCGGCCCTCATCGGAACCAGCCTGGCGGCACCGCTGGCAGAGCCCGCGCAACTCGACGGAGACCTCGCTGATCCGGAACCCCAAGATCTCGTCCACCCTCGCCAGCTCGCCAAGGGGCAGCAGGCCTTCTTCCACATCTTCCACGCGCCCGCACGAATCGCAAACGAGATGGTGATGACGAGAGAGGTTGGTATCGAAGCGTGCCACCGCATCCCGCGTCGAGATCCGCCGCACCAGCCCCAGTTCGATCAGTGTGTCCAGCACACGATAGACCGTAGCGCGCGACAGAGTGGGCAGTCTCTTGCGTACGTCCTGGTAGAGCTGATCCACAGTTGGGTGGCCCCCGAAACGTGCCAGAGCCTCGAGGATCACACGGCGCTGAACCGTTACGGGAATCCCGCGCGCACGGCATGCCGATTCCAGCCGACGCGTCAGCTCCGCAACGGCTCGTTCGCTCGCACGTATTGTAGATTTCGGAGAACCAGGCACGTGCACCCGTCCGCAAGCCTTTGGCCCGACGCCACCTGTTCAATGGTACGCCGCGCATCCAAAAAGCAGACGGCGGTCGTCCCGGTATTCCTACGCAACGCTCCGGACCCGCTTCCACCTGGACGATGTCCGGCATAGCTAGTCCTTCCCCAAGAGCTCCTCACGCAGCAACTCCGTCATGTACCGATACAGATGGCGCACCTGCCTGGCATCCCCCACCCCATGCCTGGAGCGGGGATAGAGCATCATGTCGAACCGCTTGCCGGCCAACTGGAGCGCGTGAGCGAGCTGCAACGTGTTCGCTGGATGGACATTGTCATCGATGGTCCCATGGATCAAAACCAACCGGCCGGTGATCCGATCGGCCGCCTGAACAACCGAGCTCCGGCGGTAACCTTCCTCGTTGTTCGACAGCAAACGCATGTAGCGCTCGGTGTAGATCGCATCGTAGTTACGCCAGTCTGTCACGGGGGCCCCGCTGAGCCCGAGCCGAAACAGCCGAGAATGAGCCAGGGCAAACGCAGTCATAAATCCCCCGTAACTCCACCCGTGAATCGCTACCCGGTTCGAATCCACCCACGGCTGGCGGAACAGCCAGCGCAAGCTATCTTCGATATCAGCCAGTTCCTGAAAGCCCATCTGCCCATAGATCCTGTAGGTGTGCTTGATGCCCCGGTAGCAGGACGCGCGGTTGTCGCAAACCCAGACGATGATGCCTTCCTGGGCGAGCATTTGGAACCAGAGCTGTCGGGTTCCCGCCCACCGTTTTTGGACCACCGGCGCCTGGGGCCCACCGTACACGTAGCACAGCACGGGGTACTTGCGGGAGGGGTCGAAGCGAGCCGGTAGGATGAGCATGCAGTTCAACGGGAAGCCATCCCGGGCGGCAACTTGAAGCATCTGCACCGGCGTCGGCTCAAGATAGCGGTGATAGTCCCCCAGGTTAGGTGCAAGCGCCCATAGCCTACGCCCATCTGCGGAGTAGAACCAGGCTTGCGGGGGAAGGTCGATCGAGCTGTGGTAGGCTACGAAGTAGCGCTTGTCCGGCGAGAATCTGGCTCGCGCGCTTCCCCTGGACAGAACCATCCGTTCCACCTGGCCATCCTCCAGCCGCACCCGGTAAACCGACGGCGCGGTGCTATCGTCCCGCGTCGCTCTGACCCAGGCGTATTTTCCGGCCGGGTCGGCTCCGTACAGGTCCAGCACCTCCCAGTCCCCCTTCGTCACCGGAACGATTTCTCCCGCGGCAACGTCGACCAGATAAACGTGCCGATTGCCGGTCCGATCGCTCAACCAGAGGAAACGGTTCCCATCCAGCCAGTCCGGCTCGCCCAGCACCTCAACCCAAGCAGGGGATCGCTCTTCCACAACGACTCCGAGGAACTTTCCCGTCAGATCCGCCTGGGCCAGCTTTAACCAGGTTTGCTCCCGATTCTGCACCTGGAACCAGACTCGGCTCGAGTCCGGCACAAAGCCGACCCGCACGATCAACAGTTCCTCACCGCTGCCCAACGGCTCCAGGTCTGCCCACGCGATCTTTCCCCCTCGCGCCGGCACTACCCCCAGTCGCACCTTGGGCAGCGGGTCTCCCACTTTCGGGTAGAACTCCTGCTCGAGCCGCGCGTGGACCGGCAGATGATGAACGATGGGGTAGCGCGGGACGCCGTCCTCGTCGAGGTAAAGGAACGCCAGGTATTTGCTGTCTGGAGCCCACCAAAACGCCCGGTAGTTGCCCCGACCGTAGATCTCCTCCTGGTACACCCAGTCGAGTTTCCCGTACCGTTTCGACTCCGAGCCCCCCTTGGTGAGCTGCACCTCGCGGCGTGTATGGAGATCGTAGACGTACAGGTTATAGTCCTTCACGTAGGCAAGCTTCTGCCCGTCCGGGCTGAACTGAACGAGCTCCTCCATCGCGGGATCGTCCGTGAGCCGCTGCACGGAAGGGGAGACCAGGTCGACCTGGTACAGGTCGCTGCCGTGCCTCACCACGCCCGTCCGTCCATCAGGCGACAGCAC
>Ga0256839_1005655_pt1 | contig 11397 bp, 10 predicted proteins | sample 354166metaG_FD_185968 | JGI IMG/M metagenome (GOLD analysis project Ga0256839, IMG submission 185968) | Hydrothermal vent microbial communities from Mid Atlantic Ridge, Atlantic Ocean - 354-166 | ecosystem: Environmental > Aquatic > Marine > Hydrothermal vents | place: Atlantic Ocean: Mid...
ATGGCGCAAACTCGACGGTGCATTCCGCCTGCCGGAAATCATCGAGGGGGTTGAATTCAAGGACGGGATCAAGCAGGAAAAACATGCCGCCTGATCACAGCGTCACCAACTTTTGGGCATTGCTCCATTTCAATTCGGTCTCTGCACAGGCTGGTTGGCAAAGGGTCGAAAACAGTCTTCAGCCCTGACGTTTTGCGGTACACGTCACCCAGTTGACCCAATCCGTTGACAACCTTGCTCTTGAAAAGGCGCTTTCCGCTAGTGCATGTGCCTTTTTGCCCTTGCGAAGCAGCGCCGTGCGGTCATCTGCCGCTGCAATCAGGGCGTCGGCAAAAGCGTTGGGGTCATCGGGTGGAACGGCAAAGCCGCAATCGTTGTCGGCGATTAACCCGGCCAGCCAGCCGGGGTAGTTGTTCAGCACCGGAAGGCCCGCCGAGATGTAATCGAAAAACTTGTTCGGCGAAGTGCCATAGTAGAACGCGGGCACGTTCCTGAGAATTTGCATTCCCAGGTCCGCGCCAGCCATCAGGCCCGCGAGTTGTGTTTTGGGCACCGGGTCGATGAACAGAATGTTGTCGAGGTTTTCGGCCTGAGCGCGCGCTTGCAGGTCGGCCTTGTCACGGCCCTGACCGACCAAGGCAATTTTAATATCGGCGCGCCCGCGTGCCTTCAGCACCGCCGCCGCATCCAGCGTCGCGCCAAGACCGTTGGCTGGGCCATGCGTGCCGGTAAAAATGGCGAGCAACTGCTCGTCACCCGCGCCTTTGGGGCGCCATGCCTCGCCGGGAGCCGCGAACAGGTCCAGGTCACAGCCATTGGGCACCATGGCGATGCGCGCCCTGTCCACACCACGTGCGGCAATCCCGTCGACGATCCCGGGCGACAGGCCCACCAGTCGGTCCGCCGAGCGGTAAGATACCCATTCCAGCACCGACATCAGCCACAGCACCACCGGATTGGTGATAACGCCCATGGCGCGCGGCAATTCCGGCCACAGATCGCGCACCTCGAACACGAATGGTTTGCGTCTGAGCCAGCGGGCGAAAATGCCGGGAATACCGGCTGTCAGCGGCGTGGTGGTGGCAAAGACCACATCGGCCGGTTCGCGTAGCGCCACACCGATGGAGCCAATGGCGAACTTGGCAAAGACGCCCAGACGCTGCACAAACCCCATGTGATTGCCGTAATCAAGGTTGAATTCGATCACGTCAATCCCGTCAACAAGGCCGCGCCGGCGGCCCTTGGCGAACGGGCCGGTCAGCCCGGTCGTGCCTTGGGCATAGCTGCCGCAGACCATGGTCACGCTGTGGCCTTCGCGCAATAGCGCCTGCGCCATTTCATAAGAGCGCGTCCCGGCAGCGCCCTGCGGTGTGGAAAAATGCTGATGAAAATAAAGGACATGCATGATCAGAACATCACTTTGGTAAGAAGCGTGGTCGGCCGCACCACCGACACCGAGACCACGAGAATCTCGCTGCGGTTGAGGTAATAGCGCGACTCGGATGTGGTGCCGAGTTTGGGCGCAACCGGGCTGCCATCGGCCTCGATCGAGAGGCTGACGGACCCGTTGTGCAGCGTGGTGCCCACCAGCTTCCAGTCACCAGGCGCAAGGCGCCAGCGCAGGCAGGCTTCCCGAAAGCTTCCCGAGATCGTATCCCGGCACAGCAAGCTGCCCGGGCTCAGGGTGATCTGGCGGTGGTGGCGGGCGCCTTGCGCATCGGTATAGCCGGCGGCGGCAATGACCTCCTGCCCGCGGCGATGAACCGGCTCCACCGCCTCGGCCTTGAGCCAGTCGCCAAACAGAAAGCGCCCGAGCCGGGGCATCTGGTCCCGCCCATCGAACGCGATGGTATTATGAGCGGCGGTGCCCGAGAACCACTCGGCTCCCTCGGCGTTATAGCTGTAGGTTCCGCCGTCGCGTAGCAGGTTTGTACCCTCATGCCAAAGGTCCAGATGCAAGGCATCGGCCTGGCTGGGGCGGAATCGGAAACGCGGGAAGCGCAGAACCGCCATGCTGTGCTCGGTGCGCAGGACATGATAGCCGCCATCGGCGAAGGTGGTGCTGTCCGGGGGCGGCTGCTCCGATCCGTCCGCCACCCCGAGCCAGCGCAGGGGTGCGTTCCACGGCCCAGGCCCGAAGGCGTCGGCCTTGCGAAACAGCGCCGCCGCAAGCTGAACCGAGGGGCGGAAATCGCGATAGTCGCTGCCGGTCAGTTGGATCAGCCGCGCTCCATCATTCGCCCCGATATTGGGCGCATCGCCCGTTACGCCATCCGTCAGTGTCCACAGCCAGTCCACCGCCGCCCCCAGCCGCACCTGAAGCTGTTCGGAAAACGCTGGCAAATCACGGTGGTGCCGCCAAGCTTCGGCCAAGGCGTAGCTGTCCAGCATGACCCGGTGATAATTGACCGAATACTGGCTGAAGCTGCCATCGGGCGCGATCAGGCTCCGGGCACGTTCTTCCAGCCAGCGCCGCCCCTTGCGCGCCCAGTTTTCGGCGCGCGGATCATGGCCCACCAGAAAGCTGCCGCCGACGAACAAAGCCGCGGCCTCGGAGGTGCCATGATTGTTCTGCTGGCCAATGGCATAAGACATGGTCGGCGCGATGCGCTGCAGGTGTGTGCGCAGCAGATCGACCAACCCCGGCTCTGGCTTGCGGTCCTGCCCAAGTATCCAGGCCGCCAGGGCCAGATGCATCACCCGGATCGACGCCTCTTGCCCGCATTTCCAGTTCGCCCCCTTGTAGGGCGGGTTTGCGCGCGCCCAATCGGCCAGCCAGTCGTTCAGTCGCACGAGCGCCGCGCCATCCCCATGCGCCACCTTTGTGGCCCAGGCCACCAGCCAGTCAAAGCGCGAAATCTCCCACAGGCCCTTGATGTCGCCGCTGCCGAAATCGGGGATGCGCCACCAGTCGCGCGTGGCATCGGGCTGGGGCGCGTCCGAGAACGGGTTGGCGAACCAGTTTGGGGGCGCTTCGCTTAGAGGCGCACGATACCAGCCAAACCACCACAGCGCCTCATCCCAGGCGGTGTTGGCCGCAGGCAGGTCACCGGTTCGCTCGGAAGCACGCAGAAACGGCCCCCTCGCCACTTCAGCCTGCAGCCGCTGCACCGGGTGGCGCCCGCTCTTCAGGCCCAGCTGATAGAAGCCGACCCTGGCGATGCTGGCGGGGCCTAGGCGCACATAGACACGCAGCTTTGCGGCCCGGCTCATGTCTGGTTGCGCAGGATCTCGGCCACCTCAATCGTCACCTTGGCAACTTCAAAGAGCTCCTCGGCAGAAATCGGCGTTGGGCCTCCGGTTTCAACCGCCTTGATGAAAGCGCTGGCGCAGGTGGTCTGCCCCTTGTCCTGCCGCCGGAGATTCTGTTTCTTGAAGCCGGGCCAGTTGAAACCGCGCAGCTTGAGAAAATTGTTCAGCTGCAGGGTGCGCCCCGCCGCGAAAACCTCGATCCGCTCCTTGGGAAAAGAGGCACCGCCATTGGCCAGGTAATGGATGGTGCCGAACGAGCCATCCTCGAAGCCCAGCGTGATCGCAGCCTTGTCCTCGACCACCGCCTCGGCGTCGGTGTCGCCCATGCGCCGCGCTTGAACCGAGGTGATCGGCGCACCGGCCAGAAACCGCATCAGGTCGATATAGTGGCAGGCCTCGCCAATAATGCGCCCACCGCCCACTTCCGGGTCCTGTGTCCAGTGGTCAGCGGGGATGGCCCCGGCATTCATCACCATGACAAAGCTTTTCGGGGCTTTGACGCTCTCCAGCAACCGTTTCATGGTCTGCACCTGCGGCGCAAAGCGGCGGTTGAAACCGACCATCAAATGCGCGCCGCTTGCGCTATAGGCCCTGCGGACCTCATCCAGTTCGTCATGCGTCAAGGCAAGGGGCTTTTCGACAAACACGTTCTTGCCCGCACGCAGCGCCTGGGCGGTAAACCTTGCGTGGCTGTTGTGGCGGGTGACGATGGCGACGGTGTTGATCTTCGGGTCTGCGAGCAGCGCATCTGTGTCCGAAGTGGCCTCGGCAAAGCCGCTGCGCCGGCCGGTGACGACCGCATTTGTGCCGCCAGCCGAGGCAATGGTCTGCAGGTGCGCGCCCGCCGCCTTGAAAGCGGGGATCAGCATGCGCGCGGCATAATTGCCGGCCCCGACAAAGCCCACCACCGCTTTGTCGGCAGCGGCTACCGGCTTTGCCTCCAGCGTGACCGTGCGCACATGCCGCGGCGTGACCGCATGACCATAGGTCAGCACGATGCCAAGCGCCGCCTTGTCCTTTGTCAGCAACTCATAGGCGCGCGGCGCTTCCTCGAACGGCACCCGATGGCTGATCAGAGGCGCGACATCCAGCCTGCCCGCGGCCAGCATGTCCAGCACCGCCTCGAAATTGCGCTGCTCGGTCCAGCGGACAAAGCCGATCGGATAATCATGGCCCTGGTCCTCATAGGCCGGGTCATACCGGCCTGGCCCATAGGAGCACGAAACCTGAAAGCTCAGCTCTTTTTCATAGAAATCGGCCCGGTTCAGCTCCAGCCCGGTGACGCCCACCAGCACGATCCGCCCGCGCTGACGGCTCATCCGCGCGGCTTCGGTGACCGGATCGCTGGATTTGGTGGAGGCCGTGATGATTACCCCGTCTACGCCCACGCCCCGGCTGAAGGCCATGCCCACCGCCACCGGGTCTTCACCAGCGCCGGGGTTGCAGGTCTCGGCGCCAAACTGACGCGCCAGCTCCAGCTTGGCCGGATCAAAATCAATCGCCAGCACCCGGCAGCCCTGCACGCGCAGCATTTGCACCGTGAGCAGGCCGATCAGGCCCACCCCAGTGACTACGAAAGCTTCGCCCAACGTCGGCTGGGCCAGGCGGATGCCTTGCAAGCCGATACTGGCGACTACGGTAAACGCAGCCGCCTCGTCGCCCACATCGTCGGGGATGCGGGCGCACAGGTTTTTCGGCACGCTGACAACATCGGCATGCGGCCCGTTCGAGACAACCCGGTCGCCTTGGCGAAACCCCTCGACCCCGCTTTCGCGCACGACCCCGACATTGCAATAGCCCAGCGGAATAGGCTGCCCCAACTTGGAGCGTACCGCGTCGATCGTGGTCATCAGCCCGTCGGTCGCCACCTTGTCAAGCACCTGACGCACCTTCTCGGGCTGACTGCGGGCCTTGGCAATCAGGCCGGACTTGCCAAAATCCACCAGCATCCGCTCGGTGCCGGTGGAAATCAGTGACACGGTGGTGTCGATCAACAGACTGCCGCGCCGCGCTTGCGGAGCCGGCGCCTCGACCAGTTCAGACTGACCGGTAGAGAGGTTCTGGAGGATTTGTTTCATTGATAAACTTCCGCTGCAAGTCATTTGATTTGAACCGTATTGTTCGTGGGGGGGTGGTGCTGGCAACATAAATCCAAGACCTTCGCGCCGGCCGTATATTCCTGAATGATCGTAGCAATAGGCTCTTCCTGAAAACGTGGTCTGCGCATGCTCTGTTTTCCTCGTTCAGTCGAACATTAACGGAACAGAACTCTCTTTCAAATGGACCCTTTTTCGGGTTGCAGGTCAGTTGCGGCCAGCAAACTATATAGTTTGCGGTAGTCTGCCGATCTATCGTTAGGGGTCTCTTCGCTTGCGCGGCCTGTCGTTTCCAGTAAAATTTCCTCAAGTTTATCTGCCATTTCAGCCATGTTATACCGACCGAAAACATGCACGTCATCGGCACGGTTACAGGCATCCGATGCAAGAACCGGAGTGCCGAAAGCCAAAGAATCGGCCACCGCTATGCCAAACGAATCCACCTCGGCCGGGCGTATGTACACAGCCGCAGACTTGAGAAGGGCATTAAAATCGTTTTCAGGCATCGCACCTATAAGAGTAGCCGTTGGTAGAGCAGTGGCCTTTTTCCGCAATTCATCGGCGTAATGCGGATCAATGTCGCCATAGATAGAAACAACAAGATGCATTCCGTCTTTTGGGCGTGTTGCCCAATAATCCAAGACAAGATCAGCCCTGTTCAACCGATTGCCTACACCAGATGTCAGGACATAGGGCATCACTTCCGCCAGTAGACTCCGGGTCTCAGCGGTCAAAGGCTGGTCCTGATCGTCCGGAGAAATATGGGTAGGGCACTGAAATACTGCCGAATCGGCAAACCCGATTACGGACTGATAGAACGCCTGTTGATCCGTATTCAACGCATGTATGGTACCGATTTTTCGACGTATAAGGGGGGCTAAAAACCGCAATACCTGCTGATATCGGGCCGATACACTTGTCACACCATGATGCAGTGAAAGTATGGTAGCCTGACTACGCCTTAGCAGAAAGGCGACAAAGATTAGCCCCTTCACATCGGAGAAATGAAAATGCAGTACGCCGTGATTCTGGCACAGAAGTCTCCATTGCAACCATAAGATCGACAAAAACCGGCTATGGAACGGAGAGATGATGTGCCCCTTGAAAAGCGGTACCTTTCCGTCAGCCTTTCGAAGGTCCAAAAGCGTAACATCAAAATCCGGCTGAAGTAGATTCACCAAACGACGTAGAAACACCGTTACTCCTCCAATGGGCGGTGGCAGGGCTCCAACGATCGTAATTTTTGGCCGGATATCTCTCAATTTCAGGTCCTATCGGGTAAGGTCACGCCATGCTTGGCATAGCTTTTCAGGACATCGTCCAAGCTTAGGGAAGAGCCGGTGTTTTCCATTACCGCGCACAAATCCGCTTCAGTCCCAAACCGGCTTCTATAGGGTTTTGCCGGTTGCCCCACGGCGATACAATATGGCGGAAGTGATTTATTTACCAAAGACAAAGCTCCAACAATCGCACCTTCTCCGATCTTTGCTCCGGACAAAATCACCGAGTTCGCCCCCACCCATGCGCCATGCCCAATCACGATATCCTTGGTGTCTGGATCATGCTCGGCGTTGAACCGGAGATGATTACCGGTATACGCATAATTGTGATTTCCACCCAAGACCATAACGCGAGGGCCGAACATAACCGCATCACCGATTTTCAAGCTGCAATTTGGGTTGGTGCTGACGTAAAAGCCGGGCCCTGCAAAAAAATCGCGGCCGATCTTTAGTGGACCATCCACCAAAAACTTCGCTGGAGGCGAGAAGCGTGCATTGTGCCCGATGTTTTGCCTGTAACGAAACCGGATAAATGCGGACAGTAGGCGTAATCGGAGCGAATCAATGGTTTTCACTATAGTCTATCCCTAATTCTCGGTCCAAGCGCTTCATCGCAGGCTCAACGATCTTCAATAAACGCTTTTTCATGTCCCCGGTGATTTCCGATCTCCATGTGTCTACAGAACTTGTGTCTACACGCTGATTGATCCGTTTGTGCTGCACCAGCTTTGCATCGGCGCTCGAGATCGGTCCTGTAACCCGCTCGCCTTCCCATTCAGGAAGCTGAAGGAACGCGCCTATCCGGTGGCTTTCTTCTCTGGAAGTCACCAAGGTTTCGTATTGAGTAATCCTTAACCGTTCCGTCCCCACCCTGCGAGCCAGATCAAGACAATTTGTTTGCGCGCGCGCCCAACGCCGTGCAGCATCCTCGAACGAGTTTCCGGTCACCGCAGACAGGCTTTGAACATAGGAATATGCCACCGCCAAAGGGTGGCGAACAATATATACGAACCGGGCATGTGGAAAGAACGCCTCGATCTGGTGTGTATACATCACGTTCCACGGAGTCTTGTCACCAATGATCGTACGGGGTGTTACCTGGAAATCGGCGTTGGACAAGATATTTTGATAAAGAAGGTGGATCAATGCTGCGCCGCTTCGATCCTGGGGCGGAATGTCCATGGATTGACGGATCAAGTCGCGCGTGTCCAGTTTCAGTTCTGCCCAAAGATTATAGATAATTCCATTCTCCGAATTCCTGACAGAGATATTCGCCGAGGTTTCAAAACTTGAAAAAAACGTGCGGCAGTATGTTTCCCATTTGCGGTAGCGTAGTTGCACGAGGCGCCGCGTGCATTTTCCAAGGCCCGGCATTTCTGGTGGTATAAATGTATCGAAGCTTTCCATCAAAAGGCGCCGCAGCAACGTGTTCCCGGAGCGACCACTACCCAGAATGAAGTATGATGGGGAAGACACTTCGCCCGGAAGGAAATAAGGTATGCTGTTCAAGCCAGCCGCCCGACCGATTAGCTTATCAACGGCCATAATACCCCCACTGGGGATATTCTGCCGCAACCGGATTAACCGGCGTTTTAGCAGTGTGGGCCTTTTGAATTCCTTTGCGGATGTCATTTATGCGCCTTAATTATACGAGCAGGCACCCCGGCAGCGACTGCATTGTCAGGGATAGAACGCGTCACGACCGAGTTTGCCCCAATAATTGCATCGTTCCCAATGGTGACTCCTTCCCGAATATAGACGTTATCGCCGATCCATACCCGATCCCCGATCTTAATGTTTTTCTCAATTCTTCGGTTTTTGCCCGTCTCAGACGATTTGGTAGGGTTTGTCGTATCGTGTGTGCGCGCTTTGATCGAGACATTTCTGCCAATTGCACAGAACTCTCCTATTTCTACAGTCGCGTTTCCCGCCAGTATCTCTCCAGATTTTACATAGGTCCCGCGCCGAATAGAAATGTTCGCAGTGTCGAGATGCGTATATCCAAGGTGAACTGATTTATGAATATTCAATCTTGATTTATAATATTCACCACGTATTTTCCGTTCGGCCGCACGAAAAACTTTCAAGAAATTGAAGGCAACCCCGTAAAACAGAAACAACGATCGATTTGCAATCTTACCCATAAATCAATTCCCGAACTTTGTTTGCCGACGGCAAGGCTGAAACGCCTTGGCGCTTCAAAACCAGGAACATTGCCAGTTGCACCGTGATGTTACCCAATGCGAAACTAAAGGCTAATTTCTCTTGGGTTAAGCCCCAGATCGAGAAAATAGAAACTGCCCCCAACCCGATCAAAAGACCGGTTGCCACGCAAAATGATAGCATTTTCCCATAGTGCAAAACAATTAATGCGTACCCTACTGGCCCAACAAGAATGGATGCTACTTGGCCAAATAAAAGGATGCGAAGAAGCATTGCGGAACTGCCGAATCCTTCTCCAAAGATCACGTAAATGATGGGCTCGGCGAAAATCATCAAAAAAAAGATGACAATAACCCCCACCAGCAGATTTATGAAAGACATTGCTCTTAGTGTGTCTTCAAACTGTAGTAGATCATCGCCATTGGCAAGTTTTGCTAACTTCGGGGTGAACAGGCCGTTGACGAGGGAGGCCATGAAGGTTGCCAGAAACACCACCCGTGCCGCAGCGGCATAATAACCCGTCTTGGTTGCGCCGAACATGTAGGCCGAAATCCAGATATCAGACTGACTGGCCAAAAACAGCATTATTGATATGAGCAAGAAATACCAACCGGAACTGAAAAGATTTTTCACCCCGGGTTTTGTTTCTATCGTCTCATCCTTCTCCCACTGCAAAGATAAAAATACTATCGTTAACGTGAGTGCCCCTAACCCTGCCGCCATCATCATGGATAGCCAAAGCAATTCGGCATCCGGTGTGCTCGATTCATAAAAAAAGTAGTTCCAGGCGAGAAACACCAGCATAATCGAATTCGACATGCCGCCTTTTGAAAGGCTGGCCCAGAAAAATGCCCCCCTCCCGCGAAAAAACTCTCCAAGAATAAATTGATAGGAGAAGAGTGTTACGAAAACTGCGACGTAAACGGTTAATTGGAACGTCGAGAAATACACCTGGAACGAAGTGGAAAAGTGGGAAAATAAGAGGACAGAGAAGTTAAGAAAAATTCCAAGGCCAAAAAGGGGTAAAATGCTCTTCACGAGCGCAAATAAACGCGGTCGACTATTCCCAACGCGAGGCGCCTCGGCCATCGCGATCTGCTCAAGGCCGAATTTACATATGATGGAGCTAAATAGCGCCGTGGTTAAGACAGTCGCGAATACTCCGAAACCAAATGGACCGGAAAGGCGGGACACCAGCATCATGACCAATACGTTAGACACCACCGATAAAGTGCGTCCGACGAAAAGCTTGCCAATTCCAACCAGAAACCTACTCATTCGCTCGCTGTCCCTCTGTCACATACTGCCGGATTTCCTTGGATGCTGAAAGGTGCCGAGGCACAATGGCAAACAGGCCTAAGATGAAAAAAGCAAGATTTCCCGTCGGCGAATACGACCAACTGCGCAGCCATCTCAGCGACTTCCTTGACGCCTACAATTACGCGCGCCGCCTGAAGACACTCAACGGTCTCACGCCCTACGAATACATCTGCAAAATCCGGACATTAGAACCAAATCGGTTCATCCTGAACCCGATCCACCAGATGCCGGGACTAAACATCTAGGCATATCCCACGATATCTATAACAGTCTCGGTATCAAACGAAATTGACTTCAATGCTGTATGCCCGACCAGTACAAGGTGGATATGGGAAGAGACGGCGTCCGCCGCCACCAGCGTTGCTTTGAGGAACTCTTTCGGCAATGCCTTGATATGTGGTTCGACGATTTCAACCGGGCCAAGATGATTTTGATCCAACCACAGTGCGATCTCCAGCGCCGGGCTTTCGCGTAAGTCGTCGATGTCGGGCTTGAAGGCCAGGCCGTAGATAGCAATCGAGATCTGTTCGGCTGTCTTGCCCGGATTGTCCATCAGGTGAGCTCCGATTGCGGCGCGAACCTTTTCAATCACCCAATCGGGTTTGTGGTCGTTCACCTCGCGCGCGGTGCGGATAAGGCGTGCCTGTTCGGGTGCCGCTGAGACAATGAACCAGGGGTCGACTGCAATGCAATGGCCGCCCACCCCGGGGCCGGGCTGCAGGATGTTGACCCGTGGGTGGCGGTTGGCCAGGCGGATCAGTTCCCACACATCCATGTCCAGTTCGTCGCAGATCAGTGAAAGCTCGTTAGCAAAGGCGATGTTGACGTCGCGGAAGCTGTTTTCGGTGAGCTTGGCCATCTCGGCCACCCGCGGGCCCGAGGCGACGACACATTCACCGGTCACGAAGGTCTCGTAAAGGCTGATTGCCCGTGCCGAACAAGCCGGTGTAATGCCGCCAATCACCCGGTCGTTGGTGATCAGCTCGTGCATGACCTTGCCGGGCAAGACCCGCTCGGGGCAATGCGCGATACGGATGTCCGAGGCCTCGCCCGCCTGCTGCGGGAAGGTCAGGTCGGGCCGTGCCTCGGCCAGCCAGCCGGCCATGGCCTCGGTCGCACCGGGGGGCGAGGTGCTTTCAAGAACCACGAGGTTGCCCTTTTCCAGCACCGGCGCGATCAGGGTGGCGGCGGACTGGATGTAGGACAGGTCGGGGGCGTGGTCATCGCCCCTGAACGGGGTCGGCACGGCGATCAGGAAGGCATCGGCGGGTTCAGGCTGGGTGGTG
>Ga0256839_1005656_pt1 | contig 11396 bp, 11 predicted proteins | sample 354166metaG_FD_185968 | JGI IMG/M metagenome (GOLD analysis project Ga0256839, IMG submission 185968) | Hydrothermal vent microbial communities from Mid Atlantic Ridge, Atlantic Ocean - 354-166 | ecosystem: Environmental > Aquatic > Marine > Hydrothermal vents | place: Atlantic Ocean: Mid...
GATACTGAGTATTTCAAACTCAAGATCAGGCAGTCTTCGCTTCCAGACAAAGATTCGATGTTCTACGTTTCAGCCTAATGCTCACTCACAAGACCGGAGAAGAGCCAACACTACCCCCATAGCGGGTGGTATTGGGCTAACTCACTTAAGGGAATAAGAATGCCTTGCCTCCGGCTTTTATTACAGTTAGCTGGAAATCAAAGTCTTTTGACTCTGTTTTTCGCTTTCGCTTTTCCTGGTACTTCAGTGTCTCAAAAGCGCCTGCACGATCACAGAGCACATTCAACTCACCACGGAAAAAGTGGAGAGATTGGCACATAAACGACTAGCCGATATAAGCCTGAATTTTTCTGTACTGCATTAAAATAGTATCGGCATTGTGGGGTTGCGAAAATAGGGCAACCAACCTGCCCTTGGGATCAATTAGAAATATTGCGCTGGTATGATTCACCGAATACTCCCCCGGCGACGTCTCCTCACCCAGAATATAACCAGCCCCATACTGTTCGGAAAACTCATCTATTTCTTCTTTACTTCCTGTCACCGCAATAAATTTCTCATTAAAAAACGCCATATAATCTGCTAACTTTGCCGGCGTATCACGCACCGGATCAACCGACAAAAATACAACCTGCTCACCTACCCCATCTCCGGATTCTTCGTCAATTCCATTGTACACCGAAGATAAAACCGATAATGTCATGGGGCATACATCAGGACAATGGGTATAGCCAAAAAATAGAAAGGTCCATTTGCCTAACAGATTCTCGCGGGTAAAGGCATCTCCATTGTGATCAATAAGATTAAATGATGAAAGGGGCTTAGGTTCTGGGCGAACAACACCCATAAGCTCCTTCGGGAACTGCATGGAATGATTTTTTGAGCTCCCCATGGAGAATAAAACTACGATTACAAGCATTCCAATACTGAACAAGAAGAAAGGACCCAGGAACGATTTTTTTTTAGGACGCATCTTTACTTTTTATTCCATTGGTTAAAGGCCCATACAGCAAATGCTATTAGTATTACTATATTTATGACCATTCCAACTGCAAAAAAAGCAGTCAAATCGTTGTCATCAGAAAGATGTATTTCATATTCAGAAGAAACATCACCACCAACAGGAGAATCTATTAAAACACTCCCCTGCGCTTCAGAAAGAAGGGAAATATACTCGATGTAACCAGCCACATCAGAATAAACTCTCATAGGGAACCATTCAAAAAAGCATTCCATGTATTATCCGCGTAGAGCAACAGATACTATCAATAGCTATTTCCGGAGATTTGTTTAATCATAGTCAGGAAACATACTTCTTGACCATAACCAGCCCTGCGATGCGAAGTTCAGCCCGGATGTTCGGAGAACCATCCGGATTGAACTTCTTACAATCAGCTCAAGATGGATATCTGTTCCCTATGGCAAAATAAATTACCAGTTTATATTCCAAACACACGGAAAATTACTATCTGGAGAATTTTTCGCGTATATAGGTCACCAGTTTCCATAAGTCATCCTCAGAAATATTCGCATCGGTACCAGGACCATAAGCCTCCATCTCCGCCTCTTCGCTTCCACCTTTCAGCATAATCCAGAATAGCTGACCATCCTTTATTCCCGCCAAATATCCTGGCTCGGTAAAATCGTTTGGCTTAATCTCCAGATCAGCTGCAGACGACCCCTTTCCATCGCCTTTGGTTCCGTGACATTTTTTGCATTTTCTTTTATAAAGTTTACCCGCAGACTTGAGAAGTTCATCATCTACCTCGTCCGCATAGGGGTTTTCCATTTCCAAATATTCATCCGGTGCTGTAGGCATTTTGTGCTTCTCAGCACTTTCCAAGGGAAAACAAAGAAACGAAAGAGTCACAAAAACCGGAATCAAATATCTCGCCTTCATATCACACTCCTCCAAGAAAAAAACCAGTCACAATCCATAAAACAAATGCATGAAAAACAAACAACTCATTTCTTGACAAAAAAGGGGGAAGAAAACTCCACCCCCCCTTGTTTATCAACAAAACACCCGGCTAGTAAACATCATACATCGTATTATAAATATTGAACTTGCCCGTCGGGTTATCCAAACCGGTTATTCTGTGTTTCACTTTCAGGGTTTTGTCATCAATAATCACCAACTCTCCATCGTCATCCCAGAGAGATACCCATACCTCATCACCAGCCTTGTTGTACTCCATATGCACGACTTTCTTATCGAAAACAAGTTCTTTTGGCGGAGCTGTTGGATTGTCGATACTGAACACCGTAAGGACATTAGACTTGTCCTTGTTGATGGTATTGTCGCAATAGACATGTTTGCTCTTGGGGTGAGTTTTTATAAATAGGGAGTTGCCACTTAGCTCCCACTCTCTAACTACTGTCCACGCCTCCTTTCGGGTTGGATCAGTACTGATTATAGAAACCAGGCCCTCGCCAAGATGAACTGTTGCCCATACTCGACCAAACTCGGGATCCACCCAGTTGGCACCCCGGCCAGGATGTGGTTTGGTGCCTGTAACGATATTTTTTACCAATTTGCGTTCCACTGTATCAATAACCGAGATTGTGTCCCGGGCATTGGCGGCCACCAGGAAATAACGTTTGGTTGAATCCCAACCTCCATCATGCAGGAAACGTTCGGCTTCGATCCAGGTCTCGGTAACAGTTTCATTTTCCATTTTGCTGTAATCCACCAGCAAAACAAAACCGGTCTCCTTTATGGCAAGAAGCCATTCAGGTGCGGTATGAGAAGCAACAATAGCAGCTACCCGCGGTTCCGGATGATACTCATCGGTATCATAGGTATATCCAATGGTACTCATTACCTTGAGGGGCTCCAGTGTAGCGCCATCCATAATTACATAATGGGGAGGCCAATAGTCACCAGCAACAACATATTTGTCTTCAAACCCCTTGAATTTACTGGTGTCAAGTGATCTGGCATCAATTCCGGTTCTGACTTCTGCCACAATATTTGGTGGATCAGCCCACATGTCCATCATGGTTGCTCTGCCATCCCGTCCAATGGCGTACATATATCTTCCTGATGCAGAAGAACGAAGGATATGTACAGCAAATCCGGAATCCATAGTTGAAATTATCTTTTTTGTATCTCCATCAACAATAGACACCTTGCCCGCATCTCGCTGAATAACACCAAAATAATTTTTCCAGTTGGTTTTTGGCTCTTTTTTGGGCCGTTTGTCAACGGGAACATGAACCTTCCAGGAGGCCTTAATATCCTTCATATTCCAGGGCGGAGGTTCCGGCGGCTCAATCTGGACGAATTTTGCCATAAGGTCGGTTTGTTCCTTGGTCATAAATCCGTCCTTACCCCAGCCAGGCATACCACCATCGGTACCCTCGTACATGATCTTTTCCAGCTTGGCCAGCGACTTTTTCCGGGTTTTTTCAGGTGTAATATTCGGACCGGTCGCACCCTTTCTCAGGGCACCATGACAACCAGAGCAGCGGTCAAAATAGATAAACGTTGCATCTTTCATCTCTTGCTCTGTCAATTTTGGCACTGGCTGTAACCCTTTGGCACTAGCCGCACCCACCATACCGCCCATCAAGGCGGCCACCAAAATGGGGGTTAACGTACTACCTAAACGCTTCTTCATAGCCCTTGCTCCTTGTGTTGTGTCTTATCAGATGTTAATAGCCGCTGCTGAGATATTCGGAAAACCTTGGCTGGTAGCCAGATTTGTGAATCTCTCCTCTTCACTGCGACAAAGATTAACCCTTGCCTGGAACCGCTTGTATCAAGCGCTCAAGCACACCAAATCCTTGGCAAAATCATAGACACGGGTCAGCAAAGGCGCCTTGACTAAAGTCAAGCCGTATTTTTATGACAATCAACCCAATACAATGTTACCTACTCTTATTTTTCACCACTGTACGCAACAGGATGGAGTTAACGTGTGGAGTGGCCGGATTTTTCCAACGGAGGAGCATACAGGTACAGGTAGAGTTCAAGGAGCATTTCCCGGATGTATATTCTAGGCATCGCAATATTTTATGCTGGACCTGATGGGTGAGCAGAACACCTGTCAGCCAGGGAGAGAAAACAGAGATCTTCAGGTAGCCAAGGGGAAAAGTCGTTTTTATGTTCGATACTTATCGAAGGATAAATGCCACAGCAAGAGCGGCCAGCCCTTGCTGTGGCAAAAAGTTATCAGAATACTGAACTAAAGAGTCCCAACCGCCCTCCGGTGTACCACAAGCAAGCTGCTCATCAGCACAAGCATCAAAAAGAGATCCAGAGAACCACCTCCGCCATTGTTGCCGGTTGCGCTGGCAGTTTCTGACGTATCACTAGCGCCAGGTATATCGCCAGTAGCTGATTCGCCCTCTGTTGACTCTGCAGGACTGCTTTCATCATCGATAATAGTTACAACAGCGCTACTGTATGTCCCTTCTGTCGCCCCTCCAGTGACGTTACTCAGCTGAAGAACAAAAGATTCGTCTGTTTCCTGGTCGCTGTCATTCAGAACCGGAATAACGATAGTCTTGCTGGTTTCCATATCCCCAAAAATCAGCGTACCGGACACGGCTGTGTAATCTGTACCCGCAGTAGCCTCCTTGTCTGCTGTTGTATACGCTACAGAGACCTCACCGGCATCCCCGTTGCTACGTTTGACAACAACTTGAAGACTTCCACCATTCTCATTGACGGTATAGCTGGGGGATTCAAAAGCCAGCTCACCAAACTGCATTCCATCTTCGATTATATTGAGTGTCATGACTCTGCTTTCGCCAATTGCAACACCGCCGACAGGATTACCAAGCACTATTTTCAACGGCTCTATCCTTTCACTCTCGGCATCCTGAATAATCTGAATCTGAAAGCTCTTGTCACCGGACTCTCCATCAGCCCATTCAAGCACACCGTCAAAATCTATAAAATCAAAACTGGATTTTGCCAAACTGAATGGATCATCCTGATAAGAAACAGAGACCGGCCCATCACTACCCATGCTGCGGGTAAGGGTAATCACGGCTACCCCGGCGCTCTCCCTGACCAAGTCAGTAGACTCTTTAAACGCAATACTACCGGTTTGCGCCGGTGTACCTCCAGCCTCTATGGCCCCAATATCGCACCGATCAGGGCGAGAATAAAAACGCTGATCAAGCGAAGGACAACCATCGGGAGAACCCGCATTTATTGCAGGACTACCAACACCAGGCTCTCGGAGTTCACTGCCCTGCAACGCCTGAAGCAAGGGATTTACGGAAGAGATATCTCCCTCTCCGGCAAAAAGACAAGTTCCGTCACTATCCAGGTTGTAGCCGTTACTGGTAATCACCCCCATACAATCAACGCCCGCCTCGGCGTTTGAGATCAAGCTATTGCTCAGCTGCAAACTGCCTAAGGCATTATTGAGGTTACCACCGCTATTATAAGCGACTGTACTATTTACCAACATCAAGTCACTATTACTGTTGTGATAAATCGCACCACCATCACCATTGTTTGCCAGGTTATCACTGACAGTAACCATCGTCAGTTCACCACGGCCCGCATCATATAACGCACTACCGTATGTAGCGGAGTTACCGGTTATAGATGCCCGGTGAATAGTCAAAACGCCACTTGAATAGATAGCGCCCCCATCCGCCTGAATAGCCCTATTGCTGGAAAAGGTCGAATTCACAACCGAATAAATGCCGTTGCTGGAATTAAATAATGCTCCTCCACGTTGCTTGGCATTATTCTGGTCAAATATTGCCTGATTTAGCGAAATAGAACATGCCTTGTTGTAAATTGCTCCACCACCGGAGGTATTGGCATTCCCTTCAGAGTCATTATCTATAAATTTCACTTTCTCCAGATAAACGGTTTTGGCAGCATGACAATATACCCCTCCTCCATCAATTGAGCTGTTCTGTTCAAAAACACCTTCATGAACTACCAGTGATGAACCACTTCCCGTAATATAGATTGCACCACCGGAGCCATTCGCTGTGTTTCCGGAAAAAGTCGTATTATCAATAGCCAGCGTGCTGACGCTGATGTGCAATCCTGCTCCAAAATTCTCCGAAGTATTCCCCGAAATAACACTGTCAACAAGAGATAACTTCGAGTAGCCCCAAACAGCAATTGCGCCACCATTGTATGCTTTTCCCTGAGTGACGGTAACTGCTGAAATCGTGGCAGAAGCACCTCCTGATACAGAAAAAACCCGGGAACTGTTTTTACCGCTGATAATAACCTTATCCGCGCCAACCCCTTGGATATTCAGGTTAGAAGTGATTTTTAACTCCTTGCCAGAAGTCAGTTCATAAGTTCCTTCAGGAATAGTTATGCTATCGGTACCAGGCAGTTTATTGGCCTGCTCTACCGCTGCACGCAAAGTACACGTCCCAGATACGGTCTTGCATACTTGGTCTTGGAGGTTTGAATCAGATGTGTCGCTGAAATCATTTACAGCGAACTCCGCTGCCCATAACGAACCAGAAAAACCTATCGATAAAATGATACATACTGATTTTGGAAAACTTGTAATACGCATGAAGTAACCCCCTGCTATCAGGTGCTGAAACAATATTTCAAGACACCCAGTCAGATGAAAACCACTTATACTCCCTCAGAGGTCACCATGGACAAATCCGAGGGACACTGTCTAACACATCGCTATCCCGGTAACCAGATTATGGCTGTACAAATAGCTGTACAACCGCCAATAGCTGCCATTCTCTCTCAAAGTACAGCAAAAAACCCCGATGGCATTTTTTTCCTTATAAGCCGGTACTCAACAACTCCGGAAATGTGGAGCTTCTTTAAGTTCCAATCCGGTTGTCGGAGCCATGCCCCATCATATAAGGTTATGGCAATTTGTACGCCAGCCACCTAAGTATCATGTAATATCAACTGATTACCAGTTCAGACATCAAAAAAAGAACCGGAGTGTAAAAATCGACAAAACAGGTTCCGCATGAGCCGTCTTATCAACCCACCGTCTATTACAAAGTATTCTCTTTTATTTATCAAACCAAAATCAACAAGTAATGTTTAATTATACGCAAATTTGCATCAAACAAACCTTTTCGCATAGGAACAAAGCTTCCGGTTTGGCTCGCTTGCAGCTAACTGATCTTGTCAGGGGTACAAAATTCGTATCCTCCCGGCACTTGACCAGAATATTGCAGAAGGCCAGAAATGACTCCCCATCCTTCACCAAACAGCTGACCGCCTTGGCTCAGGATGGCTTGTTGGAGGAGAAGTATCGTCGTCGATAGAGCATCTCTTTTATCATCCATATACTGACAAATATAATGATGGATGCACCGATGAATAAACCGACAAACAGAGAATAGTCAAAGTAATAGCCGTCCCGGACAGGATCATAGGTGGTACAGAAAAAACGAATTTTATTGACCAGATCAGAGATAAATGTCTGTGAAGGTTGTGGCCGTCCCAGTACCAGATCTTTCAGAGGCTCTACCAGCAAAGGAGTATCAAAAACCTGGCCATAAACCTGTCGATAGACCCGCCCCTCTGCATCGATCACCGTGGCCTGGATTATATGGTCGAATCCGCGTGCGGAAGGAAAATAGACAAGCCCTACATCATGAGTCAGCTTGTCAACATCTGCTGCGCTGATGCTGAACAGTTTCCAGTCTGCATCCGCGATCCCTTGCTGCTCACCAAAGTAGCGCATCGCTTCCGGTGTATCGACTGGCGTGTCAAAGCCGATAACTACTGCTGTAAAGCTGTCATGGCCCAATGCTGCACGGGCTTTGCCAACCACCTTGGCCAAGTGTCGAGTGCTCATCGGGCAAATCTGGTAGCAACTGGTGAAGATCAAACTCAAAACCATTGGTTTGCCCCGTAGCTCGGCCAGGTTAATTTGCCGGCCATGGATGTCTGTTACGGTGTAATTTCCGAGCTGGTTTCCAATTGCTTCCTGGCTGATACTGAGTGCGGTGGTGTACTCAAATTTTGCTGGCGTAGTGGAAAGGGAAGGTTCCGACGCTTGCAGAAAGGAAACAGCGCCCAGAAAAAAAGCAGAGACAAAAAGGATTGTGGAATTTAAGATACGCACACGGCTTCAACCCACCACCGAGACATCCAGCACCGCCCCGAGCAGCAGCAGCACCAGCTGCAGCAGAGAAGCAAAAAAGCTGGCCATGGCGGTTTTGGGCGTGGGCTGGCGGACCATCTGCAGATTCCGGTAGATGAAATAGCCGCCGCCAGCGAGCGCACCTGCCAGGTAGATGACCCCCATGCCGAAGAAGAACGGCAACACGGAGATACTGACCAGCAGCAGGGTATTGGCCAGCACCACCCGGGCAGCCTGCCGGTCACCCACCACCACCGGCAGCATGGGCACGCCAGCGGCCACATAATCCGCATGGCGGGCGATCGCCAGGCTCCAGAAGTGAGACGGGGTCCAGAAAAACAGCACCAGCGCCAGCATGACGGGAACCGGCTCCAGGCTCGGGCTCACCGCGGCAGCCCCGGCCAGCACCGCAAAGCTGCCCGAGGCGCCGCCAATCACGATATTCATCCAGGTGCGCCGTTTCAGCCAGACAGTGTAGACCACGGCATAGAAGAAGGCGCCCAGGAAGATATACAGCGCGGTGGGAGCGTTGAGCACCCAAGCGGCCGCGGCCACTCCGGTCACTAACAGCAGCAGAATCAACCCCAGCCACAACGGGCCTTTCCGGAGCTGTCCGGTCACAAAGGGGCGGTCACCGGTGCGCTGCATGCGGCAATCCAGGTCGGTTTCATAATACTGGTTGAAGGCACCAGCGGCCGCGGCGGAAATCAGTACCGCCAGCGCCAGCACTCCCGCCTCCCATCCCGTCAGGGGGGGACCCGGGGTGATGGCCATGGCGGCCAGGGCGGTAAACATCATCACCACCCCGATACGTAGTTTAAACAGACTGATGAGCTGTTTTACCATGATGGCAGCCTATCCCATTGGCCAGACGGAGGAGAGGTAGTCCCAATTGATAAAGTAGTAGATGACAAAACAGACCAGCAGCAGCATGGCAAGGATAAAGGTCCCCGGCGCCTCGAATCCGGAAGAGCCGTGCTCCTCGACCGGCAGCTTCTCGGCCCGTGCCAGCGTCTCCGGCCGCTCCACGTTGTACACCTCCGGCGCCAGTGCCTTGACCCCGAAGCTCTCCAGAATTCCTGCCGAAGGCTCCAGCTTCTTGCCAAACAGCAGGGAGCCGACCGTGACGATGATGAAAGAGGCACCGCCGATAACACCCAACACGCCCCCAATGCCCCCGATGGCCATCATCATGAAAGCCGTTCCCGGATACTCGAAGCTCAGCAAAGCCCCGGTGAACCCCATATCCCAGTGGCGGCGGGAGACCCCCAACGTGCCGGCTCCCAGCATGAACAGAATCAGCAGCACCATTCCGCCCCCGAAGATATAGGGCTGCCACATGGCCAGCTTGGGCAGAAACAGCCCGCGCCGGAACAGCACCGGAATCAGCAGATAGGTCAGGGCCATGAAGGTGGAGGTGGTACCGATGACCACCGTGGCATGAAAGTGGGCCGGCACATAAATGGTGTTGTGGATAATCAGATTGATTTGCTCGGTTCCCATCACCACCCCGGTAATACCACCGAGGAAACCGAAGACCACCAGCGAGATAAAGAAACCGGAGAACACCGGATTGTCCCAGGGGGCCTTGCGCAGCCACTCGAACAACCCTTTGGTCAGGCCCTTTTTACGCTGCGCTACCTCCATGGAGCCGGGCACGGTCAGGCCATGAATCAGGCTGGCCAGTACTGCCAGGTACATGGCATAACTGGTATTGAATATTTTCCATTCGGCACTCATGCCCGGGTCAACCAGAATATGGTGTGCGCTGGCCAGCTGCAGGAAGAAGATATAGAGCAGGAAGGCCGAGCGGCTTACCTTCTCCGACATGGGGCGGGCGCCAAACAGGATCCCGATGATGAGATACCAGATGGAGATGTGCGCCGCCACGTTAATCTGCTGGGAGGAGTGCCCCATCGCCCACCAGATAACCCGGTACATCTCGGCGTCGATGTGGCTGATGTAGCCGATGGACCAGAGGAAGGTGGGGACCAGGATAATCGCCCCGGAGGCGATGGTAAAGACCGCGATGATACAGGCAACCGTCGCGCCAAAGGTAACCAGCGGAACCGAGCCTTCATAGGTTTTTTCCGCCCGGGCAATGACCAGTGTTCCCAGAAACACGAAACAGCCAATCAGGGCGCCCACCGCAAACAGAATCAGGCCGAGATAAAAGTGGGGCTCTGCCTGCATCGGGACATAAGAGGTCATCATCACACTGGATTTGCCACTGAGTACCGCGACGTTGTTCATCACCGCACCGACAATCATCAGAGCAAACCCCGCCCAGGCCCAGCGGGGAGCCGCCAGTCGCGCACGCAACAGGGTTGACGAAGCAAAATAGAGTACCGCCATCTCAAAGAAGATGATCCAGAAAATCAGGGCGTTGATCCCATGGGAGGTCAGGGCCGTATAAAACATGTCGGCCGGCAACAGATGAACCGTCTGCCAGCGGGTCAACACCACGCCCAGCGCCATGATGCCACCAATCAGCAGACAGACAACCCCCGCCACCGCATTGACCTTCATCAACTGCTCGGCGGACTTGTCGAAATAGAAACCCGAATCCGGGCAAACTCGAAATTGCGCCATGGTTTGTTACTCCTTCACGATGATCTTGCCCAGCATCGTGTGATGGCCGATGCCGCAATACTCATTGCAGACAACAGCGAAATCACCGGATTTATCAGGCGTGATGTTGATAACCATTTCATAACCGGGCACCACCTGCAGGTTGATGTTGACCGGTTGCAGGGAAAAACCGTGATTCCAGTCCAGAGAGGAGAGGTGCAGACGATAGCTCTTGCCCTTCTCCAGTTCCAGAATGGGATACCACTGCCATAGCCTTCCGGCCAGATAGATATCGCTTCCCGCCGGAGGCGAGACAATGGGAATACCCTTCTCCTCACCGGTCTTATACTTCTCGACAAAAGCATCAACACTGGCCTGGAACTTGGCCGGCGTGGTTTGATAGGCCTCGCTGGAGATGTTCTGTTTTCCGTAGACATGCCAGTAGGGCATCATGAAAAACATGATGAGACACCATACCAGGGCGATCCCTATCCACAAAAGCTCATCCTTGCCGACCGGAACCTTCCACCAGATGCGGTCAGCGGGTGGTTGAAATGAAGTCATTTTCGGGACCCTCCCTTATTCGGCAATCGGCAGATTGGCAATTTCCATGACACCCCACAGAATATAGAAAACTGTCGGCATCACGACGCCGATAAAAAGCAGCAAAAACGGGTTATCCGACAGGCGCTGCCAGAAGGGGATTTGTTCCGGGTTGTCTTCGTTGTTTGATTCATCCACCATGGTATTTCTCCTGCG